>Ga0073899_10005064_pt1 | contig 11520 bp, 7 predicted proteins | sample KloWWTmetaKNB5Ph_FD_88975 | JGI IMG/M metagenome (GOLD analysis project Ga0073899, IMG submission 88975) | Active sludge microbial communities from Klosterneuburg, Austria, studying microevolution and ecology of nitrifiers - Klosterneuburg... | ecosystem: Engineered > WWTP > Aerobic digester >...
CGATGTCGATGGCGGCGAGCACCTCGGGGAACGGCGACGGGGAGCCCGACGACGGCGGCGCGGCCATGACGCCGAGCATACGGCGTGCCCCGATGCTCGACGCGCGAGGCTGACGCGGTGGCGAGCCCCGACGCTGTCGACGCGGATCCGGCGACACCTCCCGGATGGGACGACGACTGGTCGCGCACGTGGGACGCCGAGACCGAGGCCGGCCGCGCCCCCGACGGCACCGTTGCGGCCCGCGTGGTGCGCATCGACAAGGGGGGCATCACGACATCGGTGCGGCCGGGCGACGAGCAGCTCGTCGTCGCGGCCAAGTCGGCACGACGGGTGGTGGTCGGCGACGTCGTCGCGCTCGACGCCGAGGCCGGGCGCATCGAGGCGATCCTCCCCCGCCGCACCGTGTTCGAGCGCCGCTCGCCCGGGGTGAGCCGCGGCCAGGTCGCCGTCGAGTCCCGGGCGGTGGCGGCCAACATGGACCGGGTCCTGGTGCTCCAGCCGCTCGACGTCGGCCTCAACCCGCCCCGGTTGGCCCGCGAGCTGGTGCTGGCCTGGGAGAGCGGGGCGACGCCCGTCGTCGTGCTGACCAAGACCGACCTGGTCGACGCCGCCGAGGTCGACCGCTCCGTCGCCGAGGCCGCCCGGTGGGCCCCCGACGTCGAGGTCATGGCGGTCTCGACCCGTCAGCTGGGAACGCTGCACGGGGTGCGCGACCTGGCCGGCGCCGGACACGTCCTGGCCCTGCTCGGCGCGTCGGGCGCCGGCAAGTCGTCGTTGGCCAACGCCCTGGCCGGACGTCAGGTGCAGCTCACCGCCGAGGTCCGCGAGGGCGACCGCCGGGGACGCCACACCACGACCGCCGGCCAGATCGTCGACCTCGCCGACGGCGGTCTGCTCATCGACACGCCGGGCATCCGCGGGGTCGGGTTGTGGGCCGCGGACGACGGGCTCGAAGCCGCGTTCGCGGATCTCGCCCCGTTCGCGCAGCGCTGCCGGTTCGTCGACTGCCACCACGACGCCGAACCCGACTGCGGCATCACCGCGGCGGTCGCCCGCGGCGAGGTCGGCGCCGATCGGCTGGAGGTGTGGCACACCCTCGTCGACGAGCTCGAGACCCTCGAGGCCGATCTGGAGATACGGGACCGGGAGTCGCAACGCCAGGCCAACCAGGTCGCCCGCCACCGCGCCCGCCAGCGCCCCTGACCTGATCCGACTCCCGCAGCGGATTCTGACGACAAGTCAGCACCATTTTCGGTACTGAATTGTCGTCAGAACGCGAGCGAGGGCGCTGTTCAGCGGATGCGAGCCGCGGCGGCGGTCACCGCGGCGCCGTGGCGGTCGCCGGGCGAGGTCCCCATCCGCTCGACCGGTCCGCTCACGCTGATCGCCGCGACCACCCGGCCGTCGCGGCGCACCGGGGCCGACACCGACGCCACGCCCGGCTCGCGCTCCTCGACGGTCTGCACCCACCCGTCGTCGCCGGTCTCCCCAGCCAGGACCCGACCGGCCGAGCCCCGATCCATGGGCAGCACGGCGCCGACCGGCACGATCGTGCGCAGGCCGTGCGGCGACTCCAGCGCGGCGACGCACACCCGCTCACCGCCGTCGCGCACGTACAGCTGGACCGACTCGCCGGTGCGGTCCCGCAGCCCGGCCAGCGCGTCGGCCGCCGCGTCGGCCAGCGGGAACTGCTGGGCGGCCGCCCGGCCGAGCCCGACCAGGTGCAGCCCGAGGGCGACCCGGCCGTCGCCGGTGCGACGCAGCATCCCGTGCTGCTCGAGCGCGACGACCAGGCGGTGCGTCGTCGCCCGCGACACCGCGGTTCGCTCCGACAGGTCCGCCAGCGTGCACGGCCCCTGCGCCACGACGGCGAGCAGCGCGCACGACTTGTCGAGCACCCCGACCCCGCTTACGATGTGTTCCATCAGTCGGGAACTGTATCTCACTATCTGAGATCCTCCAACCTGACGGCAGAGACTCCACTCCCCGAAAGGCGACGCCGAGATGAGCGCAGAGGAACGGCCCCGGACCCTGGCCGAGAAGGTGTGGGACCGCCACGTGGTGCGGTCCGTCGACGGCGAACCCGACCTGCTCTACATCGACCTCCACCTGGTCCACGAGGTCACCTCGCCGCAGGCGTTCGACGGACTGCGCATGGCCGGCCGCACCGTGCGTCGCCCGGACCTGACCGTCGCCACCGAGGACCACAACGTCCCCACCGCCGACATCGACGCCCCGATCGCAGACCCGGTCTCGCGCAAGCAGGTCGAGACGCTGCGGGCCAACGCCGAGGAGTTCGGCATCGTCGAGTTCCCGATGGGTTCCCCCCAGCAGGGCATCGTGCACATCATCGGCCCCGAGCAGGGCCGCACCCTGCCCGGCATGACCATCGTCTGCGGCGACAGCCACACCTCGACCCACGGGGCGTTCGGTGCTCTGGCGTTCGGCATCGGCACCTCCGAGGTCGAGCACGTCCTCGCCACCCAGACCCTCCCGCAGGCCCGCCCGAAGACCCTGGCGGTCACCGTCGACGGCGATTTGCGCCCGGGGGTCACCGCCAAGGACGTGATCCTGGCCATCCTCGGCGTCCTCGGCACCTCGGGCGGCATCGGCCACATCGCCGAGTACCGCGGCTCGGCCATCCGCTCCCTGTCGATGGAGGGGCGCATGACCGTGTGCAACATGTCGATCGAGGCCGGCGCCAAGGCCGGGCTCATCGCCCCCGACGAGGTCACCTTCGAGTACCTGAAGGGACGCCCGCACGCCCCGCAGGGAGACGAGTGGGACCGCGCCGTGGCCGACTGGCGCACGCTGGTCACCGACGAGGGCGCCACCTTCGACAAGGAGATCTTCCTCGACGCCGCGGACATCGAGCCGTTCGTGTCCTGGGGCACCAACCCCGGTCAGGTCATCCCCCTGTCGGCGGCCATCCCGTCACCGGACGACTTCGACGACCAGGTCCTGCACGACGCCGCGACCCGGGCGCTCGAGTACATGGACCTGAGCGCCGGGACCCCGATGCGACAGGTGCCCGTCGACACGATCTTCATCGGCAGCTGCACCAACGGCCGCATCGAGGACCTCCGCGCCGCGGCCGAGGTGGCCCGCGGCCGCCACGTCGCCGACGGCGTGCGCACCCTGGTCGTCCCAGGCTCGCACGCGGTCAAGACCCAGGCCGAGGCCGAGGGCCTCGACGAGGTGTTCCGCACCGCCGGGTTCGACTGGCGCGAGCCGGGCTGCTCCATGTGCCTGGCCATGAACCCCGACAAGCTCTCCCCCGGCGAGCGCTGCGCCTCCACCTCGAACCGCAACTTCGAGGGACGCCAGGGCCGCGGCGGTCGCACCCACCTGGTGTCGCCCGCCGTCGCCGCGGCCACCGCCATCGCCGGGCACTTCGCCGCCCCCGCCGACCTCGCCTGACCGAGAGGATCACCACACCAATGGACGCCGTCCGCATCATCACCGGCACCGCGGTCCCCCTCGACCGCTCCGACGTCGACACCGACCAGATCATCCCCAGCGACTGGCTCAAGCAGGTCGAGCGCACCGGCTTCGAGAAGGGCCTCTTCTCGGAGTGGCGCGACGACCGGGACTTCGTGCTGAACCAGGAGCAGTTCCAGGGCGCCACCATCCTGATCGCCGGACCCAACTTCGGCACCGGCTCGAGCCGCGAACACGCGGTGTGGGCCATCCAGCAGTACGGGTTCGCCGCGGTGGTCTCGCCACGGTTCGGCGACATCTTCCGCAACAACTCGACCAAGAACGGCCTGGTGCCGGTGCAGGTGTCGGCCGAGGTCGGCCGCCGGCTGCTCGACGCGGTCGCCGCGGACCCGACCCTGCAGTTCGTGATCGACATCGAGCGGCGGACCCTGGAGTGCGACTCGCTGGGCCTGGTCGTGGACTTCCCGCTCGACGACTCGGTGCAGCACCGCTTCCTCGAGGGCCTCGACGACATCGGCCTGAGCCTGCGCCACGATGCCGACATCACCACGTTCGAGGCCCAGCGACCGGCCTGGATGCCGACCGCCTGAGCCGGCGCTCGGTGCCAGGTGCGGAGAATCTCTCCGGATCCGGGAACCTGACCGCACCTCCCGACGTCTGACCCCTCGAACGCACGCCGGACGTGCCGGGGACGACACGAGGAGGACCGATGGGCACCACCCACCGCAGCGAGGCGACCGACCGGCGAGGAACGGCGCCGCCGACCCGAGGACGATCGGAGCGATCGCCGTTCCGGTCGCGATCGCTCGGCATCCGATCGGTGCTGCTCGCCGTGGCCGCACTGGCGCTGCTGGCCGGATGCACCCAGGACACCGATCGCGTCAGCCTCCCCCGCACCGGGACCCCCGACGCCAGCGACATCCGCCTGGTGCGCGCCGAGACCTGCGACCAGCTGGTCGCCGCGGCCGAGGCTCGCGACCAGATCGCCCGCGACCGGATGGAGCACCTCGAGGAGGACGGCCAGGACGCCGTCGCCTTCGACGAGGGAGTGACCGGGTCCGGGGCCGCCGGAGGGGCGGAGCGCTCCCCCCGCGCATCGACGCCGGCCACCACGATGGCCCCCTCCCCCGTCGCTGCCCCGGCGGCCGGACCGACGGACGCAGATCCCGCAGCCGCGTCCGACCAGAGCACGACGCCGAAGGGCGACGACACGAGCGGCGCACCGGTGATCGCCGGCACGAACAACCAGGAGCAGGGCGTCGACGAGGGCGACATGGTCAAGACCGACGGTCGGCGCCTCGTGACCCTCACCGGTGACGGGGTGCTCCGCGTGGTCGTGCTCGACGACTCCCCCACCGTCGACGGGCAGCTGACCCTCAGCGGGACGGGCTCCGCGCAGCCCAGCCACATGTACGGGATGACCACCGGACAGCTGCTGCTGCGCGGCGACGAGGTGGTCGCCGTGCAGGTCGCGTGGGACGGGCGGGGCATGCCGATCACCGACATCACCCGGGTGGACCTGAGCGACCCGAGCACGCCTCGGGTCACCGAGCGGGCCCGGGTGGCCGGCGAGCTGGCCGCCACCCGGATGATCGGTCGGACGATCCGCATCGTCGTCCGACCGTCGCTCGGCACACCGATCGAACCGATGCCCATGCCGATGCCCGAGCCGCCGATGCCCGAGCCGCTCCCCGAGCCGCTCCCCGAGCCGACGATGCCGCCGGAAACGACGGTTCCCGAGCCGACGACGACCACGACGACCACGACGACCACGACGACCACGACGGCTACGTCGACCTCGACGACCACGACGACCGGCACCGATCCGGCCGAGATCCCGGCCGCCGCCGCCCGGTTGATGCCCCAGCTCGTCGGCGACGACGGCACCGCCCGCCCGCTCGGCGGGTGCCAGGACGTCCTGTCGGCCCCGATGGTGGAACCCGCCGGCGACACGGCTTCGGGATCAGCTTCGGGATCGATGGACGCAGCGGTCGGCGACATGGCCATGCCGACCACGGCCGGAGTGACCGTGCTCACCGTCGGCGACACCCTCGACGACCTTGCCCCCGTGACCGTCGACGGCGGGGTCGAGTCGGTCTACGCCGGCACCGACGCCCTGTACACCACGTCGACGGTGTGGGGCGGACCGACCGGCGAGATGACCGCCGTGCACCGCTTCGACCTGACCGGCGAAGGCGCGGCCCGCTACACCGGAAGCGGTCTGGTGCCCGGGCACATGCTCGACCAGTACTCGATGTCGGACCGAGGCGGCGCCCTGCGCATCGTGACCACCGCCACGACCACGGTGCCGGCTGCTCCGGCGGCCACGTCGACCGTCCTGCCGTCGCCCCGGCCGACGGCCATCCCGGTGGAACCGGGGACCGCGGTCGAGCCCGACGGCTCGGCGGTCTCCCCCGCCGAGCCGGGTATCGCCGCCGACGTGGTCGGCCCGATGACGACCTCGGCGGGCCGGCTGGCGGTCCTGCGGCCCGCCGATGACGGCATGCTGCGCGAGGTCGGCCACCTCGACGACCTCGGAGTGGGCGAACAGGTGAAGGCCGTCCGGTTCCTCGGCGACCGGGCCTACGTGGTCACGTTCCGCCAGACCGACCCGCTGTTCGCCGTCGACCTGACCGACGACACCGCACCGCGGCTGCTGGGCGAGCTCAAGATCCCCGGCTTCTCGGAGTACCTGCACCCGATCGGCGACGGCCGCCTCCTGGGCATCGGCTCCGAGGCGGACGCCACCACCGGCCGGGTGACCGGGTTCAAGGCGTCGCTGTTCGACGTGTCGGACCCGACCGCACCCAAGGAGCTCGACGCCCTCGTCGCGCCCGACATGACCTCACCGGTCGGCCAGGACCCGCACGCCTTCACCTGGAACCCGACCCGCTCGCAGGCGATCGTGCCGGTGATGAGCTACGGCGTCGCCGACGAGGGTGCGGTCCCCCCGATGGGCGAGTGCCCCGAGGGCGCGGCGTGCGCCATGCCGGCGGTGGGAGTCGATGGGTCGGCGGGGGTCGACCAGGCGGCGCGGCCGTGGAGCGGGGCGTGGGTCCTCGGCGTCGACGGTGACCGGATCGTCCGGCGGGGCTCCATCGCCCACGACCTCGGGCCCTCGGCGGCGGACATCCTGCGCTCGGTGGTGGTCGGCGACTCGATCTGGACGGTGTCGGACCGTGCCGTGGGTCGCACCCCCGCCGCTGCTCCCGACGGCGTCACCCTGATCCGGTTCTGAGTCGAACGGATCACGGCCGGTCGCTGCCGTCGAACTTGTAGCTGACCGGTCGCCACAGCGACCGAGATCTACAAGAACGCCCGCTGCCGTCGAACTTGTAGTCGACCGGTCGCCACAGCGGCCGGGGGCTACAAGTTCGGTGGGGCCCGGGCGGGGCGGTCAGCCGACGGCGTTGACCGAGGTGATGCCGTCGAGCGCGCGGAGCTCGGCGACGACCTCGTCGGGCACCGAGTCACCGGTGACGATCGCCATCAGGGCCTTGGCCCCGGCCTCGTTCGCCCCGACGGCCATGTCGGCGATGTTGACCGACGCGGCGCCGAGCACCGTGCCGACCGTCCCGATCATGCCCGGGCGGTCCTCGTTGCGGACGATCAGCAGGTGGTCCGACGGCGGCACGTCGACCGCGTGGTCGTCGATCATGACCACGGTCGGCACTGCCCGCAGCCCGACCAGGGTGCCGGCCAGGCTGTGCTGACCGCTGCGCAGCGAGATCAGGTTCACGTAGTCACGGGCGGTGGTGGTGGCCGTCGGGCGGACCTCGATCCCCTGCTCCTCGGCGACCTGCGGGGCGTTCACGTAGGACACCGGCTCGCCGCTGGTCGCTCCGAAGAAGCCCTTGAGCACCGACAGGGTGAGGATGCGGGTGTCGTGCTCGGCGATCTGACCCTGGTACTCGATCTCGATCGAGTCCGCGCTGCCGGCGGGTCCGCCGCCCAGGTCGCTGCCGCACAGACCGGCCAGGATCGCCCCGAGGCGCTCGGCGAGGCCGAGGTACGGCCGCACTGACTCGGCGGCCTCACCCGCGCTGACGTTGACCGCGAACGGGACGAAGTCGCCGGCGAGGGCCAGCTCGACCATCTCGGCGATCGTGTCGCCGGCCTTGTCCTGGGCCTCGGCGGTCGAGGCGCCCAGGTGCGGGGTGACCACGACGGGGTCCAGACCGAACAGCGGCGACTCGGTGGTCGGCTCGGCGGCGAACACGTCGAGGGCGGCTCCGGCGATCGAGCCCGACTCGATGGCGGCCGCCAGCGCCGCCTCGTCGATGATGCCGCCGCGGGCCACGTTGATGATCCGGAGGCTCGGCTTGGCCTTGGCCAACAGCTCGGCGCCGATCAACCCGGCGGTCTCGGGCGTCTTGGCCAGGTGCAGCGTCACGAAGTCGGCCCGGGCCATCAGCGTGTCGAGGTCGACCAGCTCGACGTTGATCTGCCGGGCCCGGTCGGGGGTGACGAACGGGTCGTAGGCGACGAGCTTCATGCCGAACGCCATCGCCCGCTGCGCCACCAGCTTGCTGATGCGGCCCAGTCCGATGATGCCGAGGGTCTTGTCGGACAGCTCGACGCCCTCCCACTTGGAGCGCTCCCAGCGGCCCTCCTTGAGCGCCGCGTGCGCCTGGGGCACGTTGCGGGCCTGGGCCAGGAGCAGCGCCATCGTGTGCTCGGCCGCCGACAGGGTGTTGGACTGCGGGGCGTTGACCACCATCACGCCGCGTTCGGTGGCCGCCGAGGTGTCGACGTTGTCGAGGCCGATCCCGGCCCGTCCGACCACGACCAGGTCGGTGCCGGCCTCGAGGACCTCCCGGGTGACCTTGGTCGCGGAGCGGATGATGAGAGCGTGGGCGCCTCGGACGGCGTCCAGCAGGGTCTCGGGGGTCAGCTCCAGTTGGATGTCGACCTCGTGGCCGGCATCTCGCAGCCGCTGCAGGCCGCCGTCCGCGATCTTCTCGCTCACCAGTACTCGCATGGCGTCCATCCTTGCCCGTCCACGCCGACGCGGCCAGATGACGGCGGACCACGATCCGGATCGACGACCCGGACCACGATCCTCTGAACCACGCGCTCCAGTTCCGATACCCGATGTGCCGATGGGGGGCTGCAGCTGCTGACCGCGCCGACCCGGAGAACGAACCGTGCCCACCGCGACCAACCCCCGCAGGACCGATGACCCCACCCAACCGGGCTCCGCCCGGGCACGGACGCGACGCCGAACCGCACGGCCGACGCTCCTCGCCGCCGTGACGGTCGCCGCGGCCGGGCTGCTGGCCGCCTGCGTCCCCCCGACCCCGGACGTCCCGCCGTCGAGCACGACCGCACCGACGACCGCACCGACGACAGCACCCACGACGACGGTCCCCGGCCCGGGTGGCGACGTCACCGTCGCCGGGACGGTCAGCGGGTTCTCCCGACCGTGGGACATCGTCTTCCTGCCCGACGGCACCCCGATCGTCACCGAGCGATCCGGTCGGGTCGCCACCGTCGTCGCCGGTGCACGCCACGTCGTGGCCACGCTGGCCGACGTGGTCCCGATCGGCGAGGGCGGCCTGATGGGCCTGGCCGTCGACCCCGCGTTCGGGACCAACCGCTGGATCTACACCTGCTACGACCACGGATCGGCCGGCACCGTCACCGACGTGCGCATCGTGCGGTTCCGCCTGGCCGAGGACCTGAGCTCGCTGACCGACGCCACCCCGATCCTGACCGGGATACCGGCCGGGACGGGCAACCGCCACCAGGGCTGCCGGGTCGCCTTCGGTCCCGACGGAATGCTGTGGGCCACCACCGGCGACACCGCCTCGCCGACCGCCCCGCAGGACCCGACCAGCAGGGCCGGCAAGGTGCTGCGCATGACCCCCGCCGGCGCTCCCGCCCCCGGCAACCCCGGCGGGGCCTGGGACCCGTACGTGTACTCGCTCGGACACCGCAACGGCCAGGGACTGACGTTCCGACCCGCCGACGGTGCAGCGATCGAGGTGGAGCACGGCACCGGCTGCGACGACGAGATCAACCGGATCGTCGCCGGCGGCAACTACGGCTGGAACCCGGTGGGATCGGGCTACGACGAATCCAAGCCGATGACCGACCTCACCATCCCCGGCGCCCGACCCGCGCTGTGGTCGAGCGGGTGCCCGACGATCGCGCCGTCCGGCGCCACGTTCGTGTCTGGCACCGAATGGGGATCCTGGAACGGAGCACTCGCCGTCGCGGTGCTGAAGGGCACCCGGCTGATGTTCGTGCGCTTCGACGCTCCCACGTCCGACACGGTGGCCGGCGTCGACGTCCGTCTGACCGACCGGGGACGGCTGCGCACGGTCCGCCAGGCCCCCGACGGCAGCCTGTGGGTCACCCAGGACTCGAGCCCGGGCGCCCTGTTGCGCCTGGTGCCGGCAACCGCCTGAGACCCGATCGGTGCGGGCGAGGACCGCTCAGCGCTCGAGGGTCAGCGGCGGCAACTCGTCGGCGGGCTCGAAGCCGAGCACCTGGCCGTAGAAGGCGAGCTCGGCCTGGAGCGCGGCGACGATCGTGGCCGCGCTGCGGAACCCGTGGGCCTCGCCGTCGAACAGGATGAGGGCGTGGGGGATGCCGCCGCGGCGCAGGGCGTCGCGCAGCACCTCGGCCTGCGACGGCGGGACGATCGGGTCCTCGGTGCCCTGCAGCAGCAGCACCGGCGAGTCGAGCAGCTCGGCGTGGAACAGCGGCGATCGCTCCCGGTAGCGCTCCGCCTCCTGCGGGTACGGCCCGACCAGGCCGTCGAGGTAGCGGGACTCGAACTTGTGGGTGTCGGTGGCGAGCGCCCGCAGGTCGGTGACCCCGTACAGCGAGCAGGCCGCCGCGAAGACCTCGGATCGACACGTCGCCTCGAGTGCGGTGAACCCGCCCGCGGAGCCGCCCCGGATCACGCACCGGGCGCCGTCGACCAGGCCCTGCTCGGACAGCCACCGTGCCGCCGCGATGCAGTCGGCGACATCGGCCACCCCCCAGCGACCCTGCAGCAGGTCGCGGTAGCGGCGCCCGTACCCGGTGGAGCCGCGGTAGTTGACCTCGACCACCGCGACACCCCGCGACGTCCAGAACTGCACCGACGGCGACAGCTCGGCTCGGGCGGCCGCGGTCGGGCCGCCGTGGATGCGCACGACCAGCGGGGGGAGCTCGCCGGCCGGGCCGACAGAATCGATCGAGCACGGCGGGTAGAACAGGGCGTGGGCGTGATCGCCGTCACCGGTCGGGAACGTCACCGCGGTCGGCGTCGAGATCGACGCCGACCGGAGGTGCGGTCGTGACAGCGGGTCAGCGGCCCGGTGGTCGGTGACCCGGTCCGTCCGGAGGTCGACCGAGTACGCCGAGGTGGTGACGGTCCCTCCCCCGCCTGCCACCGCAACCACCGACCCCAGGACGACCAGGTGCTCGACCGCGGTGAACCCACCCGGCGGCGAGGCCAGCGCGTCGACCGTCCCGAGGTCGGGGTCCCAGACCTGCACGGTGTCGACCCCACAGTGGGTGAGCGCGACGACGACCCGGCCGTCGTTGGTGAAGCCGAACCGGGACCCGCCCGACACCCACCGGGGTTCGCCCACCTCGCCGGGGACCTCCAGCGCCGGGGGGCCGGTGTCGCCCTCACCCTCGTCGGGCAGCCCGGCCGACCCGCTGCGGCGCAGGTGCCACCAGTCCTCGGCGTCGTCGCACCACCACAGGTGGCCGTCGGGCGACCAGGCCGGCAGGCAGGCCGCGACCGGATGCCCCACGCCGCGGGCGACGGAGCCCGCCCGGCCGCCGGCCACGCGGCGTGCGTCGGCCACGACCGGGTGCGCGACAGCGCCGGGACCCGCGTCAGGCTCGGGGTAGACGAGCCGGCCCGCCCACAGCTCCGCCGCGTCCCACGGCATGTCGGGGTGGTCCCAGCGCAGCCACGCCAGCACCGTCCCGTCCGGCGACAACGCCGGGGACGCGGCCCAGTCCCCGTCCGCGACGAGCGTCACCGGCTCGACCGGCCCGGGCGACCCGGAGGAGCCACCGAGCGCGACCGCCGCGATCTCGTTGACCGGCTCGGCGCCGTCGTGGATCTCA
>Ga0073899_10005065_pt1 | contig 11517 bp, 6 predicted proteins | sample KloWWTmetaKNB5Ph_FD_88975 | JGI IMG/M metagenome (GOLD analysis project Ga0073899, IMG submission 88975) | Active sludge microbial communities from Klosterneuburg, Austria, studying microevolution and ecology of nitrifiers - Klosterneuburg... | ecosystem: Engineered > WWTP > Aerobic digester >...
GCCGAGTACGCGCTCCCGCCCGAGCCCGAGCCCACCGCCGAGTACACGCTCCCGTCCGAGCCCGAGCGCACCGCCGAGTACACGCTCCCGGCCGAGCCCGAGCCCACCGCCGAGTACACGCTCCCGCCCGAGCCGACCGCCGACGGCGAGATCGAGGAGCTCAGCGAGGTCGAGACCCTCGACGACGACGAGCCCGAGGAGCTCGACGACGACGAGCCGATCACCGGCCGCCCCGACGCGCCCGCCAGCGCCCCGCCAACCTCCGTCAGGCCCGCCCCCTCCGCCAGGCCCGCCGCGCCCACCGCTCCCATCACCGCCAGGCCCGCCGCTCCCATCACCGCCAGGCCGCCCGCGCCGCGCATCGACCCGCGCACCGCGACGCTGCAGGCCGCCCGCCGCCGCTTCGAGGCCGCACTCGCCGCCGACCCCGACCACGCGCCCGCGCGCCTGTCCCTCGGGACAGTCCTGTTCCAGCTCGGCCTGCTCGCCGAGGCCGAGCCGGTGCTCGAGGGCGTCGTCGAGGCCTTCGGCCTGGTGCGCGACCAGGACAACCTGGTCCTCGGCCTGGTCCTGCTCGCCCGCCTGTTCGAGCAGACCGACCGCAGCACCGAGGCCTACCGGCGCCTGACCATGGCCCTGCGCCACGACCCCGACAGCCTCGACATCCGCGCCGCCATCGCCAGGAACCGCCACGCCGCCGGCCGCTGGCGCGACACCCTCGCCGCCATCGACCCGATCGAGCAGCGCCTCGACGCCGGCCTCGAGCTGCGACCCGGCCAGGCCGAGCAGGTCAGCGACCTCCTGCTGCTCGCCGCCGACTGCGACGCCCAGCTCAAGCAGCCCGAGCGCATCGTCGCCCGCTATGAGCGCGCCGCCGCCCTCCACCCGCGCAGCCGCAAGGCCCGCGCCGCCCTCGCCACCCTCTGCCAGGACAGCGGACGCCTCGCCGAGGCCGCCGAACACACCCGCGCCCTCGCCGACCTCGACGACGACCGCATCGAGCGCGGCCGCACCCTGCTGCGCGCCGGCATGCTCTACCACGAGGCCGCCGGCGTCGCCCCCGACGCCGGTGAGGAGACCGAGACCGGCCCCGGCCTGGCCCTGCGCACCTCGGCCTTCGAGTGCGTGCAAGCCGGCCTCGCCCTGATCGCCGACCACCCGACCCCCGTGCTCGACCGCCGTCAGCTCGAGGCCGCGTTCTGGACCGCCGCCCCGCGCAACGTCGCCATCGCCATCGCCTGCCTCGACCGCCTGCTGCTGCGCAGCGACCTCAAGCCCGAGAAGAAGCACCTCCTGCTGCTCGAGGGCGCGAGGATCGCCCTGCAACGCGGTGAAGCAGGCGACCAGGCCCGGGCCCTCGCCCTCGCCCGCGCCGCCCACGAGGCGCTCCCCGAGGCCGCCGCCGGCGCGCACGCCGTCCTCGACGTGCTCGTCGCCCAGGCCGGCCCGCTCGCGCCGATCGAGACCCTCGTCCTCAACTTCTTCAATCGCATCGGCCGCGTCCCCAGGCCCGCCGCCCCGGACGCCGCCACCATCCGCGAGGGTCAGGAGCGCCAGCGCCTGCTCACCCGCCTCGCCGAGCTCCAGACCGAGCACCCCGAGCGCGCCGTCCGTCTGCTCGAGCGCGCCGCCGAGCTCGACCCGCAGGGCCTCGACCTCGCCGCCCGCCGCTCGCTCGCCCGCCTCTACGCCCTCGCCGCCGCCGGCGGTGCGTCCCCCGACAGCGCGCAAGTGCGCAGCAACGACGAGGCGCTGATCCTGCTCGACCCGCTCGACGAGCGCGGCCTCGCCAGCCTCGCCCGCCACTGCGTCGACACCGGCGAGCGCGACCGGGCCCACGCGCTCTATCAGGTGCTGCGCGTGGTCCAGCCGGCCCACCCCGACGCGGCCGCCTTCCTCGCCAAGAACGACCTCAGCCAGGTCAGCAACGGCAAGCTCGACGTCAACGCCGCGACCCTGCGCCCGCCCGCCGGCGGCGGCGTGGTCGCGGCGATGACCCAGCTGTGGGAGGGCGCCGCGGAGCTGCTCTGCGACGAGCTCCCGAAGCTCGACATCTCCGCCGCCGCCTGGATCGAGGCCGACAGCGACCGCGACACCCTGCTGTGGAAGGTGTGGAGCGAGCTCGGCCTGCAGATGTCGACCCAGGGCGTGCGCCTCGCCGACGCCGCGATGCTGCCCGGCGTCGACGTCGGCGACGGCTGGACCTGCGTCCGCGCCGCGCACCCGCCCGTCGTCGTCGTCGGCGCCTCCGCCCGCGCGGCCGACACCGCCCCGCGCCTCCGCTTCGTCCTCGGCCGCGCCCTGTTCGGCTGCCGGGCCCCGTCCGCGCTCATCGCCGGCCTCCCGCGCCCGCTCGCCTCCGCGGTCCTCTCCGCCGCCCTCCAGGCCTTCCACCCGCGTCACATCCGTCGCACCCGCGTCAAGGAGGACGCCGACCTCGCCACCCGCCTCGCCCAGACCTTCGCCCGCAAGCTCCCGATCCGCCTCGCCCGCCAGCTCAGCGCGCTGTTCAAGGACCACGAGCACGAGGAGTTCGACAGCCGCGACTGGCGGGCCTGGGCCCATCGCAGCGGCCAGCGCGTCGGCCTCTGCCTCGCCCGCAACATCGGCGTCGGCCTCGACATCCTCGGCCTCCCGCAAGAGCCCAACGAGCGCAGCCAGCAGCTCAAGCTCCGCGCCGAGCAGGACCCCGACCTGCGCGACCTCCTGGTCTTCGCCACCAGCCCCGGCTACGTCGCCGCCCGCAAGACCCTCGGCCTTGAGGTCCGCGGCCGCTAGTCCACGCCAGAGACGCTTGGCGCGCTCGCGGGCCGCGGGGCTGCGGCGCTGTGTACGACGAGCGTGGGGCCGACGGCCGCGGGTCCCTCGCGGCCGCCGGGTACCCCGCGGCACGTGCTCGACCCCTCGGGCTTCGATGTACCTCTGACGACGCGAATGGCGCTCCTGCCGTATCGATGACGACGGGTCTCCGCGCGAGCCCCGGGGACCCCGCCCCGGCTGCGTCCCGGCTCGTCGGCCCCTCGCTCGCCGAGGAGCATCGTCGGCGCCCCGCTTCTCGCCGGACGTCTATCGGCTCAAGGTGAGCGCCGTCCTTGCGAGCACCGGCAGCAGCCTCCTCAAGTTGTGCGCGGTGCAGGTCGAAGCCCTTGCGTCGCAGCTGAAGGACCCGTCTCGACGGGTATGCCCAAATGCTGGTGGGGTCATATCGTCGGTGCATGGCCGGTGCGGGTCCAGCCTCGGCCGCGCCGACGGCAGGGTCCTCGGGATCGTCGTGACGCGCGCGTATGTCAACAACAATGACCGCCGTTATGACCACACCGACAGCGAGCACCCCCAGGGCCTAAACCCGCACTATTACGCGCCCCTGGCGGCGTCAACGACGGCGAGGAGCGGTGGCACAAGCTCGTCACGACGCTCAGCGGTCGCGTGGCCGGCGACCGGAGCCCTCGGCGGCCGCGCCACGAACGCGCGCTGCTCCCTGGCGCGCGCCACAGCCGGCCCGAGGTCCGCGCGGCGCACACCTGTCGATGCGGACGTCGGAGCGACCGTTCGCCGCTGACCGGGCACCTCGCGGCGATCGAAGAATATTCAATCACCCACGATTGACAGGCAGCGATGTCAAATCGCCGGCCCGCGGAAAAAACTCGACGCGCAGGCGGCCTTTGCTATGCCCGACGATCATGACTTACCTCGATCGCATCCTCGGAAGTTTGGCAGTGGCAGGAGCAGGCGTTTGTGGGCTCCCCGGTTGCGCCGGGGGCGAGATGCGGGACATGGACGACGGCTTCGCGGTCATGCCGATGACGCCGGTGACGACGTCCCCGGGCGAGGCGAGCTCGGAGTCGAGCGCCGGGGACGAGAGCTCGAGCGGGACCACCAGCGCAGCCTCGTCCGGCGAGCCCGAGACCGGTGGGACCCACGTCGCGGCCTGCGGCGACGGGGCGGTCGACGAGGGCGAGGAGTGCGACGACGCCAACCAGGCCGACGACGACGCGTGCCTCTCGACCTGCGTGGCGGCCCGCTGCGGCGATGGTGTGGTCGAGACCGGCGTCGAGGAGTGCGACGACGGCAACGACGACGACACCGACGCGTGCCTGTCGAGCTGCGAGTTGGCGAGCTGCGGCGACGGCTTCGTGCAGACCGAGGTCGAGGAGTGCGACGACGCCAACATCATCGAGACCGACGGGTGCCGGTCGAGCTGCGCGGACGCGAGGTGCGGGGACGGCGTGGTGGAGGCGGGCGTCGAGGCCTGCGACGACGGCAATCAGGACGAGCTCGACGTCTGCTCGAAGGCGTGCGAGGCGCTGGTCCCCGCGCCGAGCTGCAAGGCGATCCTCGCGCTGGTGCCGGCGGCGACCAGCAAGGTCTATACGATCGACCCCGACGGCGCGGGCGGCGTGGACCCGTTCAAGGCGTTCTGCGACATGCAGACGGACGGCGGCGGCTGGACGCTGGTCCTGAACCGCAAGGTGAACTCCGACAACACCGGACAGCCGGACATCCAGGCGAGCAACGGCGCCTTCGACAACACCCGCGCGAGCAACTGGAACTTCGACATCGATCTGTTCTGGGCCGGGATGACCCAGGTCGTATTCGCCGACAAGCACAACGACGATTGCAGCAACTGCGGGATCACCGGCTACCACTCCGCGATCCGCGTCGAGAAGCCGGCCGGGCAGACCTACCAGAACGATTGCCCGGGCCTGGCCCAGGCCGTCAACGTCCAGAAGCTGGTCGGGCCGAACGCCGGCGCCTCGAGCACCGCGTACCAGTGCGGCACGAGCCTCGGCTGGGGGAGCTGCGGCGGCAAGGTCTGTCACTTCGGCACCCACCACAAGAGCACCGCGACCGACGCGGACTGGGGGCAAAACCTGTGGCAGGAGATGCACTTCCCGTCGACCCGCTCGGCGTCGAAGAACGCGGGCGACTACATGGTCGAGCCCTCGGCCTATTGCCGGAGCTGCGGCGGCGGGCTGGCGGCCAACCTCAACGAGTCGTCGACCTGCTGCCTGTCGAAGCAGAAGAACGCGAAGGCGCGCTGGACCCTGTGGGTCCGCTGACGGCCTCGCTGTGCCCCTTTGGGCGCGTCGGCGGGGCCGCTCACAGTCGGCCCTCGGCGAGCCGGACCTGGCCGGCGATCGTCGAGCGCTCGGGGTGGACGTCGTCGCGGGCATCGACGCGTTCGTAGTCGAGCCACCACCGGAGCTCGCCGCTCGCCGCAGGATCGAAGGCGACGCGGATCGTCGTCGGTTCGCGGACCCGGTCGTCGGGCACCGGCCACCTGATCGCCGGGTCGAGCGAGCCGTCCTCGCGGCGCCAGGGGGCGAAGTGGCGCGCGAGGTAACGCGTGGTCGCGGCGACCCGTCGGTCCCCGACCCGGAGCTCGGCGTGCAGCGCGAGGCGACGATACAGGTCGCCGGTGGGGAACGCGTGGCCGACCTCGCGCGGCTCGATCGCCACGATCAGGTCGTTGCCGTCGCGCCTGGCGGTGATCGCCAGCGCGCGGCGCAGCGCCTCGGGGTCGCGCGTCGACGCCATGCCATGATCGCGGCCCTCCTCGTCGCCACGGCGCATATGACAATCGCTGCAGCTGCGCTGCGCGTGCGCCGAGGCCTGGTGCTCGCGCATCGTCGTCTGCATCATGGTGCCGGCGCGTCGGCTGCCGGCCGGGAACTCGAACTCGTGGCAGCGCGCGCAGGTCCGCGTGCCGAAGTCCTCGCGGCGCGTCAGCGGATGCGGCGCCGTGACCTCGGCGCCGGGGCCGGTCACGACCGTCGCGGCGTCGCCGTGGCAATCGATGCACCCGACCCCGAGCGCCTCGGCCTCGATCGCCGGCACCGGCTCGGCGCGCACGCGGGCGGGCGCATGGCAATCTCGACAAAATGCCAGCGGCTCGCGCCCATACGAGCGCTGGAAGTCGGCGTTGGTGAACGACGCATGGTGACGCGACCGCTCCCACTGTCGCGCGACCTGCGGGTGACAGGCCTGGCAGTCCGCGTCGCCCAGGGCCGCGGCGGTCGCTGTCACCGCATCGACGGGTCGCCGCTCGATCCCCCCGACCTCGCAGCCGAGCGTGAGCGCGAGCGCGATGGAGCCGCGACGGATCACCCCGGCATCCCGGGCGCGGGGGGCGAAGATTGGGCGGCGGCGGCGGTGCCGAACACGACCGTGCGATCGGCGATGTTCGCCGCGATCCAGAGCTCGCTGGAATCTCCGCGCATCGCGGCGCTCACGGAGGTCGCGCCCGCGGGCAATACGACCTCACGCCACCCGCCGTTCGGATCGCGGTGCAAGAGCTGCTCGCCGACCATCGCCCACAACCCGCCGTCCTTCGTGGGCCACAGGCCCGTCGGCGCGGCCGTGAGCGACTCGAGCTTCCAGCCGCCGGCCTCGTAGTGCAGGAGATGGGCCTGGACGCCCTCGCCGATGCGAGCCTCGGCGACGCTAGAGATGCTGTGCTGCTGGCGCGTGACCGGCTGCGTGAAGCTCCACTGGGTCCCGAGCGGGAGCCGGATCGCCTCCGTGGCCACGCACTCGAGGTCCGCACAATCGCGCTGCACGTGGAGGGCGCCGTCCTTGCTGCGGACGGGGTAGACCCGGCCGGACTTCGTCTCGAAGAAGGCGACGAGCTCGCCGCCGATGTCGAGGCCCATCACCGGGTCGACGGCGTTGTCGGCCAAGCGGGTCAGAGAGCCCCGCGACTCGACGATGAGGCCGCCCGTGCCCCCGATCTGGAAGCGCTCGCCGTCGTCCTCGAAGCGCTGCTCGCCGTTGTACGCCTGTGGCACCCAGCGCCGCTTGCCGCGGAGGCGCATGAGCCGGAGCTGCCGCAGCTCCGTCATGCTGCGATCGCCCTTCTCGATCTTGACGCGGGTCTCGATGAACCAGGCGTTGTCGGGCCAGATGCCGAGGACCGGAGCCGCCGGCGCCTCGATCTCGGGGCGCAGCACGAGCGCGCCGCTGTCGTCCTCGTCGTGGTACCCGCCCGCGGACCTGCCGAGCACGCCGCGGATCAGCGGCTCGAAGGTCACCGCCTCGCCAGGCCTCGCGACCTCCCGCCACACGACCGTCGTGCGGGCGGGCGCGACCGCCTGCACCGGCACCGTCGCGGGCTCCGTCGCGGCCGGCACCGTCGGCGCGGCCGGCAGGCCCGCGTCGCTCGCCGGGGGCGGAGCCTCGCCTGAAGTCGGGGGGACAAGCTCGGGGAGCGGCTCGAGCACAGGCTCGGCGACAGGCTGAGGCACAGGCCCGGGGCCGGCGACGACCGGCGGCGGCACGGGCGTAACCGGCAGGTCCTTCACCGGTCGCGTCGCCTCGGCCTCGATCGGCGCGGCGCTCCCGGCCCTGCTCGCCGCCTCCTTCGTGGCGGCGGCTTCGGCCCGAGGCGGATCGACGGGGCCCGTGCACGCGGGACTCGACGACAGGACGACGATCAGCAGACAGGTGGGCCGCATGGGTAGATCCTGTCTAGTCAAGGTCGGTCTCCCGCACAAGAGCTCCGGGTGCTTGACGGTCCCATGCCGGCGGTGGAAACCATCACCGGTGCTGCTTCGGCCGGGTCATCGCGGGCGGGAATATCCGGGGGCGCCCACGCGTGGGCACGCACCCATGCGCCCGCGCCTGCTCCTCGCCCTGTCCCTCGCGAGCGCGGCGTGTCGCCCGCCCACGACGAGCGAACCGGCGCCGGTGGTCCCCGAGGCCCGACCGATGCCGCTCGCTCGCGCGCCGGAGCCCGCCCCCACGCCCGCCCCGTCCGCCGAGCCCGCCCCCACGTGGCAATGGGCGGTCTCGGTGCTCCCGGAGCTCGCCGAGCACAGCGAGGTCGACCCCGGCGAGGCCGCGCTGGCGCGATTCGTGGGCTGGTTCGGCGACGGCGGATCGGGGCGCGTATATCTGCTGTTGGACGGCGTCTGCCACGCGGTCGACGGGGCCATGAGCGAGGACGGCTTTCATGGCAGCTGGCAGACGAAGGTGACGATCAGGGGCAACGAGCGGCGGGTCTCGGGCATGAGCCTCGACATCACCCGCGGCGGCATCACCGAGTCCGGGCCCGGCGGGCTGATCTACGAGCGCGACCGGCGGGGCCGCTGGCAGGAGGTGGGCGGCCACGGCCTCGGGTCCTTCGCCACGATCGTCGATGCGCCGATGAGCGCGGCCGACGATCGATCGCTCACATTCGCGGGCTACTGGTACGGGCTCACGCCATTGTGCGAGAGCACCGATAGCGTCGCCTTGACCTGCATCGACGGGGGCCGGCTGCGCTGCGAGCGGTGCACGCGGGTGGGGCTGCAACAGCGGATCGCGGGCCACGGTGGAGGATCCGGGACGATCACGATCGGGCGCGTCGAGCCCACCCCCGTCGATTGCACGCATGCTTGCCCCGCCGACGAGTGGACGACCCTGCTGCCCCGCCTGGCGACCGCGCTCGCGGGCCGCCAGTTCTCCGGGGTGCTCGAGCGCGCCGGGCCGGTGGTCTTTCGCGACGCCAGGCGCTGCGCCCGTGAACGACGGCGGCTCATCGGCGCGACGGCGGCCGCCCGCAAGGCCGACGAAGCCGACGGTGAATGACGCCGCGTCGCCGACGCCCCGCGCTGCGTCGAAAGACGCGGACAATCGACCGATGATAGTGACCGCGGCTGGTCGCACCCACGCTCGCGGGCCGTCTGCGATCGAGAGCCGGAGATCAAGGGCAGCTCGATACCGGGACCCGGGCGCGGATTCGCTAGACGATTTGGACGGATTTCTTAAAATAACAGCGTTGCATAATAACGACGGCTCGGCCATCTTGGCCGGGTCGAGGACGGTTGTGGGGGCCTCGGAGGGGCGGGCGCGGACGTCCGGGAGCGCGGATATGGCCGCGCTCGCAGGGGGACTATAGCGATGAGTGACAGTCGAAAGCATATCTTGTTCGTGGACGAGGAGGCCGCGATCCAGCGCGACGTGGCCAGGATCCTCTCGGTCGGGGCGCCGGACCCACGATTGACCTGCGCGAGCGACGGCGCCGAGGCGCTGCGGGTGCTCGAGCGAGGCCGCGTGGACCTGCTGATCACGTCGCTGGCGATGCCGGTGATCGACGGGGTCGAGCTGCTGCGACATCTGGCCAATCGCCGCGTGACCCTGCCAGTGATCGTCATCGCCGAGCGCGGGCCGGCCTCCGCCGAGGCGCGAACACCAGCGGGCTGCCGGATCGATTATCTGCGCGAGCCACTCGACCGCGAGCACCTGCTGCGCCGCGTGCACGAGCATTTGAGCGCGATGCCGGGCCCGACGCGCGGCGGCGTGACGCTGGTCGACCTGCTCGTCCTGCTCCAAATGGAGCGCCGCAGCTGCGCGCTGCGGGTGAGCGCCGGGGCCGAACAGGGCACGCTGTTCTTCTCGGCGGGCGCGCTGGTCGACGCCCGTCACGGCGAGCTCGTGGGCCTGAGCGCGGCGGTCGAGATCCTCCGGTGGCGCGAGCCGGTCGTCGTCTTCGACATGCAGGTTCGCGCCCAGACCGCGACCGTCTTCGCCACGCTCGGCGAGCTGATGGAGGCCGTGCGCCTCGCCGAGGAGGGCCTCCGCGCGAGCCGGCTCGGCCTGGCCCAGGGCGGCCTCGTGGAGCGCATGCCCGGCCCGCCGGTCGTCAGCACCACGACGGCCAGGCCGCCGTTCCTGAGCCTGGTGCCGGCCACGTGGAACATCGACGCCGAGGACGCCGAGGACGCCGAGGACGCCGAGGACGCCGAGGACGCAGAGGACGCCGAGGATGTGCCGGGCGCGACGCCCGGGCCCGCGCCGGCCCACGCAGAGGCGGTGTGGGAGCGTCAGGCCGTGCAAGCGAGGATCTCCGAGGCGGTCGCGGCCGCGCTCGAGATCGACGGCGCGACCGCGGCGGCGCTGGCCAGCTGGGAGCTCGACCGCAGCCTCACCCCGCTCGACCGGGCCGAGCACCGGCGCCTGGAGGTCGTGGTCGCCGGGCATTGTCGGGTCATGCGGGTGATGGCCGGGATGATGAAGCGGCTCGGCACGAGCGGGACCCTGCGCGACATGATGATCACCGACGAGGACGGTCGCAGCGACATCCTCACGCCCCTGCCCGGCGACGACGGCCTGTTCCTGTGGGTGGAGATCGATCAGCGCCACAGCAGCCTGGCCCTCGCCCATCTTCGGGTCAAGAGGCTCGTCGGCGAGCTCGCGGGGCTCTGCAAGATCCTCGCTGACCGCTGACGCCGCGACCGCGAATGTCATCATCGTGGGCGCCGCCGCCACGACACAGCGATCCAAGAGCTGAGCACGACATGGCCAATATCAATAAGACACTGGAAGAAGCGATGAAGATCGACGGGGCGATCGGGGTGGCCCTCGCGGACTGGGAGTCGGGGCTGTGCCTCGGCACCGCCGGCGGCGGCAGCCGCCTGAACATCGAGGTCGCCGCCGCCGGCAATTGTCAGGTCGTCAAGGCCAAGATGGCGACGATGGCCGAGCTGGGGATCAAGGGCGCGATCCAGGACATCCTGATCACGCTCGACGATCAGATCCACCTGATCCGCCCGAGCAAGCGCGGGGAGAACCTCTGCCTGTACGTGGCGATCGACAAGACGAAGGGCAACCTCGGCCTGGCCCGGCATCGCCTCCAGAAGCTCGAGGCCGACCTCAATCCCTGAACCGGCGCTCGCGGCACCCCGCCTCGTCCTGTGAGGAGGCCCGCCCGGGCGCCCACCCACTGCCCATCGGGCGCATTGCTCACGCTCAGCGCGACCGTCCGCGGCTCCGGCTTGGAGTAAGAAGGCGGCGGTGCCCGCTGGCGACATCCTCCCCCTGTTGCTCACGCTGTTCGGGCTGACGGCCGTCGGCCAGCTGCTGCGTGTCCTCGGGACCGTGCCGGCGAACGCCCCGGACGTGCTGGGCCGGGTGATCGTGCAGATCACGATGCCGGCGCTGCTGGTCATGATCCTCGCGCGCGCGCGCTTCGAGGCGGGGCTGCTGCCGGCCCTGCTGGCGACCACGGTGGCGATGCTCGCCGCGCTCGCGCTCGGTGCGCTGTGGCTGCGGGTGCTCGGCGCGGCGCGTCCGAGCCAGGGCGCGGCCGGCATCGTCGCGGCCTTCTCGAACACCGCCTTCCTCGGCCTGCCCTTCGTGCTCGCGCGCTATCCGGGCTCGGCCAGCGCGGCGACCACGGCCGTGATCATCGACACCGTCGATACGACGATATTGCTGCTGACCGCCGGCGTCGCCTTCGCCACCGCCATGGCCAGCCCGACGCGGCCGGCCGCCGCGCCGCGCCTGGCCCGGGCCGCGCGCGCGCTGCTGCGGCTGCTGACCCAGCCGATGATGATCGCCGTGATGATCGGCCTCGGCCTCGCGCTCACCGACACCGAGATGCCGGCGCTGCTCGCGGGCCCGCTCACCCTCGTGGGTCAGGCCACCACGACCCTCGCGTTCCTGACGATCGGCCTCGGCCTCGACCTGCGATCGCTGCGCGGTCAGACCCGGGCGCTCGCCGGCATCGCCGTGATCAAGCTGGTCGTCATGCCCGGC
>Ga0073899_10005066_pt1 | contig 11517 bp, 12 predicted proteins | sample KloWWTmetaKNB5Ph_FD_88975 | JGI IMG/M metagenome (GOLD analysis project Ga0073899, IMG submission 88975) | Active sludge microbial communities from Klosterneuburg, Austria, studying microevolution and ecology of nitrifiers - Klosterneuburg... | ecosystem: Engineered > WWTP > Aerobic digester >...
ATCCACACTAGTACCGTCACGGTGGCAGTCTTGCCAGAAGCCGAAGAAACCGATATCGAAATCCATCCAAATGACCTCCGCATCGACGTCTTCCGTAGTGGCGGACACGGCGGTCAGAGCGTCAACACGACCGACTCAGCCGTGCGTATCACTCACCTGCCTAGCGGCATGGTCGTGACAAATCAAGACGAAAAATCCCAGATCAAAAACAAAGAAAAAGCCATGAGCATCCTACGCTCACGACTCTTGCAGCAAAAAATTGATGCAGAAAACGCTCGCGCCACAGCCGAGCGTCGCAGTCTCATCGGCTCTGGGGATCGCAGCGAAAAGATCCGTACCTACAACTTCCCGCAAGACCGCATCACCGATCATCGCATCGGCTATTCTCGATCAAACATCCCTGCTGCAATGAACGGCGATATCGATGACATTATAGACCATCTACAATCATATGAACGCGAACTCAAAGCCCAAAACGTCGAGAATTAGTTACTGGCTCCGCGATGCAGCCGAGCAGCTTGCTGATGTAGGTATCAGCTCAGCCCTTCTCGACGCCGAGATTATCCTGGCGCATACGCTCAAGAAGAGTCGGACATACCTGCACGCTCACGGTGAAGAGGAAATATCCGCACGGCTAATGGATATCGCAAACGCCCGGCTCGATCTACGGCTCGATCGGACGCCAGTTGCCTACCTCATCGGTCACAAAGAATTTTATGGGCGGACGTTTAAAGTCACACCCGCTACACTTATCCCACGTCCAGAATCAGAGACGATTATCCAACTACTCGAGGAGCATGTCGACTTGGCTCCACGCCGACTACTCGACATCGGGACCGGTAGTGGCTGCCTGGGGATAACGGCAAAATTAGAGTTCCAGAATCTTGACGTAACAATCAGTGACATCGACAAACATGCCCTCACTGTGGCTACCGACAACGCCAAACAGCTTGGTGCCGACGTTACTATCATCCGGAGTGATCTATTCGCTAATACCCCTGGCCTGTTTGACTATATACTCGCCAATCTGCCCTATGTTGACCGCGAGTGGGAACGATCACCGGAGACGAACTTTGAGCCGGAGCTCGCACTGTTCGCATCACATGGAGGTCTGATGCTTGTCAATCGCCTACTTGATGACCTGCCTTTTAAACTCAGCTCTCGAGGTATCGCGTTTATCGAAGCGGACCCCGAACAGCACCCATCGATCATCTCGCGCGCCGAGACTATCGGATTGCAGCACCTCGCAACGCGAGACTATATCATCGCACTCCAACAATCGGACTAAACCTGAGGGTAAGCAGCGAGCGTGACCTTCGTCGTCGCTTCACGTGAGCCACGCAGATAAGTCACTTCGACGGTATCGCCGGGCGCATACTCGCCGACAAGACTCGAGACTCCGCCCTGAGGTCCGACCAGCAGTCCGTTTATCTTTGTAATAATATCTTTTTCTTGTAGCCCCGCCTTGTCCGCCGGCCCATCTGCTACGATTGCAGGTGCTCCACTGTCGCCGATGATATACGCACCTTGCTTTGTCGGCAAGTCATATTTCTTGGCTACTTCTGCCGTCACCTGAACGTAACGAAGGCCTAGGTACGCACGCTGTACGCCTTTGCCCGCCAGCACAGACTTGAGTGTGCCCTTCGTCGCGTTAATAGGAATCGCAAAACCGATACCTTCGGCATTTGCCGCCACGGCCGTATTCATACCAATGACCTGCCCTGAGCGATTGAGAAGCGGGCCGCCAGAATTACCCGGGTTAATCGCCGCATCTGTCTGGAGAAGATCCGTCAAGGTCTCTGCCATGCTCCCCTGATCGTTACCTGCCGTAACCGGTCGCCCCTTCCCGGAGATGATGCCACTCGTCACAGTATTTTGGTATTGTCCCAGCGAGTTGCCGATAGCAATCACACCCTGCCCGACACGCACTGTCGAGGAATCGCCAAGTGTCGCCGGCTTTAGATCATTGACGTTTTTAATCTTGAGGTACGCGACGTCATTCATAGGGTCGACTCCTATAAGTTCAACGTCGTCATGCGTTGTCCCATCCGACATAACGACACTGATAGAATTTGCGCCGTCAACAACATGCTTATTGGTGAGGATATAGCCCTCTTTGCTGACGACGATACCCGATCCTGCGGCCTGCTGATTCGCGACACCAAAAATAGAAGAAACGGTCACATTGGTCACGATAGACACCACACTTGGCGAAACAGTATCAACAATATTCGAGACAACCTGCTCATCATTTGTCGACTTCAGATTGCCATCGTCTTTAAGCCCTTGCCGAGAAGTGACTTCTGCACGATTCTCCGTCTGCAGATAGTCATATACGACGACACTGGCTGCACCGATCAGTGCAAACACTATAGCGACGGCGATCATTATGACTGCAATTTTTAAACTAGATTGACGTTTTTTTGACTCATTCATGATACCTATTTTCCCCCAAGATGCTTAAAAATTGCTTAAATCGAGCCGCCCGTCAGAGACAAGGCGCTAAAGAAAACTAACAATATGACGACGAGGCTCACCGCCAAAATCGATGGCAGAACCATATCTTGTCGGCGCACATGACCATAGTGGTGGTAGCTGACATACGCGCGCTCTGCGACGAGACATAGGAGTGTCGCAAAGACCGCTAGTTGGGACAGCTTTACATCGCCAAATCCTGGTATTTTGTATGCAATAAGCCAATGGTAGCTAATCCAGGATAGCTCGGCGAAAATCAGGCCCATAATCATACTGTAGATGTTTGTCATCGGCTCATCATAGCTTCCAAGCACATGCCTCACCGCGCTATAGCCGATGATCCAAGCTGCGGCTATGAAGAACACTGAGTCCCACGAAAACGATACGATAGAGAGCGTGGTGAGACCGACAAACACAGCTACGCCGCCTTGCATAGCGACAAATGACTTGCGCGAACGAGGCTTGATAAACAGCAGCCAAACGGAGTACAAAAATGCGATTCCAGCCTGAAGCCAGATGTAACCTGCGGCTGCGTACAGTAAATTCACCGTACTAAGTCCCACGATAATGTCAGGCATATTGGCTATCAGATTCGCAAACCAAAAACGTGGCCGAACCATCAGCGCACGAAACTTGCTGAGCAACACGAGTGCAAATGCCAGCCATGGTGACTGTACGGCAAGGACGATCAGAAACAATGCAAGCGCGAGACCAACATTGAGTACAACATAAGCAATTTCACCGAGCCGCGATCGCCGCTTGTGAGATTTGAGTAAATCCATATCCTTAATTATACCATTTATTCCGTGGTTGGGTCGGCTTCACCGATGACAATCACGAAATCGACATCGCTTGATACACCGAACTTTTCAAGGCCGAGTTTTGGGGCGCCGTACATATTTGTCAATTTAGTTCGCGTCAACGGCTTTGAGGTCGCATCGCGTTGGTAGACTTCTCGACGCTCGTATTTCGCGTCAGGTGCGTTGCCTACGTCGGCAATCGTAAAACCCATATCCTCGAGTCTTGTCGCTGCGGTCGACGCTGCACCTGCGACGCCACTTCCGTTGAGCACGACAACGTTTGCGCCTTCTTTTGCAGCAGGATCGGAGCTTATATTCTTACGTATATAACTTGCCACACCTGAGTAGTCAAACAGCCCGTCGACTGGCTTTACGACACTAGCCCCACCGAGATCGCCTGTAGTCATTACCGGCTCCACGTCATCGACGAGGTCGATTGATGTGATAGAGCTTGCCTCGATCTCTGACCCAAGAGCCATCAGCGTCCGTATCTCGCTGGTATCAAAATTTGTGTTGAGGTTATCGCCGAGTGCTGAGATAAGGTTCATCACCTTACCTGGGTTTGCAAGCGTACCCACACTGAGTGCCTTTTCGCGTAGCGCCACAATAACTTTTTGCTGATTTTTCTCACGGTCGAAGTTGCCTTGAGCAAGTCCGTATCCACCCTGAGCATTTCGGGCGCGCATAAATGCCAAGGCGTGCTCACCGTCCATCTCATGGACACCTGGTTCGTATTTTACGTAGTAACACTTATTGCCGCACTTCCAGTCAAAGTTGCGATCGAGGATACTTCCCTCTTTGACGCCATAGGGCACCGGACCGTTACCCTGCACATCCACGTTGACGCCGCCGACGGCATCGACCGCCTGCCGAACGACTGTGTAGTTGACATGAACTGTATACTGCACATCGAGACCAGTGACCTCAGCTGCCTTTGCGGCCAGCCCTTTCGCGCCCTCGTCACCATCTTCTCCGGCATTTGAATGACAGTTATAGAGTTCGTTGATCTTACCTTCATAGCCTGCGTTGCAAGCACGGCCAAATTTGACCCATAGGTCTCGTGGGATGCTGACCATAAATGCGTCCTTTTTCTTTTGGTCAACACTGAGCACCATGATCGAGTCAGTCAAAAATGCTCCCGGGTGGTCACCCCCCTCGTCATCCTCAGATGTTCCAAATATTAAGATATTGCTTCGCCCGGTGGCGTCAGTCTTTAGCTGTTTTTGCTGAATAATCCCGAAGATATCACCCTTGAACACAGATGAGCCCGCCAACACTGTCCTGATGCCGATCCATACGCCAATAGCCAAAAATATGACAAGCAGAGCGATGATCAGTCGCTTAATCCATCGCTTGCGATGACTGCGTGCTCCACCACGACCTTGCGGTACTTGATTGCCACTGTCATCTGTTTCGTCAATTTGCCGTAGTGAATCGTCAACATCAGCTCTCGAGAGGCCATGGGCAGTGCTGGCGGATGGGTGCTCGGTTGCGACCGGCGGGCGATTTTGTGCGAGAGGACGGTGCGGCTGGCCTAGCTGCGGCCGCTCTGGTCGAGGCAACTGGCGCTGAGGTACATTTGAATTCCCGGCAATGCCGGGATTATTTGGGCGACGCGGTACAAAACCGTCCATTGAGGGCTGCTTAGTCATAATCTGTATTCACATTATACCGAATTTTAGGGATGATGTGAACGCCAAACAGCTTATGATTCGTTTTTATTTAGAGACCATCTCTAGTATAGTGATGTGAGATGGAATCCAAATTTCTCAATTCCCACCCCCGCATCAAAGACATTCTCAACTTTGGGCTGTTTATTTTGCTCGTCACTGTCGGGACGATTCTCATCAATACATTTGTGTTTCGAAGCTTTAGCGTACTAGGACCAAGCATGGAGACGACATTCTTTACTGGGGATAGGCTGATCGCTAATCGCCTCCCTATCACCCTCGCGCAGATCCAGAACAAAGATTACGTCCCAAACAGAGGTGAAATAATCGTATTTAAAAACCCTCGATTCGTTGATGGCGAGCCTGATGAGTATATCGTGAAGCGTGCGATCGCCTTTCCTGGCGAGCGCGTCACTGTCAGTGCAGGTGTCCTAAAGATTTTCAACGACGAACATCCCGAAGGCTACGAGCCAGACTCAACATTTCCAGGGCCCGGCAAGCCCGGCAGCCCAAGCTCGGGCGAAGTAGATATGGTCGTCCCAGACGGAACGGTATTTGTCGCAGGTGACCACCGTCGCGGCAGCTGCTCATATGACTCACGAAGCGGGCTCGGAACTATTCCTTACTTTGACATCATAGGTCCACTTGGGCTGCGAATATGGCCGCTCCCTGGCATCGGCGCTGATCGATCATCAGAGTCAGCAGACCGTGCAACAAGCTGCGAAGCAAGTTACTAGTTCAATAGTTTCGATATTCGCTCAAACTCACCGTGATCTTTGGGGATTATCTGGGCGACGCGGTACGAAACCGTCCATTGAGGGCTGCTTAGTCAGAAACTGTATAGATATTATGCCGAATTTTTAGCCGCGTGTGAACGGCAAAGAGCTTATGGTTCATTTTTAATTAACAACTATCTCTTGTATATTGATGTGAGATGGAATCACAGTTTCTCAATTCCCACCCACATATCAAAGATATATTGAACTTTGGTTTATTTATTTTACTGGTGACAGTTGGTACGATTCTCATCAATACTTTTGTGTTTAGGAGCTTCAGTGTCCTGGGGCCAAGCATGGAGACGACATTCTTTACTGGCGACAGGCTAATCGCTAATCGCCTCCCTATCACCTTCGCGCAGATTCAGAACAAAGTTTACGTCCCGAGTAGGGGCGAAATTATCGTATTTAAAAACCCTCGATTCGTCGACGGTAAGCCGGATGAGTATATCGTCAAGCGTGCCATTGCCTTTCCGGGTGAACGCGTCACAGTGAGTGATGGCGTCCTGAAAATTTATAACGCTGAACACCCTGACGGGTATGAGCCCGACTCGACATTTCCAGGCCCGGGCAAGCCAGGCAGCCCGACCTCAGGAGAGGTAGATATGGTTGTACCTGACGGAACGGTTTTCGTAGCTGGTGATCACCGTCTCGGCAACTGTTCGTCTGATTCTCGTAGTGAACTCGGTACGATTCCCTATTTTGACATCATCGGACCACTTGGCTTAAGAATCTGGCCGCTACCAGGTATTGGTGCTGACCGCTCAGCAGAGTCAGCAGACCGTGCGACAAGCTGCGAAGCAAGTTACTAGTTCAATAGTTTCGATATTCGCTCAAACTCACCGTGATCTTTGAAACGTATCACAATCTGTCCGGCACCCCTTGTGTTCGCTTTTATCTGCACTGGTGCGCGGAATCGCTTCTCAAATCGATCGACGTCAGTCTGGTACCGTTTGGCATTTTCAACAACTGTCGTTGTGTAGTCTGTCGTCTTAGCCTCTTTTGAAGTCTTCTTGAGCTGCACAATATGCTGTTCGATCGCACGTGCGCTCCACTCTTCTTTCAGTATTCGCGGAAGCACTTCACCTATCGTCTTTGGGTCGAGGCCAATCAATGGTCTGGCCTGACCCTCGCGGAGCTTTCCTTCAGCGAGTGCTTGCCTCACCGATTCTGGAAGTCGCAACAACCGAAGCGTATTGCTGATCGCACTTGGAGATTTACCGCCGACACGATGTCCGATCTGGTCAAGAGTGAGGTTGAACTGATCGCGAAGCTTCAGATACGCAGTTGCCGTCTCAAGCACGTTAAGGTCGCGCCGTTGGAGATTTTCGATAAGCGATACCTCGAGCTTATGCTGATTCGTCAGTGTGCGCACGAGAGCGGGAAGTTTCTTGACACCGACGAGCTGTGCGGCGCGGAACCGTCGCTCTCCGGCAACAATCATATAGCCGCCCTTTGCGGGCGTCACAACGATTGGCTGAAGCACTCCATGTTCACGGATAGACTCTGCGAGTTCTTGTAGCGCCATATCGTCGAAAGATTTCCTTGGTTGATCTGGGTCTGCAGTGATTTCTTCAATCTTTATTTGTCGGAGGTCACTCACCTTTTCATCCTGATCGGCTGTTGGGTCAAACGACTCATCGAGCAGCTCACTCGGAATCAGTGAATCAAATGTACGGCCGAGGCCTTTTTTAGTTGACACGGCTAATCACCTCCTTTGCCACCGACTTATAGGCGCGAGCGCCCTTGGAAAAACGATCGTATGCGCCAATTGGCAGGCCATGACTTGGTGCCTCAGCTAACCGAACGTTGCGCGGAATTGAACTTTTGAAAATTTTAGCTGGGAAATGCTTGGTAATCTCTGCGAGTACCTGTCCAGAGAGCGAAGTACGGCTGTCTACCATTGTCGGCAATACGCCGATGAGATCGAGCGTAGGGTTCATATTTTTACGAACAAGTTTCATGGTTTCGAGCAGCTGACCGAGACCCTCGAGCGCATAAAACTCCGCCTGTACCGGCAACAATACGTATCTGGCCGCTATCAAGCCATTTACTGTCAGCAAACTCAGGCTTGGCGGGCTATCGATGATAATAAACTCATATGATTTGTGCGACGTTTCGATGGCGTTTTTGAGCCTAGTAAATCGTCGACTCGCCTGGGCGAGCTCGACCTCAGCATTGGCCAGGACTGGCGTCGCGGGCGCAAGCCATAGGTTCTTGTGTTCCGTCGGCATGATGATATCCGCAAGCGTATGCGTCTCTTTGACGACATCAGCCATCGTTAACGTCAGGACCTGCTTATCTATCCCCAGGCCGCTCGTGGCATTACCTTGGGGATCAAAATCGATGAGAAGTGTGGAGTGGCCTAATTTTGCGAGATAATACGCAATGTTAATAGCACTCGTCGTTTTGCCAACTCCTCCCTTTTGATTCGTAACGGTGATTACCGTTGCCACTCTTTGTTTTCCCCCTTTTTGATATAGATATATTGTATCATGCCATGTTACAATTGCGCCATGAAGGGACGCCTCAGAAACATACCTACACCACTGCTTATTATCTGCGCCAGCATCATATTTATCGCAACTTTCACGGCAATTGGCATGTATAGCGACAGGCAAATTGTTGACTATCGGACCGATGCAAGTGAATCAAAGTCACTAGGCATAAACAAGATTCGACCAACCGATGCCTTGCTCCGATACGACAGCAACCACTACCGGAACATTGTCGTAGATGGCTACACCTCAAACACTGCTGCCTTCTTCCCGCTGTATCCCCTGCTCGTTTCCGGAGTACACCGGGCAGGCATTCCCGTAAATTACGCGTTGCTTGCGGTGAGCTGGTTTTTCTGTGTTGCGGCTAGCCTCGTAACATTTTATTGGTTTAAATTTGAGCTAGCCCTGCGTAAGTCAAAAATATCGCCTTGGCAGGTCATGTTTCTCATCGTTCTCTTTCCGACGTCATTTTACTTCATGCTTGGATACACAGAAAGCTTGTTCGTATTCTTGACTGTCAGTGCACTTTACTCATATCGGCAGGGGTACTACCTGCTAGCTGGCGCCTTGGTGGCGCTGTCGACAGCTACCCGCGTGCAGGGTGGTGTTGTGGCATTATTCTTCCTCGCCGACTACGTAATGACACGGGATTGGAGAAAGTGGCAAAAGCTCATACCTGTCGGGATGTCAGCAATCGGAATCGGAGCATACATGTATTTCTTGTGGCAACACTTCGGCAACCCATTCGAATTTATACTTGCTCAGCAGTACTGGGGCCGGCTGAGCGGCAACGTTATTATGAACTTATTCGGCTCACTGACACCTCCGTACTTATGGTATCTTCCAATCCTAACGATCATGCTTTTTGCCGTATATAAAAAACTTGGGAAGATCTGGTTTTGGTACTGCCTGGTGTTTATTGCTGTCCCCATATCGAGCGGACGCCTCGACAGCTTAAATCGCTACATGCTCGCTGCCCCGCCGCTGTTCCTCGGGTTCGCACTCTGGCTTGATACAAAATCGCAAAATACAAAGATTGTCTACTACGCCACATCAGCATTTCTACTTGCATGGAACGTAGTATTTTTCTTCAACGATTATTGGGTAGCCTGAAAAGTCGCCCCACTCTGAGGACGACTTGATTTAGGGATTTATGCGCTCTACTTTATAGAGACGATTTCAATCTTCGAGTACTTCTGGCGGTGGCCAGTCTGCTTGTGAACGCGTTTTTTGCTCTTGTAGCGGATAATCTTGAGTTTTTCTCCGGCTAGCTTTTCTTCTACTACAGTAGCTTTCACTTTCACGCCCTTTACGAGTGGCGCACCAATTGTTACCTTGTCGCCATCGATAAGGAGAAGCGCGTCGGTCTCGAGCTCTTTTGTGCCTTCAGGGAGGAGGTCCACCATGAGGGTCTCTTTTTCGCTGACAATAAATTGTTTGCCACCGATTTTTACGACTGCTTTCATCGATATTTCCTTAATTTCGTTTATAATCAACTATTCACTGTAACAGATAGTGAGGCTTTTTTCAAGAGGTCTTGCCGGCAATAACGTTATTGGTGTGAAGCCACCCTTCGACGCTCCCGCATTCCATATAGTCGCCTGTGACTTGGCCGACGGCAATCTTCTTGCCACTGGCGACATACGCGTTGATAGCATCTGTAATTTCAAACTCGCCCCTCTGCGGGTTCGCAGGAAGCGTGCGTGCCAATTCAAATATCTCTTTATCAAAGATATAAAAACTCGAATTATTGAGGTTACTGGGTGCGTCTTCAAGTCTTGGCTTCTCCACTATGCGCACAAAATGATCGTTTTCATCCTTCTCGATAATTCCAAAGTGAGGCACCCGCTCTTCCGGTAAAGGGTTGCCAAATAATCCGGCGGTCAAACCCTTCCGTTCGACGAGCCGCATGAGATCTGCCGCATTTGAACCACCATCGTTTCTGAAAAAGAATTGATCGCCCATTATCACTAGTGCTGACTCATCATCAGCGATAAATTCGCTAATTATCCCAACAGGTACACTTGTGCCATATGCGCCAGTACTCGGCTGAGTTACGAAGTGGATATTTACATCTTTTAGCGGCGCGACCAGCGGTAGTTTGTCGCTCTTCCCATTTCGCTTCAAATAATCATTTAGCTGGATGTTCGTTCTGTAGTAATTTTGAATCTGTGAGCTTTGTTCACCCACTACGAAAATAATCTCTCGGATTCCCGCTCTGATTACATCTTGGACCACGAAATCAATAACCGGCCGTGTGCCGACTGGAAGCATACTTTTTTCGATAGCTTTCGTAATCGGTAACATGCGAGTCCCCCATCCGGCAACTGGAATAATTGCTTTTGTAACTTTCATGGTCTTCAGTATGACCTAATCGTCGGAAAACGTAAACCACTCGGGGTCTTTGGCGATGTCCTGTTCGACACCGTCCCAAAACGCGCCAAGCCTCGCACCATCAGGGCCGTCATCAAGGGTCCACTGATCGTCGCTATTTTCTGAGTCTATCGCCTTGATGAGCTCGTCGTTATCTGGCGCGACACGACTAAGTGCCAGTTTCTGGTGAGTTGGCAATAAGTGCGGGAGGTGGTATGAATGTTGGATTTTGAGCATATTTGTTTTTAATTTATTATATCTCTACAGTAGCACAAAATTTGATTATTGTCAATACCGTTCATGCTTTGCTGCCTGATGCGATATAATAGGCTGATGAATAAAAAAACTATTGCCATCTACGCACTCGCCGGACTTATCATTTTCAGTATTGCGATAGGAGCGGTGACGCTTTTCTCTTCCCAAGCCTTAAAAACAAATTCTACGACGTCATCGCAAACCCCACCTGCTAGCACTGTTACCAGCCCTACTATGGCGACCGACGGGTCCGATATGGCCCACACCACACCTGGCATGTATATGACCTATGACCAGTCATCGTATGATGCGCACGCAAACCAACGACGAGTGCTGTTCTTTCACGCACCTTGGTGCCCTCAGTGTGTCGCACTCGACAAAGACATAGCCGCCAGTGATCTGCCTGACGATGTCGCCATATTTAAAGTAGATTACGACTCCAACCAAGAGCTCCGAAAGAAATATGGTGTCACCCTCCAGACCACATTTGTACTCGTCGATACAAATGGCGAGCAAGTCAAAAAATACACTGCCTACGCAACTCCGAATTATGCATCTGTAAAAACCAATTTGCTTGACTGATGACTCTACTCATAGCGTCATTTCTCGCAGGTGTCCTTACAACACTTGCACCCTGCGTACTGCCACTCATCCCGGTGATTGTCGGTGG
>Ga0073899_10005068_pt1 | contig 11514 bp, 8 predicted proteins | sample KloWWTmetaKNB5Ph_FD_88975 | JGI IMG/M metagenome (GOLD analysis project Ga0073899, IMG submission 88975) | Active sludge microbial communities from Klosterneuburg, Austria, studying microevolution and ecology of nitrifiers - Klosterneuburg... | ecosystem: Engineered > WWTP > Aerobic digester >...
CCGAACGAGGTGTTCCGGGCGGCGATCTCCGGCGACCACTATCTGCTCGCGTGGACGAAGGGCGACACCTGGGAGGTCCGCGTGCTGACCCGTGACAATGTGGTTGTGCGGGCCGAGTCGGTGGACCCGGCGATCCGGGTCGGCTTGGTGTATGGAGTGCCGCAGGGGTTCATCCTGCTGGTCTCGGTGGGTGACGACCTCGACAACCGTACGTGGGCGCTCTGGCCGCTCGACGCCACGGGGGCCGCCCTGTCCGCCCCGATTCCGCTTTCAGAGATCGACGCCGATGCGTCTCTCCTGGACTTCAAGGTCGGCGCCTCGGGCGACGGGTTGGCGCTCGCCTGGGTCACCAACTCGGATCTGCTCGCAGGAGATTCTGATTCCGTATTTTTCAGATCCCTTGGCTGTAGCTGGCCCCCGGACCTGTGATGGATGGACACCGCGCGGTCGGGCCGCGGGGTCGCGGCCAGGTCTGCCGGGTCGCCGGCCAGTGGTAGCCCCTCGCAGTCCGGGGCCTCCTCCCACGCCGTCCCGGTCGAGCCCGTCGTCGGCGTCTCCTCCGTCACCGCGTCGCCGGTGCTCGAGGTCTCGGCAGGCGCACCCGCCTCGTCGCCTGCGGGCCCGGGCCCGCAGGTAGCCAGGAGGGCCACCGCGAGGAGATGCCGTCGTAAGGCAGGCTGCATTCTCGCACGGTGACACACGGCGGGGGGGCGCTGTCGACCCCGCTCATCCGGTGGGCGATATCCCGCGACGCCATCGGGGCCGCGAGGATGGTGCCACCTGCCGAACGGAGGCCGAAGAACTCGGTTCTGCGTGCCGGGTCTCCCACTTGCCGGCTCCGGCTGTGGGGAAGTCAAGGTCGCGGCGGAGCGTGCGCTGCTGGTGAGCTCTCGGCCGCGCCCCCGGGCCCGAGGTCGAAAAGTCGCCAAAAGCGCTGTTCATAGCGGCCCTGCAACAGTTCACGCGCGAAGGTTGAGTCGGCGCTGGCAATTCTGCGAAGCTGACCTCGAGCGCCCATGTTCAACAGAGTCCGTTACCTCGCGCCCGCACTCGTCCTCGTTGGGGCGTGCTTCGGCCCCAAGCTGCCCGCTACGAGCGAGGGAAGTTCGAGTAGCGCGACGACATCGACGACATCGACGCCATCGACCGCGAGCACGGTGACATCGACCGCGAGCACGGTGACATCGACCGCGAGCACGGCGACTCCCGAACCGACGATCTCGAGCACCAGCATGGCGACCAGCTCGAGCGGCACCACGGGGAGTACCACGAGCGATACTGCGGACGCGCCGGACCCGGTCTGCTGCGACAAGGATGGCTGCATCGGTCCCGTTGGAGAGGACTGCACGGTGTGGGAGCAAGACTGTCCCGAAGGCCAGAAGTGCGTCCCAATCCCGGACTGCGGCCTGGGCTGGTGGAACGCCGAGAAGTGCATACTGATTGTGGAGGACCCGGCGCAGCTCGGCGAGGACTGCATCCGGCTCGGCGGCGGCGTCGACAATTGCATCAAGGGCGCTTATTGCTGGCACATGACGGTCGAACACCCGGGCACGTGCGTCCCCCTGTGCCATGATCAGAATTCACCCATCTGCGACGATGCCGAGCTGCAGTGCGTCGTCGACAGCGGCGACAGCACGCTCGGCTGGTGCCTCCCGGCGTGCGATCCGCTGATCGATTCGTGCCCGGGGAGCGACGAGAAATGCGCGTACCCACCGAACGCGGCGAACTTCATCTGCTGGCCGATCTTTCCTCCCGAGGGCGAGGAACCGGGCGCTGTACACACCCCGTGCGACAACGACGAGGCGTGCGGCAAGGGCCTCGTCTGCATCAATAATCCCCTGGCGGCCGAGGAGTGCGATCCGAACGCGAGTAGCTGCTGCGAGCCGTACTGCGACCTGACCCACCCCGATCCCCAGTGCCCCGGGGTCGGCCAGAAGTGCATCCCACTCTTCAACGACGGAGAGGCTCCTCCAGGCCAAGATGACGTCGGAGTCTGCGCCGTCCCGTTCTGAACGCTCGCACCTCGCGCGCCAAAGTCCCTGTCCATGGGCATGCACCCGCGCGGAGCGGGCGGCATCTCGACGGCAGGCAGCGCCCGACCACGTCGGGTGAAGCCAGGGCTTCCGCCAAATTCCGCAGGGCCGCTCCAAGCAACTCGTAGACCGTGGGGCGAATACGCGCTAGGCTGCTGTGGATGGGCGCACGCTCCCTCCTCGCGGTTCTGCTGGCCACGGCCTGCCAGGCTGCGCCGTCGGGTCACTCGGGGTTCGGCTCGACGCCGGACGTCACGACGGCGCCAGCGTCGTCGGGCGCGGGCTCGACCGGGGTGAGCAGTGGTGGCTCTGGCGGGACCACGTCGAGTGGGAGTGGAGCCGCGAGCAACTCGACCGGACGCGAGAGCGCCGACGGGACGACCACGACGATCTTCGATCTCGGCAGCGAGACCGACGTCGGTGACGGCAAGCCGGCGGGGTGTAAGGGGAAGATCGACTTCCTCTTCGTGATCTCGCGCGACGCTGGCATGGAGCTGATTCAGGCGCAGCTCGTCGATGCGTTCCCAAAGTTCATCGATACGATCCAGGAGAAATTCAGCGACTTCGACTTCCACATCATGGTCGTGGACGGGGACCCAGACTGGGGTCTCTCCTATTGCACCGCCGAGTGTCCGAAGCCCTTCGAGAAATATTGCACATTGGACGACTACCCGTGCGGGCAGCTCGACCTCGTGACCGAGTGCGACCAGACCCTCGGCGCCGGTAACGTGTTCGCTGCCGGCGACGACGCGTACAACAAGCCCTGCACCATCGAGGGCGGTCAGCGCTACCTGACCCGTGACCAGCCCGACTTGCCCGAAACCTTCGCCTGCATCGCGCAGCTGGGCAGCAGCGGGCGCGGCTGGATCGGCGAGGCGCTCACGGCCGCCGTGGGCCCGCAGCTCAGCTGGCCCGGTGCCTGTAACGAGGGTTTCCTCCGCGACGACGCGCTGCTCATGGTCACGCTCGTCGACGCGGGTTACGACTATGAAGGCAAACCGAACGGCTCCGCGGGTACGCCCGAGGAGTGGTACACGGCCGTGCTAAAGGCAAAGCATGGTGATCCCGAGTCGGTCGTCATGTTCAGCCTCCTCGACCCCGCCTGCCCGCCACCGGACCGGACTTGTAAGCTGGTGAAGATGTTCCCGTACTGGTTCATCGAGTACGGTGGGGTCCTCGACTACGGGCCCGCCTTCGAGCAAGCGACCGACCTCATCGAGGTCGCCTGCGATGGCTTCGTGCCGCCGGGCTGAGCTATCCCGGGATGATCGCCACGGCCGGGTAGCTGCTGGCACCGAGGCCCCCGGCGTAGACTTCGCCGTAATGGCCGATCGCCAGGGCGAATGCGACCTGGAGGCCCTGCACGTCCGAGGGCAGGTAGGTCCACAGCGGCTCGTAGACGTGTGGTGCGAACGCCTGGACCTTGAAGCGGAGTGCCTGGCCGCTGAATTCGGCGAGGGCGATGACCATGTAGCCGGCGGGGCTCCACGCGATGTCATGCGGTCCAGCCGCGTCCAGGCCCAGCGGGCCCAGCGACGCCTGCCAGTCGAGCTTGCCGCCTGGCAGGTAGATGCGAACCTCGCCGTCAGGCTCGCAGGTATCGCCGCAGGTGTAGCCTGCGAGCATATATCGTCCCTCGCTGTCCACATCGACCGCGAGGGCCCGGCTCTGGGTACCAGGGCCAGGCCCGGCGACGGTCCAGACCTGCGTGTCGGTGATGGTGTCGTGCTCGAGCACGAAGAGGCGGTCCCGCTTGATGTCCGGGAAATTATTGGAGTGCTTGCCGAATGCCTCGCCCACAAGCACGAGCCTGTCGCCCGCGAACACGCAGTCCCGGGCGGTCTCATCGAACCGATGCGGGAAGTTCTGATCCGGCATGTAGTCGAACAGCAGCGGCTGTACCGGCTGGTTCGGGCGATGCAGCCACACCGCGGCGTCGAGGTCGAGGGTCGGCGCCTGCTTGCCGCCGCAGACCGCGATCATGCCCGGCGCGAAGGCCAGGGCCTCCGCCTTGTCGCCGACCGACCCCAGGCCGACGTTCTTCGGGCCCAGGCCCCAGGAGGGGATCTCGCCGAGCCACCAGCGCACTCCATCGCCGCCCTTGCGGTTGGCGAGCACGTGCAGGGTGCCAAGCTCGGGGTCGATCTTCAGGTCGATCGCGGTGCAGTGCGAGGTCGGCAGGATCGAGAGGAATTCGTTGGGGAACCACGCGCCGTCGAGACCGCGCCGCCGCAGGTAGCAGCGCGGCTCGCCCTTTTCGTAGACGGTGCCGAACTCGACGAGGGTGTTGTCCGGGAGCATCTCGAGGGCCGCGACGTGGCCGCTGCCGACGAGATCGCCAGTCTCCCAGAAGCCCTGGCTGCCGGGCTCGGGCAGGGCGATCGTGTAGGGGGCGTCGACGGTGGCGCCATCGACGTCGCGCCATGGCGTCAGGGTGGCGGTATGCATGCCGTTGTCCAGGCCCGTGAATGCGGGGATCTGGCCCTGGAAGTTGTCGGCGCCCGCGGGAGTGAGCTCGAGGATGTCGCCGTTTTTGAGCGTCATGCGCACGCCGTCGGAGTGTTCGGTCGCCACGTCGACGGAGATCAGGCCGTTGATCTTGATGGGGCTCGGGTCGATCTCGATGTCGAGGATCGCGGCGTCGTGCTCGGGCTCGCCGGTGGTCGACTCATTCGTGGTCGAACTGGTCGTCGTGTCGGTCGGGTCGGTCGTGGGATCGTTGCCGGTGACGGTGTGGATCTCGTCACCATTGCTCGTTGTCGGGAGGATCGGGTCGCCGCTCGTGCTCGTCGCGGGTGTGGTGCAGCCGGTGTCGGTGCAGTCCTGCAGCGGCGGCGGCAGGCAGGCGCCGAGCAACCCTGCGAGCGGGACGGCGAGCGAGCGGAGCGTGGCGTGCATGGGGTCCCTCGACTTTGCTCAGAAGCGCGCGTGGATGGCAAGGCCGCCCGGAACGGGCACCACGGCGGTGCGTGAGGGCTGCATGCGGCGAACGCCGATTCGGACCAGCACTGCGCCGACGATCACGGCGGCGCTGCCGGCGATGGTGGTGCCGATGGTCACCGGGACCCAGCGGTGGAAGGTATTGCGCAGCTGGGTCTGCTCGGCGAGCGCCTCGGCGTCGCCCTGGCCCTGATTCTGGTCGTACAGATCGAAGCTCGCGCGCGAGGCCTCGGCGACCCGCGAGCCTGCGTAGCCGGCCACACCGGCGAGGATGAAACCCAGGCCGAGCGTGGTCCCGCCGGCGATGATCATGGGGCGGCCAGGCGTCGAGGTTCGGCCGGGTTTGTAGGGTCCCTCGGGCTGGACCGCGCGGACGGGTCGAGGTAAGGCCGCGAGCGCGGGCTCCTCGGGTCGGAGGTCGGGCACAGGTCGACGCAGCGGGGCCGTGGGCACGGCGAGCAGGCCCTCGGGCGCGGCCGGCTCGAGCGCCGAAGTCGGGCGGGTCGTGGTGGCCGCGATGGGGCCCTCGGAGGAACCCGGTCTGTCGGGCGAGGCCGCGGCAGGGGCCCTGTTTTTCGCCACCGCCGTCGACGCGGGCGCCTTGCGGTGCTTTGCGCCGCAGCGGGCGTTGTATTGCTTCTCGAGGGCCTCCAGCTCGGCCCGGGACGCCTCGAAGCTGGCGAGTTGGCCCGCGCTTTGCCCCGGCACCGCGAGGCTCCGGTCGAGCGCTTCTCGGGCCGCGCACAGGTCGCGCACCTGGCCGGTCTTGGCGAACAGGGCCAGGTAGGAGCGGTGTGCGGTGAACAGATACAGCGCGCGCTGGGCCGGTGGGGCCTTGGCCGACTTCTGGATGAACAACTTCGCCTTGCAGGCGTTGTCCGTCAGCTCGCACGAGGATCGCGCGGCCGTGTCGGCCGGGGCGGCTTCTTGCAAGGTCAGCAGGAGCGTGAGGGCGCCGGTGATCACGATCATGGGGTGTAAGCCTCGTGGACGATCTGGGCGGTGGTCGGTGCGAAACGAAGATCGGCAACCGCCGCGCGGACGCAGCGATCGACGTGTTCCTTGTGATCGCCGATGACATTGATGCGCGCAAATCGATCCTGGCCGGCCTCGATCGTGAACTCGATGAAGAGCCCTGCCTCGGAGCCGCACGCGCGAAGCTGCGGAGCGACGGCGTCCAGCGCGGCACGCATCCCCGGCAAGACCGGCCTGGATGTTGGTGGTGCGGTGGTCGGCGGCGAGTCGAGGCGCGCCTCGATCTCGTTCGTGGCGGGGATCGCGGACACCATCGGGCTCGCGGGCGGTACGTCCCTCGACGTCGGCGCGGTCGCTCGCCCGGCCCACCACGCGCACAAGGCCGTCACCGCGGCGAGCAGCACGCCCGCGCGGCGACGCGGTGCTCGTGCTGCGGCGGGTGATGCTGCGGCCGGCGGTGGCGCGAGGGCGGGCGATGCTGGCCGCGAATGTTGGGCCGATGGTTCCTCGGCGTGCTCGACTGGCGCCTCGTCCTCGAGCATGTCCTCGAAAGCCGTGACAAGCTGCGCGGCAGTCGGTCGGTCGTCGGGGCGCGGCTGGAGGGTCTGCAGGACGATGCGGGCGAGCTCCGGGGGGCAGGTCGGTGCGACCCTGTGCACGGGGATGGGCTCGTTGCTGTCGGACCGCGTCGGCAGCTTGCCGGTGATCAGGCGGTACAGCAGCCACCCCAGAGAATACACGTCGCTCTTGTCGGACCAGCCCGCGCCCGCCCGCACCTCGGGCGCGGACCAGGCCAGTTGCTCGATGCCGCCGTCGGGGATCTCCACGCGGGCCTCGGGGGGCGTTCGATAGCGCAGGGACGCGTGCGTGTAAAACGATGCACCGAGCGCCGCGCAGCCGAGATCAATGAGCGTCACCCGGGGTGTGCGGCCCAGCTCGATCATTACGTTGTTGGCGTTGATGTCGCGGTGCAGGACTCCGCGCTCGTGCAGCAGCGTGAGCACCTGCGCCAGCTGTCGGCCGACCTCGATCACCTCTACGGGCTTCAGACGGATCTTGCCGCTGGTCAGGCAAAATCGCACCGCGGGCACACCCGGCGCGCAGGCCATCGCTATGTAGGGGCGCTCGGCCAGCGGCGCATAGTCGAAGAAGCGCGGCAAGCCGGGCGCGTCGAGGAGGGCGAGCAGCTTCGCCTCGCGCTCGAAGCGGCGCCGATCATCCGGGTGCGTCGACCGCAGGAGCTTGAGGGCGACGTCGTGGCCGCAGCCGCGATGATTGGCCAGATAGACATCCCCCTTGGCGCCGATGCCCAGCACGCTCAGCAGCTCGTAGCGTCCGTCCAGCCGCGCAGAGGGCCGGCTGGGCTCGGGGTGCGCCGTCCGGATCGCCTCGAGGGCGCTCCGCAGCTCCGCCGCGCTTCGGGTGCGATCGCCCGGCTCGAGCGCCAGCGCGGCGGCCAGCACGAGCCCCAGGTCGTCCGGCGCGTCGCAGGCCGGGTTGACCTCGCGCAGCGGCCGGAGCGGCTCGATGCCCGGGAGCTTGCCCGTCAGCAACTCGTACAGCGTGACGCCGAGCCCAAAAATATCGAAACGTTCATCCGCGGGGACGAGCCCCGCCTCGAGCGGGAGGTAACCGGGCGTGCCGATCGCCAGGCCGAGATCGGTGCGCCGCCGCGGATCGGGCGTGAACCCCGTGGGGTCCCGATAATCCTCGGTCACGCGCGCATAACCAAAGTCGATTAGCTTGACGTGCGGATGCTCGCCGTCGTCCGCGAGCATGATGTTCGCCGGCTTCACGTCGCGGTGAATCAGGCCCTTGTTGTGCACGGTGTCGAGGGCGTCGGCGATCTGGATCCCGATCTCCAGCACTTGCCGCCACGGCAGCGGCCCCGTGGCGGCGAGCCGCTCGCCGAGGTTCGGGCCGTCGATCAGCTCGAGCGCCATGTACAGCTCGTCCGCTTCGCGCCCATGGGCGAGCACCCGCACGATCGACGGGTGCTGGATGTTGGCGAGCACCTCGGCCTCGCGGGCGAAGCGGCGCTGCAGGTCCGGGTCGCGTGAGCGCAACAGCTTGACCGCCACGATCGTGCGCAGCTGTTCGTCGCGCGCCCGGGCGACCACGGCCCCGCCGCCCGCGCCGAGGTGGCCCTGCACGACGAAGCGGCCGCCCAGGCGTGTGCCGGGCTTCGCTTGCCCGCCCTCCGGTTGTGGGGTCCAGCCCCACGGATCCGGGACCATCGTCGGCCGCTGCGTTGGGTCCATCTTCGCCTCCCCGGTCTATAAGGATGACGTGCTCGCCAATTGCAACCGAAATTGAAGCGACCCGGGCGCCCGCGACGCGCGGCGGCCAGGGAACACCCACGGCGAGGTGGGCACGGTGTTGCGCCACTCGCTGGACCGGCGGCTCGGCCAGCCTGCGAGGGGTGCTGGCGGTGATGCACCGCGAACTGCTTGGGCCTCATCGGTTGGTTGGACGTGGAACGCTGTTCGGTCCACGCACCCTACAACGACGCGAACGTGATCAAGCGGTGAGGATGCGAATCTCGTAAGTCGACACTGCTCGAACGGCCGCGTACCCTGGCAGAGTGGAGCAATCCGGCGCACAGTCTCCCGCGCACCGCACGAGCCGCGGACAGCAACTCTCGGTCCTGCTCATGCTGCTGCTCGCCTGCGGCCCCCCATCAGAGACGACGACGGGCACCACAGGTAACGCAGACACCACAAATGCTTCTGGAACCTCTGCCGCAACCTCCTCTGGGACCCCGCCCACGGGCGCAACGGGCGAAAGCTCAACGTCGGAAACGGGCCTCCTCCCGGAAGGCTGCGGCGACGGTGTCCCGCAGCTCGATGTCGCCTGCTACACCCGCGTCGTCTTCCCGAACATTCGTGGCGGCGCGCGAGCGCCAGGGGACTTCAACGGCGACGGTGCCACCGACCTCGCCCTCGTCGACGACGATGTCGTGCGCATCGTCCTTGGGGACGGCAAGGGCGCCCTCACCCTCGCCGCGGAGGTCCATCTCGGCGAGCCGACGCTGTCGGACGGAACGCTTCACGCTGCGGACATCGATGGTGACGCCGACGTCGACCTCCAGGTCGCCATCAACGACAAACTCTTCCTGCTCGTCAACGACGGAGTCGGTCAGTTCAAACTCCAGAATTCGCCGATCCCACTGATCCTGTTCCAGTCCGTGTTCCTCGACACCAACACGGACGCCATCCCTGACCTCGTGGTCAACACCTCCGACAACCCAGCCCAGGCGCTCCGGATCCGCCCCGGGCCCGAGTTCGCGTTAGCCACCTATGCCGGGACGATTGCCGGGTGCTACGCCTCGGCCCTCGCGCGCATCGACTTCAACCAGGACGTCTTCGACGATGTCCTGGTTTCCTCGAGCTGCAACACGCCGCCGACCAATTCTCCCGTCCACGTGTTCCTCGGGACCGGGCAGACGACCTTCGCGGACGGCATTCAGACCGTCGTCGGAAGCGAACCGATCGCCTTCGCCGTATCCGACTTCGATGGCGACCAGCGCGAAGACTTCGCCACCGCCAACCAGTTCGGCGACGACATCAGCCTCGTCCTTCGCACCGCCGACGGCTTCGCCGACGAGAAGCGCATCGGCGAGATCTGCCCGACTTGCGGCAATTTCCTGGCGATCTCTGCCGGCGACATCGACGGCTCCGGTGTCGCCGATGAGATCGTCGCGGCCGTATCGACGGGGTCTTCGGTTTCGCTGTACCTCCTCATGAACCCCGTCGATGGGCCGCCACTCCACGCGGTCGCGCTGGACGAGGACACGACGCGCGTGTTCGCTGTCGGCGACTGGAACGGTGACGGCATCGCCGACATCGCCGCTGCGACCCCGGACGGGGAGCTCGCGCTGGTCCTGTTCCTCTCGACGCCATAGGCCCACGAACCTGCGTCATGCGCCCGGCCACGCGCAGATGTTGGGGCCCTTGCCGATGGTGAAGTACCAGAGGCCCTCACAGGCAGACAAGAACGGCTCCGGGCAGGTCACGCAGACCATGCCGGGGTCCGGGCAACCCGCCGTGTCCTCGCACATGATCAGGCAGGCACCGGGCACTTGATCGGTCCACGAGCAGATTGTCTGGCTCTGCACTGCACCCTCCGGACAGCGACCTGCGGCCGGTCCGGGTCCGTATTCGGGGCACTGCGGGCCGCAGATCGCCGCGCCCTCCGATTGGATGCAGAGCCCGTCGAAGCAGTCGTCGTCGCTGGTGCACGGGCCGTACTGTCCGAGGCCGTCGTCGCTGGCGGCAGTCGTCGTGCTTGTACCGGTCGAGGATGATGACGACGATGACGTGCCGGTGGTCGGTGTCGTGATCGCCTCGCTCGTCGGCGAGCCGGTCGTGCTCCCGCCCTCGGTGCCAACCGGCGCATCAGGGCCACAGGCGAACATGAGGGCGGTGGCGACCACGCAAGAGCGCATTGTTTCAGGGTCGCCGCCGGGGCGCCGAAGGTCAAGCCGTGAGGGCCGCTCGAGCATCATTCGCTGGCGCCTTCTTCTCGCGCTCGAATGGCGCGGATCACGTCCGAGGCCTCTCGCCGCAGCTCGGGAAACATCAGCGACCAGCGGCGATGGTGGATCTTGCGCACGATCGGCGACAGGTCCGCGAGGATCTGCAGCGCTGCGCGACCCGTGTGCTCGCCGGGCATGCCCTTGAGCAGCCCGGCCGCGAACAGCCCGGTGAACAGCTCGGTGCGGCTTCCTGAGATCGCCGCGAGATCGCGGCGGTAGCCCTGCTCGAGCGCCGACCACAACTCCTGGGCGGTCGCGGCGCCGAGCACACCGGCCGGGATCTGGGCGGCGACATGGGCGAAGTGCCGACGGACGAGGTCGGCGAGCGGCCGCTCGCGCTTCGGCCGGCTTTCGAGCCCGCCCGTCGCTCTCCGCGGTGCTGCCTGTCGCGGCTGTGCAGGCTCCTCCGCGTGGGGCTCGGGTGCAGTCACGGCCGCAGGCCTCCGCACAGCATCCGATGTGGCCTCCGGAGCGCGAGCAGCCGGTGTAGCCTCGGGAACGTTCGCGGCCGGCGCGGCTGGCGTGGAAGTGGAGCGCCTGGGCCTGGGCAAGCTGTCCAGCCACCGCACAGCATCGAATTCCGCGAGCTTCGTCGGCGACGTGAAGTATGTGCCCGCGAGTGCATCGTCGGACAGCCCGAGGACCCCAAGGGTCTCCACATCGCAGATACACAGCAGCAGTTCGTGGGGCGGCGCGTGGATATAGCCGACGATCGGAAAGCAGTCCGTGAAGCACCACGGGATGCGGGTCCCCGCGATCGCCAGGGTGAGCGGCTCGGCCTTGAGCACCTCGGGGATTAGCGGCTCCCCCTGGTTCACCCGGCCAAGGAGGCGAAGCGCGAATTTCCCATCATGGTCCACCCGCGCCAAGGAAAAGACCCCTGGCAGGGACCGCTCGAGCCGTACCTCGCTCTTCTTGCGGGCGCGCCGGATCCGCAACTCCGTCGACAAGGGCGGCATATCAACGGTCGGTGTCGGGCCGCCGAAGGGCCCGCCCAGGCGGATGAGGTCCCGCGCCATGGTCATCAAC
>Ga0073899_10005069_pt1 | contig 11513 bp, 12 predicted proteins | sample KloWWTmetaKNB5Ph_FD_88975 | JGI IMG/M metagenome (GOLD analysis project Ga0073899, IMG submission 88975) | Active sludge microbial communities from Klosterneuburg, Austria, studying microevolution and ecology of nitrifiers - Klosterneuburg... | ecosystem: Engineered > WWTP > Aerobic digester >...
AGTCAGCCGGTCTCGAAAGCAGTGGCCGATGTGGCTGCTTACCTCCGAAACCCGCCAGAGGGGCTACTCCGGCTAGTCGGCCCTGGCCGCCATTCTCCAGCCGCTGCCTGTGCAGCCGCAATGCGACGAATACCTTTCGCTCACCTGACATCCTGCGAACTGGAACTCCTGCACCGAAAGAGCTTCGGTCGTGCCCATGCGCAGGGGGTAGGTTCCTGAACCGGCTAGTCGAACAAACTGGGGCTCGTCGAGGCGACGGGAACGTGCTTCGAAGCGCACAGGCAGCCGGTTTAGTGGCAAAATATGACATTAATTGACATCCTCTGGAGCGCGCCATGTCCCTCAATGTCTCCCTACCCCCAGAGTTGGAAAATCGGGTGCGCCAGCATGTGGAGTCTGGTCTCTACAGTTCTGCGAGTGAAGTCATCCGCGAAGCGTTGCGATTGTTCGAGGCCTACCAGGGCGTGCAGGCAGCGAGCCTGGCCAGCCTGAAAGCCGACGTCGCCCAAGGTGTCGCCGACATCGAGGCGGGCCGGGTGCGCGAACTCGGCATGAACGAAATTGAGCAACGCGGCCGGGCAACACTGTCAGCACGGCGACAGGCGTAGCGACCGCGTGAGCAAGATTCGACATTCCACCAGTGCGGAAAACGATCTGCTTGAGGCTTGGCTTTTCGTCGCCGAGGACAGCGTCGAGGCCACCGACCGCTTACTTGATCAGATCCAAGCCGAATCGCAAACGCTACTCTTGCAGCCGAAAATAGGCCAGGCCCGTGACGAACTGGCGGTCGACCTGCGCGGTTGGCCGACCTTGACGCCCTACATCCTGTTTTATTTCGTCGAGGACGATGGGATCACAGTGGCGCGCGTCCTGCACCACGCCCGGGATGTCCCCGCGATCTGGAATTGGCCAAGGCACGGAGGACGCGGTAGGCGCCATGCGTTGTAAAGCGCCGATGTAGAGCAGGCGCTCAGCGGGTCGCCGGAGGTCAGGATCAACAATCCCCCTCTGGCCGAGTACTAGCTTGTCGCATCTTGCCCGATGGCAGCCGAACGCCACGAGTTCAAAAATCAGGCTCCGATCAACAGCAAGGAGCCGGTCATGGAGAACGGCGAACATCGGGAAGCCTGGGACAAAGGGAAGCTAGCTGGCCAGAAGGCACTGCTCAAGCCCAAGGTCATCTGGGCCATCAGCATCCATCTGCAGCATGCGCACGCGGTGCGCGACCTCGTCAGCCTGAGGTCGGAAGACTTTCTCTTTCCGAGCCGCCTGCACGGCTCCCCGCATGTCTCCACCCGGCAGTACGCGAGGATCGTCGAGCACTGGGTGATAGCGGCCGGCCTCAATCCGTACGCCTACGGTACGCACTCTATGCGGAGGACGAAGGCGGCCTTGATCTACAAACGCACGAGGAACCTGCGGGCCGTTCAGCTCTTTTTAGTCGGACCTGCTGGCCACCACAAATCGGAATGGCTGCTCACGCGCGACCGGAATCCGTGTCCACCACCGTGCGCCCACAAGCCCTGCCTCCTTGTGGGAAAATGGCGATTTCCACGACCCACCCGGGTCGCACTTTCCGGAATCCATGCAGATGACTCAGCCTTCTTCCGGCGACAACGCGGGGCGCAACTTCCTGAGCGTCGCTGATGCGCGTGGCCTGGTCCTCGATGCCCTGGCGACGATTGAAGGCTGGGAGTGTGTCGCAGTGCGTGCGGCGCTCGACCGGGTGCTGGCGCGCGACCTGATTGCGCCCTTCAACGTGCCGGCATACGACAATTCGGCGATGGACGGTTACGCGGTCCGCAGCGCCGACCTCGCCAACGCTGGCGACACCGCGCTTACGCTGGTCGGCACCGCCTTCGCTGGCCATCCCTTCTCCGGCACGCTCGGTGCGGCACAGGCTGTGCGCATCATGACCGGGGCAGAGATCCCGTACGGCGCCGACGCTGTCGTCATGCAAGAAGTCGTCCGCTGCGAACACGATCAGGTGCATATCCCCGCCGGACAGAAGAAGGGGCAAAACCTGCGCTCCGCGGGTGAAGATCTCGCGGTCGGCAGCATTGCACTGGCCGCTGGTACGCGCTGTGGCCCAGCCGAACTTGGCCTCATTGCCTCGCTCGGCTTGGGCGAAGTCTTTGTTCGGCACAGGCTGCGGGTCGCGTTTTTCTCCACCGGCGACGAGATTGCCTCGATCGGCCAGCCGCTGGCGGCGGGCCAGGTCTACGACAGCAACCGCTACACGCTGTTTGGCGTGCTCTACCGCCTGGGCTGCGAGGTGCTCGACATGGGCGTCGTCGCGGACGAGCCCGCGGCACTCGAGGCGGCTTTTCGTGACGCTTCGAATGCGGCCGACGTCATCATCACCAGCGGTGGCGTCTCGGTCGGCGAGGCCGACTTCATCCGCGACATGATGGCGCGCATGGGTGAGGTGTCGTTCTGGAAGCTGGCGATCAAGCCCGGTCGGCCGATGGCCTTCGGCCGCATCGGCAACGCGGTGCTGTTTGGCCTGCCCGGCAACCCGGTTGCGGTGATGGTGACTTTCTACCAGTTCGTGCAGGACGCCTTGTTGAAGATGATAGGCGTCAGCCCGCTGCCACAAGCCGTACTTTTCCCTGCGCGCGCTGACTTCAGCCTGCGCAAGCGCCCTGACCGCGACGAATACCTGCGCTGCCGCCTGGTGCGCGAAGCAGGCGAGCTGACAGTGAGCATTGCTGGTGCGCAGGGCTCGGGCGTGTTGCGCTCAATGTCGGAAGCCAACTGTTTTGTCGTGTTACCCGAAGACTGCAGCGCGGTGCAGCCTGGCGACACGGTTCTCGCTCAACCTTTCAACGGACTGGTCTGAAGACCGGGAAACGCCCATGACTCAGGACGAACTCAAGAAGGCAGCGGCACTCGCTGCGCTCGACTACATCGAAGACGGCAGCATCGTCGGCGTCGGCACCGGCTCGACGGTCAACCACTTCATCGACGGCCTCGCCAGCATGCGCGAGCGCATCCGCGGCGCGGTGTCCAGCTCGGAAGCCAGCTCGAAGCGCCTTGCCGCACACGGCATTCCGGTGTTCGATCTCAACGACGTCGACCGCATCCCGGTCTATGTCGACGGCGCCGACGAGATTGACGGTAGCTTCGCCATGATCAAGGGCGGTGGCGGCGCACTGACGCGCGAGAAGATCGTCGCCGCGGTGTCCGATCGCTTCATCTGCATCTGCGACGCCAGCAAGCGCGTGCCGACACTGGGCCAGTTTCCGCTGCCGGTTGAGGTGATCCCGATGGCACGCAGCCACGTCGCCCGCGAACTCGCCCACCTTGGCGGAGAGCCTCGCCTGCGCGAAGGCTTTGTCACCGACAACGGCAACCTGATCCTGGATGTGCATGGCCTGTCGATCAACGACCCGGTTGGCACCGAGACGGCCATCAATCAGATCGTGGGGGTCGTCACCAACGGTCTGTTCGCCCGCCGTGGGGCAGACCTGTTGCTGCTTGCCGGCGGCGCGGGCGTCGAGCGTCTGCAGCGGCCCTGAGGCGGCAACGGATGTCGGCTCTCCTGCCGATGTGAATGTAGCCCGCGCTGACGCGAACCCGTCCATCAATCTTGGGCAACATCAGATGTGGACTCTCGCGGCGGACTCAGCCAACTCGGCGCCGGCCAGATCAGAGACGGCGTAGGCAAGCTGTGTTTGCGGAGCGACGATTGAGTGGCAGGGGTGCGCAAAGAGAGGTGCGTTAAGCGCGCGAAAATCAAAAAAGCCCTTGTTCATCAATTGAACAAGGGCTTTTTTCTGGCGGAGTGGACGGGACTCGAACCCGCGACCCCCGGCGTGACAGGCCGGTATTCTAACCAACTGAACTACCACTCCGTACTGACCTGCACCGGCAAGCTGCCGGCCATGTGATGCAGTCATTCGAGACTGCATCACTTTTTGTTGGCGTCCCCACGGGGATTCGAACCCCGGTTATCGCCGTGAAAGGGCGGTGTCCTAGGCCTCTAGACGATGGGGACTAAGGTACTGCAACCACAAACAACCACTTCGACTTGGTGGAGGTAAGCGGGATCGAACCGCTGACCTCTTGCATGCCATGCAAGCGCTCTCCCAGCTGAGCTATACCCCCTTCACCGAAGAGCGCGCATTATAGGACCGCATCCCGCACCTGTAAACACCTGTTTTCAGCTTTCTGCCTGGCGCACGCTACCGTGTTCAACCGCGTCCAGAACCTTTCCGGGATTCATCAGCCCCTGCGGGTCAAGCGCCTTCTTGATGGCCCTCATCATATCCATCTCGACGGTCGATTTATAGCGCAATACCTCGTCACGCTTGAGCTGTCCCAGGCCATGTTCGGCCGAGATCGAGCCCCCCAGCTCGGACACGAGGTCGTGCACGATGCGATTGAGATCGGCGGTCTGTGCGATAAGGTCAGCGTTGGCGCCAGCAACCGGCCTGGAAAGGTTGTAGTGCAGGTTGCCATCGCCGATATGGCCGAAAGCGACAATGCGGATGTCGGGCCAGGCGCCCTGCAGGGCCGCGCGCGCGCGGTCGAGGAACGCCGGTATACGGCTCACGGGCACGGCAATGTCGTGCTTGATGCTGACACCTTCGATCCGCTGCGCTTCAGAGATATTCTCGCGCAGCGACCACAATGCCTGTGCCTGGGCAAGACTGCGCGCAAGCACCACGTCTCCGGTCAGCCCCTTCTCGCAAGCCTGCTCCAGCGCAGCCTCAAGCTCGCCGGCGAGATCCGCGTCACCGGCGGTGTCGGCAAGCTCGACCAGCACGTTCCAGTCTGCCTGCAGCGCTAGCGGCGCGCGCGCGCCGGGGATATGTTCCAGCACCAGATCGAGCGCCGCTCGCCCAATGATCTCGAACGCCGTGACGCGGTCGCTGCAACGACTGCGCAGCAGGCCGAGCAAGCGGACCGCTGCAGCCGGATCGGGCACTTCAACCCAAGCGGTGGCGCGCTGGCGAATCGCCGGAAACAGTTTCAGCACGGCTGCCGTGATGACCCCGAGCGTGCCTTCGGCGCCGATGAACAGGTGCTTAAGATCGTAGCCGGTATTGTCCTTGCGCAGACCTCTCAACCCGTCCCAGACGCGGCCATCGGGCAGCACCACCTCAAGCCCCAGCACCAGCTCACGCATATTGCCGTAGCGCAGCACCTGCACGCCGCCAGCGTTGGTCGACAGATTGCCGCCGACAAGGCAACTGCCTTCGGATGCGAGCGACAAAGGAAAGAGGCGATCGGCGGCAACGGCCGCCTCCTGCACCACCGCCAGCGTACAGCCTGCCTCGACGGTGAGGGTGTTGTTGTCGACATCGAGGGCACGAATGCGATTCATCCGCCCCAGGCCAAGAACGATGGCACGCCCATCTGCGGCCGGCGTGGCCCCGCCACACAGGCCGGTGTTGCCGCCCTGCGGCACGATCGGCACTCCGGCGGCCGCACACAAGCGGACGACGGCCGCAAGCTCCGGCGTTGATGCCGGGCGCACGACCGCGCGTGCGGTGCCCTGGTATCGGCCACGCCAGTCGCGCAGGTGAGGCGCCATGTCCGCGTTTGCGGTCAGCACATGACGGTCGCCGACGATAGCGCACAAGTTCTGAATGAAGTTGTCCATGCTGAAACTCCTCGCCGTGCCGTGCCGCTCATTGGGGCACCGTGATGCCTAGTCGACGTCGTGCCCCAGCACGTAGCGCAACACAGGTCGCATGCGCAACACCGCTGCCTCACCTTCGGCGAACGCTTCGGCGGCACGATGGTAGTCCATCAGCCCGACATGACCGACCCGCGGTGAGATCATGACGTCCGCGGGGTCTCCGGCAAGCCGGCTACGTGCGATACGGACCTGCATGATATTGATGCTCGAACTGATGACCGACACCAGTGAAGGCAGCCCCTCACTGCCGGCGCTGGCCGGCCGCGGCACCACCAGTTCTTCGCCAGTGCCGAAGCCGAAGCGCGACAGCAGGCGTTCGGTCCAGCCCGCCTCGGTCTCCTCGGCCGGAACAGGTTCGGTCGCGCTGTAGCGAGCGGCACGACCGACCAGATCGGACCCCAGATCGACAGCGATCACAACATCCGCCCCCATCGCCCGACACACCGAGACCGGCACGGGATTGACCAGCCCACCGTCGACCAGCAGGCGGCCACGATGCATGACGGGGGTCATCAAGCCCGGAACGGCGATCGAGGCCCGCACGGCTGCCGACACGCTGCCGTTCTGAAGCCAGATTTCCCGCCCTGTCGCAAGCTCGGTCGCAACGCAGACAAATCGGGTGTCCAGCTCGGAAAACTGGCGGTCGACAAAATTTCGCTCGAAAAAACTGATCAGTTTTTCACCCTTGATCAGGCCACCACGCAGTGACAAGTCGAGCAGCGAGACCACGTCCTGCCACTTGAGGCGATGAGCCCAATGCGTGAGCTTTTCGAGATCACCCGATGCCGCCGCTGCACCGACAAAGGCGCCAATCGAGCAGCCACAGATGAGATCGGGCACAACCCCCTCTGCCGCCAGCGCACTCAACACCCCCAGATGGGCCCATCCGCGCGCAGCGCCGCTGCCCAGCGCCAGGCCAACAACAGGCTTGTGCCCGTCGCTCGCTGCGGGTTTTTGCTCAAGCGCCCCCTGTGGATCAGAGTCAGTCATCTTGACGCCTCCTGCACACAGCTTCTGCCGGGAAGTTCAACCGATCCGTTCGGCGTAGAGGTCATGAACATCACAATCCGTGATGCGCACGCGCACGAAGTCGCCCGCCTCCAGGCCTTCGGCATCCGGAATGACGACCAGACCATCGATCTCGGGCGCATCGCCTGGCGAACGGGCAAGCGCCCCTTCCTCGTCGATGTCGTCGACCAGAACCGTCATTTCGCGACCAATTTTGGCCTCAAGGCGCTGAGTGGAGATGTCTTCCTGAAAATCCATCAGACGTGCTCGACGCTCTTCGCGTACCTCGTCGGGAACCGCATCGGGCAGGCTGTTGGCTGCCGCTCCCTCCACCGGGGAATAGGCAAAAGCCCCCACGCGGTCAAGCTGAGCCTCATCGAGGAAGTTCAGCAGCATCTCGAAATCTTCCTCGGTCTCTCCGGGAAAGCCGGTGATGAAGGTCGAGCGGATCGTCAGGTCCGGGCAGATGCTGCGCCATTTGCGCACGCGTTCGAGCACGTTTTCGGCATTGGCGGGACGCTTCATCGCCTTCAGGATGCGCGGACTGGCGTGCTGGAAGGGCACATCGAGGTAAGGCAGGATCTTGCCTTCGGCCATCAGCGGGATCAGGTCGTCCACGCTCGGGTAGGGGTACACATAGTGCATGCGGATCCAGATACCGAGTTCGCCGAGTGCGTTGGCGAGATCAAGCAGGCGGGTCTTGACCGGTCGCCCGTTCCAGAAGCCGGTGCGATACTTGACGTCGACCCCGTAGGCGGAGGTGTCCTGTGAAATCACCAGGATTTCCTTGACGCCTGCATCGGCCAGTGCCTCGGCTTCGCGCATGACCTCATGAATCGGGCGGCTGACGAGGTCACCCCGCATCGACGGGATGATGCAGAAGGTGCAACGGTGATTGCAACCTTCGGAAATCTTCAGGTACGCATAGTGCTGCGGCGTCAGGCGGATGCCCTGTGGCGGCACCAGATCGGTGAAAGGGTCGTGCGGCTTGGGCAAATGCTTGTGCACCGCATGCATGACCGCTTCCGTGGCATGCGGCCCGGTCACGGCCAGCACCTGCGGATGGGCAGCCATCACCACGTCGCCTTTCGCACCCAGACAGCCGGTCACGATGACTTTGCCGTTTTCGTTCAGGGCTTCACCAATGGCATCGAGCGACTCCTCGACCGCGGCATCAATGAACCCGCAGGTGTTGACGACGACCAGATCAGCATCGTCATACGAACCTGTAATTTCGTAACCTTCGGCCCGCAGGCGGGTCAGGATGTGTTCGGAATCCACGGTTGCCTTGGGGCAACCCAGTGAAACGAAGCCGACGCGCGGCAGGTCCGGAGTCTTGAGAGTGGTCATGCCTTGATGGGCCATCGGGGCCGGCGCGGTGGACTGAACAGGGAAGCGCGTTACAACTTACTTGTGCGAGCCGCGTTTATCGGCGGCGGGGCTTGCGGGGGTGGAAGTGTCTTCGCCCGACACGCCGTAGTCGGGAAACTTGAAACCGGTGAACATGTTGCGGGTCTGGCTTTCGAGCTGCTGCTGCATCTGCTCGAACATTTTCCTCGACTGATCGACGTAGGCACCCATCATGCTCTGCAGCGCAGGCCCCTGGAAGTTGAGGAACTGGGCCCACAGGTCCTGTCCGACCGGGCTGTTCTCACCATAGATCGAACGTGCCTGGTCCTGCAGCTTGCCCTGCATCTCGGTAAACGCCTTGATGTTGCTTTCAAGATACTTACCCATCATGCCCTGCATCGCGTTGCCGTAGAAACGGATCATGTGTGCGAGCAGATCGCTGGTAAACATCGGCGCCCCGCCAGCCTCTTCCTCGAGGATGATCTGGAGCAGAATGCTGCGCGTCAGATCCTCGCCGGACTTGGCATCCAAGACCTGGAATTCTCCGTTATTCAGCACAAGCTCTTTCACGTCGGCAAGCGTGATGTACGAACTGGTGCGCGTGTCGTAAAGACGACGATTCGGATACTTCTTTATCAAGCGCAACTGTTCAGGCATTTCCCCATCTCCTCGGCGGCGGTCAATCCGCTCTTGAATATCAACTGCAATTATATCGCGGCGCGAAAACGAAACCCCGCCATTCGACGGGGTTTCGTGATTTCGCGCAGGGCACGGTGCAACATCAGTACATGTGCAGGCCACCGTTGATGTTGATGGTGGCGCCTGTGATGTACCCAGCCTTGTCGGAGGCGAGATAGGCGCACAGATCACCGATCTCGTCCGGGCGACCGAGGCGCTTCATCGGCACGGAGTCGACGATGCCCTGGCGAATATCGTCGCGAATGGCCATCACCATGTCGGTACCGACATAACCCGGAGCGACGGCATTGACCGTCACACCCTTGGTCGCGAGCTCACCGGCAAGCGCCTTGGTAAAGCCCAGCACGCCCGCCTTTGCGGTCGAGTAGTTGGTCTGCCCAGCCTGGCCCTTGACGCCGTTAACCGAGGAAATATTGACGATGCGGCCCCAGCCGCGCTCGGCCATCTTGGCGGAGACATGGTGGGTGACGTTGAACAGGCTGTTCAGGTTGGTGTTGATCACCGCATCCCACTGACCCTTCTCCATTTTGGGGAAGAACTTGTCACGGGTGATACCGGCGTTGTTCACCAGGACGTCGATCGGGCCGAGCTCAGCTTCGATCTTGGCGACCATGGCCGCACAGGATTCGTAGTTGGACACGTCGCCTTCGGCGGCAACGAAATCAAAGCCCAGATCGCGCTGAGCGGAAAGCCAGCCATCCTTGTGCTCGAAGTTGGGCAGGCAGTTCGCAACGACCTTCATACCGTCGGCGGCCAACGATTGACAGACCGCGGTACCAAGACCCCCCATGGCGCCTGTGACGAGAGCGATTTTCTGCGACATCTTGAAATCCTTCAGGAGCAATTTTCGATACCGAAAGACCATCGCGAAACTGCAGCCCGGATGGAGTCTTCGGCGTTTTGCGGCAGCGCGTCAGCTGCCCTGCCCCTGCATTATAGCGACTGTTGACAGCTCTTGCTGCACTGCAATACACCCTAAAACAGGGTTTTTTACACGACCGGGTACAAAGAAAAGCGGCGCATCCCTTACGAGACGCGCCGCCTTTTTCGTGATGCGCTATGAACGCAATCAGGACATGTGCTGACCGCCGTTGATGGAGATGTTGGCGCCAGTCACGAACGCGGCTTCTTCCGAAGACAGGTAGGCAACCAGACCGGCGATCTCTTCTGGTTTGCCCAGACGCGACACCGGAATCTGCGGCAGAATCTTGGAGTCCAGAATCTCCTGCGGAATCGCCATCACCATCTTGGTGCCGATGTAGCCCGGAGAAATGGTGTTAACGGTCACGCCAGCACGCGCCACTTCCAGCGCCAGCGACTTGGTAAAACCGTGCATGCCGGCCTTGGCCGCCGCGTAGTTGGTCTGACCGAAGGCACCCTTCTGGCCGTTGACCGAAGACACGTTGATGACCCGCCCCCACTTGCGCTCGAGCATACCGTCCATGACCTGCTTGGTCATGTTGAACACCGAGTCGAGGTTGGTGCTGATGACCGCATCCCAGTCGGCCTTGCCCATCTTCTTGAAGGTCATGTCGCGGGTGATGCCGGCGTTGTTCACCAGCACATCCACCGGACCGACTTCCTTCGTCACCTGCTCGACACAAGCCTTGGCCGACTCAAAATCGGCTACGTCACAGGGAAAGGCCTTGAAGCCATAGCCCATGTTGTTCATCGACTGCAGCCACTCGCCCGCCTTGCTGTTGCCGGGAGAATGGGTGGTGACGACCTTGTAGCCCAGCGCTGCGAGCTTGATGCAGATCGCCTCGCCCAGACCGCCCATACCACCAGTGACCAGTGCAACTCTAGACATAAACTTCTCCTCTCCCTGACGGGTTCTTATGGGGGTGGATGAAACACAGACCGGGCAGCGCCCTCCCCACTCACTGCGGTCCTGAAACTAAACCACGATCAGGCGCGTTCCTTGACGTATCGCCCAGGCGCGGGTTCGATCGGCTCGTATTTGGTACTCCCCAGGCGGCCCCGCGCAGCAACGGCCTTGCCGCCATACTGCCCGAGCCATTCAATCCAGTGCAGCCACCAGCTACCCTTGTGCTCACTTGCCTGATCCAGCCACTCATCGGGATCGGTCGGTTTGACGCTCGCCGTCCAGTAGCTGCGACGATTCTTGGACGCCGGGTTGATCGCACCAGCGATGTGGCCACTGGCGCCAAGCGCAAAGGTCGTCTCACCGCCGAGCAGGTTGCGCGCCAGATAGGCGCTCTTCCACGGCACGATGTGGTCTTCGCGCGCCGCCATCAGATAGGCCGGCACGTCCACTTTGGCCAGATCGACCTTTTCACCCAGCATCGTGAGCTTGCCCGGAACGCGCAGATTGTTTTCGAGGTACATGTTACGCAGGTACCAAGTCAGGAAGGGGCCAGGCAGGTTGGTCGAGTCGGAGTTCCAGTAAAGCAGATCGAAGGCCTGCGGCTGATTGCCCTTCAGATAGTTGCCAACGACGTACTGCCAGATCAGGTCGTTGGCACGCAGCGATGAGAACACGTTGGCCAGCTCCTGGCCACGCAGCACCCCCCCCTTGCCAATCGCCGCCTCGCGAGCGGCCACGCTCGCCTCGTCCACAAGGCAGCCGAGCTCGCCCGCATCGGCAAAGTCGAGCAATGTCGTCATCAGGGTCAGGCTGGCCGCCGGCTCCTCACCGCGAGCACGCGCAACGGCCAGAGCCGAAGTCAGCAGGGTCCCGCCGACACAGAAGCCGAGCACGTTCGGCTTTTTCACCTTCGTCACCGAGCGCACCACTTCCAGTGCCTTCAGTGGTCCGTGCTCAAGGTAGTCGTCCCAGACGTAA
>Ga0073899_10005071_pt1 | contig 11510 bp, 6 predicted proteins | sample KloWWTmetaKNB5Ph_FD_88975 | JGI IMG/M metagenome (GOLD analysis project Ga0073899, IMG submission 88975) | Active sludge microbial communities from Klosterneuburg, Austria, studying microevolution and ecology of nitrifiers - Klosterneuburg... | ecosystem: Engineered > WWTP > Aerobic digester >...
GATCGCCCGGGCGAGCGCGGTCGCGTCGGCGGGGCGCGCGGCGGGGTCGGCGGCGCGGGCCGCGGCCACCAACTCGGCCCACGCCGGCATGTCGGCGTGGTGCGGCGGCTCGCGGAGCGTCGCGGCGAGGAACCCGGCCAGCGCGAACACGTCGGCGCGCGGCGTGGCTGGGCCGCCGGCGCGCTGCTCGGGTGCCAGGTGCTCGGCATCGCCGTCCGGCGGCGAGGGGTGTCGGTAGGGACCGTCGGCGGCGGCGGACGCCGGCACCGCGGCGGCGAAGCACGGGCCACCGTCGCGGGCCGCGCCGGGCAGCAGGTGCCACGGGTCGAGCGCGCCGTGGGCGCCCCCGGCGGCGTGCAGCCGGCCGACTCGCTCGCACAGCGCGTGGACCGCGGCGGGCGAGTCGACCATGAACTCGGGCGTCAGCGCCGGGACCCAGGTCCCGCGGCGCGGCGCCAGCGCCCAGGCCAGGACCGGCGTGCCGTCGACGTCACGGAGGAGCTCGACCTCGGCGATCACGCCGCCCTGCACATGCGCGGCCGACGAGGCGGCGCCATAGGCCGCGAGCGCGTCGTCGTCGAGGGGCCGGCGCTCGAGGCGATCGAGCACACCCGCCTCGGTGTCGTAGCGGGTGCCCCAGGGCACGTCGCCCAGTCGCCGGAGCAGCCGATGGCGGCCGATCGTGGTCCCCACCTGCGGATCGGCCGGGTCGGGCGTCCACGCCGGCGGCGGCGCGGGTGGCGGTGCCGGTGCGGCCGGCCGCGCGCGCGCCGTCCTGAGCACGACCGCCAGCGCGAGCACGGCGAACAGCGTCAGCATGACGACCAGGCCGAACACCGCGGCCGCCGCCAGCCGCGGCAGGTGGCCCATCGCGACGACGCCGGCCGCGGCGAGGACAGCGAGCACGACCGGGATCGCGATCATCCTCCACCGTCTCGCGGGTCGCGCCACCGCACGAGCGTACACACGGGACGAGCGCCCGCGCGCATTGATCGCGCGGGCGCGAACGAAAGAGGGCACGATCTACCCATGGCCGAGTCGTCAGCGCCGGCGGGGCACCGCCACTGGGTCACGCTGGAGGATCAATACGACCGCGACGCGTACCGGCTGGGTCCGTTCCCCACGCTCACGGCCGCGCTCGAGTTCTGCGACGCGCACAACGGCGCGCAGCTGAAGGCGCCGCCGGCGCCGCTCGACGACGCGTTCGCGCCGACGGCGGTCGGCGTGTGGTCGCTGGCCACGTGCGCGGGCTACGAGGTCGGCGCGCGCTTGCGCGCCATGCTGCGTGATCCGTCGACGATCCCGCGCGACGACGCCGCCACGCTCCAGGCTCGCCACGGCGCGCGCACCGAGACCGACTGGCGCCTCGACCGGGTCGCCGCGGCGACGGTCGACCGCTGCTGGTGCGCCGAGCTCCGGGCCGGGGTCGCCCCCGCCGCGACCGAGGATCAGCTCGAGGGCTACCTGCGCCACCACCTCCGGCCCGACGGCCGGCTGCCCGACACCCAGCCGAGCGGAGGCTCGCTCGATCTCGGCCGCTGCGCTTGGTGTGAGGGCACCGTCGCGCACCTCATGGTCGAGGTCGAGGAGCTCGAGACGATCGTCCACCACTACTACACCCCGATCGGCGCGGCCGAGCGCGCCGCGCTCGCGGCCGCGACCTACGAGGCGTGGGCCGCAGATCGCCCCGGGATCTACTCGGCCCGCACCCACGCGCGCGCGTACCGGCGCGCAACGATCGGCACGGCCCGCCTGCAGGGCTGGTCGCCGGCCGACGCCGCCGCGCCGGCGCAGGCCGAGGTCCAGGGCTGGTTGTTCGAGGCCGAGCGCGGCGACAGCCGGTTCTTCGTCCCCGACGACGGCTTCGTGGTCGTCGGGCGCGACCCGGGATGCGACGTCTGCGTGCTCAACGACGACGTCGCCGCGACCGCGCTGCTGGTCGATGGCATCAACGGCAAGGTCAGCGTCGACCAGCTCAGCCCGACGCCGCTGGCCATCAACGGGGTGCGCGGCACCGCGACCGAGCTGCAGGACGGCATGCGCCTGCGCCTCGCGATCGACGTCGAGTACCGGACCACGCCGTTCGCGGGCACCCGCCTGCGCCATCGCGCGCTCCGCGCCGACGACGTGCGCCGGTTCGCGCGCGCGCTCGGCGCTCAGCTCGCGGCGCTGCACGCCCAGGGCCTGGTCCACGGCGCCATCACGCCCGACCAGGTGCTCGTCGATCACGCCGGCCACCCCTGGCTGCTGGTCCATCGACCCGCGCGGGCGGGGGCCAGCGCGGCCGACGCAGATCCCGAGCACCAGGCGCCCGAGCTCCGGGCCGGCGGCCCGCTGACGGCCGCCGCCGACGTGTACGCGCTCGGGACGCTGCTCGTCCCCGCGCTGCGCGACACCGCGACAGACCTTGGGCTGGTGGCGTTCGTCGGTCAGCTCATGCAGCACGATCCGTCTGCGCGGCCCGCCGCGTGGACGCTGCGGTGAGCCGCCGACGGGGACGCTGGTTCACGCCTCGGCGTCGTCCGTCGCCTCCTCCGCGTCTTCCTCCGCTTCGTGGTCCTCGTCCGCGGCCTCTTCCTCCGCGCGCACGTGCGCCCGCGGGTCGAGGTTGGACTCACCCGCGGTGAACGCGGCCGCGGCCCGCGCGACGATCGCCTGCGCCAGCGTCGCGAACGTCGAGGTCGCTGACGGCGGGGGCTCATCGTACGGCGGGCCCTGGGTGTGGGCGAACGCGGTCGCGACCACGATCACCTCGGCGTCGGCGCGGCCGACCGCGGCGACCGCGGCCGCCGGCGCCGGCCACACCGTCGCCGCGGGATCGCGCAGCAGCGCGCGCACCCGCGCCACCTGCGCTGGCGCGCCGTCGATCTTGGTCCAGTAGTCGGGCAGCTCGCACAGCCCGGCGTCGGCGGGGTCGGCGGCGTAGCGCTCGCCGAGCGCGTGGCCGAGCTCGGTCAGCGCCACCGCGGCGTCGGCCTTGAGCCCGCACGGCAGATCGTCGGCGTAGGCGTAACGCTGGATCTTCAGCGTGCCGCCGTAGCCCTCGAGGCGCTCGATCACCACCACCCAGTCGTCGCCCGCGACGGCCCGCGCGGCGATCAGCCGCAGCGCGTGGTACTCGCGCGACGGCCCAGCGCCGGTCGCGAAGCGCGGCCACGCGTCGTCGTCCTGGGCCGCCCAGTGGTCGAGGCAGGCCAGCACGTGCGATGGCGCCAGATCGGCGATCAGCCCCGCGCGCGCGTAGAGCTCGCCCGCGGTCGCCGCGCCCAGCGCGTCGCGCAGCCAGCCGAACACCCGCCGGGCCTGCGGCGCGCCCCAGGTCTGCAGGAACGCCAGCGCCGCCGCGTCGCCACCGGCGGCCAGCCGCCCGAGCTCGACGAACCCGACCTGCGGGTGGGCCGCGACCCACGCCGCGAACAGCGCGCTGGCCTGTTCGTCGGGCGTGCCGCTGCCCCCGGCCTCGTCCCAGCCGGTGGTGTCCCAGACGAAGCGGAACCCGGCCGGCGTCCCGACCGCCAGCACGGTGGTGCGCAACAGCGGCGTCGGCGCGGCGATCACGCCATCGGCGCGCGCGCGGCTGGCCACGATCGCCAGCGCGCCGTCGCCGTAGCGCTCGGCCAGCGCGCGGTTCGCGGCCGCCGAGCGGGGCCCGTCGGCCAGGTCGAGGCGCCCGAACACCGCGGCCGCGGCGGCGGCGGTCGGCAACGACAGGAGCGCCGCCCACACGCGATCGTGATCCCACACCCAGGCGTCGCCGACGTAGCGGCCCTCGCCGCGGGCCAGCGACGTCGCGGTCGCGCAGATCGCCTGCGCCTCCGCGAGCGGCATCAGCCCGCGATCGTCGACCGCCTCCCCCGCCTGGCGCATCGCCGCCGCGACGAAGCCGGCGCTGGTGTCGACGTGGTACTCGGTCCACGGCAGCGCGAACTCGCTCGCGCACACCGCGTGCAACCGCCAGTCGAGGTTGGAGTCACCGGGCTCGAACCGCGCCGGGTCGCGGGCGATCACCGCGTCGATCAGCGATCGCATCACCGGCGACTCGGCCACCCCGATCTGCCACGGGTGCTCGTCCTCGTCGGCGGCCGCGTAGCACGGGTGCTGGTACGCGTCGGCGACGAACAACACCTCACCGTCGGGCAGGCCGCTGGCCCCCAGCGCCTCGTCGGCTGGTGGCCAGTAGCAGCCGGGGTGCTCGGCGAGGTACGCGCGGATCGCGATGGCGCGCGCCGACCAGCTGCCGTGCTCGGTGTTGCGCCCCGGCCGCAGGTCGTGGCGCGCGAAGATGGACTCGTCGATGCGCAGCGCGCCGGCCGGCCCGGTCGCGATCGATCCGCGGAACACCGGCGCGTCGTCCTCGCCGGCCAGCTCGAAGTCGAGGCCGTGGAACTGATCGAAGTCGAGCCCGTTGGTCGTGTACGGGCCGTAGGCGTAGCGCGCGATCTGGAACATGTCGGGGTCCGAGCCCTGCATGCGCTCGAACACGATCGCCCAGCCGTCGCCCTGGGGCGCGCGCACCGCGATCACCCGCTGGCCGAAGTACTCGAGGCGCCCGTCGACGTTGGCGTGGAACACCGGCCACGACTGCTCGCTGGCGGCCCCGAGCTCGGCCAGGATCGCGTCGATCGACACCGCCGTCGGCAGGTCGAGCGCGGCGACCAGCCCGCCCTCGCCCACCGCCGCCAGCCGCGCCGCCACGTCGGTCGGGGCCTTGGCCGCCAGCGCCCGCAGCGCCGCCGCCGCCCGCGCCGAGGTCCGCGCCCGAGCCGCCAGCCGCGGGTACGCGACGTCGGGGTGCCGGCGGGTCCACGCCAGCACGAGGTCGAGCGCCGCCGCGTCGAGCGCCGCGCGATCGTCGGGCACCGGCGCGCGGCTGAACACCCACGCGGTCATCGACCCGCCGTCGGCGAGCACGCCGTCGACGTCGAGGAGGAGGTCGAGCGCGCCGGGGTCGTCGAGCTCCATCACGCACGGCAGCACGCACCACGGGTGGTTGGTGAGCACGCCGTTGCCGACCCGGGTGCGCAGCCACGCCAGCGCGCCGGCACCATAGCGCTCGACGAACGCGACGTTGGCCTTGCCGCGCGGCGGCATCTGCCAGTCGAGGTGCGCGGCCGCGGTCGCCAGCTCGGCGCCGTCGCCCAGGCTGCACAGCGCGGCCCACACCGCGTCGAGGTTGTCGCGATCGACCACCGTCGTCGCGGCGATCGTGGCCCGCGCCTCGGCCAGCGGCACCAGGCCGCGCTCGTCGAGCGTGGCGGGGTCGCGGTCGGCGTCGCTGATGGCGCTCTCGAGTGACATGGCAGCTCCTGGCAGGTCGTCCGCGCAGGCAGAGCCGCGCCGCGACCGGATGTGACCGCCGCGACGTCGATTCCCCTGCGCCCCATGCTACCGAGCCCCCGCCGCCGCGGCCAGAGCGCCGCCGGGTCGCGAGCGCCACGGTGATGCCGTTGCGCTCGAGGTCGCTGGCCAGCCCGGTTGACCCCGAGCGGCGGGTCACCCCCGATCGAGCACGCGCAGCTCGATCTGCCCCAGGCCCAGCCGCAACTGACGGGTCTTGGAGCGTCGCTCCACGAGGCCCGCCGCGTCGGCCACGCCGTGGCCAGCGAGCGCCGTGCGGGCTCGGTGGATCATGATGTAGATGTGGTTGTCGGTCGTGCGCAGCATCTCTAGCAGCTCGTCCTGGCGGATCCAGCCCTGCTCGCCCTCGGGCATGCGGGCCGCCTGATCGGCCAGCCGCCGGCGGGCGAGCAACAGCAGCAAGTAGTGATGCGCCCGGGCGCCCAGGTCGAGGTGCTGCTCGCCGCACCGCGCGACGGCCTCCACGTACTCCTCGTCGCGGCTGTACGCGAGCTGCAGGCGCAGGCGGCCGAGGGCCAGCGCCGACGGATCGTCCTGCCAGGTGCCCGGCTCGGCGTCGGGCAGGTGCAGCCGCCACGGCACGCCGTCGGCCAAGACCAGGATCTCACGATCCTCGACGGGGCGCACGCTGCCTTGCTGCTCGGTGACCCAGGCGCCGTCGGCGCGATAGACGGCGTGTTCGGGCGCGTCGGGCCCGGGTAGCACCAGGTACCCGCCCTCCGCGATCCGCTGGCGATCGGCGTTGACCTCGACCGCCATCAGGCGGGGCGGCGCCGCGTCATCGAGCACCCAGGCCTCGTCCTCCCGCCCGAACACCAGGCGCGCGCCAGCCACCACGACCGCCTGGGCCCCGACGTCGAGGCGCCGCCCGTCGAGCGAGGTGCCGTTGCGGCTGCCGAGGTCGCGGACCAGCCAGTCGGCGCCGTTCCACTCGAGCAGCGCGTGCCGGGACGAGACGTCGCGCCCGCGCGACACGAGGTCGCAGCTGCGCGACCGACCGACGAGACATCGCGCCGGCAGCTCTCGTCGAGCGGTGGTTGAGGCGACCGTGCCCACGGCACGATCCTAGACCAGGATCGAGCTTCCGACCGCGGCGTGTCCGCGGCTATGCTGGGGTGAACCGATGGGGGACCGGGTACCAACCGCGAGCACGTTCGACGCGCCCGCAGTGCTCGAGGGGGACCCCGCCGGGCCGCGCGACGCGACCGCCGGCGAGTTGCTCGTCGTCGGCGCCCGGATCGGTCGCTACGTCATCGAGGCTCACGTCGGCGCGGGCGCCATGGGGCGGATCTACGCGGCCCACGATCCCGAGCTTGATCGCAAGGTCGCGATCAAGCTCCTCCGGGCCGAGCGCGACGACGAGGTCGGCCGCGATCGCTTGCTGCGCGAGGCGCGGGCCCTGGCCCGGCTCGCGCACCCCCACGTCGTGGCGGTCTTCGACGTCGGCGCCGTCGGCGATCGGGTGTTCGTGGCGATGGAGTACGTGGCGGGGACGACGCTCACGCAGGTGCTGGCGCGGCGCCGCCACGCCTGGCGCGAGGTGCTGGCGCTGCTGACGCCGGTCGCCGCCGGCCTCGCGGCGGTGCACGCGACCGGTCAGGTCCACCGCGACGTCAAGCCCGACAACATCATGCTCGGCGACGACGGGCGCGTGCGGCTCATGGACTTCGGGCTCGCCTGCGTCCCCGCGCCCCACGATCCAGACATCGCGCTCGAGGCCACCCAGCCCGGTCGTGGCCACGCGCTCGACCCGGCGCCGCTGACCCAGACCGGGATGTGGATCGGCACGCCCCCGTACATGGCACCGGAGCGGTGGCGTGGCGACGCCGCCGACGCCCGCAGCGATCAGTTCGCCTTCTGCGTGACCCTGTGGGAGGCGCTGTACGGGTGCCGGCCGTTTCTAGGGCGAGGGCTGGCGGAGCTGGAACGGACGATCACCGGCGGCACGGTCTCGCCCCCGCCCGGCACCGGCGACGTCCCGCGCTGGCTGCAGCGGGTGGTCGCGCGCGGGCTCGCCGTCGATCCCGCCGACCGCTATCCCAGCATGGACGCGTTGATCGAGGCGGTCGGGCGCGGGCGGCGCTGGGCACGCGCGCGATGGATCGCCGCCACGCTCGGCCTCGCGGTCGCGGCGACGGCGGGCATCGGCTTCGCCGCGACGCGGGCGCGCCCACCCCGCCAGATCCCGCCGCTCCCCGCCCCGCTCGCGCATTGCGAGGCCGACGAGGTCTGCATCAAGAACTGGTTCCCGGTGCCGGTGTGCGGGCGCGCCGATGGGGACGCGGCCGGTGAGAGTCGACCGTGCACGCCCGGATCGGACGACCCGTGTCCCGGCCGCGAGGTATGCGTGGCCGTCCGCGACTCGGGCCGATGCCTGCCGGTCTGCGAGGTCCAGGACGATCGACCGGCATGCGCGCCGGGTTGTTACAACCAGCAGTGCGCCGGCAAGTTCGACTTGTGCTCGCGCGAGGTGGGCGCCTGCCGCCCGGTCCCCTGTACCACCGACGCAGACTGCGTCAGCGTCGGGGCCTGCGACTTTCCCTTGCGCGGCGGGGCCGGGTTCCGCTGCGACGCCTCGGCCGGGCTGTGCGCACGCGCAGGATCCAGCGACGGACGGTCGGCGCCCGCACCGTAAGGACGCGGTAATGGCGCGCGGCCCCACCGAGGCGATAGGTAGGAGGCCGCTCGTCGTCCACCCACGCCTCGGAGAACAGATCCATGAAGTTCAATCGTCGTCACGCGTTCCTCGCCGTCGGCGCCCTCGGCCTGACCGGCTTCGTCGGTGGCGCCTGGGCCGTCATCGCGCCCGGCAACGCCGGGTTCCCGGCGGCCGACGGCAAGTTCTACGCCTGCCTCGATACCAGCTCGCGGCGGATCCGCATGGTCGACCCGGCGAGCTCGCTGCGTCGAGACGAATGCCAGGCCGACGAGATCCTGATCTCGTGGAACCAGATCGGACCCACGGGGCCCGCGGGCGTGCCCGGTGCACAGGGACCGGCGGGCCCGGACGGTGCGGCTGGTCCGCAAGGGCCGGCCGGGCTCGACGGCGTGGCCGGGCCGATGGGCCCGATGGGCCCGGGGGGCGTCCCCGGTCCCCAAGGGCCGGCGGGTCAGGACGGCGCGCCGGGACCCGTGGGCGCGACCGGAATGACCGGTGCCGTCGGGCCGATGGGGCCGATGGGGCCGATGGGGTTCGCCGGTCCCCAGGGTGCCGACGGCGCGGTCGGCGCGCAGGGGCCCAGGGGCCCAGCCGGCGTCGACGGTGCGCCGGGTGCACAAGGACCTGCGGGCCCGCAGGGCATCGCCGGCGTCGCCGACGGCGCGCAGGTGATCCTCAACGGCAACGCGGCGCAGGCCGGCGACTTCAACATCACCGGCACGGGCACGATGGCCAGCGCCGTGATCAACGGCGGTCAGCTGCGACTCGGTGACCAGGACCTGACCGCGGCCGCGCTCCAGACCCTGGTCGCCGGCGGCAACGCCGACGCGCTGCACACCCACGCCGGCGCGGCCAACCCCTGGGTCCAGGTGACCACGTGGGCCACGCCGCTCTCCGACATCGTGGCTGTCATCGGCCAGTACCCGCCCGTTCAGTACCAGTGGGGGATCGAGGTCGATCGTCAGGTGCTGGTGGCGGGCGCCGTCAATGCGAGCTTCACCCCGGTCGTGCCGATCGCGTTCAGCGGGCTATTCGACTCGCCCACCGGGACCGCCGGATTCGCGTTGAAGAGTGACGAGTTCCTCGCGGACGAGTCCACCGTCGACGACTTGGTGGCGAACCCCGTCTTCGTGACGGCCCACAGCCGCTCCATGTACCAGCCCGCCCGGACGTGCGCCAACGTGGCCAACGGGCTCTACTACGCCTTCTGGAGGAAGTTGCCGAACGGGACCACCGAGCGCTACGACGAGGGTTGCGGGGGCCTGACCTTCTACGTCCGCAGGCTGTGACCGTCGTGCGCCGCTGGTTGGTCGTCGCCGCCTGTGCGCTCGCCGTGCCGACCGCGGCGCGGGCCGAGCCGGTCGTCTACCAGCCGCAGCCGACCACGGTCGGGTGCGCGGCGGCGGCGGCGGCCATGGTCGCCAGCCACCTCGGCGTCGCCACCGACGCCCGCGAGCTCTTGCGCACGCTGCCGGTGTTCGCCGACGGCGTGTCGATCTACGACGTCGAGGTCGAGCTCGAGCGCCGCGGGCTGCGGGCCGCGACCTGGTCGAGCGACGCACGTGAGCTGCGGGCGCTGCTGGCCGCCACGCCGGTGATCATCGCAGTGACCGACGGTCGCAAGCACACGGTGGTCGCCACCGGCTTCGATCGCGACGGCCTCGACGTGCTCGATCCCGGCGCGCCAGGCCGCAGGCGGGTCGACTGGGACGAGCTCGCGCGGACCTGGCCGGCCGCTGGCTTCCAGGTGCTGGTGGTGTGGCGCCCATCGCAGCCGCCGACGCTGTCGCCGCGGCTGTTCGCCCGGGCCGTGCGCGCCGACGGGGTGTATCGCCGCGAGGCCCGGCGACGGCGCGCGCGTCGGTGACCACGCGGCCGGGTCCGCAGGTGGCGCCTCGAGTGGCCAGGTCACGCGACCCGGGCCGACGCGGCTAACCGATCAGCCAGGCCAGCCGCGCCGCCGGCCAGCCGCGCCGCGCCGCATCAGCAAGGTCCGGAGATCAGTGGGCGCCCGCGCCGCGCCAGCCCGGCACGGACCGTGCTCATGGTCGCCGGCAACACCCATGAAGACTCAGACCCTGCTTCGCTTCACCTTCGGCGCCCTGATCGGGGTGACCGCGTGTACGGACATCGATGACGGCAAGCGCGCGGAGAGCGACGTCAAGGGCGGCGCCGACGGCAAGGCCGAGGCCTGGGGGTCGGCCGACAACCCCGCCCTGTTCAGCGAGTCGCTCGAGTTCCGCATCGCCGAGCTGCCGATGGCCGGCCAGGCGACCAACGTCCCGTGGGCCGGCAACTACTGGCCGGTCTACAAGGACAGCATCAACGACAAGTGGGCCGGCGCCAGCTCGGAGTCGCCGTCGACCAAGTACGGCCGCGCGTTCAACGTCACCGGCGTCGAGGACGCGGTGTCGCGGTACCACGGCATCGACGCCCAGTCGTCGCGCACCGCCTGCACCACCGACGCGCAGTGCAACGCGCAGATCGGTGAGAGCTGCGCCATCCGCCCGGGCCAGACCAATGGCCGCTGCATCCCGACCTGGTGGGGCATCTGCCACGCCTGGACCCCGGCCGCGATCCTCCTGCCCGAGCCCAAGCACGCCGTCACCTACAACGGCGTCGACTTCAAGGTGCAGGACATCAAGGCGCTGCTCACGCTGGTCCACAACAGCACCAACACCAAGTTCGTCTCGCTCCGCTGCAACACCGACGCCCAGGGCACCCCGGGCATCAACTACGACAACTACGGTCGGCCGCAGGGCGGCGACGCCTCGTGCAAGGACACCAACCCCGGCACCTACCACCTCTTGCTCACCAACTACCTGGGCAAGCAGGGCGCGTCGTTCGCCGAGGACCGCACGTTCGACGACGAGGTGTGGAACCAGCCGCTGCGCGCGTACCGCATCACGGCGCAGACCGAGGTGTCGGCGCTCGAGGCCAACAAGCTGATCGGCGTGACCCCGCAGGGCGGCACCACCACCGAGCAGACCGGCTCGGTCGCCAAGAACGCGTGGGTCCAGCTCGGCACCTTCCCGGTGACCGCGAACTCGAACTTCACGGTCGCGATGACCGGCACCGGCGACGCCGACCTCTACGTCAAGTTCGGCGCTCAGCCGACCGCCGCCGCGTACGACTGCCGCCCCTACGGCGGTGACTCCAACGAGACCTGCAACCTGACGGTCCCGGCCGGCGCCACCCAGGCGTTCGTCGCAGTGCTCGGCTACAGCGACACCGCCGCGACCTACACCGCCAAGATCACCTCGGGCGGCGCGATCCCCACGACCTACGTCTTCAACGACAAGGCCGCGAAGCTCTACAAGGTCCACACCGACGTCGACTACATCTCGGAGTCGCCGGCCGGCACCGACGGCAACCTCGCCTCGACGATCGACCGCTACACCCACACCGACCGCTACGACTACATCCTCGAGGTCGACGCCGCGGGCAAGATCATCGGCGGCGAGTGGCTCGGCGAGTCGAAGAAGGCCCACCC
>Ga0073899_10005072_pt1 | contig 11508 bp, 11 predicted proteins | sample KloWWTmetaKNB5Ph_FD_88975 | JGI IMG/M metagenome (GOLD analysis project Ga0073899, IMG submission 88975) | Active sludge microbial communities from Klosterneuburg, Austria, studying microevolution and ecology of nitrifiers - Klosterneuburg... | ecosystem: Engineered > WWTP > Aerobic digester >...
GACCGCCGCGGTCATCGCTTCGATCATCGGATCCGGCGGCTCGGTCAGCGCTGGCGTGACCGCCGCGGTCATCGGCGCTGGTGCCCCCGAGGGCGCGACCTGGGGCGCCGGGTCCGAGACCTCCGTGATGGTCGGGGCGCTCGGCATGATGCTGGCGATGTCGATCCCGGGAAGGGCTGGCAGGCTCGGAACCTCGATGTGCAAGAGGTCGGTCTGCGACTTGCGCTGAAGCTCGCTGTCTGCCTGCTGGCGGTAGAAGCGCATCCGGCGCGAAGCGCGGTGCAGGATCACGACCACCGCTGCGGCGATGGCGCCCGAGCCGACCGCGACCAGCCCCGCGGCCCCCGCGCCCGAGCCCGAGGCGAACGCCCCCGCCCCCGCCGCGGCGGCCACCGTGGCCGCGGCAGTGACGCTGATGCCCACCGGGATGGACGACTCGCGCTCGAGCGCGCGGTAACTGCTGACGCAATGCGCGCACCACTGCTCGCGGTCGTGCCAGTGCTCCGAACAGACGTAGCCATGGCAGGCCTCGCAGGTCGAGCCGAAGCTGGCTGAGCCGCAGCACACGCACGGGAACTGCTTGGGCACCTTCGACGCCTTCGGCGCCTTGGATTTGGGCTCCACGCTGACGCGACGCGGGACGATCTCGGGATCCGCATCGCGACCGCGGGCACGAGCGTGGAAGTACAGCCCCTCGAAATCGGTCCACATGGCGGCAAGCTGCGCCTCGCCGATCTCCAGGTAGCTCGCCATCTCGCTGCGCGAGAGGCTCTCGATGGCTTCGGTCTTCGGGGTCGCGACCAGAAAGTGGGCGATGGCGTCCGCCATGCGCAGCGCCTGGACCATCGCCGCCACCATGCCGCCGGCTTGGAGCGCCCGTGCCGGATGGTGGTGCCAGGCGACGACCTTCGGCACCGGCTCGGGGATGTGCCACGCCGACAGCACGTGGGCGCCGAGCACCGCGTGATCGAAGCCGAACTGCTCGCGCTCGGCCCGCGACGCTTGGTCCGGGGCATTGCTGTGGTTCTCGAGCAGATTCGCGTAGGCCAGGCCCTCGGTGTCCAGCAGGACCAGCTTCCCGATGTCGTGCAGGAACCCGGACGTGGCCAGCTCGTCGCTGGGCAGCCCGAAGTGGGCCGCCAGGTAGCGGCACAGGGAACCGACCACCGCTGCGTGCTCCACGATCCGGGTCGCGAACCGGGTGCTCGACTCGAACATGTCGAGCACCGCGGCGGTGGTGGCCAGCTGGTTCAGGCGGCGAGTTCCGACCAGCACGGCCGCGTGGTGCACCGACGAGCAACGCATGCGGAGCGCGTAGCCCGACGAGTTGACGAGGCGCAGCAGCCGGGCCGAGAGCGCCGGATCCGTCTCGAGCACCCGCACCACGTCGCCGATCTTGCACGACACCCCCCGCGTGAGCTCGTCCAGGCGGCGGGCCGCCTCGGGGAAAGGCTTGGCCCCCACGACGCGCCCGACCTTGGCGGCCATGCTCTGGGCGGCCCGCTCTTCGGCGCGATCGTCCTGGGAGCTGCCGAACCACAGGTCTTCTTGGATGGCGACGTCGACCGGCTGCACGGACGGCAGACTCGCCGGGGGAGTCGGTCGCTGCGAGTCTCGATGACCGATCGGGCGGCCACTCAGCGACCGGTGAGGGCGATTGCTCACGCGTGTCATGACCCGGTGCCAAGCAAATCACGGGCCGAGGGCGCGGCTCTTGCTTGTCCCGTGAACGCCATGCCCGCTTTCAGACGCGCACGCCAAGTGTCCGCCGCATTGGCACTGGGACTGTGTCAAACCTCCAACGCGGTCGCCGAGCCGAAGAGCGCCTGGGTCCTGGCCAAGCCCGGACCCGAGACGCAGGTGCAGAAGACCCCGAAAGAGCGCGGCGGGATCAACCCGTGCCTGACCGATGACCCGGGCTTCGGCGCCTACGAACCGTGGCGACGGGGGCTGCCCACCGGGCAGGTGATGGTGCCCCGCGCGTGGAAGAAGTCGGGCACGTTCGACGTGGTCTTCCACTTCCACGGGCACGAAGCCGCACGCAAAGAGTGGGTGCGGGTGATGGACGGCCCCGTGTTCGTCGGAGTCGACCTGGGCACCGGCTCCGGCGCCTACGACCAGTATTTCTCGTCGCCGGACGCGTTTCGCGAGCTGCTTCTGGCCACCGAGCGCGTGGTGGCCAGCCGCATGGGGGTGCCCGGAGCCAAGGTGCGACGGATCGGGCTGAGCGCGTGGAGCGCGGGCTACGGCGCGGTGGGGCGCATCTTGGGGCAGAAGCGCAACGTGGACGCGGTCGTTCTGCTGGACGGCCTGCACTCGGGGTACGACCCGGGCGGCGGCACGCTGAACGCCATGCAGCTGGCGCCGTTCGCCGAGTTCGCTCGCGAGGCCGCCGCCCGCAAGAAGCTGATGTACGTGACCCACTCGTCCATCATCCCCCCCGGGTACTCGTCCACCACCGAGACGGCGAACTACCTGATCGCCGAGGTGGGCGGCCGGCCGCTGGCGACCAAGCCCCGCGGCACCGACCCGTTCGGCCTGGACTTGATCTCGTGGTTCGTCAAAGGGGGCTTTCACGTGCGCGGCTACGCCGGCAACGGCCCTGCGGACCACTGCGCCCAGTTCGGCGCCTATCGCGAGCTGCTCCGCGTGCACCTGGCCCGACGCTGGCGGGTCTGAGCGCGCGGCGTCACTTGCCGAGCTTCGTGACCTCGCGCTCGAGCTCCATCGCCGTCGACAAAACACGCATGTTCGCGATGGCCGCGTACTTCTGGATGCGCATGTCGACCGTGGCACCCACCTTGTCGGGCAGCGGCGCGCTTCCGAGCTCGACGCTGTCCCCGACCAGCGGGGTGGGCTGCGCGATGGTCTCGGCAGCGCGTTCGAATCGCTTGACGCTGGCGCCCAGCCCCCCGAGCGCGACCTTTGTCAGAGCACCAATTCCAGCCACGAGCCGATGAACGGGCGCTGGAGCGGAAGCTTGAGGCTCACTCGGCGGTCATCTGCATCTCGGCGTCGTCGTCCGCCAGGGGCGGTGCGGGCTCGGTCTCGCACTCGCGCTCACGCGGCAAGAAGTAGAGCTCGCGGGTCGAGAAGCGCGTCCCCTCGAGGAACACCTGGACCCCTTTGCGTTCGGCGGCGTTGACCAAGATGGGGGCCATCAGGTTCACGGTGGCGGGCCCCGAGGGCGGAGCCGACAGCACCGCCATCACCGCCAGCTCTTCCACCGACGAGCCAATGCCGTTGGCGCTGGCCACGTCTTCGACCGGAACGTCGGGGTAGGTGCCCCGGAAGCCGTGGGCCGACACCACGGGGAACGCCAAGGCCGCGGTCTGGGTGGACTGCAGCCAGGCGACCGCATCGGAGCGCCCGTGCCGCACCAGGATGAACTGCCGCTCGTTCGGAAACCCGATGATGCCTGACGGGAACTCGATGATGTCGTCGGGATTCGCTTCGATGGTTCCGAATCGGTCGCTGGCAACGGTCGTGGTCATTTGAGGATGCTCCTGCGGGGTGCTCTAGCAACGGGGGTGCCAACACTCAGGGCGCTGCTGGAATGCTCAGGACGAAGGTCGAACCCTGACCCGGACCGCTCACCACGCCCAGACGCCCGCCGTGGGCCTCGGCCACCCTCTGGCAGAACGCCAGGCCCACGCCCGTGCCCTGGGCGCCACTTCCCACGAAAAGGTCGAAGATCTTGGCCTGATCTTCCTGGCTGATGCCGGGCCCCTCGTCGGCCACGCTGATCGCGACCCGCTCGGCGTGGCGCCCGCACGCGATGGTGATGGTGGAGCCCCGCGTCGACACCTTCAGCGCGTTGTCGAGCAGGTTGTCGAGCACCCGGAGCACGAGATCGCGGTCGATTTCGCACCAGATCTCGCTGCTGGGCTCGGCGACCAGTCTGACACCCGCCATGTCAGCCCGATGGCGGCAGTGGTGCAGCGCCGTCTGCGCCAGCGCCCCCAGCTCGACCCGTTCGATCGCGACGGACAGCCCGCTCGAGCCCGAGCGGGCGGCGTTCAGCGCCTCCACCAGGATGCGCGAGAGCTGCCCCACGACCTGCCCGAGCTCGTCGATCGCGCCGGCCACCTCGGTGTCGGTGCGTGTGGCATGCGCCGCGCTCAGCCACTCGAGGCCCGCCTGAAGCGCGCACGCCATGTTCTTCGCGTCGTGCAGCGCGTACGCCATCTCGGCCACCAGATCTTCGCGCTCTTCCACGCGAAACACGCCGCTGGTGAACCCGCCGGCATCGAGGCTGGTCTGTGGAAAGCGCACTTCGAACCCTATGCGCCGCTGAACGGAGGGCGGCCCGCAGCCTTGAGCCCCGATCGGCGCGGGTCGACGGTTCAGCGCCGCTTGAGCCCGAGGTGCCCCCGAACCAGGTGGATGGCCTCGCTGTGCAGCTGGCACACCCGGGACTCGGTCACCCCCAAGATCTCCCCGATCTCTCGCAGGTTGCAGCTCTCCTGGTAGTAGAGCCCGACCACCAGCCGAAGTCGCTCGGGCAAGGCGTCGATGGCCTCGGTCACCAGGTCGGCCAGCTCGTGCTGCGCGGCGCGCGCCTCGGGAGACGGGTCCGGCGAGCGTTCTTCCCCCGAGAGCTCGAGGCGCGCGTGACCGGAGTGCGAGATGTCGGTGAGTAGGGAGTGATATCCCTCGACGTCGAGTCCGAGCTCTGCGGCCATCTCGTCTTCGGTCGGATAGCGTCCCATCCGCCCCACCAGCTCGCTGGCGGCCTCGCTGATCCGGCGCGACGCCTGCCGCAGCTTGCGCGACAGCGGGTCGAGATCGCGCAAGTAGTCGAGGATTGCCCCGCGCACCCGGTGCGAGGCGTAGGCCTCGAACTCGTGCTCGGGCATCTTGGGCTGGCGCCGGCGCAGCGCCTCGACCAACCCGAGCCACCCGGCAGACAAGATGTCGTCGATCGAGATGTGGGCGGGCAGGTTGCGCACCGTACGCATCGCGATCCGGCGAACCAGCGGAGAGTAGCGCCGCACCACGTCGTCGCCGGCGGGTGCTGGCAGCGCAGAGGCCGCGCCGCTCGGGCTGGATTCGGGTTCGACGAGGCTCACGAGCATCCCAGGGGGTTTCCGCTCACGAGCGCTTCGATGCTCGCGGGGTGGATGTCCTCGGGCACCCGAGGGCCGTTGCAGAAGTAGGTGAGCGGCAGCGCATTGGGGATGGCCGCGTGCAGCACCCCTCCGGGCTGACAGGTCTCGTCCAGCTTGCTCACCACCACGCCGGTCGGGCGCGCATCGCGGTAGAGCGTCGCGGTGCGCTCGGCATCGCGACCCCGCATCCAGGCCGGCATCACCAAGAGCGTGTGGAGGTTCCTGCCCGCCAGCGCGTCCAGGCCCTCGGCCAGCGGCCAGTCTTCGGGCGGCGAGGCGGCGGTCTTGCCCGTGGTGTCGATCAGCACGATGTCCGCGCTGCGTTCCGAGATCCGGCGGGCCAGCTCGTCGGGCCCCGACAGCGCGTGAAACGGGATGCCCATCAGCGAGGCATAGCGTTGCCATTGCTCCACCGCGCCGACGCGGTACGAGTCGAACGACAGCACGCACACCGAGCGGCCCAGATCCAGGCGCGCGCGTGCTGCCAGCTTGGCCAAGGTGGTGGTCTTGCCGACACCGGTGTTGCCCACCGCGACGATGATCTGCTGGCCGGGGGCGATGAGAGGATCGGCCGCCAGCGTCACGCGCTCGGCGATCCGCTGGACCAGCCACGCTTGAAGCGCTTCCGAGCCTCGCCGCGCCACGCGACCGGCGCCGGTGGCCAGCTGCCGCGCCAGCGCGCCTTCGATGCCGAACGAGGCCAAGAGGGTCATCACACGCTCGCGCGGCGGCCGGCTCTGGTTCAGCTCGTCGAGCATGGCCCGAAGCGTCATCAGCTCGCGCTCGAGCTCGGAGGCGTCGAGCCCCAGGGTCGGCGTCCGCCCCGGCCGGCTCATGGCGGGCCGCGGCGCCCGCTCGGTGGGCGGGCTTCGCAGGCTCGAGAACCGAGGTGGCGAGACCACGGTCGGCCGCCCGTTGGTTTCGAACTGCCAGCTGGGCCGGCCCGCCGGCGCCGTGGCCGTGACCTCCACCCAGGCGTGCCCCAGGGCCCCCCCGCGGCCGTTGGTGACCTGACGAGTCGACTGGATGAGCGCGTCCGGACCGAGGGACGCGCGCACGCGCGACAGCGCTTCCTTCACGTCGGCTCCACGAAAGCTCTGGGACTGCACGTCAGGCCTCCATCATGCTGCGGTCGACAGGTTGACGATTTCGAACGGTTTGAGGGTCGCGTCGGCTTCGATCTCTCGGAAGCTGAGCACCGCCAGGCTGGGGCAACGGCGCTCGGCGAAGGCGCGCAGATAGCGCCGCACGTCGGGGCTGGTGACCACGCAGGCCGGCTTGCCGGCGGCCAGCATGCGCTGCGTCGCCGCCTCGAGCGCGAGCCCCAGCTGCCGCGCCTGCTCGGGGTCCAGGGCGCCCCCGGTTCCCGAGGCGATCTCGCGCAGCGACCGGCGGAAGATGTCCTCGACCTTGCTGTCGAGCACCAGCGTGTGAAGCGTGCGGTCGGCGCCGGTGAAGGCTGCGGTGATCTGGCGCGACAGGCGCTGCCGGGTGAGCTCGGTGAGCTGCTCGGTGTCGCGCGTGCCCGGTGCCAGGTCGTGCAGCGCTTCCAGCACGCTCCGAAGGTCCCGGATCGAGACGCTCTCCTTCAGCAGATTTCGCAAGACCTTCTGCACTTCCCCGAACGTGAGCAAGTTCGGTACCAGGTCGTCGACCAGCTTCGGAGTGGTCTTCGAGAACACTTCGAAGAGGTGAGCGAGCTCTGCCCGACCCAAGATCTCTTGGGCGTGTCGGCGGGCTGTCTCTGCGAAGTGGGTTGCAATGACGGTCGTGTGGTCCACCACGGTCCAGCCCAGCGCCTCGGCCAGCTCGCGGTCGCGGGCGGCGAGCCAGCGCGCCGGGGTTCCGAACGCCGGGTCGGTGGTGGCCTCGCCGTCCACCTCGGCGGCGGAACCGCTGGGGTCCATCGCCAGCAGCTTGCCGGCCCGGCAGTTCCCGGTGGCCACGGCGGTGCCCAGGAGCAAGATGCGATACCCGCCGGGCTGAAGCTCGAGGTTGTCGCGGATGTGTACCGGCGGAATCACGATGCCCAGATCGAGCGCCAGCTGCTTCCTCAAGGCCGAGATCCGCTCCACCAGCGTTCCGCCCATCTTGGGGTCGACCACCGGGACCAGCTCGTAGCCCACCTCGAGCGCGAGCACGTCGACCGGAAGCGCGGCGTCGATGTCTTCCCCGGGCGACGGCTTGGGCGCAGAGGCGCCGCCTTCCGGCGCTTGACCGGGCTCGGGGCGGGGGGCTGCCTTGGCCTTGTCCTGCCGCTTCATCACCCAGTACAGGCCGCCGGCCAGCGCCAGGAAGGGAAGCGCGGGCATCCCGGGCAAGAGGGCGAAGAGCGCCAAGATCCCGGCGGTGGCGCCAACGGCCCGTCGACTGCCGAGCAGCTGGGACTGGACGATGCGGCCGAGCTGGTCCCCGGTCGGAGAGCGGGTCACGACCACGCCAGCCGCGGTCGAGATCAAGAGCGCGGGCACCTGCGAGACCAGCGCGTCGCCCACGCTCAGAATGCTGAAGGTCTCGGCGGCGTCGGCCAGCGACATGCCCCCGGCGACGCCCAGCATCAGGCCACCGATCAAGTTGACGGCCGTGATCAGAATGGCGGCGATGGCGTCGCCTTTGACGAACTTGCTGGCGCCATCCATGGCCCCGAAGAAGTCGGCCTCGCGCTCGATGGACTTGCGGCGTTCCCGGGCGATTTCGGGAGAAATGACCCCGGCGTTCATGTCGGCATCGATCGCCATCTGCTTGCCGGGCATGCCGTCGAGGGCAAAGCGGGCTGCCACCTCGGCGACGCGGCCGGCGCCCTTGGTGATCACGATGAAATTGATGATCACCAGGATCACGAACACGATCAGGCCAACGACGACGTTGCCGCCCACCACCACCCGCCCGAAGGCCTCGACCACCCGCCCGGCGGCGCTGTGCCCGTCCTTGCCGTGGAGCAAGATGAGCCGCGTGGTGGCCACGTTCAGGCTGAGCCGAAGGAGCGTGGCCACCAGGACCACGGCCGGAAACGAGCTGAACTGGAGCGGGTGCTCCATGAACAGCCCGATCAAGAAGACCCCGATGGAGATCGCCAGGCTGAGCGCCAAGAGCAGGTCGACCACCACCGGCGGAACGGGCACCACCAGCATCATGACGATGCCGACGATGGCGAGCGGGAGTGCCAATTCGCTGGCGCTGCCCTTGGGCTCGGCGGTCGTGGCGGCGGTCGTCACGCTGAACAGGCGTGCGAGAGTCGTGCCAGCGGCTCAGGCCCTGAGGCCGCGGTTCCTGAGCCGATAGACGAAGGCCAGCACCTCGGCGACCGCGGCGTACAGCTCGACGGGGATCGCCCGTCCCGCCTTGACCTGCTCGGCCAGGGCTCGAGCGAGCGGCTTGTTCTCGATGATCGGGATGCCGTGCTCTTTGGCCAGCGACCGGATGAACATCGCCACGTCGTCGTAGCCCTTGGCCGCGACCACCGGCGCCCCTTCGTGGGCGCGATAGCGAATGGCCACGGCGACGTGCGTGGGGTTGGTCACGATCACGTCGGCGGTCTTCACTTCCTTGCGAATCCCCCGGCGCAGCATCTCGCGGGCGCGGGCGCGCTGCCGGGCCTTGACCTTCGGGTCACCCTCTTGACCCTTCATCTCTTGCTTGATCTCTTCGCGCGACATGCGGAGATCACGCTCGTGCTTCCACCACGAATAGCCGTAGTCGGCAGCGGTGAGCACGGCCAGCGCCACGGTGGCCCAGATCGCCAGCCGCGACACCACGGCGCCCAGCGCGCCCACGGCGCCGATCAAGGGCGTGCGCGTGAGCTTCAGCAGGGTCGGCAGCGCCTCTTCGACCACCATGTAGGCCACGACCCCCACCACCGCCACGCGCCCGAGCGCCAGCACGGTGTTCATGGCGGCCGCCTTGGGTGAGACCAGCTGCTGCAATTTCGAGAGCGGCTCGAGGCGCTCCCACTTCAGCTCGAACTTCGGATTCCACCCCGCTTCGGCGAACCCGGCCGCGGTGGCGGCCACCATGGCCACCAGCATGGCGGGCGCCGTGATCCAGAGCAGCGTGCGCGCCGCGAAGCCCCCGGCATAGGCCGCTCCGTTCTGGTGCAGGTTGTGGACCTGGCTGAAGCAGTGGGTGGTGAGGTCCCGAAGGCGCGTCGCGATCTCGACGCCCGTCAAGGCCAAGAGGGCCAGAACGGCGGTCGACGCGGCCATCGCCCCGGTGTCTCGGGCGCGCGGGAATTGGCCTTCCTCGCGCGCCTGTCGTCTTCGTTCTGGTGTGGCTTCCTCGGTCTTCTCGCTGTCGCTCTCCTCGCTCATGGTGCCCTCCAGGTCAGCGAGGCCACCACGCCTTCGAGCCCCTCACCCACGTGGCTGAGCTCGGCGATGATCCGCATGGTCAGATCCGGCGCGACGATGATCAGCGACATCCAACCCACCCCCAGAGTGACGGCAAAACCCAGCGAGAAGATCTGGAGCGCGGGGGCCGCGCGAGAGATGAAGGCCAGCGCGATCTGGACCATGAACAGGATGACCACCACCGGGACGGCGATCCGCACCCCCGCCGACAGCGCATCGGCGCTCAGCCGCAAGAGCACGGGCGCCGCCAGGGCGACGCTCTCGCTGGAGCCCACCGGCAAGACGCGGAAGCTCTCGATCAGCGCGCCCAGCACCACCCGGTGCACGCCCACGATCAGCGCCACGAAGATGGCGAAATGGCGAAAAAGCGAGGTCAGAACCGTGCCACTGCCGGCGTGGGGATCGAAGAGGTGCGCCGCGCCCAGCCCCATCATCGGGGCAATGATCTCTGCCGCCACCTCGGCCACCGAAACCGCGAGCCGGACGACGAACCCCATGGCCAGCCCCACCCCCAGCTCCCACGCGATACCCAGGGCGATGGGAAGTGGCTCGGCTCGCACGCTGCCGCCGCCAACGCCGTGCGCCATCGCCGCCAGCGCCAGCACCAGGCCCACGCGCAGGCGCGCCGGCGCCGACTGCCAGGCCAGCGGCGAAATCACGATCAAGCCCGAGATCCGGGAGATCTCCAGCAGGTAGGAGACGGCCTCGGCTCGGATCAGCGCCTCGAGCGCATTCACTTCGTGACATCCGCGATGGAAGAGATGGTCCGCGTCGAGTAGTCCACGAGCTGGCGCAGCGTCCAGCTGCCCAGCACCACGAAGGTTGCCACGATCGCGATCAGCTTGGTCACGAAGCTGATGCTGGCTTCGTTGACCTGGGTCGCGGCCTGCAAGACGCCGACGATGAGCCCGACGAAGAGCGCGACGGCGAGCATGGGCCCGACCACCAGCGCAGCGACGATCAGCGCGTTCCGCAAGAGCTCGACGGCGCCGTCGGTGGTCACCAGAAGCTCCTCATCAGCGAGCCTGCTACCAGGCTCCAGCCATCGACCAAGACGAACAGCAGCAGCTTGATCGGCAAGCTGAGGGTGGTCGGTGGCACCATCATCATGCCCATGCTCATCAAGAGCGAGGCGACCGCGAGGTCCACCACCAGGAACGGCAAGAGGATGATCACCCCCATCTGGAAGGCCGTGGTCAGCTCCGAGACCACGAACGCCGGGGCTGCCAGGCGCATCGGCACGTCTTCCGGCGTGGCCGGCAACGGCGTCTTGGTCACCGAGTAGAACATGCGCAGGTCCGCCTCGCGCGTCTCACGCAGCATGAACTTCTTCAGCGGCACCGACGCCAGCTCGAGGGCCTGCATGTCGGTCACCTCGCCCCGCATGTAGGGGTCGTAGGCGGCGGTCTTCATGCTGTCGACCACCGGCGACATGGTGAACAGCGTGAGGAACAGCGCCAGCCCGATGACCACCTGATTGGGCGGCACCTGAGTGCCCACGCCTTGACGCACGAACGACAGGACCACGACGGTCCTGACGAAGCTGGTCATGGTCAAGATGATGGCCGGCAAGAGCGCCAGCACCGTGAGAACGAGCAGAACCTTGAGCGACGGCGTGAGCGAGCCGTTGCCGAAGGTCTGATCGACGACGGCGGTCGGGTTCATCGCTCGAGCTCCCGCAGCCGCGCGACCAGCCCCGCCGCCTGGGTCTCGATCCGTGCGGGCCGGCGCTCGGCGCTGGGCACGTAGACGTCGCGGGTCTCCTCGGCGAGCACCACCGCCGCGTCGGCGGGTCGAGCGGGCGGCGTGCGGCCGAGCACGTCGCGAATCACCTGAGCGAAGCCGGGGGCCTGGGGTCGGGGCTCGACCGGCGCGGCGGGTTCCGGCAGCGCCGCGGCCGGGGCCGTCAGCTTCCGACCGTCGAGCCACGCCAGCTTCTGCACGCTGTGCTCGGTGACGCCCAGGAGCACGACCTTCTTGCCCACGCGCGCGACCACCGCCTGCGCCTTGGGCCCCAGGCGGGTGGACGCCAGGACCTCGAGCATCAACCC
>Ga0073899_10005082_pt1 | contig 11498 bp, 11 predicted proteins | sample KloWWTmetaKNB5Ph_FD_88975 | JGI IMG/M metagenome (GOLD analysis project Ga0073899, IMG submission 88975) | Active sludge microbial communities from Klosterneuburg, Austria, studying microevolution and ecology of nitrifiers - Klosterneuburg... | ecosystem: Engineered > WWTP > Aerobic digester >...
GATCATGGTCGACGCGGGCATGTTCCAGGGCGAGAAGCAGTGGCGTGAGATGAACTGGGCGGAGTTCCCCGTAGCGCCGTCGACGGTCTCGGACGTCGTGCTCACGCACGCGCACCTCGACCATTGCGGCTACCTGCCGGCCCTCGTGAAAGGCGGGTTCAAGGGATCCGTCTGGGTCACCGAGGGAACCCGTCGGCTGGCCGAGATCGTGCTCCTGGACGCGGGGCATCTGCAGGAGCGGGAAGCTCAACGGGCCGGTGAGGAAGGCTACTCCCGGCACGACCCGCCCCTGCCCCTCTACACCGTCGCCGACGTCGAGGCGACCCTGCCTCTGCTGCGCGTGGTGCCCTACGACACCGATCTCGACCTCGGTGGCGGGTTGGGGCTGCGGCTGACCCGTGCCGGTCACATCCTCGGCTCGGCCTGCGTCACGCTGCGCACCGGGGAGGCGTCCGTGCTCTTCTCCGGCGACCTGGGCAGGCACGAACACCGCATCCTGCGTGCGCGGGAGACGCCACCCGGATCGCCCTACGTCCTCGTCGAGTCGACCTACGGTGACCGGGAACACCCCGACCCCGCCGGACCCGGGCACGAGGACATGGCCGCCGCGATCCGCCGCACGATCGATCGGGGCGGCTCCGTGCTCATCCCGGCGTTCGCCGTGGACCGCACCCCGTCGGTCCTCAAGGCGCTGGGCGAGATGCGCCGCGACGGACGGATTCCTGACGTGCCGATCTTCGTCAACTCGCCGATGGCGGTGGCCGCGCTGGCGGTCTACCGTGACGCGGAGCAGGACGACGAGCTGCACCGGGAGGTCGACCCGGTCGACTTCTCCGACCTGCCCGGTCTGCGCGAGGTGACCGATGTCGAGCAGTCCAAGGCGCTCAACCACCCGTCCCAGCCGTGCATCATCGTGTCGTCGTCGGGCATGGCCACCGGAGGGCGGGTACTGCACCACCTCGAGGCGATGTTGCCGGACCCCAAGAACGCGGTCGTCTTCACCGGCTACCAGGGGGCGGGGACGCGTGGCCGCGACCTGTTGGACGGGGCCCGGGAGATGAAGTTCCGGGGACGGTTCGTCGCGGTGCGAGCCGAGATCGTACGGGACACCGAGTTCTCGGTGCACGCAGACGCGTCCGACCTCATCGACTGGCTGCGCGAGCTCGACCCGAAGCCCGAGACGGTGTTCTGCATCCACGGTGAGGAGGGATCGGCCGAGGCCCTGGCGGGGCGGATCCGTGCCGAACTGGGGCTGGTCGCCCATGTGCCGTCGTTCAAGGAGGTCGTGAAGCTCGACCCGTCCGGGGAATGGGCGCCGCCGCCGGCGCTGGTCCCACCGCCCGCCTCGCCGCCCCGGGCCGGCGAGGGCGCGCCCGAGCCTGCCGCCGAGTCGGTTCGGGCTCCGGTCCGCTCGCCCTCGGCCACGCTGCCCCGGCCGTCGTCGGCGCGGGCACAGGGGGGCACCCACGACGACGACGCCGAGCAGCTCGAGATCATCCTCGAGACCGCTCTGGGCCAGGTGCCGTTCCTGCCGGCCGAGAAGCAGGGCGACGTGTCGGCCCTGCTGCGGGACGCCCTGGCTCTGGCGAAACGCACCCCCCTCGACACGGTGGGCTTGCGGGAGGCGGTCAACCTCGCTCTCTACGCGGCCGCCGGAGCGGTCGAGACCCCCGGCGGGCAGTCGATCGTGGCCCTGCTGGCCCACGTCCCGAAGGTGCTGGGCTGACCGGCCGTCGGGCCGGAGTGACGTCCGGCGTCCGGCACGGTCGTGACGTCCCGCCCGGACGCGCAAGACTGGTGCCGTGAGGCCCGGCGCGCGTACGTTCACCGTCACGCTCCTGGCGACCGTTCTGATCGGTTTGCTGGGACTGGGCGCCATCAGCGGCATCGGCCGGCTGGTGTCGGACGAGCCCGTGGGCAGCCCGCTGCGTCCGATCACCTTCGGCACCCTCAACGTGCAGCCCACGTTCGCGCCGTCGGGACCCTTCGGCGACCAGGGCGAGTCGCAGCTGGTCGCGCTCCCCGACTGGATCTGGCAGCTGGTCATCGCGTCCGTCGTGGCCGTGATCGCGCTGGTCGCCCTGCGTTTCCTCTTCCTGGTGGCGGCGTCGGTGGAGAGGCGTCGCAACGCGGTGGCGGTCGCCGCCGAGCCCGCGACCTCGGTCGAGGTCGACCTCGAGGTCGAGCAGGTGCACGAGTCGTTCGCGCAGACCCTGCTCGACCTGCGCGCCGGACTCGACGTTCACGGCGCCGTCATCGAGTGCTGGCGCCGGCTGGCCGACCTCGCCGCCGACTCGGGGGTCCCGCGGCGTGCCAGCCAGACCGCGGAGGAGTACACGATCGCGATCCTCGGCTCCCTCCCCGTCGACAGGATCGACCTCCGGACGCTCGCCGACCTCTACGAGACCGCGATGTTCTCGGGCGCCGAGTCCGCACCGGCCGACCGGGACCAGGCCATCGGCTGTCTGGAGCGGCTGTCCGCCTCGCTCGGGGTCACCCGGTGAGCCGCTGGGGGGACGAGCCGCCGGCCGCGGCGTCGCCGCCGCCCGCGGTGGCGTCCCGTCCCCGGTCGCCCCGCATGCTGCTGGACGGTCCGGCCATCACCCGCCTGGTCACCTACGTCGGCGTCTCCCTCGGGGTCGGTGTGTTCGTGATCGTGGGCGCGAGGTTCCTGAGCGCCGGCTTCTTCCCGGTCCCCACCCTGGTCACGGCCGGAGCGCTCGGAGTGCTGTGGTGGGCGTTGATGATGGTCACCGATTGGCCCGCCTACGAACGGTGGGAGCCCGCGTCCGCCACCGACCCCAGCCTGCGGGTGGCCTCGGACGCACGCACCCGGCGGCTCGAGAGCATGCTCTCGGGCGCCGACGCCAAGCACCGCATGTCGACCCGCGACGTCGCCCGGGCGCTGGCCGCCGTGGTGTCGGACGCGCTCGTGCGCCACCACGGCGCCGACCCGGCCGACCCGCTGGCGTCCGCCGGCGGCCGGCTGTCCCCGGACCTGATCGACTTCCTGAGGGCCGACCCGGCCCGCCCCGTCCCCGCCGTCACCAGGCGTGTCCTCCACGTCTGGCTCACCGAGATCGACACCCTGACCAGACAGCGAGACCCACATGGCTGACCGAACCGTCCTCTCCATCCCCGAGGCCGCAGCCGCGGCCGCCACGGTGCTCGACCAGGTCGAACGGGCGATCGTCGGCAAGCGCGAGGCCCTGACCCTCGTGCTCACCGGCGTGCTGGCGGGTGGCCATGTGCTCCTCGAGGACATGCCGGGTCTCGGCAAGACCCTCGCGGCACGCTGCCTGGCCCAGGCGCTGGGCCTGGACTTCAAGCGCGCCCAGTTCACGCCCGACCTGTTGCCCGCCGACCTCACGGGCGGCTATGTCTACGACCAGACCACGTCGGAGTTCGTCTTCCGGCAGGGTCCGGTGTTCGCCGGGCTGCTGCTGGCCGACGAGATCAACCGCACGCCGCCGAAGACCCAGGCGGCGCTGCTGGAGGCGATGCAGGAGCGTCAGGTGACGGTGGAGGGGAGAACCTTCCCGCTGCCCCGCCCGTTCCACGTGCTCGCCACCGCCAACCCCATCGAGCACGAGGGCACCTACCCGTTGCCGGAGGCCCAGCTCGACCGGTTCCTGCTCCGGCTCTCGCTGGGCTACCCCAGCTTCGACGAGGAATGGGAGGTGCTCCGGCGCCGCGTCGAACGGCAGCAGGAGGACCAGTCGGTCGACCGGGTGCTGGACGCCGACGGGTTGCAGGCCGTGCAGCGCGCCGTGGAGCAGGTCTACGTGGCCGAGTCCGTCGGCCGCTACGCGATCGAGCTGGTGACCGCCACACGGCGGCACGGCTCGGTGCTGGTGGGCGCGTCGCCCCGCGGCTCCCTGGCCCTGCTCACCTGCTCCCGCGCGCTCGCGCTCATCTCCGGGCGGCCGTTCGTCGTCCCCGAGGACGTCAAGCACCTCGCTCACGCGGCCCTGGAACACCGTCTGACCCTCAAGCCGGAACTATGGCTGAGCGACGTGTCGGCCGCCGCGGTCGTCACCGAGGTGGTCGGCCGCGTGCCGGTACCGGACGCCGCCAAGGCGGTGCCGGCATGAGCCGTCGGGACTCACGGCGGTGAGATACGGGCCCACCCCGGCGCTGGCGCGGGCCGTGCTGCTCGGTGCCGCCTTCGGCACCCTGGGGGTGTTGGCGGGCAACCCGACGGCCGTGCTGGTGGCGCTGCCGTTCGTCGTCTACGCCGCCTGGGCCCTTGTCACCCGCCCCGCCGCCGACGCGGTGACCGTCCGGGCCGTTCCGGTGTCGGTTGCCATCAAGGAGGGGGACGCCGTCGACGTGATGATCAGCGCCGAGAGCGAGGCGGGGCCGGACGGCGAGGGTGCCGACGACACCGGCTCCGTGATCGCGAACTGGCCCGCCGTGCCGGGAGTGAGGTTCGACCCGGCGGACGGCGCCCTGGCGCACGCCGGACCGCTCGCCGAGGGCGCCACCGTGACCGTGGAGCCGCGCCGCTGGGGGCGCTACCTGGTCGGTCCGGCACAGGTGGCCGTCACGGACGCGGCTCGCGCGTGGCGGGCCGCGGGGCGAGCCACGCCGGCCGGCATCATCGTCCGGCCCGCGTCCCAGCCCTTGGAAGGTGCCGCGGGGGTGGCCCGGCCGATCGGGGTGGCCGGCCTGCACACGTCGGCCGCGAAGGGCGACGGATCGGCGCTCGCCGACATTCGCGAGTTCCGGCTGGGCGACCGGCTGCGGCGCGTCAACTGGCGGGTCACCTCGCGGACGGGTCGGCTGCATGTCAACGAGACCCACACCGACCGCGACACCGAGGTGCTGATCGTCACCGACAGCACGCACGACGTCCCCGGACTCCTGCCCGAGCAGGCGACGTCACTCGACGCGATGGTGCGAGCCGTGGCCGCCGTCGCTCAGCACTACATCGGCTTCGGCGACCGCGTGTCGCTGCACGACTTCGGCCGACGTGTCCGGTCGGTCAAGGCGGGCACGGGTCGTCGGCAGGTGGCGATCATCTCGGACGCGCTGTCGCGCATCGACCGTGCGGCGGCACCCGGTCTGCCGCCCCGGCCGCTGCCGCGCATCGCCACCGGCACCCTGGTCTTCTTCTGTTCGCCCCTGCTCGACCCCGGGCCGCTCGCCGAGCTGGTGAAGCTGCGCCGCCTCGGCGGCGAGGTGATCGCCGTCGACACGCTGCCGGGGTCGATCGGCACGATCGAGTCGCTCGCCCACCCCGAGCGGCACTCCTTCCTCATCGAGGCGTGGGTCGTGAGGCGGCTCGAGCGGGAGTCGGCACTCAGGCGACTCGCCGACCTCGGGATCCCCGTCGTCGCGTGGCGGGGTCCGGCGAGCCTCGGGGGCGTGCTCCTGGCCATGGCTGCGGCACGACAGGCGCCGCGGCTGGCGGCCGGCCGATGAGAGACCTGGCCGAGTACGTCGGCGGCCTCATCGACCGCCTGCGTCATACGTCGCCGGAGATGGGACTGCTCCGGGTCGCGCTCCTCGTCACGTCGCTGCTGGCGGTCGTCATCGTCCGGTCCTGGACCGGCCAGGACCTGGCCGGCGTGGTGCTGTGGCTCGCCGGCGTCCTGGTGCTGGGCACGCTGCTGCGGCCGGACTCGCCCTTCCCCGGAGTCCTGCTCGCCGTCCTGGGCCTCTGGTGGGTGGGCGCCTCGACGGGAGCCGCAGGGTGGCAGCACGTCACCGTCGTGGCCCTGCTCGGAGCCGTCCACGTGCTGGCGGCGCAGGCCGGCTCCGCGCCGTCCCACGCCTCCCTGACGCCTTCCGCGTCGTTCACCATGCTGGTCGGGTCCGGTGCCTACGTGGTGGTGGTCGGACTGGCCGCACTACTGGTCGTGGCCGTGACCACCGTCGGAGCTGGGTACAGCTCGACGCAGGTGGCGATCACCGCCGGGGTTCTGCTGCTGGCCGGGGTCATCGGGGGAGTGCTCATGGCCTCCCGGCCCTGAGCCGGTCAGCCGAGCGGAGCTGCCGTCAGGGCCTCCCGGTCGACCGACGCGCGCAGCCGGGGAGCCGACCGCAGCACCCACACCAGCAACACGGCTGCGACGACCGTCACCACCGCCGCCACCAGGAGGGCCGTCCCGTACGACCCGGTGAGGTCCTTCGACAGCGCCCACAGCGGGGTTCCGATGGCCATCCCGAACGGGATGAACGACATCACGACCCCCAGGATGGCGGCGTAGTCCGCAGGCCCGAACGTATACATGACGATGATCGCCAGCAGCACGGTCGGCAGCGCCGACCCGAAGGCCATCACGGCCGTCGCCGCCGCCAGTGCCGCGTACCCGGAGACGAGCCAGAGAGCCAGCATGGCCGTCGCCTGGCACGCGCACGCCAGCACGACGGCGGCGGGCGTGCCGTAGCGGTCGTTCACCGCGCCCACCGCGAGGGTCGTCAGCACCAGGCTCGCCGACAGCACCGAGATCAGCGTGCCGGCCTCCACCTGGGTCACCCCACCGTCCACGTAGACCGACGTGAGGTTCTGCTGGACGGCCTGCACGCCCTGGTAGAGGGCGACCCCGAGGGCCAGCACCCAGAGCTGGGGCGACCGGAGCGCGCGGCGCAGCATGACCCCGGGAACCGGGACGTCGGCGGTGTCGTCGTGGTCGCGCCGGGTCTCCCCGACCGGCAACAGGTTCACGTCGGCGGGGGACGTGCGGATCAGGAACACACCCGTGACCACCATGACCGCCACCGAGAGGGCCGCGAGCAGGCGGAATGCGCCCTGCCAGCCGACCGCACCGAGCAACGGCGGCATCCCCAGGCCCACCGCGATGCCGCCGAAGCCCGAGATCGCCATCACCGAACCCAGCACGGCACCGCGACGGGCCACGAACCAGGTGGTGATGAGGTAGGAGCCCATCATCTGCGTGCCGGTGCCGAACGACACACCCAGGCCCAGCCCGAAGAGGTAGAGCAGGGGGAGGCTGGTCGACAAGGACAGACCGAGCAGCATCGCCCCTTGCCACCCCGCATAGATGACAAGAGCGACCCGCGCTCCCACCCGACCCAGCAGCCACGGCGCGAGCACGATCATCGCCGGCAGTCCGCCGATGGCGATCAGCGAGTTGTAGATCATGACGCTGCTCAGCGGCACGTCGAGGGTCGCGGCGATGCCCGGATTCACGAAGGTGAAGCTCAGGAAGGTGGCGCCGCCGACCGTCACCAGCAGGGTGGCGCCCAGGGCGACCAGCCAGTGCCGAGCGGTGGCCGGCTGGGGTCGCTGAGGGGCGCGCTCGGTCGTCGTCGATCCCGTCATGACACGCGCTCGCGTGCCGCGAGGATGATCCGGACGGCGTCGTCCACGCCGAACAGGGAGGTGTTGACGACGAGGTGGTAGCGGTCGTTGGTGCGAGGGTCCCACCCGTACAGGGCCAGCGAGAACTCGGCTCGCACCCGGTCCTCGCGCGCGAGCCGACGCGCGGCGTGGGCCTGGTCGATGCCCGTGGCGGCCGCGGCGTAGGCGACCCGCCGCTCCGCCGGGCCGTCGAGCTTCACATGCAGCGCGCCCGGATGGTCGGCGAGGATCACCGTGGCGTTGTGGCCGAGCACCACCGCACCGGTCTCCTTCAACGCCAGCACCCGCGCGACGGAGCCGCGCACCTGCTGTTGCCGCTCCTCGGCGCTCTCCAGCGCTCCCTCCGCGGCGCCCGGGCCCACGAGGCTGGCGACGAACCGTCCGATCCAGCCCTCCTGCGGGTTGGCCTGGCCCTCCAACTCCTCCGACGACCACACCTGCCGGACGTAGGGCACACCGAGCGTCTCGGCGAGCCGGGGTCCGATCACCTCCGCGCCGGCTCCGTACGCCTCGAACAGCGTGATGATCGGTGCGACGGCGGACTGCTGCGGCGGCGGGGGCACGCTGGTGAGGCTATCGGTCGGGCCCCTCACATGGAGGTGCGGCTGCCGATGCGCACGGGAATCCGGCGGCTTCCGAACGATCCCGCGCCCCGGCCCCAGCGACCGGGGACCGGAGCGGCGCACTGTGGGCACGTGCCGTCACCCGTCAGCCGGTACAGCGTGACGTCGTAGCCGTCCCGCCTCACGAGGATCGCACCGCACTGCGAGCAGCGGGTCACGCCCCCGTCCGGGTCGTAGGCGTTGCCGGTGTAGACGTAGCGCAGCCCCTCGTCGGCCGCCACCTGCCTGGCCCGGACCAGGGTGGCGGTGGGGGTGCGGGGGACGTCCCGCATGCGGTGGTCGGGGTGGAAGGCGGTGAAGTGATGGGGGACGTCGGGGCCGAGTTCGCGCATCACCCAGCGGCACATGCTGCGGATCTCGTCGGTCGAGTCGTTGTGACCGGGGATCAGCAAAGTGGTGATCTCGACCCACACGTCCGTGTCGTGCACCAGGTAGCCGAGCGTGTCGAGCACCGGCCCGAGGCGGGCGCCCGTGATCTTCTCGTAGAACGAGTCGGTGAAGCCCTTGAGATCGACGTTGGCGGCGTCCATCACCTCGTACAGGTCGTGCCTCGCCGAGCCCTGGATGTAGCCCGCCGTCACGGCGATGGTGGCCAGTCCGAGGTCGTGGCACGCCGCTGCCGTGTCGACCGCGTACTCCACGAAGATCGTGGGGTCGTTGTAGGTCACGGCGACCGAGCGGCAGCCGTACGACCGGGCGGTCGCCGCGATCGCTGCCGGACTCGCGTCCTCCTGGATCCGGTCGAGGTCGCGCGCCTTGGAGATGTCCCAGTTCTGGCAGAACTTGCAGCCGAGGTTGCAGCCGGCGGTGCCGAACGACAGCACGGACGTACCGGGATGGAAGTGGTTGAGTGGCTTCTTCTCGACCGGGTCGATGCAGAAGCCCGACGACCTCCCGTACGTCGTCAGGACGAGGTCGTCGCCCTCCCGGGCCCGGACGAAGCAGAAGCCTCGCTGCCCGTCGCGGAGGCGGCACTCACGGGGGCACACGTCGCATTGCACGCGTCCGTCGTCGACCCGGTGCCAATAGCGCGCGAGGTGGCTCATGGTCCCTCCTGACGTCAGGAACCTTCGTGGTAGGCCGTCACGGTGTAGCGCTGCAAGCGTACGCCGGGGTCCCACCAGTCCGCGGCCAGCCCGGCCTTGCGTTTGAGGTGCGCCAGGAACCGGGCCGGCTCGGGCAGCTGCTCCCACACCTGCGGCAGGAAGGTGCCGCGATGGCGGTCGTAGGTGAGGATGACGCCGTCCACGTGGGGACGGAGCCGTCGCAGGGCATCGGCCTCCGACGTCACCTCGAGGTCCACGGGCGGCGACAGCACCGACACCTCGATGGCGGTGCTGTCGAGGTGCGCGGGCGGCAGGGGCGGGAAGCGAGGATCGCGCGTGGCGGCGGCGACGGCGTTGTCGGCCACGTCGGTTCGGAGCGGCCGGAACGCCTGCAGGGTCCCGATGCAGCCACGCAGGGCGCCGCCCCGGGTCAGCGTGACGAAGGCGGCCCCGGGTTCGTCGAGCCACGCCCCGGACGGACGTGCCACGTCGGCGCCGCGCAGCACCTGCTCCAGGGCGCCGCGGGCGATGCCGCACAGCACCGGTCCGGCGTCAGGAGGCACCATCGGGACCGTCCTGGCGGAACTCGATCGCCGCATAGCCCACGACCCGGTCGCGGTCGCCGACGGTGTCGGCGGACGTCGCCGAGGCCAGCACCCGAGGCCGCCACCCGCGCCGCGCGGCGGTCACCAGGAGTCCGTTGAGAGGTGACGCGCCGCACGCGCGACGGTGGTGCACCGGGCCGTCCAGCCGCAGCACCTGGGCCAGCGTCTCGGCGTCGAGGGCCCGTGCCTCGGCGTCCGGGTGGTAGTGCGACAGGTCGGACGACACGAGTACGAGCGTGGCGGGGTCGAAGCGCAGCACGGCGTCGATCACGCCTGCCACGTCGTCGGGGGTCGCATCGCCGGCGCAGACGGGCAGGACCCGGACGCCGGGGGCCACCACCTGCAGGAACGGCAGCTGCACCTCGAGGGCGTGCTCGTCGGCATGCACGTCCGGCCGGGTGGCCACGGCCGGCAGCGCGGCGACCACGCCGGCCAGGTCCGGGTCGATCTCCACCTCGCCCAGGGGCGTCGCGAAGGCGTCGGCACCGGGCAGGGCCAGCCCGCGGCACCCCACCCGGTGGGTCGGTCCCAGCAGCAGGACCCTGGCCGGGGGCGCCTGGCCGACCCGGCGGAACACGTGGGCGGCGACGTGGCCGGAGTAGACGTACCCCGCGTGCGGCACCACATAGGCGGCGGCGCCGTCACGCACACCCTCGGCGGCGTCGAGCAGCCGGCGGACGGCCGCGTCCAGGTCGGCGCGACGACTCGGGTAGAACTGGCCGGCCACGGCGGCCGGCCGCACGACCCGGCCGCGGCCCGAGGCGCCGCTCATCTCCGGGCCTCGACGACCAGCGCCACCACCTCCAGCAGCCGGGACACCCGATCGGCCGCCGCGAGCGTGTCGGGCTTCAACCCCACCTTGACTCCCAGCACGCCGTCGAAGGCCGGGCCGAGAGCCTGGACGCAGCGGCGCAGCCGTGCCTCGGTGAGCAACGTGCCGGGCTCGGCACCGGTCGTGTCGGCGGGGGCGAGGTGAGCATCGAGCCAGGCCGGACCGAACGCGGTAGGGCGGTCGGACACCGACGAGAACATCAGCGCGCCCAGCAGCCCTCTAGCCACGGCCGCCTCGAGCTGCCGCTCCGGGGCCGCCGGGTCGTGCGACTCGATGACGCTGCGCGCCCAGTTGATGCCGATCCGGACGGGCGTCTGCCCGTCGACCGCGGCCACCACGTCGAGTTCGTCGGCGAAGGGCAGGAAGCCCTTCTGCGCCGTGTCGTCGTCGCGCCACGCGTCGCAGTGCTCGACCACCAGCGTCGCGCCGCACCAGTGCCACGCGGCGAGCTCGGCGAGCGAGGCGGCCAGCGCCTCGGCCGTGCCACTCCGGCGCGGGGCACTGTGCACCTCGACCGCGCGGATGCGCCCGCCGAGCCGCGCCACGCCGTCTCGTACCTCGGCCAGCTCGGCGACGGCGCGCCGCCGGCCCTCGGCATCGGCCGACGCGAGTCCGTAGACCGGGTCGGCGCCCAGCCGCGTCATGGTGGCGGGAATGCACGTCACGGTGTGCCGCCAGTGGTCGGGGGCGCCCTCCGGGATCAGGCCGGCCGCCTGCCACGGCAACTCGAGTCCGCCCACGTCGGTCGAGTCCGCCAGGCCGGTCACGACCGGGACGACCAGTGCGGGATCTCCGACATAGACCGGGTAGGCGCCCACCGTGATGAGCCGGCTCCCGTCGCCGGTGCCGAGGTCCGTGGTCACTGCGTCCTCCTCGTCCCTGACGTCCGCCCTGCCTCCGGTCGACGTCAGTCGGACGACGCGACCGCGGGTGGGAGCGTCACACTTCCTTGTTGGCGTGCGCGGCCTTCGCCAGCGCCGAGTCGACCCACCGTCTGATCTGCGGCAGCGGCGGCGAGCCCGTCTGCCGGCCGAGCTCCTCGCCGCCGGAGAGGATCAGGGC
>Ga0073899_10005084_pt1 | contig 11495 bp, 8 predicted proteins | sample KloWWTmetaKNB5Ph_FD_88975 | JGI IMG/M metagenome (GOLD analysis project Ga0073899, IMG submission 88975) | Active sludge microbial communities from Klosterneuburg, Austria, studying microevolution and ecology of nitrifiers - Klosterneuburg... | ecosystem: Engineered > WWTP > Aerobic digester >...
CCGGTGCCGTGGCGCAGGGCGTTCGTGAGCGCCTCCTGCAGGATCCGGTACACCGCGATCTGCACGGCGGCGGGCGGGAGCCCGGGCGGTGTCGGCGCGACCTCGACGTACACGGCCGCGCCGGCGGCCCGCACCTGGGCGTAGAGCTGCTCGAGGTCGGCGAGGGTCGGCTGGGGGCCGGCGGCCTCGCTGTAGCGCAGCTGCGTCAGCAGCATCCGCACATCGGCGAGCGCGGCGCGCGCGGTGCCGGCGATCGTCTCGAGCGCGGCGGTCCCGGCTCGCGGGTCGTGCTGCGCCGCGTAGCGGGCGCCGTCGGCCTGCGCGATGACGACGGCGAGCGAATGGGCCACGACGTCGTGCATATCGCGCGCGATTCGGCCGCGCTCCTGCTCGACGAACACCGCGCGCTCGGCCGCCGCCTGGGCGAGCCGGATCCGCCTGGCGCGCTGTGCGCTGCGCACGAGCAGGCCGACCGTCCAGGCCAGCACGAAGGCGATCGCGAACGCGAGGTAGATCGAGGCGCCGACGAAGAAGGCATCCCAGCTGAACGCGACGCCCGGCGGCACGGCGGTCACGGCGAGGTAGACGGCCACCGCGCCCGCCCCGACCAGCGCCGAGACGAAGCCGAGCCGCACCAGCAGCCGCGAGCCGTACGCGGCGGTGGCGTAGAGCACGCCGAGGATCGCGAGGTTGATGGGCAGCGGGGGCGCCCCGAACCCCATCTGCACGAGCGCCCCGATCCAGGCGAGCAGCAGCGCGAGCGCGGGTGAGAGCCGCGCGATCGCGAGCGCGACGGTCATCAGCGCGGTCACCACGAGCGCGAGCGCGAGGCTGCTTCCCGTCGTGAGCATCAGCAGCGAGAGGGGGCCGAGGATCAGCGCGAATGCTGCGGCGAGGCCGATGTCGAGCACCAGTTGCGGGAAGCTGAGGGGGCGAACGAGCCCGCGCAGGCCAGCACCGCTCGTGCCTGCGCCGTCTCGGGAGGCGGCCGCCACCGGTGCGGCCGGCTCGCCGGGCTGCGCCCCGTGCGCGTGTTGGATGCTTCGACTCACACGATCACGCTACGTTGCCGGCCGTGCCGGGGCATCCATCGCGAGATGTATTCCCGGGCGCACCACCGACGCACTGGGGGCGCTGGGGGCACCGAGGCACCGGGGCAGGACGCAGGAGGCGGAGCCCCCCTACCGGAGCGCCCCGACGCTGGCGAGCGCCATGCGAATCAGCGTGCCGCGGCCGCCCTCCATCTCGGCGGAAAGGGCATCGGATGCCGCCTCCTCGGGGCTGAGCCAGGTCACCTCGAGGGCATCCTGGCGCGGCTCGCACGTGCCGGTGACCGGCACGACGAACGCGAGCGAGACGGCATGCTGCCGGTCGTCGTGAAAGGCCGAGACGCCGGGCAACGGAAAGTACTCGGCGACCGTGAACGGCACCGGCTGCGCGGGCAGCAGCGGGAACGCCATCGGGCCGAGGTCGTTCTCGAGGTGGCGAAACAGCGCGTCGCGCACGGTCTCGCCGTAGCGCACGCGCCCCGAGACGATCGTGCGCGACATCTCGCCCAGCGGCGTCGCCCGCAGCAGGATCCCGACCTGTGTGACCTGCCCCATCCCGTCGACGCGCACCGGGACGCCCTCGACATAGAGGATGGGGAGCCTGCGGCGCGACTGCGCGAGCTCGAACTCGCTGAGCCAGCCCGGGTTGCCCACCGGTGCGCCGCCGGGCGAGCCGAACGGGTCGTTCTCGTCGGGATCGGGGTCAGGCGTGCGAACGGTCATGTCTCATTCTTACCGTGTCGGTGGGTGGATGCGAGGATGGCCCCATGACCAATCCCTTCACGATCGACCCGGCCGCCGTGCTGTGGTCGGCGCCGGAGGCCGAGCGCGCCGGGCGTCCGCTGCTCGTGTTGCTGCACGGCTACGGCGCGGACGAGCGCGACCTGTTCTCCCTCGCCCCGCACCTTCCCTCCGAACCGGTGATCGCCGCCCTGCGTGCGCCGCTGTCGACGCCGTGGCCCGGGCAGGGCTATTCGTGGTACCCGATCGAGGGGCTGAACGGCCGCGACCCGGGTGCGCTCACGGCGGCCGCCGAGGCCGTGCTGGCCTGGGCCGACGAGCATGCGCGGGACGCCGCATCCATCGCCTTCCTCGGCTTCTCGCAGGGCGGCGCGATGTCGCTGCAGGCGCTGCGGCTCGCGCCCGAGCGCATCGCGTTCGCCGTCAACCTCAGCGGCTATGCGGCCGGCGGCGAACTGCCCGGCGACGCGACGCTCAAGGCGCAGCGCCCGCCGGTGTTCTGGGCGCGCGGGGCGCTGGACGAGGTGATCCCCATGCGTGCGATCGAACACACCGCGAGCTGGCTGCCCGAGCACTCCGAGCTCAGCGGGCGGATCTACCCCGGGCTCGACCACGCCATCTCGCACGAGGTGCTGCTCGATCTGCGCAACTTCCTGGCACTGCGGTACGCGGCGCAGTAGCCCTGCGCCCGGGCCCCTTGCCGCTGCCGCTCGCCGCTGACCCGATACGGGTGTCGGTGGCGTGCGCAAGGATGGATGCATGAGCGACGTGCTCGAGCGATTCGCTCCGGCAACGCGGGAATGGTTCCGCGCGGCGTTCGCCGCGCCCACGCGCGTGCAGGCGGGCGCGTGGGATGCGATCTCGGCGGGCCGGAACGCCCTGGTGGTGGCGCCGACCGGCTCGGGGAAGACGCTCTCGGCGTTTCTCTGGGCGATCGACTCGCTGCTCGCCGAGAAGGCGGGGCGCGGGCCGGCGCCCGCGGCGCCTGCGCCCGGGCCCCGCCGGCCCAAGCCCGCACCGGGCGAGCTGCCCGCGACGCGCGTGCTCTACATCTCGCCGCTGAAAGCCCTGGGCGTCGACGTCGAGCGCAACCTGCGCTCACCGCTGGTCGGTATCGGGCTTGCCGCCCGGCGGCTCGGCCTCGCGGCCCCCGAGCTGCGGGTGGGCGTGCGCTCCGGCGACACCTCGGCGAGCGACCGGCGGCGACTGGTCACCGATCCCCCCGACATCCTGATCACCACCCCCGAGTCGCTGTATCTGATGCTCACCAGCCAGGCGGCGAAGACCCTGCGCGGGGTGCGCACGGTGATCATCGACGAGATCCACGCGGTCGCGGCCACCAAGCGCGGCGCGCACCTGGCGGTCAGCCTCGAGCGTCTCGACCAGTTGCTCGATGCCCCCGCCCAGCGCATCGGCCTCTCGGCGACCGTGCGACCGATCGATGAGGTCGCCCGCTTCCTCGGCGGCGCGGCACCCGTCGAGATCGTCGCCCCGCGCGCGAGCAAGGCGTATGACCTCCGCGTGGTCGTGCCGGTCGACGACATGCAATCGCCGCCGATGCCCGCACCGGGGGGTGCCGGATCGGCGGCAGCGCCCCCTGGCCCCGACGGTGCGGATGCCGATCCGCCCACGATCGGCGAGGTGCTCGACGAGCCCGATTGGCTCCGCGCGAGCCGCGCGGAGCCGGGGTCGCACGCGGGCGCCGGGCCGGGCGACGCGTTCGGCCCGGACGATGGCCCGTCCCCGCGCGCCACCAACTCGCTCTGGCCGCACATCGAGGAGGCGATGGTCGATCGCATCCTGCAGCACCGCTCCACGATCGTGTTCGCCAACTCGCGCCGCCTCGCCGAGCGGCTGACCGGCCGACTCAACGAAATCTACGCCGAACGGCAGGGGCTCCGCATACCGGATGCCGCGGTGCCCGCCGCGATGATGGCGCAGGCCGGGCAGAGCGCGGGGGCACCCCCCGTGCTTGCCCGCGCGCACCACGGCTCGGTGTCGAAGGAGCAGCGCGCGGCGGTGGAGGATGAACTCAAATCGGGCGTGCTGCGCTGCGTGGTCGCCACCTCCAGCCTCGAGCTGGGCATCGACATGGGCGCGGTCGATCTCGTGATCCAGGTCGAGTCGCCGCCATCGGCGGCCAGCGGGCTGCAACGCGTCGGCCGCGCCGGGCACCAGGTGGGCGAGATCTCGCGCGCCGTGCTGTTTCCCACCCACCGCTCCGACCTGCTGCACACCGCCGTCACGACCGAGCGGATGCTCGCCGGGCAGATCGAGCAGATCGCCGTGCCGCACAATCCTCTCGACATCCTCGCCCAGCAGACCGTCGCCGCCTGCGCGCTCGACCCCCTCGACGTGGAGGACTGGTTCGTCACGGTGCGCCGCTCGGCGCCCTTCCGCGCCCTGCCGCGCTCGGCCTACGAGGCTACGCTCGATCTGCTCGCGGGGCGGTACCCCTCCGACGAGTTCGCCGAGCTGCGCCCGCGCGTGGTGTGGGACCGCGACGCCGGGACGATCACGGCGCGGCCCGGCGCCCAGCGCATCGCGGTGACCAGCGGCGGCACGATCCCCGACCGCGGCCTGTTCGGCGTGTTCGTCGCCGGCGAGACCAGCGGCGCCCGGGTCGGCGAGCTCGACGAGGAGATGGTCTACGAGTCGCGCGTCGGGGATGTCTTCACGCTCGGCACGACGAGCTGGCGCATCATCGAGATCACCCACGACCGGGTCAACGTGCTGCCCGCCTACGGCCAGCCGGGCAAGCTGCCGTTCTGGCACGGCGATGGGCTCGGCCGCCCCGCCGAACTCGGCGCGGCGCTGGGCGCGTTCTCGCGCCTGATCGCGGCGGCGCCGCAGGAGAAGGCCCAGGCGCGCCTGCGCGAGGCGGGACTCGACGAGCGGGCAGCGCAGAACCTGCTCGCCTATCTGCGCGAACAGCGCGAAGCCACCGGGAGCCTGCCGAGCGATCGCACCCTCACCGTGGAGCGCAGCCGCGACGAGGTGGGCGATTGGCGCATCATTCTGCACTCGCCGTACGGCATGAGCGTGCACGCACCGTGGGCGCTGGCGGTGAATGCGCGGATCCGCGAGCGGCTCGGCGTCGACGGCTCGGCGGTCGCCAGCGACGACGGGATCATCGCACGCGTCCCCGACACCGACACCGACCCACCCGGCGCCGAGCTGTTCGTGTTCGACGCCGACGAGCTGGAGACGATCGTCAGCGACGAGGTGGGCGGATCCGCGCTGTTCGCGTCGCGCTTTCGCGAGTGCGCGGCGCGGGCCCTGCTGATGCCGCGGATGAACCCGCAAAAGCGCACCCCGCTCTGGCAGCAGCGCCAGCGCTCCGCGCAGCTGCTGCAGGTTGCCCGCGAGCATCCGAGCTTCCCGATCATCCTCGAGACGCTGCGCGAGGTGTTGCAGGATGTCTACGACCTGCCCGCCCTGCTGCGGATCACGCGCGAGATCGCCCAGCGCCGCATCCGTCTTGTCGAGACGACGACGAACGAACCCTCGCCGTATGCCCGCGACCTCCTGTTCGGGTACGTCGGCGCGTTCATGTACGAGGGCGACTCGCCGCTGGCCGAGCGCCGCGCCGCGGCGCTCTCGGTCGATCCCGCACTCCTGGCGGAGCTGCTCGGCCGCGTCGAGATGCGCGAGCTGCTCGACCCCGACGTCATCGCGCAGTTCGAGCGGGAGGCGCAACGACTCGCACCGGATCGACGGGTTCGCGGCGTGGGGGGCACCGCCGATCTGTTGCGCCTGCTCGGACCCCTCGACGCGAGCGAGCTGGCGGCGCGCCTGCGGCCGGCGGCCGAGGGGGCATCCGAGGCGACATCCCAGGCGACCGAGGCCGAGGCAGCCGCCCACCTGGAGCGGCTGATCGCCGGGCGCCGCGCGATCGCCGTCACCATCGCGGGCACGCCGCGGGTCGCCGCCATCGAAGACGCGGCACGCCTGCGCGATGCGCTCGGCGTGCCGCTGCCCGTCGGCATCGCACACGCGTTCCTCGAACCGGTGGCCGATCCCCTCGGTGACCTGGTGGCCCGCTTTGCCCGCACCCATGGCCCGTTCCTGGCGGCGGCGGTCGCGGAGCGCTTCGGGATCGGGATCGCCGTGGCGCGGCACACGCTGCAACGCCTCGAATCGTCGGGGCGCCTCACGAGCGGCTTCTTCCTGCCGCAGGGCACGGCCGGCTCCGGCGCGGCCGATGCCGACGAGCAGGAGTGGTGCGACGCCGAGGTCATGCGCCGACTGCGGATGCGCTCGCTGGCCGCGCTGCGCGGTACCGTCGAGCCCGTCGCCCCCGAGGCATTCGCCCGCTTCCTGCCGTCGTGGCAGCACCTTGACCGCCCGCTCGAGGGCATCGACGGCGTCGCAACCGTCATCGAGCAGCTCGCCGGCGTGCCGATCCCCGCATCCGCGTGGGAGTCGCTCATCCTGCCTTCTCGGGTCGCCGACTACACCCCCGCGATGCTCGATGAGCTCACCGCCACCGGCGAGGTGATCTGGTCGGGTGCGGGCACCCTGCCGGGCCGCGACGGTTGGATCGCGTTGCACCCCGCGGATACCGCAGGCCTGACCCTCGCTGCGCCCGAGGGCGAGGTGGCCGAGGGGTCGCTCGAGGCGCAGCTGTTGTTCGCGCTCGGTTGGGGTGACGCCGCCGACGAGCCGGACCAGGCGGGCGCGGGTGGCGCCGGCACGGATCACCGCCCCCGGCACCACGCCGGCGCGTATTTCGCGAGCGCGCTGCAGGAGATGACCGGGGCGGTGAACGAGCAATCCGTGATCGACGCGCTGTGGTCGCTCACCTGGGCGGGACGCGTCACCAACGACACATTCGCGCCGGTGCGGGCGCTGCTCGACGGCGGCCGCCAGAGCCACCGCATCGCCCGGCGCACCCCGCGCAGCCGGATGATCGGCGGCTCGGCGCTGCGCGGCTCCGGCATCGGCATCGGCACGCAGCGATCCGCCGCGCCGCCGCGCCCGCCCGCGCTCGGCGGGCGCTGGTCGCTGCTGCCGGCACCGGAGGGCGATGCCACGGCACGCGCCGCCGCGGCGGCGTCCCTGCTCCTTGACCGTTACGGCGTCGTCACCCGCGGTTCGGTGCAGAACGAGGGGCTGCCGGGAGGGTTCGCGCAGGCGTACCGCGTGCTGGCGAAGTTCGAAGAGGCGGGGCACTGCCGGCGCGGTTACGTGATCGAGAAGCTCGGCGCAGCCCAGTTCGCGAGCTCGGCCACCGTCGATCGCCTCCGCACCTTCGCCGCGGTGCCCGACCCCGCGCCGCTGCGGGCGATCACCCTCGCCGCCACCGATCCGGCCAATCCCTACGGCGCCGCGCTCCCCTGGCCGGCCCTACCGAGCAGCAAACACCGACCGGGGCGCAAGGCCGGCGGCCTCGTGGTGCTCGTCGACGGCGCGCTCACGCTGTATCTCGAGCGCGGCGGGCGCTCCGCGCTCGCGTTCACCGACGATGAGGCAACGCTGCGCGCCGCCACCGCCGACCTCGCACACACCGCCACCCGGCGCCGCCTCGAGACCCTCACGATCGAGACCGTGGGTGGCGAGTTCGTGCTCGGCGCGCCGATCGGACACGCCCTGCGCGCGGCGGGGTTCACGGAATCGCCCCGCGGGCTCACACTGCGCAGGCGCTGAGCGCCGCGCACCATGCGCCGGCGATGCGCGCGCGGGAATGAACCGCGGGCGGATCCGGTTATCCACTGTTGGCACGGAAAATCTCGTGCCTCGCAGGAGGAGATTGTGGGCAAGAACTACGTCGACATCGAGAACGATCGAGGCGAGACGCTGCGGTACCGCAAACACGCGAACGGGCGTGGACTTGTGGCAAACGGGGCGAAGGTGCACGCCAATGCGGTCGTCGAGGCCGGCGCGTACGTGGAGCCCGGGGTGAAGGTCGCCGCCGGGGCCCGCGTCGCCAAGGGCGCATGGGTGCATGCCGATGCCGTCATCGGACCAGACGTCGTCATCGACGCCCTCGCCGAGATCGGCACGGGCGCCGCGATCGGCCCCGGGGCGCACATCGGCGTTCGCACACGCATCGGCGCCGGTGCCCGCGTGGCAGGCGGTGCCCTCATCGGCGACGACGAGATCATCCCCGACGGCGAGACCGTTGCGACAGACCGCCGCGGGTTGCGGCTGGCCGCGTAGGCTTGAGCCACCTGATGACCGGCCGGTCGGCACAGGAGCGTGACGGCAGGGGCACACATGGCGCAGGGCAAGGGCAAGGGCAAGGGCAAGGCGAAACGCCGCGATCCCCGAAGGGGGCCGTCGGCGAGCTTCGGCAAGCGGCCCGGCAAAGGCACCAAGAAGGTGCCGCCCACGGCGCAGCGCTCGGACGGCGCCCAGCCGCACACCCCGGTCGCCGACACCGGTGATGCCGCAACACGCAACACCGGCGGTACGGCGAAGGCGCCATTCTCCGTAGGCCGCGCCCCGCGTCAGCCGCGCCCCGCCGCCGCCCGGGCGCTGGCGCTGAAAGCCGAGAAGGCCGCCGCGGTCGCCGCGGCACGGGCATCGGCCGCAGCGCCGCCGGCGCAGGCCGCACCGACCGCCGCGCGCGGCGATGCCCCCTCGCCCCTCACCACCCCGCAGCCGCTCTCCACCTTGCGTCTCGGCTACATCGCCGGTGCAACGCCGGGCCGCTGGGTCGACACCTGGAGCGCGCGCAATCCGCAACGCCGACTCGAACTGCATCCCCTCACCGCACACGAGCAGCGCCGGGCGCTCGATGCCGACGTCGACCTCGCCCTGGTGCGCCTCCCGCTGCACGACGACGGCAGCATCCAGGTGATTGCGCTCTATGAGGAGGTGCCGTTCGTCGTCGTCTCGATCGAGAACGAGCTCAGCCTGCTGGAAGCGGCGCGCCTCGAGGACCTCTCCGGACAGATCCTGATCGTTCCCGAAGACAACGTGCTGGGTGAGCTGCGCATCGAGGGCACGCTCGCCCCGACGTTCGACCCGATCGCCACCACCGAGCAGGCCATCGCGACGGTCGCTGCCGGGGTCGGCATCGTGGTAGTCCCGCAATCACTCGCGCGGCTGCACCGGCGCAAAGACGTGACGTCGATGCCCCTGCACGGCGGCCCGGTCTCCACGGTCGGCATCGCCTGGCGGGCCGACCGCGAAAGCGCAGACATCGAGTCGTTTGTGGGTGTGGTGCGCGGACGAAGGGCGTCGAGCTCGCGCTGATCCGCGGCCTCCGCGGGGCCCATCGTCTCGCGCTCGAATTCGCGCCGCGCCGCGAATAGACGACAATGGAGGGGATGTCACCCTCCCTCCGGCCCTCCCGCGGCTCCATCGTGCTGCTCGCGGCGATCGTCGCGACGGTGGCATTCTCGGTCCTGCAGTCGTTCATGGCGCCGTTGCTGCCCTCGCTCCAAGAGACCTTCGACATCTCGACGACAACCGTCACCTGGCTGATGACCGGGTACCTGCTCAGCGCCTGCATCACGGCACCGATCGTGGGCCGCCTGGGCGACATCTACGGGCACGTGCTGGTGTTGCGCATCGCCATGTTGGTGATGACGGCAGGCATGGTGTTGCAGGCCCTCTCGTGGAACTTCGAGACCCTGCTCGCCGCTCGGTTCATCCAGGGCTGCGGTGGCGCGATCATCCCCCTGTGCTACGTGATCCTCAAGCGCATGCTGCCCGAGGAGCGCGTGCCCTTCGCGCTCGGCATCGTCTCGTCGATGGCAGCCCTCGGGGGCGGCACGGGGCTGGTCATGGTAGGCCTCGTCGTGCACCTCGGCGACTTCCACCTGGCGTTCTGGACGGCCAGCGTGATCGGCGCGCTCTCCTCGCTCGTGGTCTTCCTCGGCATCCCCGCATCCAGCGATGAACGCACCAAGCAGCGCGTCGACGCGCTCGGTGCGATTCTGCTCGCCGTCTGGCTGAGCCTGCTGCTGATCATCGTCTCGCAGGGCGGGGCGTTCGGCTGGCTCAGCCTGCCCATCGTGCTCATGATCGTCGGCGTGCTGCTCGCGTTCGCGCTGTGGGTGTGGTGGGAGCAGAAGGTCGACGTGCCCGTCATCGACATCCGGGTGATGCGCTCCCGGCCGGTGGTCTGGTCGAACCTGCTGGCGTTCTTCTTCGGCATCATGATGTTCACGACGCAGATCCTGTTCCCGCAGTTCTTGCAGACCTCGCCGGCGCAGGGTTATGGCTTCGGGCTGACCGTCGGCGGCATCAGCCTCGCGATGCTGCCCCAGACCGCCGCGTTCGGGATCGGTGGCCTGTTCGCCGGCTGGCTCGAGCGGACCATCGGCAGCCGCATGTCGATCATGATCGGCTCGCTGTTTTGCACCGTGGGCTTCGGCGGGCTGCTGATCTTCCACAACAACGTGGTGCAGTTCTCGTCCACGATCGTGCTGATCGGCATCGGGATCGGCCTGACCTACGCGCAGCTCGCGAACGTGGTCACCCGCTCGGTGCCGGCCGACAAGGTGGGTGCCTCGACCGGCATGAACACCAACATTCGCAACATCGGCGGAGCCGTGGGCACCACGCTCGCCGCGACGATCATCATGGCCCCGGCGGGCCTGCAAGCCCCGCCCGTCTTCAACTTCGCGATCGGCATCTTCCTCCTCATCGGTGTGAGCATCGCCGCGATGGCGTGCGCGTGGGCGCTGCCGAAGGACCGCGACGTCGAGTTCGCGCAGTAGCGGCGCCATCACCTCGCACCGCGCTGCGGCTCACGCGCCGGTGAGAAAGTGCCAGCCGAGCCACCACCAGAACACCATGATCGTCACCCGTGCGGGCCGCTCGCGCATCACCTCCTCGAGCATGCTCCCGAACGAGACGACGAGCCCCGGACGCACATGCGGCGCTGCAGCGAGCAGCGCCATCGCGAGCACGAGCACGAGGTAGCCGGTCACGGTCAAGGCGTGCATCAGCGCCGCGCTCCCGCCCGCTGTGCCACGCGCAGCAGCGCCAGCCCGCCCATGACCCACACGAGCACAAATACGAGCCGCCCCCACGGGGATGCAACGAACGGCTCGACCAACGACGAGATCGTCGGGTGCGCCTGCTCCGCCGCGGCCCCGCCGTGGCCGAGGAAGAACGCGGCCAGCTCCCACAGGCACACGAGCACCACAAGCATCGCCCAGAGGACCGCGGTGCGTCGTCGAATCGCCCGCTCCGACGCCGGGGGCGGCGTCCTCGCGGCCGCACTCGCGGGCTGGCGCGGACTGCGCGGCGGGCGCTCCTGCGGCCAGAAGTATGCCACCGACCCGAGGCCGATCAGCACCAGCACCGTGCGGCTGACACCGCCGTCGAACGGGGCCACGATGAGCACGACCGCGCAGCCGAGCGCGAGGAGCACGAGCGCCGGGCCGCGGGGGCCGCGCGGGCCGCGCGCCGGGCGTACGTTCGGCAGCAGCCCCACGCGCTCGGCCGCGAGCAGTGCGGCGAACACGGCGAACACCGCGCCGTCGATCGGCGCGCCCCGGCCGAACTGCACGCTCGAGGTCAACGCGAGCACGCCGATCCAGACCCACGCCATCGCCGGGGAGCGCCCGGCGTCATGCTGCTCCGACATCGCCCCACCTCGACGCTTCGAGCTCGCCTGCTCGGTGCCGTCATCGTCCCAACGTCCGGTGTCGCCATCGTCCCAACGACAGGTGCCGGCCGCAAGGCCTTCGCCGGCACGCGCGCGCCGCAGCATCCCGCACCGAGGCATCCGGGCCCCGATGC
>Ga0073899_10005086_pt1 | contig 11495 bp, 11 predicted proteins | sample KloWWTmetaKNB5Ph_FD_88975 | JGI IMG/M metagenome (GOLD analysis project Ga0073899, IMG submission 88975) | Active sludge microbial communities from Klosterneuburg, Austria, studying microevolution and ecology of nitrifiers - Klosterneuburg... | ecosystem: Engineered > WWTP > Aerobic digester >...
CGGGGATAATGAGGAAGGCGAATGGTCGCCTATCTGAGTCCCGCCACGTGCCAGCTTCTGGTGGTAAAGGTCGGCTCGTCCCTGCTGGTCGAATCCGATGGCTCCGTTCGCCGGAATTGGCTCGAAACGCTGGTGGCCGACATAGCTGCGCGACACAAGTCAGGCCAGAAAATCGTGGTGGTCAGCTCGGGTGCGATTGCGCTGGGGGCGCGGCGGCTTGGTTTTGAAAAAGGAGGCCGCGCCAGCCTTGCCGATGCGCAGGCATCGGCGTCGGTCGGACAAATCCTCCTCTCCGGTATCTGGGCTGAGTTGCTTGGCGGGCGAGGCCTGACTGCGGCACAGATGCTGGTGACCCTCGACGATCTGGAGGATCGCCGCCGCTACCTTAACATTACCGCAACGCTGGACCGCTTGCTGGGTGCCGGGGCAGTACCTGTCATCAACGAAAATGACAGCGTCGCGACCGAGGAAATCCGTTTCGGCGATAATGACCGGTTGGCTGCGCGAGTTGGCCAAGCTGCTGGGGCCAACGGAGTGGTCTTGCTGTCGGATGTCGATGGTTTGTACGACCGCGATCCGCGCGATCCCGAGGCGCAGTTGGTTCCCGAGGTCGTCAAGGTCGATGGCCGTATCCGCATCATGGTGACGGGCGACTCCTCGTCGGGCATGGGCTCGGGCGGGATGGCATCGAAGATCGACGCCGCCGATATTGCTACCCGTGCAGGGATAGGTCTCGCTATTGCCTCGGGGCTGCGCCACCACCCGCTTGCCGCGCTCGACAGTGGCGCGCCCTATACATGGTTCGCGCCACGCGAAGGCGGCAGCGCGCGCAAAAGCTGGATTGGCGGCAGACTGTCGGTCAAAGGCAGTATCATCGTCGACGCTGGTGCCGCAAAGGCGCTGCACGGCGGCGCGAGCCTGCTCCCTGCCGGTGCCAAGCAGGTGCAGGGCGAATTTCGGCGCGGCGATGTCATCGACATCGTCACGGCTGAAGGCGAAACACTGGCGCGCGGCCTTTCCGAATATGATGCCGTCGATGCCGTGCAGATCTGCGGCAAACGCTCGAGCGAACTCGAAGCCATATTAGGCGCGGTCCCCCGCCAGGTGCTGGTCCACCGCGACCAGATGGTATTGCTCTGATGGCAGGCAAGGGCGTGGTCGCCCTGACCGGCGCGACTGGATTTGTTGGCGGCGCGACGCTGAACCTACTGATCGAAGCGGGCTGGCAGGTACGCGCGCTCACCCGTCGCAGCCAGCCAGCGAGATCGGGCGTGGACTGGGTGGAAGGAGCACTCGACCAACCCGAAAGTCTTGCCCAATTGTGTGAAGGTGCCGACGCGATTTTGCACATTGCAGGTGTGGTCAACGCGCCTGATGCGGCAGGGTTTGAGGCAGGCAATGTCACCGGCACCGCTCATCTTTTGAGCGCCGCCAGAGAATCGGGTATAAGCCGTTTCGTCCATGTCTCCTCACTGTCCGCGCGCGAACCCCAGCTTTCGGTTTACGGATCGAGCAAAGCCAAGGGCGAGAAGCTGGTCGCCATGAGCATGCTCGACTGGACCATCCTCCGCCCTCCGGGAGTTTACGGCCCCGGAGACACTGAGGTGTTCGAAATGTTCAAAATGGCCGCCAAGGGATTTTGCCTGTTGCCACCCGCCGGCAAGGGTTCATGGATCCACGTCGATGATCTTGCGCGATTGCTCGTTGCGCTGCTTCCGGCGCATGAGGATGCGACTGCACAGATATTTGAGGCTGATGATGGCGAACCGGGCGGATGGGAACATCACCGCTTTGCCCGAGCAATCGGTTTGGCGTTGGGCCGCCGCATAGCCACGATATCCGCGCCACGCCCGCTGCTCTTTGCTGCAGCCTGGGGTGACCGGCTGGTGCGGGGCGCCAAGGCCAAGCTGACGCCCGATCGCGCCAGCTATATGAGCCACCCAAACTGGGTCATCGACCGCGAAGCCGCACCTCCCGCAGCACTTTGGCGGCCGCAAATCGGCACGCTCGATGGCCTGAAAGCCACCGCGCGCTGGTATAAGGCGCAGGGATGGCTATAGAGGCCAGTAATCGATTGGGGCCAGAAATCGCCGTTTTACCGCCGCATTCGGCTGGCAATGGCGCGACAGATTATAGTTAGGGACAATATATGACCGACCGCAGCGAAATGTTCGATAAGCTCAAGGAGCTGATCGCGCCGTTCAACAAAAAAGGCGTCGAGCTGACCGATGCCACGACCTTTGCCGGCGATCTCGAATGGGACAGCCTGACGGTTATGGATTTTGTAGCTGAAGTGGAAGACAGCTTTGACATCGTGATCACCATGAACATGCAGGCTGAGATCGAAAATGTCGGCCAACTGGTCGATGCGGTGCTTAAACTTACGGATTGATATGACCGACCTTTTCTCCAAATTCGATCCGCTGATTGAACAGCGCCGCGCGCTGCTCGAAACTGGCCTGACTGACCCGTTCAATCTGGTGATGGAAAAGGTTTTGTCGCCGACCGTCGCCATCTGCAACGGCCGCGAGACGATCCTGCTCGGCACCTACAACTATATGGGCATGACCTTTGACGAGGATGTCATCGCTGCAGGCAAGCAGGCGTTTGACGACTTTGGCGCTGGCACCACCGGCAGCCGCGTCTTGAACGGCACTTTCCATCCGCACCGCGATGTCGAGGCGGCGCTGCGCGAATTTTACGACATGGACCATGCAATGGTCTTTTCGACCGGCTATCAGGCCAATCTGGGCATCATCAGCACGATCGCGGGCAAGGGCGATTATATCATCCTCGATATCGACAGCCATGCTTCGATCTATGATGGCTGCAAGATGGGCGATGCGGAAATCGTCGCCTTCCGCCACAATGATATCGAGGCGCTGGAAAAGCGGCTGAAACGGCTACCTGCCGGTGCGGGCAAGCTGGTCGTGCTCGAAGGCGTTTATTCGATGCTGGGCGATGTCGCGCCGCTGAAGGAGATGGTGCGCATCTCCAAGGAAAATGGCGCGATGGTGCTGGTCGACGAGGCGCATTCGATGGGCTTTATCGGCGCAAATGGCCGCGGCGTTGCCGAGGAGCAGGGCTGCATCGATGATGTTGATTTCATCATCGGCACCTTCTCGAAAAGCGTCGGCACAGTGGGCGGATTCTGCGTTTCGAACCATCCCAAGTTCGAAATTCTGCGTCTTGTCTGCCGCCCCTATGTCTTTACCGCAGCCCTTCCGCCGAGCGTGATGGCGTCGAGCGCGACATCGGTTCGCAAGCTCATGCACGGCGGCAACAAGCGCGCGCATCTGTGGGAAAATTCAAAGACGCTGCACAAGGGCCTGCGCGACCTGGGCTTCCAACTGGGCACTGACGAACCGCAATCGGCGATTATCGCGGTCATTATGCCCGATCTGGAACGCGGCGCGATGATGTGGGAGGCGTTGTTGCACGAAGGGTTATACGTCAACTTAGCCCGTCCGCCTGCAACCCCCGCCGGCATGACGCTGCTGCGCTGCTCGCTCTGTGCCGAGCATACAAGCGAGCAGGTGCAGGATATTCTCGGCCGGTTTGAACGTGCAGGCAAGGCTGTCGGCATCATCTGACCTTTGACGATGGCAACCCGTTACACCCTCACTCTATCGTGCCCCGACGCACCGGGGCTGGTTGCGGCTGTTTCGGGTTTCCTTGCAAATCATGGCTGCAACATTCTTGAATCGCAGCAGTTTAACGACCGCGAGGACGCGCAATTCTTCATGCGGGTGGTGTTTGAGGCTTTGCCCGGAGCGCCCGAGGCCGATGCGCTGAAGGCTCAATTCGCGCCTTTGGCCGAGCGGTTGGCCATGCATTGGCAGATCCGCAACGCCGATGCGCCGCGCAAGGTGTTGCTGATGGTCTCCAAATTCGACCATTGCCTCGAAGACCTGCTGTATCGGGTGCGTGTGGGTGAATTGAAGATGGATGTCGTCGCCATCGTCTCCAACCATCCGCGCGATACCTCGAAACCCTCGCTGGTCGGTGACACCGCGTGGCACCATTTCCCGATATCGCCCGATACCAAAGCTTCGCAGGAAGCGGCGATCAAGGCGCTGATCTCAGAGACTGGTGCCGAACTGGTCGTGCTGGCGCGTTATATGCAGATATTGTCTGATGATTTTGCCGGTTTCCTGTCAGGGCGCTGTATCAATATCCACCACAGTTTTCTGCCCGGTTTCAAAGGCGCCAAGCCCTATCATCAGGCGCACGCACGCGGGGTGAAGATGATTGGGGCCACGGCCCATTATGTCACCGCCGACCTCGATGAAGGCCCGATCATCGCGCAGGATGTCGAGGCGGTCAGCCACGCCGATACGGCGGAGGATCTGGTCGCAAAAGGGCGGGATATCGAAAGCCGCGTACTCGCCGCTGCCGTGCGCGATCATCTGGAAGACCGGGTGTTGCTCAACGGCAGCAAGACTGTCGTTTTCCGGAGTTAGCGTACCGCGCCTTTGGCGAGCAATTTGGGTGCCAGCACTAGCGCCGCCAGCAGCGGCCATTTGCGTTGCCAGGGCTTGATCTCGATTTGCGTACCCGCATGGCGGTTAATCTTCCATGCGAGGTAGTCGATCCCGCCCGAATAGGTGAAGGCCGCCTTGGCGAGGCGGGCAACCGAGAGCAATTTACCTTCGAACCGGCGGCGCGCCCAGCCACCTGCTTTGGCCCCGGGAGGGATAGCTGCCATTGCGGGCACGCTGAATCGCTCGTACCGCGCCGGGTCAGCATCGACCACCGAGTTGGAGCGACTTTTGCGTTCAGCCCGCAATTCTACCGAATAGGTCAGCGCAAAAGCCCGCCGCCACCAGTCGAGCGGCGCTTCACCGTCGATCGATCCGGCGGCGGCCAGCAAAGTCGGCGCTGCGCGTGAAATGGCAGCGATGGCAGTCTGCTGCGCCTCCACATCCGAACTCCACACCAGTCGTGCTGGTTGGGCAAAGCGGGCCCAGACCGAGACATTTCGTGTCTCCGACCCATTAAGTCGGTGAAAGTCGGCCTCGCTAAGCATAGCATATTTGGCCATCAGCCCGCCATGTTCGAACGGAAAGACATTGGGCGGGACGAGTTGGTTCGCCCGCGCCAGCCAGCTTTTGCCGTAGGCCGCGCGATAGTCCGACACGATCAGGTAGAAATCGAGCATCAGCCCGTCGAGTTGGCTTTCGCGCAGACAGCTGCCGTAAAACAGCACCGCCCGAGCGGCGCCCGGATATTTCGCCGCCAATGCCGCCGCCATCGCTGACACCTGCGGGTCGACAGTTGCAGCCAGTTCTTCGGTGACAAGATGTTCAAACGAGGACATGAGCGTTTTCTAGCGCCATTTCACCCGAAGTGCGAATGCTTCAGGCTGCAAGCTTCAAGAAGGGTACCGGTGCGGTTGAACGCAGGAAAATCGGGCGTTCGTTGTTTGCCTCGAAAACCTCTCCGTCCAGAATCACGCTGCTATTCTCCCCATCGATTCGGATAACATCGCCCTGTTCGAAATGGACGCCGTCGAGTTGCCTCTGGCCCAGCTTGCCGCGCAGCGACGCAGCTATCATCCGGAACATGGCGGGCGGGCGGTTGTCGACCGCGAGCAGTTTCATGAATCCGGTCTTGCCAGAGGGACCGGCTTGTCCGCCGAGCAACAGCTTTTCGAGCGTGGTTACGATCAAAACCGAAAAACTGCCCTGCAATTCCCCGCCGCGAATGAAGGACACGCGCACCGGGCGCGATTTCTGCGGAAGGAAATCCGCCTTCACACCGAATATGGCAGAAAAAAGGACAGCCATGGCGGTCAAGAAATGGCTGATGCCGTTGGGCAGACCCAGCGGGTAAATCTTGTTGCGGCAGTATAATATGGTTTCGGCCAGCCCCGCACCACCCAGAAACATTCCGAGCACCGGTCGCGAGGATTCGTTGCCGTCACTAAGCGCAATCAGTTCGCGCACCACAATATGCGCCGAGAGATCTCCTTTCGCGACCTGAACGATCTGGGCCAGCGCCTCGAGCGGGGCACCGTCGGCACCCAGATCGAGCGCAATCAGGTTGGTCTTGCCATTGGGCAGTACCGCAACCGGAGGTGGAGCGCCCTGGAAATGACCGCCATGGTAAAGTTCGGTCAAGGCAGCCTGCACAGTTCCGTCACCGCCATTAATGACGAGCACCTTGGGCTTGACACGCGCGATCATTTCCAATGCGCGGGCAATCTGGCCGATTTCCTCTACTTCATAGTGGAAGACATCGGGATTGTCCGCACAATAGGTCCGCACCTGCGGCAACAACGATTTATTGCCGGTCGAGTGTGGATTGGAAAGGAGCGCGACTAGAGCCAAATTGCGTCAATCCCTCACATATACTTCATTTTCACGGCGATCGTGGTGACGCCGCTGCCGACATAGAAACTAACTTTGCCCACCGACGGTTTGCCGAGATTGAGGACATTGATCGAGGGATTGTTGGAAAATCCGCCGCCGTCCTGCGAGATATCGGTTTTGCCATTGGCATTGGCGTCATGCCGCACAGCGATGGCATAGTTGCCAGCCGAAGCCACGGGCACGCAGAAGGTCATATTTCCTGCCCGTGCACCGGTTTCGACACGGTTGAGCCAGCGGCCCTTTGCAAGCCATGCCGACTGGGTTGCGGGATAGCTTTGAACGCGCATCCGCCCCGATGAATTTTTGATTCCGCTGACCACCACCTTGACGGCGGGGCCATTGTTGCCAGTGCAGCGGCTCATATCATTGGATATGACGCTGCCAGCTGATGCCGAACTCGTCACAGCGAGCGCGGCGGCGGTGATAAAAGCGGCAATGAATCGTGCCATTGCAAACATACTCCATAGAACATTAGGTCAGCCAAAGCATGGCCAACGATATTGCTCCTGATCCTGATCCCGTATATCGGTGTCATTTGCGGCCAAAATAGGGTGACAGGGCGACCATAAGTTGAAATTTCTGACTGCCACCGACCGCTATATAGCGCGGCTTGTCGCCACGCCGCTGATTGCAACGCTTGTGATAGCAGCGATGTTGCTGTTGCTCGACAAGATGTTGCGACTGTTCGATTTTGTCGCCGCAGAAGGCGGACCGGTCAGCGTCGTTTGGCGGATGCTCGCCAATTTGATCCCCGAATATATGTCGCTGGGTATTCCGATCGGCTTGCTTTTGGGGATATTGCTGGCGTTCAGAGGGTTAGCAACCTCTTCAGAAATAGACATTTTTCGTGCAGTTGGGCAAAGCTATTGGCGGCTGCTGCGGATTCCCTATCTCTATGCGATTGCGCTGGCGCTGGTGAATTTTGCCATTGTCGGCTGGGTGCAGCCAACATCGCGCTATCTGTATGAGGAATTGCGCTTTGACCTGCGGTCCGGTGCCTTGGGTGCGTCGATCAAGGTCGGCGAATTCAACAATCTGGGCGACAATTTGACCATGCGTATCGAAGAAAGCCGGAATCAGGGCAACGACCTGTCCGGGCTGTTCGTCTTTGCCGAAAACAAAAAGGGACAGTCGATTGCCGTGACGGCGGCGAAGGGTCAGTTCCTGCGCACCGATGACCCCGATACAATCATCTTGCGGTTGACCAATGGGACGCTTGTGCATGATGCGCCAAATTACCGAAATGCCAGGGTTCTCAGCTTTTCGAGCCATGATGTTCCGATAGATTTGCCGCAGATTGAGCAGTTTCGCGGACGTGGCGGCAAGGACCGCGAATATACTTTCAACGAGTTGATCAAGGTCGGTTCTGATACCGCACTGCCCAACCGAATCCGCAATCAGGCCTGGTCGAACTTCCATTTCCGGTTGGTCGAAGTTGCGATGATGCTGTTGCTGCCGCTGCTGGCGGTCGCCCTTGCGATTCCACCCAAACGCTCGACTTCTGCATTGGGCGTGTTCCTGTCGATCGTGATGGTGGTCACCTACCACAAGATCAACGAATATGCCGAATCGCTCGGGGGCATGGGTCAGGTTCCCCCTGCGCTCGCCTTATGGGTGCCGTTCCTGTTATTTGCCGGCCTGATAATCTGGATGTATCATGTGGTAGCGCATGTACCGGGCGGGCAACCGATTGGCGCTTTAGAGGTTTTTGCCGCCAAGGCAGGCAAGGCTATCAAAAAACTGTTCACCTTTGGCCGCAAAAATTCGCGGCTTATGCCGCAGGAAGGATAACCGCCGATGCGGCTCGACTTCTTCCCTTCACGGCAAATCGGCTTTTACATGGCCAAGCTGTTTCTGGTGCGGACCTTGGCTGTACTGCTGATGCTGGTGCTGGTGCTGCAAACGCTCGATCTGCTGGGCGAAAGCGGCAAGATACTTTCGGTCGCGGGCAATAGCGAGGCTGACTTGTGGCGCTATGTTGGGATGCGGGTTCCGCAGATTATCGCGCGATTCCTGCCCTTCTCAGTGCTGTTAGCGACATTGATCACCTTTGCGACGCTCAGCCAGAACAGCGAAGTGGTTGCCATGAAAGCAGCCGGTCTGTCGGCGCACCAGATTTTGGCCCCCATGATCGCAACCAGCCTAGCGGTCGCTGCCATTTCCTTTGCTTTCAACGAAACCGTTGTCGCTCCCGCGACCGCGAAGCTCAAAGTCTGGCAGGATGTCGAATATGGGCAAGTGCCCGTCGACGACGGGATCCGGACTAATGTCTGGGTCCGAGAGGGCCGCGATCTGGTGCAAGCGCGCACGGTGACCGGAACGGGCACCGCAACCCGCTTGGCCGATGTCCGCGTGTATCAGCGCGTTGAAGGCAGTTTGAAAAAGGTCATCCGCGCCGACAGTGCGGCCTATGTCGATGGAGCATGGAAATTGGCCAAAGTCCGTATTTTCGATGTGACCGCTGCCAAGCAGGAACGTGTGCCCGAACTGATCCTGGGTAGAGGCATAGACCCCGAACGTTTCAACCGGAAAAAAGTTGATGGCGACGCACTCGGCTTTTTCGCCCTTCAGGACGCAATCGGTGACCTGAAAGGCGCAGGGCGGCGAACCGATACGCTCGAAGGCATATTGTGGCATAAAATTTCCGGGCCCTTGTCGGCATTGCTGATGCCCCTGCTCGGGGCGGTGGCCGCCTTTGGCCTTGCCCGGTCGGGTGCACTTTTCCTGCGGGCCGTGATCGGGATGGCGTTGGGATTTGCCTATTTTGTGGCGGACAATTTTGCCTTGGCGATGGGCAATCTCGGTGCCTATCCGCCCTTCATCGCCGCTTGGGCCCCGTTCCTGCTGTTCCTGCTGATTGGTGAGACGGTGCTCGTCCGCACCGAGGAATAATGAGCGGGCCGCAGGAAGAGGCGCTGGTCGAGGCGCAGGCGCAAACCATCGACCGCAGCGACGTCGCCAAAGGGGCAGGGTTAGCCGCCATTGCGCGGCTGGGCGCACTGATAGAGGTGGTCTCGCAGCCTGCTTATACATGGATGTTCGGGTTGACCGGCTATGGCATCTATGTGGTGCTGTGGGCCGCAGTGAACATCCTTGCCAATCTCCTCGACCTTGCTTTGGGGCAGGCGCTACAACGGATCGTCCCCGCCAGTGCAAGCCGCGAGGAGCAGCATGGTGCTGTGCGCTTTGCGCTGTCCGTCAGTACCGGGCTCGGAATTCTAGCCGCTATCGCAATATCGCTTTCGGCGCCGCTGCTGGCAGGCTGGGTCGCAAGTGCACCCGGCGATGCGGCAAAGTTGCCACAGGCTATCGCCATCTTCGCGTGGAGCCTGCCACTCTGGATTTTTGTCGAAACCGCGACGGCTGCCGCCCGGGCAATGCGTGCCTTCGGCCCCGAAATCCGGTTGCGGATATTCTGGGAGCAAGTGGCACGGCTGATCTTTGCTGCCGGCTTCTTCGTTGCAGGCATGGGTTTTGAAGGCCTGTTGTTCGGCCATCTCGCCTCGCTGACACTGACAGCCTGGCTGAGCTGGAAGCTGCTGGCACGCTATTTTGACCCTGTGCTGCTGCTGAGGGCGCCGCTGCCAGCCAGCCTGCGCAAAGAGTCGCTCGCGACCGGGCTGGCCATGCTCCCGCCTGCGCTTGCTCGCCGTGCCTACAACGATCTGCCGCCAATTTTGCTCAACGCGATGATCCCGGGCGCAGGCGGAGCGACCGCGGCGGGGTTGTTCGGAATCGCGCGCAAAATTGCCTCGATTCCGCTGATTGTCCGGCAGTCCTTTCTCTATGTGCTGGCGCCATTGGCGTCGGCACAGGCGGCGGTGGATCGCAGGGAGATTGCGCCGCTCTACAGCTTCTCGACGCATCTTTCGCTTTTGTTGGCGGTACCTCTCGCCGGGTTGCTGATCCTGATTGCAGCCGATCTGCTGACCGCTTTTGCGCCGGGTGCCGAGGCAGCGTTGATGGTGCTGATCATCTTGCTCGCCGCGCGCGCGGCAGAGGCGGCGTTGGGTCCGGCCACACCGATCATCGAAATGATCGGGCATAGGGGATTGCCGCTGCTCAACAGCCTCGCTGGGCTGGCGATCTGGCTGGCGCTGGGCATCTGGCTGGTACCAGATATGGGCGCGACCGGGATGGCAATCGCCGTTTCCGCAGCCGTAGTGTTGACGGCGTTGCTCGCCATAATCGAACTCTATTGGGCTGATCGCGTAGCTCCTTTCGGCCACGGTTTCCTGCGCGCCGCAGTTGCAGCTGCGGGTTGTATCGCACTGCTCTGGGGCGTGGGCGAACTGCTCGCGCCGTTCGGGCAACGGGTGCGGGCGATTTCGCTGTTCCTTCTGTTCTGGCCGAGCCTCTGGCTGACATTGCGGCTAGGGTTGCTGCCCGAGGACAAGCAAGGATTGGGCAAAGCGGCGGCCAAGCTTCGGCTCTAACCGGCTTGCCCTGACAGGGGTGGCGGCATAAAGCGCAGCAATCATTGTTGCAAAGGGACGGGACAGATGCAGGCAGGCGAAGTGCGCGTTACGCCGGTAAGCGGAAAGAAAGCGCTGGCGGAGTTTGTCGATCTGCCCTTCCGGCTTTACGCCCATGATCCCAACTGGGTTCCGCCGTTGAAGGACGAGGTTTACGGCCTCCTCACACCGTCCAAAAACCCATGGTTTGAACATGCCGAGGCACAACTTTTCCTTGCGCGCCGCGCCGGCCAGGTTGTTGGACGGATTTCCGCCCATATCGACCATCTCGCGCTCGCACAGCCCGTCGAACAGGGCATGGGCCCCGGCACCGGCTTCTGGGGATTTTACGAGGCCGAAAGCGCCGAGATCGGCAATGCCCTGTTGGCCGAGGCGGAAAAATGGCTGCGTGCCAAGGGCATGACCAAAATGCTCGGGCCAGTCAGCTTCGCGATGTGGGATGAACCGGGCCTGCTGATCGAGGGACATGACCATCCGCCGACGGTGATGATGGGTTTCAACAGCGCCGACTATCAGGAGTGGATTGAGGGCGCTGGGCACCAGAAGGTTGAGGATCTCCTCACCTACGCGCTGCCAATCATCGAAGACTTCCCGGAACTTACCCGGCGAATTGTTGCAATGGGGGAGAAAAGCGGGAAAATTCACA
>Ga0073899_10005087_pt1 | contig 11493 bp, 7 predicted proteins | sample KloWWTmetaKNB5Ph_FD_88975 | JGI IMG/M metagenome (GOLD analysis project Ga0073899, IMG submission 88975) | Active sludge microbial communities from Klosterneuburg, Austria, studying microevolution and ecology of nitrifiers - Klosterneuburg... | ecosystem: Engineered > WWTP > Aerobic digester >...
CCACGTTGCGGGTCAACCTCATCAAGCCCCACAATGGAGATGGTCCGCTCCTCACCGCGCTGATTGACGATGGTCACAGTTGCACCAAAGTAAATCTGATCAATGTCGCGAGCGGCGGGATCAATGACCTCCGCTGCGTCAAGCCGCTTGATGAGGTAGCGCATGCGGCGGTCAATTTCGCGCAACCGTTTCTTGCCATAGAGGTAATCGCCGTTTTCGCTGCGATCCCCATTGCTGGCCGCCCATGAGACGACGCGCGTTACTTCCGGGCGCTCGACGGTGGTTAGCGTTTCCAGCTCGACTTTAAGTCGGGTATGGCCGCCAGGCGTCATGTAGTTCTTTGATCCTGCGGGCAAGGCAGGCAACGCGAGATCCTCTTCGTCGTCGATTTCAGGGGCGTCTTCGTTTTCTTTGGTAAAGGCTTTGCTCACGTCGTTTCCACAGTGCTTCGACAACTGCCGAGACCCATGTTAGCGGAGTGTCCGCCGGACATCATCAATCACGTCACACATGGATTTCACAGCCGTGAAAGTTCGCATGGTCGGCCGATGCAGGCGAGCACCGTCCACCGCCACGACGCGCTCCTGTGCTTGCCCCGGAAAAAATAGTGAAGTTGCCTGCCAGTTTGCGCGAACAGAAGCCAGCGACTTCCCGTCAGCGATGAGCACTGCATCCGGTTTCGCTGCCAGCACGGCCTCCTGCGAAACCTCCGGCGCCGAAAGCGCGAGCGCGCCGAATACGTTTTCTGCGCCACAAACATTGAGCGCCTCACCAATCACATGTTTGTCGGTTAGCGTGAACAAGCGCCCCTCACCGAGCTGATAGAACACGCGGACCTTGCGAGCGCCGGCGTAGCGTTTGCGCAGCGAACTAATCAGGGTATCGGCGTCGCTTGCCTGTTGCCGAGCGTCACGCTGTGCGTTGTCGTTTGCAGTCCAGCCGCTGAATCGTCGCAATTCATCGGTAATACCTGTCAGCGTCGATAGCTCACTGGCATGTACTGGAACGCCGAAGCGGGCTATCGCATCGGTATCAACCACGCGATTTCCGCCGGGCCAGGCAATGACCAGATCGGGTTTCAAGGCGAGCACTGCTTCGACGTTAGTGCCGCGGTAGCCGCTGATCTTCGGCTTGAGCTTTGCGGCGTCCGGAAAGTCGCAGGATTCGCTCACACCAACCACGTGATCTCCGAGACCGGCTGCATACAAGAGTTCTGTGGCATGCGGCGAAAGACTGACGATGCGCTTCGGTGACGAAGGTATTTGCGCCTGAACATCGGGCTCTGCCAACACTAACGCCAGCACCGCTATCAACATCGCGAGTCGCCGCATTTGACTTTACCGTTCCACGGAGAGCGTCAGCCAAACCCGACGGCCACCCGTCGCATAACCATACGCCAGCTGATAGTCCCGATCCGTCGCGTTTTCAACTCGAACACCGATCCGCAAGCCCGGCACCACGATTTTCGAAGCGTGAAGATTGAGCAACGCATAGCCGGGCAGAGTGCGACTGTTATTCGCGTTGTCATAGCGTTTGCCCGAAGCGAGCACTTCGATACCTGCGGTGGTGCCGAGCACATCACCACTGATTTTCAGTGCCGCATGCTGCCGGGCGCGGCGCGCAAGATCCTTGTCGGTCGTCGTGTTTTTGTGGTCACCAAAATCAACGTTACCTTCAATCAGAAATTCGGCAGTGCGTGTTGCACCCGCAAGCGTGAGTCCCTGCAGACGCGCTCTGGATACGTTCTGCGGCGCGCAGTTGAAACTGGCATCACATTCGAACTGGATCAGATCGCGCACGTTGCTTTGATACGCCGTGGCACTTAACCTTGACGCATCCGATAGCCAGTGCAGACTGGCGTCAACGCTTTGACCTCGCTCTGGTTTCAGTGTCGGATTGGCGTAACCGGGGTAGTACAAATCATTGAAAGTGGGCGCCTTGAAACTCGTGCCTGCGTTAAGCGCAATGCGAATTGCGGGAGAAAAGCGATAGCCGAATGATGCGCCCGAGGTCGTGCGAGTTCCGTACTGGTTGCTATCGTCGAGGCGCAGTGACGTGTTGAACCGCCAGCTATCAGACCCCCAGTCGCCGCCCACCAAGGCGCTGGTGGTGCGCCTCGTGGTGATCGGCAGCGTGTCTGTGCCGCTTACGGACTCACGACGCCGCTCAAGTGCAGCAAGCAGATTTAGCAAAGAATTGACGCGCAGCGTGTTTTGCCACGCGAGCTGATCATGACGAGTCTGATAACTACCAGGAAAGGTCGAATCAAAGGTGGATTTTTCTCCGCCGGTGCCGAGTCGCAGGCTCGTTAGCCATGCGCTGGTCGCCTGAAATTCAGCATTGGCGGTCGCGTTGTTGACCACTGACTTGATGCGGTCATTGTAACTGGCGTCTCCATCATATTGCGCCGTTCCGCGTGTTTCGAATGCGGACAACCCGAGCTTGAGCTGCGGGGACGGCGACAGTGTCCCGTTGATCTGCGCGGTGTTGAATCGGTAGCCGTCGCGATCGGGGTTGTAGCTGTAATCGGCGGGGTTGACGATGCCGTTGTAGCCCCGGCTCGCGTTTTGGCTGACATTGACCGATACGCCGTTGGCCGAGTTACCCAGGCCGGCATTGATGCTTAGTTGCCTGGATTGCCATTCACCACCAGCCAAGCGGGCGGCAAAACCACGGTCTCGTCTCGTAATTATCTGGATCACACCGCCAACCGCGTCGGCGCCGTACAGACTGGCGGCGGGGCCGCGCAGGACTTCGATGCGGTCGATCTGATCAATGTTGAGATGTTGCAGAGCGGACAAACCGCTGAATGATGAACCTATGCGCTGCCCGTCAATCAGGATCAGAGTCTGGTTGCTGTTTGCGCCGCGCACAAATATCGAAGGGGTTGCGCCTGGACCAACCTGTGACAGTTCAATACCCGGCACCCACCGCAATGCATCCATGATGTCGACTACGCCTGCCAGACGGAGCGCGTCGGCGTCGACTACAGTGATGTCGCGCAGGGTCGTTCCGAGGGGCTCGGCAGTACGTGTGGCGGTAACGACAACCGGTTCCATCTTGGTTTGCGCATTAGCGGTTGCTATGCATCCCGCAGTGATGAGTGCGAGGCTTAACAGTTTGAGTTGAGGCGCGCGCTGCGCCCGGTGAATTGGAGTGAATTGCATGGACGTTCCTGTACGCCAAGCCCTCCGCTCGGCAAGCTGTATGCGCCGACAGGAGGGGTGTTGGAGAAAGGAATGCTTCACGCGACAAGGCTTCGGTGAGGCATTCGCTTCACCGTGCATCCCCGCACAGTTGGCATCAACTCCGGCGCCTGAGGTGGGCACTGGAGCAGCCTGGCCGGTCTCCGGACTTTGTCGCCGCACTATCCGGTTGCGCCTTCCCGGAGATGAATCCCAGTGGCGTGGCAACCTGCGTTGATGCGACTTACCGTTGCGGGGGCAGTAACGGAATGGCTAAATTCGCAGTCGAATCTCGCGCCACCGTTTTCCCGTTTCACTCTTTACGACGTCGGAAACGCCGCGCGAGCACCTTGCTGTGTCACCAGTTTATCAGGCGCCATGCAACAATTTGTGCATGAACAGTGACTTCCAGCGATACCGACGGCTGCTTGCCTTTGCCAGGCCATATCGGGGCCGACTTTTGGGCGGTATGGTCATGCTGGCTTGCGTCTCGTTGCTGGAGCCGGTGATATCAATCGCGTTTTCGCGGATTCTGGACCGCGCATTTGTGGCCGAAAGAGCGACTACGGCAGCAGTATCCGCAACCGGGTCTACGACGACGGTGATCGGGCAGAGTGCTCTGACGCAGTCGTTTTTGGCGCCCTTGACGAACGCGCTTGACGCGCTGCCGATACTTTGGTTTCCGCTATTGCTGGTGGCTGTATTTGCCCTCCGCGGCGCTGCCAATTTCCTGGGCGATCTGGCATTGCACTGGGTGTCGAGCCGGGTTGTTTTTGATATGCGGCAAGTGTCGTTTGCCCACATGCTTCACCTGCCCGCAAGTTTTTTTGATCGCAGTGCGGCTGCGGAACTTACCTCCAAGATCACTTACGACATTCAACAGGTCGGTGCCGTAACCAGTCAGGCGTTGACAACGCTCGTGCAGGACTCATTGAAGCTTGTGGTCGCCGTTGTACTGATGGCTTCGATTAGCTGGAAGCTAACGCTTGGAGTCTTCGTTATCGCACCGGTTGTTGCTCTGGTGGTGCGAATCATGACCAGACGATTACGTGCGGCCAGCGTGGCGCTTCAAGCGCAAATGGGTGAGCTGTCCCGATTCACCGATGAGGGGCTGAGCAATCAGCGCGCGGTAAAGATTTATCAGGCGTTTGAGCAGATGACGCGTGCGTTTACCGAACGAAGCAACCGCGTGCGGCGCACCATCATGAAACAGGAGACGGCCAATGCGGCAAGCGCTCCGCTCATGCATTTGGTGGTTTCGCTTGCAATCGCGGGCATAGTCGCGCTGGCGATTCAGGAGGGGCAGCGCGGTGCGCTGACAGCAGGCGATTTCTTTGTGTTTTTCACAGCGTTGCTGTCGATACTGCCTCCGCTGAAGAGTTTGTCTTCGGTGAACGCAGTATTGCAGCGAGGCCTTGCCGCAGCATCAAGCGTGTTCTCGGTGCTGGATGAGCCTCGTGAATCGGCAACAGGGGTGGTGCTGGACAACGTCGACCGGCGCAGAGCAGGCTCGGGGGGCGATGGCGATATCCGGTTCGAATCCGTCTGTTTTCGCTATCCGGGTCGTGACGCTGATGCGCTGTCCGATGTGTCATTGCACATCAGACACGGGCAGCACGTGGCCTTTGTGGGTGCCTCGGGTAGTGGCAAGTCGACAGCCATTGCTTTGCTCGCGGGCTTCTACACACCTCAGAGCGGTGTAGTTTTGCTGGGCGGTGTCTCTACGCTTGAGCTTGGGGTGCAGGTGCTTCGCACCAATATCGCATTGGTGGCGCAGGATGTGCTGCTGGTAAATGACTCAATCAGTGCGAATATTGCCTTCGGTGTTGACGTGAAAGACATCGATGTGGTGCGCGTTCGCTGGGCGGCAGAGGCGGCCGGCGCTGCTGCTTTTATTGCGACGCTGCCCGGAGCGTATGAGGCGCTGGTGGGCGAAGGCGGAGGGTTGCTTTCCGGAGGTCAGCGTCAGCGTATCTCGATTGCCCGCGCTCTGTACAAGAGGACTACCGTCGTATTGTTCGATGAAGCCACTTCCGCGCTGGATACTGAATCGGAGCGTGTAGTTCAGGATTCGTTACGTGTGCTCGGACGCTCACACACGGTCATTCAAGTGGCTCACCGACTCAGCTCAATTCGCGATGCTGATGAAATATTTGTGTTTGATGGGGGTAATGTCGTTGAGCAGGGAGATCATGCAACACTCTCTAGGCGCGGGGCCGTGTACTCGCGGTTGCTTGCGGGGCAGGCGGATTGAAATCCACTACCCAATGTTTTAGTGCTGCGCGAACATCCTCCGGCGGCGTCGCTTCCAGCCAATTTGCCAGTGCTTTGAGATCAAGTGCGCTGTCGTGATCGGTCACAACACGTCGCACCTTCGCGTGCTCGGTTTCGACAAAGCGTTCTCCATTTCCAATCAGTTCTTCATGCATCTTTTCTCCGGGGCGCAGGCCGGTGAAGGTGATCGGGATGGAGTGCGTTGCGCCTTTGGCCAGTCGAATTAGTTCCTTGGCCAGATCGACGATGCGAACGGGTTCGCCCATATCAAGAACGTAGAGCGACCGCGCCTGACCAATGAGGCCAGCCTGCAGGACGAGTTGAGCGGCCTCGGGAATCGACATGAAGTAGCGCGTCATGTCTGCGTGGGTTACGGTAACCGGTCCTCCCATCGCGATTTGTTCACGAAACTTTGGTATCACGCTGCCATTGCTACCAAGGACGTTGCCGAAGCGCACGCTCACGAACTGCGTTGGTGTTTCGGGCAAACGCATGATTGCCAATTCGGCTAGTCGTTTGCTGGCGCCCATGATGCTGGATGCACGCACCGCCTTGTCGGTCGAAACAAGAACAAATTTCTCCGCGCCCGTCTCGCGGGCGCACTCTGCCGCGACCAGTGTACCGAGTACGTTATTGCGAACCGCCTCCCATGCGTTCACCGACTCGGTGAGCGGCACGTGTTTGTAGGCTGCCGCGTGAAACACGACATCGGGTTTCTCGCGCGAGAATATTTCGGTCATGCGCGCCTTGCTGCGTGCATCGCCGACATATACCTCCAGCCGCTCTCGCGGCAGACGCGTTGCCATGTGTTCGCCAATGACATGTGATGCGAATTCGGAGATGTCCACCATCACTAATCGCGCTGGGTGAAAGCGCGCAACCTGTATGCATAACTCGGTTCCAATAGAGCCGCCCGCACCGGTTACAAGAATTGTGCGACCGGAAAGCCATGACTCCAGGCCACTCGTATTGAGTGTCACCGGATCCCGGCCCAACAAATCCTCCAGTTCCACCGCGCGCAGTTTGGCCAGTGGTGAGTCCTCCGACAAGAGTTCGTCATACGAAGGCACTGTAAGTGCAGTCAGTTCGGCGGCGGCGGCAATTTCAACGGCGCGTCGTCGCGCCTCGTGATTTGCGTTCGGCATCGCGATGATCGCGTGGCGGGCACCAAAGCGCTTGGCAACTTCACTTGCCTGATTGAGCTTGCCAACCACCGGCGTGTCGTGAACGCGTGCGCCTACTTTGCTCATGTCATCATCGAGCAACGCGACTACATGCCACGTTTCCGACTTTGCAAGTTCACTGACCAGACGCGCGCCTGCAGCGCCAGCGCCCAGCACGAGTACGGGTTCGCCTTTTGCGGCTGCGAGCCCGTAGAGTCGATGCTCCTTCCAGCTTCGATACGCAAAGCGCGCGCCACCCATAAGCACTACGAGCAGAAATGGTTGCAGGACGAGGACTGTGCGTGGCCAGATGAACGAATCCGGGCGTACGATCGCAAACAGCACGGCCGTGCATGCAGCCGCGATAAACGCGCCAAGGACGATGCGCCGCAGGTCGGCCATACTCGCAAACCGCCATAAGCCCTGATACAAGCCGAGACCAACAAACACAATCGCGTGCACCGGAACTACGAGAGAGAGGCTGAGCGCAACATCGCGAGTGGTGAATTCGGCGCTATCGAGGTTGAAGTTGAATCGGGCCCAAAACAGAAGCGCCCACGCGCTTGCCGCTGCTGCGAGGTCGTAGATCAGTGCAAAAAATGCACGTGGATTCATCAGCAGATTGGGTTGCTTGCGCAACGTCCACTCGGTCAGCACGACGTAGAACACTGCGTAAGTACCAACAAGCAGCGCGCCGCCGATACCAAAAGACGTGCGCAGCAAATATGCAACTGGCACCGATGTCAGGTTCCAGCCCACGATCCACAGCAGCACACCACGGTGTCCCAGACCTGCGAGAGCAAGTCGTTGATAGAGGTGATCGCGATGTGGTCGCAGTGGGTTGTGTCGCGCCATCGTGCGACGGATCAGCGTGTAAGTTGCATCCGCCCAGAACGGCATGAAAAGCGCCAGCGGAACCGCGACCGGCCAAATTCCGTCAACCACACCCTTGATACTGAGTGATGCCAACATCAATCCGAGCACGGTGGAGCCACCGTCACCCATGAATATCCGCGCGGGCGGAAGATTGAACATCAGGAAGCCAAGTGTGGCACACGCAACAACGAGCGATGCGTTTGAAACGACACCTGCCGAAGATGAGGCGCCGCCGACATAGCTGAACACCGCCAACGCCAGCCCGCCCACTACTGCCGTCGAACCGGCCAGACCGTCAGCGCCATCCATAAAGTTAAACAAATTTATGGACCAGATAAGCACCAATGCCGACAGTAAGGTGAAAATCGGAGCGCTACTGGGTGCCCAACTCCATCCAATAATCAAAGCAGCAGCGGTGTGCACGGCCAGTCTCGCACCGGGAGTGGCGCCGACCCAGTCGTCCCATGAGGAAATGCACCACACTGCGAGAGTAGCTGCGACCAGAGAAACCGGGGCGCCAATCGCCATAAGCCCAAGCACTAGCCCTGCGACAATCCCGAGACCGCCGCCCCTCGGGACCGGCTGTCCGTGAAGTGAGCGCTCACTGGGAATGCTCAGCGGGCTACTGAGCTGCCCTCGCCAAATGGCCAAACAGACCATAAAACTAAGTGCGAAGCACGCTGCCGCGAGTGGCATCAAGGCCGTCATAAATTGCGTTTTATATCAAAGAGTTAGCGTGCATTATTCGTGAAACCGACCAGTGGAATAACGCGCCCGGAACAGGGTGACTGGCTGTTGCAAATTGACAACAACGCGCGAGGCCTATCTCGGGTGTCCACGACCATTAAGGTTGGACGAATCATCGCTATTTGGCAGAATTAAAGCAGCTTCCGAGTTTGTGTTGGAAGAAAAATTGTTGGCGCACATCCTCAACCCGTTTATGGGGAGCCGCGCTAACCGTCAATATCTGAGGAGAGACTGTTATGAACAAGAAACTCGTTGCCTTGGCAGTGAGCGCGATTGCAGCTGGTGCAGCATCAGCGCAAACCGCCAACGTTACGCTTTACGGCGTGGTGGATACCTATTTGATCAACACGCGCGTTGGTAGCGGCTGGTCGACCCTGACCCCTGCCCGCGTCGGCGTTGCAAGCACAAGCGTTAGCGCGCTCGACGCTGGCGGCCTGTCTGGCTCGCGCTGGGGCCTGCGCGGAGCGGAATCGCTCGGCGGTGGTTTGAACGCTGTGTTCACGCTTGAAAACGGCTTTGACAGCTCGAACGCTGCGCTCGGTCAAGGCGGACTGTTGTTTGGTCGTCAAGCCTACGTCGGTCTGACTGGTGGTTTCGGTGCACTGACCGTTGGTCGTCAATATGCTCCGATTTTCTACACCGGCGCTGACTCCGACCTCGACGGCTACTCGAACTTCAGCGTGGTCACGAACCATATGTTGTTGCAGTCGGCTGGCACGCAGTTGCGTATCAATAACGCCATCAACTACAAAACCCCGAACATGGGCGGCCTGACCGCAAACGTTCAGTGGGCGCTCGGTGAAGTCGCTGGCACCACCAGCGGTGGTCGTGTTTTCGGCGCAAACCTCGCTTACAACAACGGCCCTATTAACGCTGGTATCGGCTACGCTGACGGTAAGAGTGCCGCTGGCGTAAGTAATGCTCGTTCTTGGATGCTCGGTGGTTCGTTCAACGCTGGTGTCGCGTCGATTAGCGCCGACTACTGGCAATGGAAAAACCCAGCTGTTGCTAACACAACCCGCAAGTCGTGGGCTGTTGGTGCTTCAGTTCCGCTCGGCGCCTTCTCGGTGATTGCTCAAGCTGGTCAACTCAAAGTTGACGGTGGTGCCAAGCAAACGCTGTTCAACCTCGGCGGGAACTACACCCTCTCGAAGCGTACTGATGCGTATGTTCGCTTCATCAGCGGCAGCAACAATTCTTCGAGCAACCTCGACGTTCCAGGCGTCGGTGGTCCGGCTCCATCGTACGACGCTGACAAGCGCTCGTTCGCAGTTGGTATGCGTCACCGCTTCTAGTCCAGGCGCGTAACGAAAGGGGGCTACGTGCCCCCTTCCCAACAACGTCCTTATTTCTCTTCTCGGAGTCCTCATGAAACTTACAAAAACAGCCTTTGCGGTTGCAGCGATTGTGGGGTCGGTCGCGGCTTCTGCGCAGACCGCCAATGTCACGCTGTACGGCTACATCAATACGTCAATCGAAAACAATCGTGGCTCTACCGCTACGACCAGTGCGACGGTTAATCGCATGACGTCCAACTCGTCACAGTTCGGTTTCCGCGGCAGCGAATCGCTCGGCGGTGGTCTGTCCGCTGTGTTCGATCTGCAAAATGGTTTCGGCAGCGATGACGGCAACCTGAACGGCGGCGCAATGTTTGGCCGTCGTGCCAACATGGGGCTGGTTGGCGGCTTTGGCGCAGTCAAGGTCGGTTATGACCTGACCCCGTACGACGACGTAATGGGTCTGTCGCACCAGAACATCGGCTCAACCGGCTTCCAGAACCGTAACGCTGGCCTGTCCAGCGGTCCGGGCTTCGCCGGTAACCAGTTGTTCACGAACTACGGCCGCGGCGGAACTGCAGGTTGCGCAACTGATGGCAACTTCGACGCTCGTGCAGCAAACTCGATCGCTTACACCACGCCTAATATGGGTGGTCTGGTTGTCCGTACGATGTACGCGATGGTAGAAGAAGTAGCCAGCAATGGCTGCAAACTGTGGGATACCGGTGCGGTTTACTCCAATGGCCCGATCACGGCCGGTCTGGCGTACTCGCTGCACAAGAACTTCCGCGGTCTCGGTGGCACGGGCGTCGGTATGCATGATCAAAATGCATGGCGCGGTTATGGCCGTTACAACTTTGGCGTAGCACGTATTGACGCATCCTACGAAGTCATGAGCTGGAAGGTTTCGACCGGAACGCTCAAGGCCAAGTACTGGGAAATCGGTGCTCAAATGCCGGTTGGTGCTGCAAACTTCGGTCTGCAATACAGCCAGCGTGACAACGGTACCGCGTTCGCTTACAGCGCACCAGTGGGCTACACGGCTCCTGCTTCGCTCGCGGCTATCAACGCAAGTTGGTCTGTCGGCGGCGGTAAACACCTCGCAGCTGTTGCTGACTATTCATTCTCGAAGCGTACGCAAGCTTATGCATACTTCTCGAACATGAAGAACGAAACCAACGGCAAGCTGAACACGCTGGCCATCGGTCTGATCCACCGCTTCTAAACAAGCGCGGATCGAATAGAGAAAGGGCGCTTCGGCGCCCTTTTTTTATTTGGCAGAATGAGCCTGCTAATTCAACCGGGGCTATGTTCGTGGATCATCTGATTCTGGCTTTTGATCGTGCTGCCCGCACCTTGTCGGGCGCCGTCCTCGCGCGTCGCCCAAGCCCGGCACTGAAAAAGGTTACACCGACGTTGACCGACGACGAGCGCAGCCAGTCAATCGGCCTGATGCGCGTGAATCACGCCGGCGAAGTGGCCGCGCAGGCGCTGTACCAGGGGCAGGCTATCGCGTCGCGATCCTCCGCAGTGCGCGCGAAACTGGATCAGGCGGCCGATGAGGAGCTGGATCATCTCGCATGGACGCGTGATCGCATTCACGCGCTCGGCGGCCGAACGAGCCTGCTTGATCCGCTTTGGTACGCAGGGGCCTTCGCCATTGGTGCGCTGGCGGGCGCGGTCAGCGACAAGACTTCGCTCGGCTTTTTGCAGGCAACCGAGGAGCAGGTGGAGGCGCATCTGGCGTCGCATCTGGATCGCCTGCCTGCAGCAGATACCGCGAGCCGGGCAATTGTCGAACAAATGAAACGGGACGAGGCCGATCACGCCGAGACGGCACGTTCGCTGGGGGCGCGTGAACTGCCGCGCTCCGCGCAGGCGTTGATGAAACTTAGCGCAAAAGTCATGACGACGCTGGCGGAACGCGTTTGAGCTGCAATACTCATTCACAGCTTTTCTCTGAAAGCCTTC
>Ga0073899_10005089_pt1 | contig 11492 bp, 9 predicted proteins | sample KloWWTmetaKNB5Ph_FD_88975 | JGI IMG/M metagenome (GOLD analysis project Ga0073899, IMG submission 88975) | Active sludge microbial communities from Klosterneuburg, Austria, studying microevolution and ecology of nitrifiers - Klosterneuburg... | ecosystem: Engineered > WWTP > Aerobic digester >...
GTCGGCTCGTGCGTGCAGAACACTTCCTCGACCACCGGCTCAAACCCATCGTCGCTGATCTTCAGCCGGAAGCGCAGCGCTGCGGCCAGGACCATTTCCAGGCGGTAGCGGCCCGGGTCGAGCTGGCCCAGGGGGATAAAGTAGCCGCCTTCCTGCGCATTGCGCCACGGTTCAAGATCGGCTTCCGTCCACACAAGATCGGACGGCACACGTTCTGCCACGGGATAGTGGGCGCAGTGCGCCTTGGTGTGCCCGAGAATGCGGAATAAAAACCCGACTTCATCATCCGTCAGTGGGCCCAGATAGCGCTCCATGTGCCCACGCGCTGCCTCCGCCCCCGAACCGAAGGCCAGACGACCGCTGCACTGTGCTTCGTGGCAGTTGGCACATACGGTGTTGAAGCGAACGACGCTGTTGAGGGGCAGTCCCTCGGCGCCTGCCGGTGCGAGGAAGGCGAGCCCGAGCACGATGCCCACCGCACCCAGGGCATGACGAACAGAACGGGCAGCGAACAGTAAAAGGCAGCAACGCACGGCAGTTTCCTTGACGCCTGAAGAAATCCGACCCCAACACATGCCACAACCATAGCACCTGCCGTTTGCCGGCCAGCACGGAAAGGTGTGCCGGAAGCAAGGCATGCAAGCCGTCCGGATTGACGGGTAGCGAGCGGCAAGCCAGGCACCGACATACACTTCGACTACACTATTTTCTGACTATTGAGCAATTCAGACCATGCACGACATTCACACTCAGGACCACTGGATTGATGGCGGACAAGGCCGCCTGTTCGTTCGAACCTGGTTGCCACAGGCCCCGCGCTCCGATGTCCCGATCATCCTGCTTCACGATTCATTGGGCAGCGTCGAGCTGTGGCGGGGTTTTCCGGCAAGCCTGTGCGTGCACAGCGGACGGCCGGTGATGGCCTATGACCGGCTGGGGTTCGGCAAGTCCGATGCCCGTGTCGGCAAGCTGGCACTGGATTTCGTCGAGAGCGAAGCGGAAACCGGCTTCGCGGCGCTTCGTCAGGGTCTGGACATCGGTCACTTCGTCCTGTTTGGCCACAGCGTGGGCGGCGGCATGGCGGTGAACTGCGCCGCCAGGTCTGCCGGCGCCTGTGTTGGTCTGATCACCGAGGCCGCTCAGGCCTTTGTCGAAGACCGGACCCTGCAAGGCATTGGGGAGGCACGCAAACTCTTTGCCGACCCCGCCCAGCTCGACCGCCTGCGGAAGTTCCACGGCGACAAGGCAGAATGGGTGCTGGAAGCGTGGATTGGGTCGTGGCTCAACCCGGCGTTTGCCGCGTGGTCTCTGGAATCCGTTCTGCCAGCGGTAAAGTGCCCGATGTTGGCCATTCATGGTGCCGAGGACGAATACGGCTCGCCACGACACCCCAAGCTGATCGGCGCGCTTACCGGTGGTCCGGCGCAAGTCGAGATCATGCCGAGTACCCGCCATGTCCCTCACCGGGAGCGGGAGGCGGAGGTGACTACGCTGGTCTGCGGCTTCCTGCAAAACCTCGCCTGAACCCGTGCTTACGGGGCCGTATTTACGATACCGGGTTACACGCAGCCGCACGGGCGGCAGCAGGCAAAATAGGCGCGCTTCCCAGCAGCCGCTGTCACTCGGCGCAACCCCCTGCCCCGCAGCGCCCAAGCTCGGCCACCACCCACTCCACCATCTCGCTCGCCACCGTGGTCGACGCCTGGCCAAAGCTGGCCACCACCTGCGGCACCTCGACGCCCGCCGGGCGATGGCGCGACTCGAACAGGCGTGAGGCAACAATGCGGCGACCGTTGCCGTACACGAGGCGCGCGTCCAGGCGCACGACCACTTCAGGCACACCATCGCGGTATTCAGTCTGAAAGGCCTGCAGATCGCTGACGAGTTCGTAATCGGCCTGCAGCCGCACCTCGTCGGTACTCAGCCCGGCAATGCGGCCATCGACGCGAAAGGCTTCCAGGATGCGATCGCGCAACAGCACTGGCGCGGGATCACTCCAGCTCACGCCCTTGTAGACGCTCAGCCGGTTGTTCTCGGGAACGACGATGATCCGCTGGCCGGCCAGTTGCACACCCCCGAGCGGACGCGCAATGCGCAAGGACAGCGCCAGACTCGTTTGCGCTGCGCTATGGCTGAGATGCGCGGGCGGCAGCAGATAGGTGTCCAGCGGTTCCGCACGCGGCAGCACCGAACAGGCTGACAGCAGCGCCAGCGAACCCAGGGCGGCGACTCGTGCAGCGGTCCGGGCGGCCGTGCAAAACACGGGGAAGGCGTTGAGCTTGCAGGGTTTCATGGGGTGAATTCCTTGACCGGTTCGAGGCCGAGCAGATAGTCGGCCGGTCTGTTCTCGAGCTGGCGGGTGATGATGCGCAGCGAACCCAGGGTGTCGCGCAACTCGGCCAGCACGGGGCCGATCTCGGCGACGCCACGCACGCTGCTGTCGAGCTGCATGCGGTTGTCGCTGATCAGCTTGTCGACGGTGAGCATGGCGTGCTCGAAGGCGGCCATCGAACGTTGCGCACTTTGCAGCGTCTGCTCGCCCTGCACATCGATCAGGCGGTTGGCGGTGCCGACCAGCTTGGTGGCTTCGGTCAGCGCCAGGCCCGCCTGCTCGCTGGTGCGCGCGGCCTGGCGCAGCACGAGGGCTATTTCCTCGCGCTGGGATGCGATCGTGCCCGTCGCCTGCTCGAGGTTCTGCAGCGTACGACTGATGCTGTCGACGTTGCCGACAGAGAACAGGGCGCGCGCCTGAATGAGCAACTCATTGACGTTGAGCACCACATCCTCGCCTTCGGACAGCAGCTTGCTGAGCGGCGAAGGCGTGGCAATGATGATTGGCACCTCGCCATCATCGTTGCCCAGCGACGTGCTGGCGGCATCGTTGCCGCTACTCAGACGGATGATGGACAGGCCGGTGATGCCGGACGGCACCAGCCGTGCCTCGGTGTCGCTGCGCACCGGTGCGGCGCTGTCGATGCGTACCCGGGCGATCACGCGATGCGGGTCTTGTGGGTCAAGACGCAGGCCGGATACATCGCCAATCTTGATGCCGTTGAACTCGACCGTACTGCCCTTGGACAAGCCGCTGACGGCTTCCTTGAAGACGATGTCGTAGGCGTGGAACTGCGTGTCGCTGTCGAGCTTGCCAAGCCACAGCGCAAACAACAGCGCTGCCCCCACCACCAGCAGGGTGAAAAGGCCGATCAGCACGTGATGGGCACGTGTTTCCATGTCAGGTTTGCTCCGGATTGAGTTCGGTATTGAGGGCCGCAAGCACGGTCTGTGCAGCATCGGCAGCGGCACGTCCACGCGGACCGTGGAAGTACTCGCGTATCCAGGCATCATCGGCCGCGGCGACGGCGGCGAGCGTGTCGTTGATCAGCACCCGCTTTTGCGCGAGCACCGCGACACGGTCGGTCATGGTGTAGATGGTGTCGAGATCGTGGGTAACGATGAACACCGTCAGCCCCAGCGCGTCACGCAAGGTCAGAATGAGCTGATCGAAGGCCGCGGCGCCAATCGGGTCGAGGCCGGCGGTCGGCTCATCCAGGAACAGGATGTCGGGGTCGAGCGCCAGCGCGCGGGCCAGCGCCGCGCGCTTGACCATGCCGCCGGACAGGTCCGACGGATACTTGTCGCCCGCATTGGCCGGCAGGCCCGCCAGCGCGATCTTGAGATGGGCCAGGCGCGCCGCCTCGGTGGCGCGCAGACCGGCATGCTCGATCAGCGGCAGCGCCACATTCTCGGCCACCGTCAGCGACGAGAACAGCGCCCCTTTCTGGAACAGTACGCCAAAGCGCCGCTCGATGCGGGTGCGCTGCACTGCCGGCAGGGTCAGCAGATCCTCGCCGAACACCCTCACCGTGCCCTGCGCCGGACGGTTCAGCCCGACGATGGTCCGCAGCAACACCGACTTGCCGGTGCCCGAACCGCCGACCACGCTCAGGATCTCGCCGCGGCGCACGTCCAGGTCCAGCGCATCGTGCACCACCTGGCTGCCGAACTGGTTGCGCACCCCGCGCACCTCGATGATGTTCTCCATGGGTGGGCTCGCCCCCGTCACCAGCCCCCGGGTCACCAGTCCCCGGGTCACCAGCCCATCTCCATGCAGAACAGCGCCGCCACCGCATCCACCACGATGACGATGAAGATCGACTGCACCACTGCCGAGGTGGTGTGCTCGCCGACTGACTGCGCACTACCGCTGACGCGAAAGCCTTCCATGCATCCGATCACCCCGATCAGGAAGGCAAAGATCGGCGCCTTGGCCATGCCGATGAGAAAGTGCCTGAGCCCGACGTTGTTCTCCACCACCGACAGGAACATCGCCGGCGAAATATCCAGGTTGATCGCGCACACCAGCATGCCGCCGACGATACCCGAGATCATCGCCACGAAAGTCAGCATCGGCAGCGCCAGCAGCAGCGCCGCAACGCGTGGCAGCACCAGCAGTTCGACAGGGTCGAGGCCGAGCACGCGAATCGCGTCGATCTCCTCGTTGGCGCGCATCGAACCGATCTGCGCGGTAAATGAACTGGCGGTACGGCCGGCAACGATGATGGCGGTGAGCAGCACGCCGAATTCGCGCAGGAAGGAATAGGCGACAAGGTCTACGGTGAAGATGCTGGCACCGAACTCGGCCAGCACCGTGGCGCCGAGAAAGGCCACCACCGCGCCGACGAGGAAAGTCAGCAGGGCGACGATGGGCACGGCATCGAGCCCCGTCCGCTCCAGATTGGCAACAAGCGAGGTCATGCGCCAGCGCCGCGGCTGCAACGTCACCGCAAGCGCGGTTTGCAGCGTGAGGCCGATGAAGCCGGCGATGCCGCTGATGTGGCGCCAGAAAACCAGCGTGGTCTGGCCCACGTGTTCGAGCACATCCCCCAGCGCGTAGCCCCGCTTGGCAGGAGCGGGCGTCTCCGCATCGAGCGCGTTGCCGACAATCTTTAGCAGCGCACGTTTCTCCACGCCCAGCGGACTGCCTTCCGCCGCCAGCTGGGCCAGGCGTTCGTGACCAAGCAGTTCGCGCAACAGGGCGACGCCCGCGGTGTCGAGCGCGCCCAACTGATCGAACTCGATGTGTGTACCGGGATCGAGCCGCGGGGCCAGTGCCGCCACGCGCGCCGCCAGCGCCCGGTAATGCACGAGCGTCCAGTCGCCGCCAAGCTGCAGCCGATTTTCGCCCTCAGGGCTAGCCCATTCGGCGCTTCCCACGCTTGAACCGCTCATGAATTTCCCTGGTTCAATGGGCGTGAGACATCACCGCCCAGTTGCGCAAACAGCCTGCGCAATAGCTGTTTCACGTCCACCCGCTTCGCCGCCTCATCCCCAACGTCTCGATCATTGTCGCCTCTGCCATGCCCTCGCCCGCTCTCGCCGTGCGCCTCAAACGGCGGCGATGTCACCAGAAATGCGATCGCACCGGAAAGCAGGGTATGCACGGCCGCGGGATCGCTCACCTTGAGCACGCCGTTGTCGATCGCCTCCTGCCAGATCGGGCGATAGGCAGCGAACAAAAGTGCGATGACCCGGGCGGAAAGGAGCTCGAACCGGGCGGAACCCTCAGCCCGCTCGCGCATCATGAATCTCACCATTTCGTCCTCGCTCGCCATCGTGTCGAACAGATGCTCCACCGCCTGCAGGCATCTTGCCTCAATCGGCGCCGGCGACTGCTGGATCACGCGGACTTCTTCGCAATACAACAGCGCCCGCTCACGCATGTGTTCCACGGTGGCGAGCCACAGATCCTGCTTGGAACCAAAGTGATGCGCAACCATAGACACATCGCAATTCGCCGCGGCAGCCAGCGCACGCAGGCTGACCCCGTCATAGCCGCGCACAGCGAAAGCCTTGACCGCCACCTCAAGCAGGCGCTCCTGGCAATTCCTGTCCTGATCCATGAGCGGTCCCGTCGGCTGTGCCTTGGGCCGCCCGGGCCCGCGACGACCGGGCACACTATTGTCTGTCATCATCCATCTCTTATTCCATGGTGTCGGCCGTGCAGGCTGCATGCCGTGCTGCCGCTGTGCGCAGACAGCACTGGACCGCGACTTGACAATCATATCCAACAAATGTTGGAATACAAGTGCAGTGCAGCATAAATTTGCTGCGCAGCCGCTCAGCACATCAGGCACGTCGGCCGCCGCAGCCTTCCGGCAGCCCCGCCCACGGGCAGTACGCCGTGGCAACCGAATCGGGAATTGTCATGAAGACCAGGAACACAAGCAAGACAGTATGGATTCTCGCCGCCGTCCTTGCCGTTGGCGCTGGAGCCGCCTGGCAATGGCTGCAGCCTGCAGCAGAAGACGGCAGCTTCGTCAGGGGCAATGGCCGCATCGAAGCCACCGAGGTCGACGTCGCAGCCAAGGCGCCGGGACGCGTGCAGGACATCATGGTCAACGAGGGCGACTTCGTTAACGCGGGCGACATCGTCGCGCAGATCGACATGAAGGCGACCGAAGCCCAGCTTGCCCAGGCCCGCGCCCAGGTGGCCAACGCCATCAGTGGACGCGAAACATCCCGCGCCCGGCTGGCACAGCGCAAAGCCGATGTCGTCATGGCCGAAGCCGTGCTGGTGCAGCGCCGCTCAGAGCTAGACCTCGCCCGCAAGACCAGCGCACGTTCGCAGGCGCTGCGTGCCGACCGCGCGATTTCCGAGCAGGTTGCCGACGACAATGCCGCCCGCGCGCGCAACGCCGAGGCCAACATCAACGTTGCCAGCGCCCAGATCACCGCCGCCGAAGCGGCCGTGCGCGCGGCCGATGCCGAAATCGAACAGGCCAGCGCAGCCATCGAAGCGGCAAACGCAGTCGTGGCCCGCTTGCAGACCGAGCTTGAGGACGGCCTGCTGCGCGCGCCGCGCAATGGACGGGTGCAATATCGCGTCGTGCAGCCGGGCGAAGTGGTGGCCGGTGGCGGCAAGATTCTCAGCCTGGTGGACGTCGGCGACGTGTACATGACCTTCTTCCTGCCCGAGATGGCTGCCGGACGGGTGGCGCTCGGCACCGAGGCGCGCATCGTGCTCGATGCCATTCAGCAATACGTGATTCCGGCGCAGGTGTCCTACGTCGCCAGCGTCGCCCAGTTCACGCCAAAGACGGTAGAGACGCAGAGCGAACGCCAGAAGATGGTGTTCCGCGTCAAGGCGCGCGTCGATCCGGAGCTGCTCGCCAAATACCCCGAACAGGTCAAGACCGGCCTGCCCGGCATCGCCCATGTGCGTCTCGATCAGAACACACCCTGGCCCGAGGCCTTGCAGGTGAAGCTGCCGTGACGCCCGACAGGGGCACGGCACCCGTCGCCCGGCTGGTTGACGTCGAGCACCGTTACGGCGATACGCTCGCCGCCGACCATGTCAGCCTCGACATTCCCGCAGGGCGCATGGTGGGTTTCATCGGGCCTGACGGCGTCGGCAAGTCCACCTGGCTGGGCCTGATCGCCGGCGCACGAAAACTCCAGAGCGGCACCCTCGAAGTGCTCGGCGGCAGCATGGCCAGCACCCGCCACCGCGCTGCGGTGTGCCCGCGCATCGCCTACATGCCGCAGGGGCTGGGCAAGAACCTCTACCCCACGCTGTCGGTGTTCGAGAATATCGACTTCTTCGGCCGTCTTTTTGGTCAGTCGCGCGCCGAGCGCGAACACCGTATTGCCGATCTGCTCGCCTCCACCGACCTCACCGACTTTGCCGACCGCCCGGCCAACAAGTTGTCCGGCGGCATGAAGCAAAAACTCGGCCTGTGCTGCGCGCTGATCCACGACCCGGACCTGCTGATCCTCGACGAACCCACCACCGGCGTCGATCCCCTGTCACGCCGCCAGTTCTGGGAACTCATTGCCCGCATCCGCATGCGGCGCCAAGGCATGAGCGTGCTCGTGGCCACCGCCTATATGGAAGAGGCCGAGCAGTACGACTGGCTGGTCGCGGTGGACGCGGGCCAGGTACTGGCCACCGGCACGCCTGCGCAATTGCACGAGCGCACCGGCACCAAAACGCTGGAAGAAGCCTTTCTCGCCCTGCTGCCGCCCGAGCGCCGGGGCGAACACGCACCGCTGCACATCCCGCCGCTCAACGCGGGCGAAGTCGTGATCGAGGCGCAAAACCTGCAGATGCGCTTTGGCGACTTCATTGCGGTTGACGATGTCAACCTGGAGGTACGGCGCGGCGAGATTTTCGGCTTCCTCGGCTCGAACGGCTGCGGCAAGTCGACCACCATGAAGATGCTCACCGGCCTGCTGCCGCCAAGCCGTGGCGAGGCACGCCTGCTGGGCGAAGTGCTCGACGCCCGCAACATCGATACCCGACGCCGCGTGGGCTACATGTCACAGGCGTTCTCGCTGTATGGCGAACTGTCCGTGCGGCGCAACCTGCAGCTTCACGCACGGCTGTTCAATCTGTCGCAGGATGAGGGCGATGCCCGCATTGCCGAGCTCGCCAAGCGCTTCGACCTGGCGCCGGTTATGGACGCCCTGCCCGACGCGCTGCCGCTTGGCATCCGCCAGCGCCTGCAGTTGGCGGTCGCGGTGCTGCATCGGCCCGACGTGCTGATCCTCGACGAACCAACCTCCGGCGTCGACCCGGTCGCCCGCGACCACTTCTGGGAACTGATCATCGACCTGTCGCGCAAGGACGGGGTGACGATCTTCATCACCACCCACTTCATGAACGAAGCTCAGCGCTGCGACCGCATCTCGCTGATGCACGCAGGCAAGATCCTGGCTAGCGACACCCCCGAAGCCATGGTGGCGCAACGCGGCAGCGGCACGCTGGAAGACGTCTTCGTCGATTACCTGGCCGAAGCGAGCGGGGTGAAGCTGCAGACTGCCGAAGACCTGGCCCATGCGTCGCTCGGTGCCAGCTCTGGCGCTGACATGATGACTGGCGCAGCACCGGCCACCCCTGATGCGGCAAAGCCGTCTTCGCGCGCCAGTGTCGCGCGCTTCAGCCTCGCCCGCATGCTCAGCTTCAGCATGCGCGAGGCGACCGAGCTGCGCCGCGACCCCTTCCGCCTGACGCTCGCGCTGCTGGGCACCGTCATCCTGATGCTGGTGATGGGCTATGGCATCAGCACTGACGTCGAAGACCTGAACTACGCGGTGCTCGATCTGGACCGCAGCACCGTCAGTGAAAGCTACACCCTCAATATCGCCGGCTCGCGCTACTTCCGCGAGAAGCCGCCACTCGAAAGCCATGCCGACATCGACCGCCGCATGCGCGCGGGTGAACTGGCGATGGCGCTCGAGATCCCGCCGGGCTTTGGGCGTGATCTGGCGCGCGGCGCGAAACCCGAAATTGGCGTGTGGCTGGATGGCGCGATGCCGATGCGGGCCGAGGTCGCCCGCGGCTACGTGATGGGCCTGCATGCGCAGACCTTGAGCGAAGGGGTCACCGCGTCCACCGGCATCCGCCCCACGCCGCTCGCCGACATCGCCGTGCGCTACCGCTACAACCCGGACATGCGCAGCCTCATCGCCATGGTTCCGGCAGTGATCCCGATGCTGCTGGTGTTCATCCCGTCGATGCTCACCGCGCTGGGTGTGGTGCGCGAAAAGGAGTTGGGCTCCATCCTCAACGTCTACACCACGCCGGTCACCAAGCTGGAGTTCCTGCTTGGCAAGCAGTTGCCCTACATCGGGCTGTCGATGTTCAATTTTTTCCTCATGTTCACGATCGCCATCACTTTGTTCGGCGTGCCTTTCAAGGGCAGCCTGCTGGCCTTCGTCCTCGGTGCGCTGATCTACGTCACCGCGACCACCGGCCTGGGCTTGCTGATGTCGACGCTGACCGACAGTCAGGTCGCCGCCATGGCCGGCACCTCGATCGGCACCCTGCTGCCGGCCATCCAGTTCTCCGGCATGCTGGACCCCGTGTCCTCGCTCGAAGGTGCGGGTGCGGTCATCGGCACGCTCTACCCGACAACGCACTTCCTCACCATCAGCCGTGGCGCCTTTTCGAAAGCGCTGGACTTGGGCGACCTGAGCGCCTCATTCATTCCGCTGTTGATCGCGATTCCGGTGCTGACGCTGGCCTCGGCGCTGCTGCTCAAGAAGCAGGCTCGCTGAGGGGAGACCGACCATGAACACCAACAAAGGCATGCTGCACAACACCTGGCACCTGGGCACGAAGGAATTCCACAGCCTGCTCGGTGACTGGACGATGTTGTTCCTGATCATTTTCATGTTCACGATCTCGGTCTATGCCGACGCCCGGGCCAAACCGGAGAGCCTGCACCGGGCCTCGATCGCGGTTGCCGACGAGGACCGATCACAGCTCTCGACCCGCATCATCGACGCCTTGCGGCCGCCACAATTCATCACGCCCGAGCATGTCGAGCTGGCCGACATCGACAGGAGCATGGACGCGGGCCTGCACACCTTCGTGCTCGACATCCCGCCCAACTTCCAGCGCGACGTGCTGGCCGGGCGCTCGCCAGCGCTGCAGCTCAACGTCGACGCCACGCGCCAGAGCCAGGCGCAGACCGGCACCGGCTACATCCAGAACATCGTCAACGACGAGATCCGCAGCTTCGTGCAGCGTTATCGCACCACGCCGGCGCAACCGGTAGAGCTCATCCCGCGCGCGATGTTCAACCCCAACCTCAACCAGGGCTGGTTTGCCGCGGTCACCGCCATCATCAACAACATCACCCTGCTCGGCATCATGCTCACCGGCGCAGCATTGATCCGCGAACGCGAGCACGGCACCATCGAACACCTGCTGGTGATGCCGGTGACGCCACTGGAAATCATGCTGTCCAAAGTGTGGTCAATGGGCGTGGTGGTGCTGCTGGCGTCTGTGTTCTCGCTTCAGTTCGTGGTCAAGGGTGCACTCAGCGTGGCCGTGCCCGGCTCGGTGCTGCTATTCGCCATGGCCACCCTGCTGTATTTGTTCGCCGCGGCCTCGATCGGCATCTACATGGGCACCCTGGCGCGCAACATGCCGCAGTTCGGGCTGATGACCATTCTGGTGCTGTTGCCACTGCAGATCCTGTCAGGCGCCCTGACCCCGCGCGAAAGCATGCCGGACGTGGTGCGATGGCTGATGTCGCTGGCGCCGACGACACACTTCGTCAGCCTCGGTCAGGGCGTGCTGTTCCGCGGTGCGGGCATCGATGTCGTGTGGCCGGAGTTCCTCATGGTCTCCCTCATCGGCGCCGCCTTCTTTGCGCTCGCCCATCACCGCCTGCGCAGCACCATCGGCAACATGTAAGGCCGTGCCGACCCTTCAGCCTTCAAACGCCCGAGGCTGCGTGCGTGGTTTCAGTGGCTTCAGTGGCCTACGCGGCTTTGGCCTCGGCAGCCTCGCGCCGCCGGCGCAGCCCGAGCCACGCCAGCGCAACGCCGGCAATCGCCACCGGCAGCAGCGAACCCACATTGAGCAGCGTCCAGCCCTGCGTCGTCACCAGCGCACCGGAAGCAAAGGACGTCACCGCCATGGTCGCAAACACGACAAAGTTGATCGCGGCCTGCGCCTTGTCCTTCTCCTCCGGCCGATA
>Ga0073899_10005091_pt1 | contig 11490 bp, 13 predicted proteins | sample KloWWTmetaKNB5Ph_FD_88975 | JGI IMG/M metagenome (GOLD analysis project Ga0073899, IMG submission 88975) | Active sludge microbial communities from Klosterneuburg, Austria, studying microevolution and ecology of nitrifiers - Klosterneuburg... | ecosystem: Engineered > WWTP > Aerobic digester >...
CACATAGCCGACTTCCGGGAACCGGCTGTCGCGGCTGTTGTCCCGGTTGTCGCCCATGAAGAAGAAATGACCCGCCGGCACCACGTCGTCGAAGTCCACCGAGGGCCGCTCGCCGATGTAGAGCGTGCGATGCTCGGCAGTGCCGAGGCGTTCGATGCCGATCTGCGCCCGCGGCGTGCTGCCATACGGCTCGGAGTAACCGTCGAGCGTGACGTCCTGCAACTGGTCGTTGATCCACACGCGCTTGTCGCGCACGAGCACATGATCGCCCGGCAGGCCGACCAGCCGCTTGATGTAGTTGGTTGCCGGATCCGACGGCAGGCGGAACACCACGACGTCGCCACGGGCCGGCTCGCCCAGCGGCACGATCTTGGTGTTGACCACCGGCAGGCGCAGGCCGTACGTGAACTTGTTGACGAAGATGAAGTCGCCGTCGAGCAGCGTCGGCATCATCGAGTCGGACGGGATGCGGAACGGCTCGTAGAGGAACGAACGGATCACCAGCACCAGCAGGATGATCGGAAAGAAGGAGCGCGCATATTCGACCAGGATGGGTTCGGGCGGGCCACCGGCGGCGGCGCCTGTCCGCCGCTGGCGTTGCGGGCGGAACACGCGGGCGTCGGCCAGCCAGACCAGCCCGGTGACCAGCGCGGCAAGGACCAGGAAAAAGGAAAAGTCGAAGACCAAGCAGCACCTCTCGGGACGGGGCGGAGTATTGGTTAATTATCTCGCGGAATCAATGCTTTGCGTCACATTGCGCGAGCGGGGTTGAAAATCACTCCTTGCGTCCGACCTGCAGCACGGCCAGGAAAGCCTCCTGCGGGATCTCCACCTGGCCGATGCTCTTCATGCGCTTCTTGCCCTCTTTCTGCTTCTCGAGCAGCTTGCGCTTGCGCGAAAGGTCGCCGCCGTAGCATTTCGCCAGGACGTTCTTGCGCAGCGCCTTGACGGTGGAGCGAGCGATGACGTGCGCGCCGATGGCGGCCTGGATGGCCACCTCGAACATCTGTCGCGGGATCAGCTCCTGCATCTTGTCGACCAGCTCGCGGCCCCGCTGATAGGCAGAGTCGCGGTGGCTGATGATCGAGAGCGCGTCGACCTTGTCGTCGTTGATCAGGATGTCGAGCCGCACCAGCGGCGCCGCCTGAAAGCGGTCGAATTCATAATCGAACGAGGCGTAGCCACGGCTGCAGCTCTTGAGACGATCGAAGAAGTCGAGCACGACCTCGGCGAGCGGCAGCTCCCACTGCATCGAGACCTGGTTACCGAGGTACAGCAGCTTCTTCTGCACGCCGCGCTTCTCGAGGCAGAGCTTCATCACCGGGCCGACGTAGTCCGGCGGCAGCAGGATGTTGGCGACGATCATCGGCTCGCGCAGTTCCCTGATCTTGTCGACCGGCGGCAGCTTGGCCGGGTTGTCGACGTTGACGATCTCGCCGTCGGTCGTCAGCACTTCGTAGACCACGGTCGGCGCGCTGGTGACCAGCGAGAGTTCGTACTCGCGCTCCAGCCGCTCCTGCACGATGTCCATGTGCAGCAGGCCGAGGAAGCCGCAGCGGAAGCCGAAGCCGAGCGCCGTGGAGACTTCGGGCTCGTAGTTCAGCGCGGAATCGTTGAGCTTGAGCTTCTGCAGCGCGTCGCGGAAGGCCTCGTAGTCGTCGCTGCTCACCGGGAACAGGCCGGCAAACACGCGCGGCTTGATCGTCTTGAAACCCGGCAGCGGTTCGCCGCACGGACGATTGTCCAGCGTGATGGTGTCGCCGACCGGTGCGCCGTCAATTTCCTTGATGCCCGCGATGACGAAGCCGACCTCGCCCGTGTAGAGCGCATCGGCTACCAGTGACTTCGGCGTGAACCGGCCGAGCTTGTCCACCTGATGCGCGCGACCCGTAGTCCAGACCCGGATCTTCTGGCCCGTGCGGATCGAGCCGTTGACGACCCGCACCAGCGAGACGACGCCGACGTAGCTGTCGTACCAGGAGTCGATGATCAGCGCCTGCAGCGGGCCGTCCGGTTCTCCCTTAGGCGGCGGCACACGCCGCACGAGTTCCTCGTGCAGCTCGTCGACATTCTCGCCGGTCTTGGCGCTGACGCGCACGGCGTCCTCGGCCTCGATGCCGATGATCTCCTCGATCTCGTTGATGACCTTCGCGGGGTCGGCCGACGGCAGGTCGATCTTGTTGAGCACGGGCACGACTTCGAGTCCCTGCTCGAGGGCGGTGTAGCAGTTGGCGACGCTCTGTGCCTCGACGCCCTGCGCCGCGTCGACCACGAGCAGCGCGCCTTCGCACGCCGCAAGCGAGCGCGATACTTCGTAGGAGAAGTCGACGTGCCCCGGCGTGTCGATCATGTTCAGCTGGTAGGTCTCGCCGTCGCGCGCCTTGTAGCGCAGCGAGACGCTCTGCGCCTTGATCGTGATGCCGCGCTCGCGCTCGAGGTCCATCGAGTCGAGCACCTGCGCCTGCATCTCGCGATCCTGCAAGCCACCGCAGATCTGGATGAAACGGTCGGCGAGCGTCGACTTGCCATGGTCGATGTGTGCGATGATGGAAAAGTTGCGGATCAGTTTCATCGGGGCCAAGGTCGTCCGGCGCAACCCGGGGTTCGGGTGCGTCAAAACCGGTGATTATAGCCCGAGGGCCGCAGCGACCTTGTCACGATCGTAGCGGCCTTCGCACGCGACCTGACCGCCGACCGTGAGCACCGGGACGCGCAGCCCGAACTTCATTGCCAGCGCTGCTTCGGCATCGACGTCGTGCGTGGCGAGGATGCGCAGCAGGCCCGGGTGGTCGAGCGAAAAATCGAGCAGAAACTCGTCACAAAGGTGACAGCCGTCGCGGACGTACAGCACGAGCGCGGCGGCGTTCATGGCTGGTCGGGCAACGTGATATCGCCGGCACCGAGCCATTGCCAGCGCACCGGCACCCCCGCCCTCGTCCAGCGCCAGGCCAGGATACCACCGGCCAGCAGCCCGAACGATGCCCCCAGCAACGGGGTGATTCCATGTTCCCAGCCTGCAACCCGGAGCAGGGCCGGGCCGGTCAGCAACCCCGCCAGGGGCGGCAGGTACAGACGGCAGGCAGCCCGCAACAGCCTGGCATCGTCGATTCGCAGTTCGAGCCGGTCGCCCGGTGCAAGAGTTCGCGTGCCCTGTTGTGCGTCGATCTCGAGCCGGCGGAGCTGGTTCGACCGTTGCCAGCCACAGCCGCGCCCGGCCGCACAGGTGCCACAGGCTGGGTGATTCGAGATGCCGCATTCGACGCGGGCCCGGCCCGCCTCGACCCGGGTCACGACGCCGGTGACCTGCCCCATGATTCAGCGGGCAGAGCCGGCCGGGGCATCAGCCGGGATGTCAGATTCCTGGACCGGCACGACCGAGTTGGCGATTTCGCGGACAGTGGCCGCAGGCACTTCCCCGATCGCGGTGACCACCCGTCCGTGCAAGTTCGTCGAATAGGCGTTGGCCGACCCCATGCTCGAGGTTTCGGGCGGACGCGGACCCGCCTGCGCGCCGGGCTCGATGAAAACGGAAATGGCGGCAATGCCGTCCGAGAAGATCAGGTGCTGGGCCGGTATCGGCGAACCGGGGATCGGCTGCAGCCGGCTGGCCACGAGCCGGAACCCCGGCGGCAGGCGCAACGGCCGCCACCCGCCTTTGCTCGGCAGCTGGGGCATGGCGGCGAGCTTGCGGCCGGTGCGCACCCACTGGAAGCCGGTAGCGTCGACCGTCGGCTCGATGTCGTGGGCCGGAATCCTGTCCTTCATCTGCAGCTGCGTGAAGCGAATGACCTCGATCGGGCTGCCGATGCCATTCGTCACGACCGACTGCAGCGGCATGGCCGTCTCCTCGTCGAGCCAGAGGCGGTAGCCGTAGCGGTAAATGTCCTTGGGACGCACGTCGATGACGCGGACCTCGCGGCCCAGCAGGCGACTGCCTTTCGGGCCAACGGCGAGTTCGTAATTGCGATCGAGCGCGGGGCCCGGAGTAGGCAGCGACTTGAGCAACGAGCCGTCGTCGCCGCGCGGCTCCACGATCACGACACGGCGGTCCGGCAGGTAGGCGTGGACCTCTTCGCGCGTGCGCACGATTTCACGGCCACTGCCGTCCAGCGACACGAGGCGCTCGAGACTCCTGCCCTCGTCAACCCGGTGCACGATGCGCATCGTCTCGGCCTGGCGTCCGGTCGAATGCGTGAACAGGCCGTCGTAGTTGCGTGTGGCGAGCGATTCCGACATGCGCTCGATCCAGGCCCGCGCGTCATCTTCGGCGCGCGCCGAGAACGCCAGCAGGCAGGCAGCGACGCAGACCGCGGCTCGCCTCATCGCGTGTCGACTCATTGCCAGGGAGCCTCTCCCATCTCGTACGAGACGCGCGCGATGCCCGGATCAGCGGCGAGGAGGCTCGAGAGCACGTTGCGCCGGACCATCGGCGTCGAGAACTGGCTGTGGGCCACCATGTAACCCGCGAGCCGCTGGCTCTGCGCCGGCGTCGGGCTCGCCGACATGGCGAACGAACTGGCTGGCGTGACTTCAAGCCGGGCAACGGGCGTGACGTCAGGTCGGAACAGCAGCACTGCGGAGACAGCCGCGCTGGCGGCAAGCGCCGTACGCACCATCGGCCGCTTCCAGAGCGCGACGTGTTGCCGCGCCTGGACCATGGCTCCCGGGCGCGCCGCCGAGGCCTTTTCGACCAGGACCGGGGCCTCGTCGAGGGCGGCGCTTACGCATGCCGCGAACGATGGCGAGGCGATCCGACCGCCTGGTGCGCGCAGCGTTTCGCCAATCAGGGCGTAGGAGCCGAACGTGCGACGCAACCCGGGATCCTTGTCGAGGCGCCGCATGAGCAGGCCCATTTCGTCCGGCGGCAGTTCGCCATCCAACAGGGCCGAAAGCTGTTCACGAATCTGGTCGGTCATTTCGTTCTCGGCACTCGGTTTCATTCGAGCAAGGGTTTCAAGGCGCGGTCGATGGCTTCGCGGGCGCGGAAGATGCGCGACCGGACGGTGCCCACGGGGCAATCCATGGCTACCGCGATTTCTTCGTAACTGAGACCTTCGATTTCCCGCAGCACGATGGCCGTGCGCAAGTCTTCGGGCAGTTGCTCGATCGCGCTGTTGACGGTCTGGCGGATCTCTTCGGAGAGGACCGTCGCCTCGGGCGTGTCGTCGTGTTTGAGTCGCGCCGCCACGTTGTTCTGCTCGCTTTCCGAGAGTTCCGCTTCGTAGTCCAAAGGTCGGCGCTGGCGCGAGGCGATCGAATTGCGGGCCGTATTGACCGCGATGCGATAAAGCCACGTGTAGAACGCGCTGTCGCCCCGAAACGACCCGAGGGCCCGGTAGGCCTTCACGAAGGCTTCCTGGGCGACATCCTCGGCTTCCGTCGGATCGCGCAGCAGCCGCGCCACCAGCTTGATGACCTTGTGTTGGTACTTGAGCACCAGCAGGTCAAACGCGCCGCGTTCGTTCTGCTGGGCCCGCCGTACGAGTTCGAGGTCGCTTTGCTCGGCGCCCGCAGTCGGGCCGGCATCGTCGTCCCCGGGTTCTCGCGACTTCATAGACTCGTCTGACGGGGGAAAGTTCTGCATGGCTTGCATGGCCAGGCTAGCGCAACTGCCGCCCTGTCACTGCCGAACTGCGCGCCCACAGCGGCGCAGAACGACGCTGCAGCGACGAATCGCCAGGCTTGGCACGTCGAATGGCGTCAGCCAGATGCGGAACCGCTCGCCAACCGGGCTGGATTCCACCCGCAGATCGAGGAAAACCGAGGGGCCTATCAATCTCGTGCTGACACCGATCGTCGTACGGCACGGGTCCTGCCCCGCCGCCTGCAGCCAGAGGGAACCGTCGGCGCGAGCCACCAGCCGCCGGGCCGGCTGGCATCGGGCACGCACCCACGACCGTGCCAGGGCCGCCACGATTGAACTGCCGGCCAGCAACAGCAGCAGGGAGGCCGTCATCGGCCCGCCGGAGCGAGCAACGGCCCATGCCACGAATACCGTTGCCAGCGCCGCCATCGCGCCCGCGGCCAGGTCGGCGGCAGTCACCGGGGGCAGCTCAAGGCTCGAGTCGACAGATGCAGGCGATGATCGCACGCTGGGATTCCTCGGCCGGGGTGATCTGACCGACAAGATACCCGAACAGGTCGGGGTCCTGCAGTTCGACCAATTGCAGGAATGCGTCGCGTTCTGCGGGAGACGCCGTCGCCCAGACCCGGTCCAGGTACCGGTTCAGCATGACGTCCAGCTCCCGCATGCCACGCCGGCAGCGCCAGCGCAGTCGTGCCAGATCGACGTTGGCAGCGTCAGTCAACGGCCCTCGCCCGGCCAGCGGTGGCCGTCCCCACCCGCCCTGTGGCCGACCTCTCTCGCGGATGCGGGACAGGTTGAACGGCGCCTCAATGCTGCCGCTCGACGATCAGCTTTTTGATCTCAGCGATGGCCTTCGCCGGATTGAGGTCCTTCGGGCAGGCCTGCGCGCAGTTCATGATCGTGTGGCAGCGGTAGAGGCGGAATGGGTCCTCGAGCTCGTCGAGGCGCTCGCCGGTGGCCTCGTCGCGCGTGTCGATGATCCAGCGGTAGGCGGCCAGCAGCGCCGCCGGGCCGAGGTAGCGGTCGCTGTTCCACCAGTAGGACGGGCAGCTGGTCGAGCAGCAGGCGCACAGGATACAGGCCGACGGGCGGTCGATTTTTTCCTGGTCTTCCTTCGATTGCAGGCGCTCGCGGTCGGGCGGCGCCGGCGTGCGCGTCTGCAGCCACGGCTTCACCGAAGCGTACTGGGCGTAGAAGTTGGTGAGGTCGGGCACCAGATCCTTGATCACGGGCAGATGCGGCAACGGGTAGATCTTCGCGTCGCCTTTGATCTCGCCGATCGCCTTGGTGCACGCCAGCGTGTTCACGCCGTCGATGTTCATTGCGCACGAACCGCAGATGCCTTCGCGGCACGAGCGGCGGAAGGTCAGCGTGGAGTCAACCTCGTTCTTGATCTTGATCAGCGCGTCGAGAACCATCGGGCCGCAGCTGTCCATGTCGACCTGGTAGGTGTCGACGCGCGGCTTCTGGTTCGAGTCCGGGTCGAACCGATAGATGCGGAACGTCTTGACGTTCTTCGCACCCGCCGGGGCCGCGTGACTCTTGCCGGGCTGGACCCGGGAATTCTCGGGAAGTCTGAATTGGGGCATGGGTGGGAAGTGAGCAGTGATTAGTGATTAGTGATTAGTGAGTAGTGAGTAGTGAGTAGTGAGTAGTGAGTAGTGAGTAGTGAGTAGTGAGTCGTGAGTCGTGAGTCGTGAGTCGTGACTAGTGAGTAGTGAGTAGTGAGTAGTGAGTAGTGAGTAGTGAGTCGTGAGTCGTGAGTCGTGACTAGTGATTAGTGACTGGTGATCTGTGAGTAGTGGCTGGTGACGATTACCACGATCCCGTCTTACTAGTCACTAATCACTAATCACTAATCACTATCTACTCAGTAGGTGCGGGCTTTCGGCGGGATGGATTCGACGTCGCTGGTGAGCGTGTTCAGGTGCACCGGACGGTAGTCGATGCAGACCTTGCCTGAGGCATCGACCCAGGCCAGCGTGTGCTTGAGCCAGTTCACGTCGTCGCGGTCCTTGAAGTCTTCACGGGCATGGGCGCCACGGCTTTCCTTGCGGTTGGCCGCTGACGACATCGTCACCAGCGCCTGCGCCAGCAGGTTGTCAAGCTCGAGCGTCTCGATCAGGTCCGTGTTCCAGATCAGCGAGCGGTCGGCCACTTGCACGTCCGCGAACGTGGCGAAGACAGCATCGAGCTTCTGCACGCCTTCGGCGAGCGATTCGCCGGTGCGGAACACCGCCGCGTGGTTCTGCATCACGCGCTGCATGTCGATACGAATCCCGGACGTGCGGCGCGTACCCTTCGCGCTGCGCAGCCTGTCGAGCCGGCTGATTGCCAGGTCACCTGCGTCCTTCGGCAGCAGCTTGTGCGACGTGCCGGGCTTGACCGTCCTGCCGCAGTGATGCGCGGCCGCACGACCGAACACGACGAGGTCCAGCAGTGAATTGGAGCCGAGGCGGTTCGCGCCGTGCACCGACACGCAGGCCGCCTCGCCCACGGCCATGAGGCCCGGGACGACCGAATCCGGATTGCCGTTGCGCAACGTGACCACTTCGCCGTGCACGTTGCAGGGAATTCCTCCCATGTTGTAGTGCACGGTCGGCAGCACCGGGATCGGTTCGCGCGTGACGTCGACGCCCGCGAAGATTCTTGTCGTCTCGGCAATTCCCGGCAGGCGCTCCTGGATGACGGCAGCGCCAAGGTGTTCCAGGTGCAGGTGGATGTGGTCCTGGTGCGGACCGACGCCCCGGCCCTCGCGGATCTCGATCGTCATCGAACGACTGACGACGTCGCGTGAGGCGAGGTCCTTGGCGTTCGGTGCGTAGCGTTCCATGAAGCGCTCGCCCGCCGAGTTGGTGAGGTACCCGCCTTCTCCCCGCACACCTTCAGTGATGAGGCAGCCCGCACCGTAGATGCCGGTGGGGTGAAACTGCACGAACTCCATGTCCTGCAGCGGCAGACCGGCACGCAGCGCCATGCCGCCGCCGTCGCCCGTGCAGGTGTGCGCGGACGTGCAGGAGAAGAATGCGCGGCCGTAGCCGCCCGTCGCCAGGATCACGGTGTGCGCGCGGAAGCGATGCAGCTGGCCCGTCGACATGTCGAGCGCCACGACGCCGCGGCACGCGCCATCCTCCATGATCAGGTCGACGGCGAAGTATTCGATGAAGAAGCGCGCCTCATGCTTGAGCGACTGCTGGTAGAGCGTGTGCAGCATTGCGTGGCCGGTGCGGTCCGCCGCAGCGCACGTGCGCTGCGCAATGCCCTTGCCGTAATTCGTCGTCATGCCGCCGAACGGGCGCTGGTAGATCCGGCCGTCCTCGGTCCGGGAGAACGGCAGGCCGTAGTGCTCGAGCTCGAGGATTGCCGCCGGCGCTTCCTTGCACATGAACTCGATCGCGTCCTGGTCGCCGAGCCAGTCAGAGCCCTTGATGGTGTCGTAGAAGTGGAAACGCCAGTCGTCCTCGCCCATGTTGCCAAGCGCTGCGCTGATGCCGCCCTGCGCGGCGACCGTATGGCTGCGCGTCGGGAATACCTTGCTGATGCACGCCGTGTTCAGGCCCTGCTCGGCAAGGCCGAATGTGGCGCGCAGTCCGGCGCCGCCTGCGCCGACGACGACGACGTCGTACGTGTGATCGGTGAACGCGTAATCCGCAGTGGTCATGCCTGGGCTCCAAACGCGATGCGCAACACGGCGAGGATGCCGATCAGGGCAGCCACGACGAGCGCGAACTTGAGCGCGACCAGCACGACCAGACGCGTGCCCTTGTCGCCGATGTAGTCCTCGAACACGACCCGCAGGCCCAGCTGCGCATGATAGGCGGCGACTGCGACGAGCAGCAGCGCCATCACTGCCGAGAACGGCGAATGCAGCCAGCCGATCACCGCCGCATGCGGGACACCGGCGCCCAGCAGCGCCAGCGACGCCATGAACCAGCAACCGAGAATGACGAGTGCCACGGCCGTGACGCGCTGCGAGTACCAGTGGCCGGAGCCGCCCCGGGCGGACCCTAGGCCGAGGACACGGCCGAGCGGGCTGCGCAGGCTCACGGGGCACCTCCGAGCGACGCGCCGAGCATGACCCACAACACCACCGTCACCATGACCGCACCGATCGCCGCCGCCCAGCCTGTCTTGCGCGCTATGGGAAGTTCAAAGCCGTAGCCGGCATCCCAGAACAGGTGTCGGATGCCGTTCAAAAAGTGGTAGGAGAATGAGAACAATCCGCCGATGAGCAGCAGCCTTGCCAGCGGTGAACCGAGCGTGGCGAGTGCCGCGGCGTAACGCTCGGGCCCGGAGGCCGCGGCGGCCAGCCAGTAGACCAGCACGAAAAAGCAAAGACTGAGCAGGACGCCGGTGATCCGGTGCAGGATCGACAGGGTGTTGGTGTATTGCCAACGGTACTGCATGAACGGGGATAGCGGCCGCTCGGGCTGCGCCATGACGTTACCTCTCCTCGGGAATCCGGTACGCTAGAAGTCGATGCAGCGCCCCGCCTTCTCCCAGTCTCCGAACCGCGTGGGTTCGGGCCCGTCCCGGCCTCCGATTTCGCGCGGCAGGACCGGCGGCTGCGGAGTTGCCTGGGATTGCGGCCCGACCTTGGGCGATGCGGCCGGCGGGTCGATCTGGTGGGCGGTCTGGTCGTCGTGCGAAAGCTTCATGTTCAACCAGTGATCTTGCCAGATGTTGCCTGTGTTCTCCACCGGGCGCTTGAGCTATGGTCCTGCCGTCCAGGCTGCAATTGAACCCGGATTGAACGATGAATGAGGATCCCACGCAGGCCCTGCGCGCAGTGCTGTTGCCCGGTTTCGGCGTCCTGCGCATAGGCGGGGCCGATGCCGCGACGTTTTTGCAGGGCCAGTTCACGAACGACGTGCGCCTGTTGGCCGACGGCCGGACCCAGGTGTCGGCCTGCTGCACCAGCCAGGGACGCGTCATTGCGCTCGCGCGCTTCCGCCAGACCGACGACGCGATCTACGCGCTCTTGCCCGCGGACATGCTTGGCAGGGTGGCCACGCACCTGCGCAAGTTCGTCCTGCGCTCCAAGGTGGAGATCCTGCAGGCGGCAGACCTGAACGTCGGTGCGATCCTCACCGGTGACGCCGCCGCCGCGGCGCAGGCGCACCGCGTGTTCGACGAAGCCGCGCTCACGCTGTCGTCCGTGCCACTGGCGGGCACGACCGAAGTCGTGACCTTTCAGTACGCGCCCGGCCGTGAAGTCATCGCGGCGCCGCCGGCGGCGTGGCGTTCGATCAGCGGACTGTCGTTGAGCCGGCCGAGTCCACTCGCGCAGGCCGAGTGGCTCGCGGCCGACATCGCCGCAGGACTGCCGCACGTGTTTGCCGCCGCGGCGGAGCAGTTCATTCCGCAGATGCTCAATGTCGACCTGATCGACGGCGTCAGCTACAGCAAGGGTTGCTACACAGGACAGGAGATCGTCGCACGTACGCACCATCTGGGTCGTGTAAAGCGGCGCACCATGCGTTTTCACCTTGCGGCGGGCGGTGTTGTCCCCGCGCCCCTGTCGCATCTGCTGCTCGACGGGACGAAGGTGGCCGATGTGCTGATGACCGCCGAGACCGGCGACGGCATCGAGTTGCTGGCGGTCACGAACCTGGATGCGGCGGGAAAGGTGTTGCAGTTGGAGGATGGGCGCAGCGCCGCGCCGCGTTCGCTCCCGTACAGTTTGTAGGGGAGGAAGGGGAGGAAGGGCCGGAACCGTGGTTCACGCGCGGGCGATTCGCCTCCGACCAGGCCCTGTTGCCGAATCGTGCTGGTGGTATTCGTATCGTGCGTGCCTCACGCCGAAAGCAGCCATTCGAAGGGGAAAACGGTAGAGCCGAGATGTGGCGCGGTGACCGTAGGTTTGGTTTGTCTGTTGCCGCCCCTTTCGTTTGGCGGTGCCC
>Ga0073899_10005092_pt1 | contig 11489 bp, 9 predicted proteins | sample KloWWTmetaKNB5Ph_FD_88975 | JGI IMG/M metagenome (GOLD analysis project Ga0073899, IMG submission 88975) | Active sludge microbial communities from Klosterneuburg, Austria, studying microevolution and ecology of nitrifiers - Klosterneuburg... | ecosystem: Engineered > WWTP > Aerobic digester >...
CCGCGACCGAAGAGGTCGTGGCGCATCCCGGTGATCGGATCGAGGAAGCCGCTCATGTTCTCGACCACGCCGAGGATCGGGACGTTCACCTTCTCGAACATCTTCGCGCCACGCAGCGCATCGCCCACGGCCACTTCCTGCGGCGTCGTGACAATCACCGCGCCACTCACCAACACCTGCTGCACCAGCGAGAGCTGGGCGTCGCCGGTGCCCGGCGGCATGTCCACGATCAGGTAGTCGAGCTCGCCCCAGGCCACGTCGTGCAGGAACTGGTGGATGATCTTGGTGATGATCGGGCCGCGCCAGATGGCTGGTGCGTCGCGGTCCACCAGGAAGCCGATGGACATCAGCTTCACGCCGAAGGCGTCGAGCGGGATGATGCGCCCGTTCTCGACCATCGGCCGCTCGTAGACACCTGCCATCCGCGGCAGGTTCGGGCCGTAGAAGTCGGCATCCATGATGCCGACGCGGAAGCCGCGCTCGGCGAGCGCCACCGCGATGTTCACGGAGACCGTGGACTTGCCGACGCCGCCCTTCCCCGACGAGACCGCGATCACCTTGGCGATGCCGGGGACTTCCATCGGCGTCGGCGCGGGGACGGCGGCCTGCGCGCTCTGCGGCGGCTGGTGCGTCGTGGGCGCCGGGCCCGCCGGGTCCACCACCTTGACCTTCGGTTGCGGATAGCCGGCAGCGGTGAATGCCTGGCGCGTGAGGCGCACCAGCGTCGCGGGGTCGTCTCGGCGGAGCTTGAAGGTGAAGCTCGCCTCGCGCGTGTCGGCGTCGACGGCGAGGTCGGCGATCATCCCGGAGGCGATCAACCCCTGACCCGTGCGGGGGTTCTGTACCTGCTCGAGGAGTGCGCGAACGGCGTCCTCGTGAGTGCTGCTCATTGTGTCATCCTTTGCTCAGACCGCCTCGACCGTGCGGACCTCGGGGACCGACTGCTTGAGGCGCGTCTCGATGCCATGCTTGAGGGTGATGGTGGCGGACCTTCCGCCACCAGACGCAGAAGTCTAATCACCGGCCCAACGCACGCGAGTAGGACAGCTCTTGAATACGAAACCGGGCCCGAAAGGGCCCGGTTTCTGAGCATCAGCCCCCTCGTCTCTGCGAGAGGCTACTTGCCGAGCCGGTAACGAACAATGCTCGGGAGATCGTCCTGATCCAGCTCGATGGTCCAGATCTGTTTGAGATCGGCCACGGCGAGTTTCGCCGGGCCTGGCAGATTCAACCGACCGAGCGTCGATCCGTCAGGACGAAGGACTGTCCAGGGACGGACATTCTTACCCCAGCCTTCGATCCACACGCTACCGTCGCGGCCGATGAGTGCGCTCCGCAGCGGAGGGAATCGCGGCGGTGCCGTGAGCCCTGTCCACGCGGCATGGGCCGGAGGGGAAAGTCGCAATTTCGTTCGGGTCGCGATGATGCTATCCCACGCGGCGCGAGTCATGCAAGTTGGCACGGAGGAGACGCGCCTCCGCCACAACTCACTCCCGTCGCGCCGCATCATCACCACGTAGACCGTGGAGTCGTTCAGCTGATCGATGGCGGCGAGGTGCATGCCGTCAGGCGATTCGCGCAGGAGCGTCTCGCGGCAGAACGGCTTGAAGAGGGCTCCCCCCTCGAACAGCACAGTGCATGGCTCGCCGACTCGGCCCAGCACGGCCTGCCTTGCCACGCCGTTGCCATCCACGAGCCAATACGCTTCACGGCGGCCGAAGTTGCCATCCGCGCTGGGAGGCTGCCGCGCCGTCAGCTTGTAGAGAGTGCTTCCGTCCGGATAGAGCGCGCTCGGCGCTGTCCCAGTCACGACGCCGACGAGGTCTTTCGGAAGTGCCGCAGAGGGGACCGATGGCACCGGCCGCGGCTCCCCGAGAGTGGCGTCGGCGCGGACATAGGAAATCCGGCCCAGAGACCCATCATGAACCCAAAGTGAGTCGCCGGTCCAGCCGCTGAGTCCGATAGAGCCGAACTCCCCCGGCCCGCCACCAGCTCGACCGAGGACCTTCAGGAGGCGGCCTGTCGCGTCGTAAACGCGGAGGTTGCCATCCATCGGCTGCGAGATGATGATCGTGCCGTTCCGACTGACGCCGAGCCAAAGCACCCGAGTGAAGTCGGCGGCCTCCCCACCGATCCGGAGTTCTTCCCGGATCGGCACAAGGTTCGATTGTGCTGAAGCAGAGACGATGGGGAAGGCAACAAGGGCTGCTACGAGCCCAACAGCTGCGGACCGGTGGTCACGCATTGGCGGCATTGGATCTCCCGGGGAGTCGGCGCCTCGGAGGCGCGGTACCTCAGACCGCCTCGACCGTGCGGACCTCGGGGACCGACTGCTTGAGGCGCGTCTCGATGCCATGCTTGAGGGTGATGGTGGCGGCGGCACACCCCTGACAGGTGCCACCCATCCGAAGCAGCAAATGCCCCTCGGCCGGGTCGAAGTCGATCACCTCCACCGACCCCTTGTGCGAGGCGATGTAGGGACGAATCCCCTCGAGGGCTGCCTCGATCCGCTCCATGATGTCCACGGCTGCTCCACTGCTAATTCAGACTGCGTTACTCGGAGATGCGAAACCTATTCCCCCGCTCTTCCACTACAACCCCGCCGAGGCCGTCGCGGTGCCACGAAGATAGGCCCGCGAGGCCTCGAGGATCGTCTCCTGGACCTCACCGAGCGTTCCGGCGATGGCAACCCCGGCGGCCTTGGTGTGTCCCCCACCGCCGAACTGGCGCGCCAAGGCGGCCACGTCCACCCCACCGACGCTCCGGAGCGAGACCTTGACCCGCCCCCCCGACATCTCGCGGAAGAGCAGTGCCAGCCGAACCCCCTTCACGCTCCGGGCATGCTCCACGATCCCGTCGAGGTCGTCGGGGTCCACATCGTGCCGCTCCAGCGCCCCCGGCGGCACCGTGACCCAGGCCAGGCCGCAGTCGTCTTCCACCACCAGCGTCTGCAGCACCTCGGCGAGGAGGCGCGGACGGCCGACCGGCGCCGAGGCGTAGATGTCCACGTAGGTCTGCTCGGTATCCACGCCGAGCTCGAGCAGCGCCGCGGCCGCCCGGAGCGTGGCCGGCTTGGTGTTCGAGAAGCGGAAGCCGCCGGTGTCGGTCACCAACGCGACGTACATCGCGCGCGCCGCGGCCGGCGTGATGGTCCAGCCGAGTTCCATCGCGAGACGGTGGATCAACTCGCCGGTCGCTGCCGCCGTCGGATCCACGTACCGTGGGCCGGCCGGGAGGTCGCCCGCGCTCACGTGGTGGTCGATGCATCCCACCGGCACGCCGCGTTCGCGCACCGTCTCGGCGAGAATGCCAAGCCGGCCGAGGTCGGCGATGTCGAGCACCAGGATGGCGTCGGCGCGACGCAGCTCCTTGACCGCCTGTCCGCTCTTGTCGACGCCCGGGAGGTCGGCAAAGAGGAAGGCGAAGCGATCGGGCGTGGCGGTCGGATTGGTGATGATCGCCTCGATGCCGAGGCCGCGGAGGAGGTGCACCATCGCCACCTCGCTGCCGAGCCCGTCGCCGTCGGGATTGACATGGGTGGTCAGGCAGAGGCGCATGCCGGGACGCCACAACGCCGCCACCTCGAGGGCAGCGGCGCTTGGCGTGATGGGGGTCGCGGAAGTCATGCGACCAAAATAGTCGAACGGCGCGCGGTCAGGAGCCGCGAAGTTTCGAGTGCCGGATGCCGTACGCGAAGTAGATCGCCAGCCCGATGACGAGCCAGACAGCGAGACGCTCCCAGGCCACCATCGGCAGCGCGGTCATCAGGTACACCGATGAGATCACGCCCATCGGCGCCACGAACCAGACCCACGGCGTCTTGAACGGCCGGTGCAACTCCGGCTCCCGGATGCGCAGCACGATCACCCCGGCCGACACGATCGCGAAGGCGAGCAGCGTGCCGATCGAGACCAGATGGGCGGCTTCGGAGACCGTGAGGAACCCGGCCGGAATGGTCACTGCGAGCCCGACCACGATGGTGGTGATCCATGGCGTGCGGAACTTGGGATGGAGCGTGTTGACCCACGCCGGCAGCAGCCCGTCCTTCGACATCGAGTAGAAGACGCGCGTCTGTCCCATGAGCTGGACGAGGATCACCGAAGTCAGCCCGGCGATCGCGCCCAGCTTGATCACGGTGGCGAACCAGCCGAGGCCGGCCACGTCGGCCACCTTGGCGATCGGGTCCGGCACGTTCAGCTCGCGGTACGGCACCACGCCGGTCGCGATGGCCGAGACGACCATGTAGAGGATGGTGCAGATCACCAGCGACCCGATGATGCCGATCGGCATGTCGCGTTGCGGGTTCTTGGCTTCCTGCGCCGCCGTCGAGACCGCGTCGAAGCCGATGTAGGCGAAGAACACCACGCCGGCACCGGCCACGATCCCGGTGACGCCGAAGGCCTCGCGCGGCCCTGCATTGGGCGGGATGAACGGCTGCCAGTTGGCCGGATTGATCTTGCCGATGGTCAGCGCGATGATCGCGAGCACGACCGCGACCTTGATCACCACGATGACGTTGTTGACGTTTGCCGACTCGCGGATGCCGACCACGAGCAGCGTGGTGACCAGCGTGGTGATGAGGATGGCCGGCGCATTCACGATGGCGGTGACGGTGCTGCCGTCGGCGAGCGTGACGAGCGCACCGCGCGGTGCGGTGAACTCCGCCGGGATGATGATGCCGAGGCCGTTGAGCAGCGACACCACATAGCCCGACCAGCCGATCGCCACCGTGGTGGCGGACAAGGCGTACTCGAGCACGAGATCCCAACCGATGATCCACGCGAAGAGCTCGCCGAGCGTGGCATAGCCGTAGGTGTAGGCCGAGCCGGCCACCGGCACCACCGACGCGAACTCCGCGTAGCAGAGCGCGGCGAAGATCGCGGCGGTGCCGGCCAGCGCAAACGAGAGCACGACGGCGGGTCCGGCGTTGTTGGCGGCCACCGTGCCGGTGAGCACGAAGATGCCAGTCCCGATGATCGCCCCGATCCCGAGCATGATCAGGTTCACGGGCCCAAGCACGCGCTTGAGCCCCTGCTCCCCCGCCGCCTCGGCCTGCAAGGCGGCGATGGACTTGCGCCGGAACAGGCTCACGGAATCGAGCCTGCCGGCGGCACCTTTTCGTTCTCGGGCGTGGCCATCAGCTTGCTGAACGACCAGAGCATCAGCGAGAGGACACAAGCCCAGGCCGTCCCCATGAAGAGCAGGGCATTCAGCCCGAGCGTGTTGGGCGGCAGCGCGGCCGCCGTGGCGAGCGTATCCATCAGGCAGTCCCTCCCTTAAGGGCCTTCTTCGCCCACGCCTTCTTGATCAGCCAGATCTGGAAGAAGAGGATCAGCAGCATCAGGCCGCGCGACGCCCACTTCACCGGGACGTTCGCCTCGGGGACCCCTTCCATCATCAGCGTCGGAATGGCGTCCTGCACCGTCCACCAGATCATCATGATCAGGAGGAAGGCCGGCGTGACGTAGGTGATGATCGGCTTGTAGAACGCCGGGATGCGCATGGCCGCACCCTCGTGCAGCTCCTTCCAGGCGTTGTTCGGCCCGAAGATCCAGACGAAGATCACGGTCTCCACCAACGCGAGGATCACGAGGCCGAAGGTGCCGGCCCAGTAGTCCCACTCATCGAGGAAGCCGCGGGTGTTGTAGACGATGTGCAGGATGCCGAGGAGCAGGGCGATCGCCGCGAGGCTCCACGCGGTCCGCTTGCGCGTCCAGCCGAAGTTCTCCTCGACGAACGCCAGCGCGGGCGTAGCCATCGAGACCGACGAGGTGATGCCGGCAAAGAAGAGCAGGCCGAACCACATCACGCCCGCGGCGGCGGCCACCATCGGCCCGCCGGGGAGGTTGTTGAATACGAGCGGCATCGAGATGAAGCCGAGGTCGAACGAGCCGCCCTTGGCCACCGCAACGGCACCCGCCACGCCGAAGAACGTCACGACGGCCGGGATCGCCAGCGAGCCGCCGAGCACGACTTCCGCCGTCTCGTTGGTGGCCGCGGTCGCGATGCCGGAGAGGACGAGGTCGTCCTTCTTGGTCAGGTAGGACGCGTAGGCCTGCAGCGAGCCCATGCCGACCGAGAGCGTGAAGAAGATCTGTCCGGTGGCCGCCAACCACACCTTGGGCGAGCCGAGGGCCGACCAGTCCGGTGTGTACATGAAGCGGAGGCCGTCGAGCGGACCTTGCGTCGTCGTGATGCCATCGTGCGTGACGGTGACCGGGTCGAGCGTCAGCACGCGGATCACCAGGATGACCGCGAAGACGAAGAGGATCGGCATGCCGATCTTGGCGAGCTTCTCGATGCCCGCCGTCAGCCCCTTGCTCACCACCCAGAAGTTCACGGCGATGGTGACGAAGAAGAAGCCGAACGGAACCCAGAAGCCGTGCACGGTGCCGTTCTCGAGGTCGATGTACGACTTGAAGAACGCCGCCATCCCCGCCTGATCAAGGCCCTGCGTCTGCCCCGTCAGCGAGAAGAAGGTCCACGCGAGCGTCCACGACTCGATGTAGCAGTAGTAGATGAGCACGATGACCGGCATGAAGAGGCCGAGCACGCCGAGATACTTGGCGACCGGATTCTTCCAGAGGGCGTCGAACATTCCCGGGGTGCTCCCCTGCCCGCGCACGCCGCCGTACCGCCCCACGCCCCACTCGATCCACATCAGCGGGATGCCGACGAGGAGGAAGGCGATGAAGTACGGGATCATGAACGTCCCGCCGCCGTTGTCGACCGCCTGACGCGGGAAACGGAGGAAGTTGCCGAGGCCGACGGCGTTGCCGGCCATGGCGAGGATCAGTCCGATGCGCGAGCCCCATTGCTCGCGCGGAGCGGCGACGTCAGCCAAGGGTGCCTCTGGGGGATGAAGGTGGGACGGAACCGGCCCTGGGGCCGGACAAGACTAATCTACGCATCGGTGCCGGTGCTCGTTGGTACGACCACCGGCCCGCCAGGATTCAGACGCTGTAGTTGGGTGCTTCGCGCGTGATGGTGACGTCGTGCGGATGCGATTCCCGAAGGCCGGCCGAGGTCACCTGCACGAACTCGGTCTCCGATTGCAACGCGGCGATGGTCTCGACGCCACAGTACCCCATGCCGCTGCGGAGTCCGCCGACCATCTGGAAGAGCACGTCGCCGACCGGCCCCTTGTAGGGCACGCGGCCCTCGATCCCTTCGGGCACGAGCTTGGTGGGCGAGACCTCGCCATCCTGGAAGTAGCGATCGGCCGAGCCATCCTGCATCGCCGAGAGCGAGCCCATCCCGCGGATCAGCTTGAAGCGCCGCCCCTCGGCGAGGATGCTCTCGCCCGGGCTCTCCTCGGTACCGGCGAGCATCGAGCCCATCATCACGCACGACGCGCCGGCCGCGAGGGCCTTGACGACGTCGCCGGAATACTTGATGCCGCCGTCGGCGATCACCGGCACGTCGCCCGCCCCGCGCACCGCATCCATGATCGCGGTGACCTGGGGCACGCCGACGCCGGTGACGACGCGCGTGGTGCAGATCGAGCCGGGGCCGATCCCCACCTTCACGGCATCCACGCCGCGTTCGACGAGGGCCCGCGCGCCGGCCTCGGTGGCGATGTTGCCGGCCACCAACTGGACCGACGGGAACGCCTCACGCAACGTGGCCACGGTGCTCAGCACGCCCTCGGAATGGCCATGCGCGGAATCCACCACGATCACGTCCACGCCGGCATCGATCAGCGCGCGCGCACGTACCAGCGCTTCCTGCCCCGCCCCGACCGCGGCGGCCACGCGAAGGCGCCCGTGCTGATCCTTGTTGGCGTCGGGGTGTTCGCGGCGCTTGAAGATGTCCTTGACGGTGATCAGCCCCTTGAGGAGGCCGGCACCATCGACGACGGGCAACTTCTCGATGCGGTGGCGTGCGAGGATCGCCTCGGCCTCCTCGAGCGTGGTCCCGACCGGCGCCGTCACCAGCCCCTCGCGCGTCATCGCTTCGGCGATCGGCCGATCGAGCGCCCGCTCGAACTGGAGGTCGCGATTGGTGATGATGCCGATCAGCCGCCCGTCGCCATCGACGATCGGCACGCCGGAAATCCGGAAGCGGCGCATCAGCGCGTGCGCCTCGCGGATCGGGCGGTCGGGGCCGAGGGTGATCGGGTTCATGATCATCCCGCTCTCGCTGCGCTTGACCCGGTCCACCTCGGCAGCCTGCCGATCGATGGACATGTTCTTGTGGATCACGCCGATGCCGCCGGAACGCGCCATCGCCATCGCCATCTCCGCCTCGGTGACGGTGTCCATGGCGGCCGCGACGAGCGGGATGTTGAGGGAGATCTGGCGAGTGAAGCGGGAAGCGGTGGACACCTGGCGCGGATGCACCATCGAGTGGCGCGGCACGAGCAGGATGTCGTCGAAGGTCAGCGCGTGACCGGCACGGATGCGGCTCATCGGGTGCGGACCGCGTGGCAGAGCGGCGAGGTGGGATTCAACATCCTCAAACGTACCGACACGCGGGCCCCCGGATCAACCCGGCGGGTCGGCCGGAGGGGTCGGTGCGGCGGGCGTTGCCGCGGGGGGCGCGGGGTCCTTGGCGCCCGACTTGGCCAGCTGCTCGGCCGTCTTGCTCGCCTCATCCACCACCGCGGTCGCTGCCGAGGCAATGCCACGCATCACCTTGGAGGCCCCATCGAAGAAGCCGACCGTGCCCGAGATCGCCTCGAGCGGCAGCTTGCCGGCCCGCATGGTGTCTTGGACTGTGTCGCTGAGCCGGGCAAAGATGTTGGTCGGCGTGGAACGCTCGGCGTACTTGCTCTCGAGAAACTCGACGTAGTCGAGGATCTGCAGACCGCGCTCGTCGGGGAGGGCCTCGAGGCGGCGGGCAATGCGGTCGCGCAGTTGTTCGTTCATGGCCCCTCCGGGGCTCAGTCGAGCCGACGCACGAACGTCAACACCGGCGTCGGAAGAAAGCGGCTGCGGCCGGCCCGAATGGTGGCCCGGATTCGCACCTTGGCGAGCGGCTCCATGGCGCGGAACTTCGCGGCCTCCTCCCTGCTGACGACCAGATAGATGAATCCGGTTTCAGGCAGGGGGCCTCGGCCCAGCACGTAGGGCTGGCCGGGCGGCAGCTCGGGGCGCAGCTCGTCGGCGGTCTGGATGGCCAGGACCTGCATGGTCCACTCTACGGTCTCGCCCACGAAGCGATCGGGGTTGGCCCGAATGTCCGCGGCCGACGGCCCGCCCGAGCGGCCCCCCTCGCCAATATTGGTCTCCCGGACCCACGCCTCGACCCGGACCTTGGCCCACCCGTCCCGACGCTCGAGCACCTCGGCTGCCACCGGGACTTCGAGGGTGGCAAGCGGCGGTCCCGCAGGGGCGCTGGCGAGGGTGGCACCACCGCTCACCGTGGTGGCGCCGCTGGAATCGGTGGCTGCGGCGGCGGTCGGCGCCTTCGCGGGCAGCGCGGCCGGCGGTGTCGCGGCGGCCGGCTTGGTCTCGGTGGCCGGGGCGGTGGCACTCTTGAGCAGCCACGCGGTCCGTTCCACCCTGACCCAATCGCCCTGCCGCTCGAGCTGCTTGAAGAGCACCCCGGCCCGGACCGTCCCGACCACGTTGCCACCACCCGGGGCACTGCGCAGGGTGGTCCCGGCCGCGAGCGCCACGGCGAGGTCATAGCCGTCGCGGCGGTCGGCACGCACCGCAGTGTTGGCGAGCCAACCGGCAAAGCGCACCTCGACCCAGTTCCCGCGCACGGTGCCCGGGACCACGGCATTCCCCTTGGCGAGGCGCCCGAGCACGGTGCCGTTGGGCTCCTTCTGGACCTCGGCCTCGGTGCTGAGTATGGCGCGGGCGTTCGCCTGCGCGGCAAGCGGCGCCGTTGCGAAAGCAACGGCGGCCCACAGCAGCACGAGGCAGGCTGGTAGGCGGTTTCTGGCAGGGATAGATTGCGGCGCGCCGATCACGGATTGAGAGTGTAGACGTCGCGGAGGAGCATGTCAAACGCCCGCATGCAGTCGGCGCCGGTGGTCCTGGTCGTCCTCGACGGCTGGGGCTGGCGCACAGCCACCGAAGGCAACGCCATCGCCATGGCCGAGACCCCGACCTGGGACCGGCTGGTCGCGCGCGCCCCGCGCACCCTCCTCGACGCCAGCGGCCTCGCCGTGGGCCTCCCCGAAGGACAGATGGGCAACTCCGAGGTGGGCCATCTCAACCTCGGCGCCGGCCGGGTGGTCCCGCAGGATCTGGTGCGGATCAACCAGACCATCGCCCGCGACGAATTCATCGCCCTCCCCGCGTTCGCCGAGCTCTGTGCCGAGGTCGTGAAGGCCGGCACCACCCTGCACCTTGCCGGGCTCCTCGGCTCGGGCGGCGTGCACGCCATTGACGGCCACCTGCGCGCCGCCATCGACGCCGCCGTGCGTCTCGGCGTTCCGCGCATCGCCATCCACGGTTTCCTCGACGGACGCGATTCGGCGCCGACCTCCGGCGTGGACGTGGTCACGGCACTGCAAGCCGACATCGCCCGGTATGGCGCCGGACGCACGGTGCTCGCCTCGCTGGTCGGTCGCTACTTCGCGATGGATCGCGATCGCCGGTGGGAACGCCTCCGCCTCGCGTACGACGTGATGGTGCACGGTATCGGCCTCCCGGTGACCGACCCCGCCGCCGGCGTCCGCGAGGCGCACGCGCGCGGCGAGACCGACGAATTCGTGAAGCCGTTGGTGGTGGTGCAGGAGGGCCGCCCTGTGGCGCCGCTCCGGAGCGGCGACGGGATCTTCTTCGTGAACTATCGCTCCGATCGGATGCGGCAGATCGTCGGCGCCCTCTGCATTGCCGGCTTCGACGGCTTCGACGTGGCCGATCGGCCGACGCTGCGCGCCGCGACGATGACGCAATACGACCAGACCTTTCCGATCCCCTCGGCCTTTCCGCCGTTCTCGATGGCGCGCATCCTCGCCGAGACGCTGAGCGTGGTGGGGCGGACGCAGTTCCGCACCGCCGAGACCGAGAAGTATCCGCACGTGACCTACTTCTTCAACGGCGGCAACGAAGTGCCGTGGCAAGGCGAGGAGCGCGAGTTGGTGCCCTCGCAGAAGGTGGCGACGTACGACCTCGCCCCCGAGATGAGTGCCGCGGGCATTACCGACGTCCTCTGCCGCGCGCTCGCGCGCCGCGAGCACGATTTCTTCCTCGCCAACTTTGCCAACGCCGACATGGTGGGGCATACGGGCGTGATCCCGGCGGTGATCCGCGCGGTCGAGGCCGTGGATCGTGCGCTGGAGCGGGTGCTGGCCGCGGCGGAGCGGGAGGGCGCCCGCGTGTTGGTGACGGCCGACCACGGCAACGCCGAGATGATGATCGACCCGGTGACTGGAGGCCCGCACACGGCCCACACCACCAACCCTGTCCCATTCCTGACATTCGGACACGACCAACCGCTTCGCGCGGGCGGTGCCCTGTGCGATGTTGCTCCGACGATTCTCGACCTGCTCGCCCTCGAGCAGCCGGACGAGATGACCGGCCGGTCCC
>Ga0073899_10005096_pt1 | contig 11485 bp, 8 predicted proteins | sample KloWWTmetaKNB5Ph_FD_88975 | JGI IMG/M metagenome (GOLD analysis project Ga0073899, IMG submission 88975) | Active sludge microbial communities from Klosterneuburg, Austria, studying microevolution and ecology of nitrifiers - Klosterneuburg... | ecosystem: Engineered > WWTP > Aerobic digester >...
GCTTGAGGGTTTTCTGGATTTCCAGGTGTTCGTGCGTGAAATTCATGGCAAGCGCCCGGTCGATCAGGAGAAGACCTTGGGCGTCACCGCGCGGTGAAAGCCGTTGAACGGTTTGATGGCCGCTCGCTCACGCGCCTTCTCGTCGGCCACACGCATCGGCCAGCCCATGCGCACCTGCGGGCGCGCGCCGTCGATGCGCAGCGTGCTGCCGCTGATGAAGGAGGCCGCCGGGCTGAGCAGAAACACAATGCCGGCGGCGGTTTCGGCCTCGGTGCCAAAGCGCCCCAGTGGCACGGTCTTGGCCATCTCGCGCAACATCGGTCCCATGGCCTCGGGGTAGTGGTCCATGCCACTCGACGCGATGTAGCCCGGCGCCACGGCATTGACCCGCACGCCGCGCGCGCCCCACTCCAGCGCCGCTGTCTCGGTGAAGCTGACCATGCCGGCACGCGCCGCGCCGCTGTGCGCCATGCCCGGCATGGAGCCCCACATGTCGGCCACGATGTTGACGATGGCGCCGCCCTGTTTGCTCATGGTCTGGGTGAAGCACTCGCGCGCCATCAGGAAGCCACCGGTCAGATTGGTGGCAATCACCGCCTCCCAGCCCTTGGCGCTGATGGCTTCCAGCGGCGTCATGTACTGTCCCCCGGCGTTGTTCACCAGGCCGTCGATTCGGCCATGCTGTGTGACGATCGCCGTCACCGCCTGCCTGACCGCGTCCTCCTGACGGATGTCACACACCTGGAAGCTGGCGCGCCCGCCATCCTGGGTGATCTCGTCCTGCACTGCCTGCAGCTTCTCGGCCTTGCGTCCGACCAGCACCACCTGGGCTCCCAGCGAAGCCAGCTCGTGCGCGACGCAGCGCCCGATGCCCGAGCCGCCGCCGGTCACCACCACCACCGTGCCCGCGAACAAGTTCGGGGCAAACACGGAACCATAAGTCATCACACTCTCCAATCAAGTCGATCTCAGGAACAGCCGCAGGGCGGCGTCGGTCAGTTCATCCACCGATGCCTCCTTGTTGCGGTCAAACCATTGCACGGTCCAGTTCAAGGCGCCCAGAATCAGCAGGCGTGACAGCTTGACCGGCGCCTGCAGTTGGCCCCCGTCGTGCAGTGCCTGCAGCACCGGCGTCCACACCGACTCGTAGCGCACCTGCAACTGCGCCAACGTGGCGCGCTCCGCCTGGCTGAGTGCGCGGTGCTCGTACAACATCACCGGCACAAAGTCATTGCCCGGCCCCAGCAACACCTCGAAGTGCACCTGGATCAGGCGGCGCAACGCCTCGCGCGCGTCGGCCGGCGGCAAGGCGCCGCCAATCGCCTGCACCTGGCGGGCAATGGCGGAATGCATGCCGGCCTCCATCACCGCGTACAGCAGCGCGTCCTTGCTCTTGAAGTGGTAGAACGGCGAGCCGCTCTGCATGCCGGCGGCGGTGGCGATGTCGCGGGTGCTGGTGCCATCGAATCCCTGCAAGCGGAACAGCCGCGCCGCGGCGCTCAACAACGCCTGGCGGCGGTTGCCGTCGTCGCGTTCGTCGGGCGTCTTGCGCGGACGTCCGCGCGCGCGCTTGGGCGCCTCGTCGGGCGCGGTTTCGACCGGCAATATGTCCATGGGGCTGGACGATAGCAGACCTTGCTATTTTTAGCAAGCGCTTGCTCTGTGAAAATGAGCCGGCGCCGCCGGGCCAGTCAAGCGGCCCGGGCGCAAGCGCGCAGAAGCCTTGGCGCAACAAGTCTGACGTGAGTCTGCTAGGCTGAACCTCTTCCTTCGCACACCGTTCACACGGAGAACATTCGATGCAATACCGACGTCTTGGCCGCAGCGGCCTGCAAGTCAGCGCGCTGTCGCTGGGCTCCTGGGTGACCTACCACAATCAGGTCGACAGCAAGGCCGCGCGCGAGCTGCTGGCCGCAGCCATGGACGGCGGCGTCAACTTCTTTGACAACGCCGAGGCCTACGCCGGCGGCAACAGCGAGGTGGTGATGGGCGAGGCAATCCGCGCGCTCAAGTGGCCCCGCCTGAACTACATCGTCTCCACCAAGTTCTTCTGGGGCCTGGACCGCGAGGGCGACGCCATCAACCGCAAGGACACCCTCAACCGCAAATACCTGATGCATGCCATCGACGGCTCGCTCTCGCGCATGGGCCTGGACTTCATCGACCTGGTCTTCTGCCACCGCCCCGACCCGCACACGCCGATAGAGGAGACCGTCCGGGCGATGAGCGACATGATCAGCCGTGGCAAGGCGCTTTACTGGGGCACCAGCGAGTGGTCGGCAGCCGACATCCGTGCGGCCTGGGACATTGCCGAGCGCCACCATTTGCACAAGCCGGTCATGGAGCAACCCCAGTACAACCTGTTCCACCGCAAGCGGGTGGAGGAGGAGTACGCGCGGCTGTATCAGGACCTTGGCCTGGGCCTGACCACCTGGAGTCCGCTGGCCAGCGGCTTGCTGACCGGCAAGTACCGCGCAGGCGTGCCGGAAGGCAGCCGCGGCGCAATGCCCAGCATGGGTTTTCTGGTCAAGGGTCTGACCGACGCGGCCAGGAACGCCGCCGTGACCGAGTTGGCAGCGGTCGCGGCTGAACTCGATTGCAGTCTGGCCCAGTTGGCCATTGCCTGGGCGGCGCGCAATCCATGCGTCAGCACCGTCATCATGGGCGCGTCGCGCCTGTCCCAGTTGCAGGACAACCTGGGCGCGCTGGCAGTGCTGCCCAGATTCACGCCCGAGGTGCTGGCCCGGATCGACCAGCTCTGCACCCCACTGGCGAGCTGACACCATGTCCGGTGACGCAAGCCGGCCCGATACGGCGCTCGCGCAACTCACCGCCGCCGGGTTTGCGGCGGCCGACGTGACACCATGGCAGCAGGCCACGCCGGCTCTGCGTGGCGACTTCGAGGCCGATGCGGCGGCCAGCAGCCGCTTCTTCGCGCTGACGCAGTCCCTGCTGCAACGGCTGCCGGCCAAGCCCAGGCGCGAGGCCGCGCAGGCGCTCACCGCAATGGAACTGCTGCGCGGCGCCCGTGCCGTGCGCGAACGCTTTCTGGGCCGGCACACCGGCTCCTTGTACGAACGCCTGACGGCCGCGCGCAGCCGCTTCGTGCTGGCCCAGGACCTGCCCGATGCAGCGGCCCGGCTGGTGCCTGGCCTGTGCCCGACGCCGGCCCAGGTGGCGGCTGAGGCGGCCGTGCGTCAGGGCGACAAGGATGGCGTCGAGATCGACCAGGGCCTGCTGCTGGCTCACGTGCTGGCCGACGAGGCGAGCGGCACGCACCTATGCCATGCCATGCTGCTGCCGCGCGCCGAGTCGCTCGAACAACTGCGCCATCTGCAGGCCAGGGGCTCGATCGACCTCGGCAACGCGCTGGTCGAGACCACAGGCCGGGCCTCGCGGGTCACGCTCAACAACCCGAAGTGCCTCAACGCCGAGGACCAGCAGACCATCGCCGCGGTGGAACAGGCGGTGGACCTGGCCCTGCTCGACACCCGTTCGGGTGTGGCGGTGCTGCGCGGCAGTGCCATCGACCATCCCAAGTACGCCGGTCGGCGTGTGTTCAGTAGCGGCATCAACCTGACCGACCTGTACCACGGCAAGATCCCCTACCTCTGGTACGTGCGGCGCGAGATGGGCTTTGTCAACAAGCTGTTCCGCGGGCTGGCCTACGCCGACCGTCCCGCCGACGAGGTAACCGGCGCCACGCTTGAGAAACCCTGGATCGCGCAGCTCGATACCTTCGCCATCGGTGGCGGCTGTCAATACCTGCTTGCCACCGACTATGTGGTCGCCGGCAGCGACGCGTACATGACGCTGCCCGCGCGCAAGGAGGGCATTGTGCCGGGTGTGGCGAACCTGCGCCTGACGCGTTTTGTCGGCGATCGGCTGGCGCGCCAGTTGGTCATGATGGAACGCCGGCTCGATTGCGCCTCCCCCGAAGGGCGCCTGATCTGTGACCAGGTGGTGGCGCCGGACGCGGTGGCGACGACGGTCGACGAGGTGGTGGCGCGCATGACCGGCTCCGGCGTGGTCAGCGCCGCAGCCAACCGGCGCGCCTTTCGCGTCGCCCAGGAACCGCTTGATCTGTTTCGGCGCTACATGGCGGTCTATGCACGCGACCAGGCCGAGTGCCACTTTTCGCCGGCGCTGATCAGCAATCTGCAAACGCACTGGCAAGCGCACGCCCGGCCGGGCTGATGCCACGCGGCCCGGCTACAGCAGGTCTTCCGACACGAACGGCGACATCAGCAGCAACTGCAGCCGCTGCAGGTAGTCGACATCGGGCTCCTCATCCAGCGGCTCGGCGCGCCCCTCGCCCTTCAGCGCCACCCATTGCAGGCCCGAACCATCGGGCTTGAGCTTGACCTGGTAGACGTGACGCACGTCCCGGTCGCGCGTGGCATTGAAGAAGCGCAGGGTGCGGTCGGCAAACACCGGGCTGTGGATCAGCAGCCCCAGCTCGGTGTTGGTGGTGGCCGAACGCTGGTCCAGATTGAGGGAACCCAGCAGGACAGTCTTGCGGTCTATGAACGCCATCTTGGCATGCCAGCGCGCGCGCGAGGCACCCGGCCCAAGGCGCAACTCGCTGGACTCCTGCAAGGGCCGCAGTTCGTACAGTTCGATGCCCAGCTTGAGCATGGGGACGCGGTAGCGTTCATACGCCAGGCTGGCCAGTGGCTCATCCGTGGTGGCCATCGAGTTGGTGATCACGCGCACGCTCTTGCCATGATCACGCGCGGATTTCAGCGCCGCCATGCCGACTCGGCCCGGCACGAAATAGGGCGAGAACAACAATAGCTCGGAACGCGTCTCCTGGAAGGCACGCACCGCGCGGTACACCGTGGTGTCGGACAGGTCCGCGTCAACGCCGCCATGCACCACCTTGTCGGGTTCGTCGGCGAAGGCGGTGGCCTCGGCCCAGATCAGCCGCTGCAGGCCCTCCTCGATGTCCATTGACAAGGGCGGCACGCCATACGAGTCTGCATTCGCCGTGCCCAGCTCGGTGCGCGCGCCGGCCACCAGCCGGTCGAAGTCCGCGCGCAACACGGCAGGCGAGTCCGCCGAGGGCGCCACGCTGTCGACCGGATAGACATGGTGACTGTTCCAGTAGTCGTCGAAGATGCGTTGCAGTTGCCCGACCACCGGGCCCAGCATGAGCGCGTCGAAATCGATGAAGTTGTCGGGACCGCGGAAGAAGTAGCCATCTGCCATGTTGCGCCCGCCCACGATGGCGATGGCACCGTCGGCCACGAACATCTTGTTGTGCATGCGGTGGTTCAGGCGCCGGAAGTCCAAGGCCAGATTGACCAGCCGTCCCAGCGTATCGGTGCGACCGATGGCAAAGGGATTGAACAGGCGCACCTCGACGTTAGGATGTGCCGCCAGACCCTGCAAGAGGCGGTCCATGCCGTGGGTGTAGAAGTCGTCGACCAGCAGGCGCACCCGCACGCCGCGCTGTGCGGCATCACGCAACTCACGCAGAAACAGCCGACCGGTCTCGTCGTTGCCAATCTGGTAGTACTGCAGATCCAGCGAGGCCTGGGCGCGGCGGATCAGGGTGATGCGGGCATCGAGGGCGATGTCGGCATCGGGCATCGGGCGCAGGCCCGAGCGCGCAATCGTCGCGCCAGGCGCCAGCGGCACACCGACCAGCGCGGAACGCTGTGCCCACTCCGCACCACCGGGCGCGCGCATGGCGGCGCGCAGGGCCAGGGCGCCCAGCACCGTGTCGGGCGAGGCAGCCAGGGCGACGCTGGCCTTGCCGGAATGCGCCGGCGGAAGGCCCGCGCAGCCGGTCAATCCCAGCAGCAACAAAACCAGCAACAGCCAAAGCCTGCGCCACTGGCGCAGGCTCGGACCAGGCACCGACGAATGAAGGAGGAACAGGTTCTGCAGCATGAGGTGACCTCGGGGCCGATGGAAGAGGCAACCCGACTCCGGTCAGCCGCCGATTTTGCCCTGAAGCCAGGAAGCGGGTCAAAGCGGTGGCCGCCACACGAGTCGGGTCGATGAAGGGCCTCACTGTGCCGGCGCTCTGGCCGGCGCGCCATGGCGATGCGACAAAGCTGCCGCCAGATCGCGTCAGCCGTCGGCCGGCGGCGTCAAGCGTCCCCGCCCAGAGGCTGCGCGTAGCCGCGACCGCGCCGCGCGGGCTCAGTCCACGAAGAAGTCGGGCAGGAAGTTCTTGTTGCCCGGTGTCACCGCGTAGCGGTCCAGATCGGTGACGCCATGGTCGGCCAACACCGCGTCGTCGATGTAGAAGTTGCCGCTGGCCGAACTGGGACCGGTGAGCACCAGGTAGGCGGCGTCGGCCATGATCTCCGGCTTGCGGCACAGCGCCACGTCGACGCCCGGAATCATCTGCATGGCTGCCGTGGCGATCGCCGTGCGCGGCCACAGGCTGTTGACGCCGATGCCATAGCGCTTGAACTCCCCGGCATGGCCCAGCGTGCACATGCTCATGCCGTACTTGGCCATGGTGTAGGCGGTGTGGCTCTGGAACCAGTGGGTCTTCATGGACAGCGGCGGCGACATGGTCAACACGTGCGGATTGCGTGCGGCCGCCGCCGACTTCTTGAGCTCCGCCAGACAGGCCATGGTGCACAAATAGGCGCCTCGGGCGTTGATGCCATTCATCAAGTCGAAGCGCTTCATCGGCGTGGCCTCGGTGTTGGTCAGGCTGATGGCGCTGGCGTTGTTGACCAGGATGTCAATGCCGCCAAAGGTTTGCACCGCCTTGGCAACCGCGTCGAACACCGCCTGGTCCTCGCGGATGTCCACCGCCAGCGGCAGGGCGCGCCCGCCGGCAGCCTCGATCTCGGCGGCCGCGCTGTAGATGGTTCCCGGCAGCTTGGGGTTGGCCTCGGCGGTCTTGGCGATGATGACGATGTTGGCGCCATCCTGGGCGGCACGCTTGGCAATCGCCAGACCAATGCCGCGCGAAGCGCCGGTGATGAACAGGGTCTTGCCCAGAAGCGTGCCGGTTTGCGCCATGAATTGGTCCCTTTCCACTGATGTAAGTGGCGGAGCATAGCGAACGCCCTGATTTTTGACAAGCAGATGCTTTGCATTAATGCTTACCGTGTGGCGACCCAGCGCGCACCTTGGGGCGGCTGTTCGACATGGATGCGGTTTAGCTATCACAATGCAGGTACGCACTGCCAAGCTTGCTGCCGCCTCGCACCTACCCTTTCCGTCGACAGGCCCCATGACCCCAGGACCGACTAACCTGACGCGTTTCACCCGCTACCTGTGGCTGACGTTCGGCACGTTCCTGATATTCACCGCGAGTTTCGTGGTCTATGTGCGTGCCGAGAAGCGCATCGACCGGGCCAACGATTCACGCCAGCGCATGTTCATCCTGGCCGACCAGCTGCGCCAGTCCTCCGATGACCTCACGCGCATGGTGCGGACCTACGTGATCACCGGCGATCTGCGCTACAAGCGGCATCACCAGGAGATTCTGGACATCCGCGACGGCAAGATGCCGCGCCCCGTGGACTACCAAAACATCTACTGGGATCTGGTGGGTGCCGATGACCTGCGCCCGCGCCCGTCGGGACCTCCGGTGGCGCTGTTGGCACTGATGCAGCAGGCCAGCTTCACCGACACCGAACTGGCGCTGCTGGCGCAGGCCAAGACCGCCTCCGACAACCTGGCCGACACCGAACGCGCCGCCATGGCGCTGATCGACCCCGGCGACGCCAATGCACAGGTCAGGCGCGCGCAAGCCATTGGCATGTTGTACGGCGATGCCTACCACCGGGCGAAGGCCGCGGTGATGCGCCCAATCAGCGAGTTCTACGGCCTGGCCGATGCACGCACGCTGCAGGGTGTGCACAGCGCGGAGGCCGAGGCAGTCTGGATGCGAGCGGCCTTCGTGCTGTTCGGCGTGCTGCTGCTGTCCCTGCTGTGGGGCGTGCGGCGCAACCTGTCGGCCGTGCTGGGTACATCTTTGAGCGAACTCCACCGACGCATCGAGAACCTGGGCAGCGGTGATCTCTCCACCCCCATTCCGGTGGCGCCAGGCCATGAGGACAGCGTGCTGGGCTGGCTGTCGGAAACCCAGATCAACCTGCAGCGCATCGAGTCGCAGCGGCGGCAGGCCGAGGCGCGCAGCCAGCGCCTGACCCAGCTCTATGCCGCTTTGAGCCAGTGCAACCAGGCCATCGTGCGCTGCACCAGCGACCTGGAGCTGTTTCCGCAGATCTGCCGCGTGATCGTGACCTTTGGCGGCATCAAGATGGCCTGGATCGGCGTTCTGGACCACGCCAGCCATTTGATCCAGCCGCTGGCGTCGTTTGGCGACGGCACTGGCTATCTAGACGGTTTGCGTATTTCAGGCGATGGCAGCGACGCGTTCGGGCAAGGCCCCACCGGCACCGCCTGGCGTGAAGATCGTCCAGTCTGGTGCCAGGACTACCAACACGACGCCCACACCCGACCGTGGCGCCAGCATGGCGAGCGATTCGGGTGGGGCGCGTCGGCCTCGCTGCCGCTGCATTGTCAGGGCAAGGTGTCGGCGGTGATCACGCTGTATGCCGACACCCCCAACGCCTTCGACCAGGAAGCACGCGATCTGCTGCTGGAAATGGCGGCGGACATCGACTTCGCGCTGAACAGTTTCGAACGCGATGCGCAGCGCCGCGAGGCCGAGCAGCGCATCCAGTACCTGGCGCACTTCGATGCGCTCACCGGCCTGCCCAATCGCGCGCAACTCGACGACCGGGCCGCGTACGCGATCAGCCTGGCACAGGGCGGCAAGGGTAGCGTGGCCCTGATGTTCCTCGACCTGGATCACTTCAAGGACATCAACGACAGCCTGGGGCACAGCGTCGGCGATGCGCTGCTAGTGGAAGTGGCGCGGCGGCTGCGACTGGTATTGCGCGCGGAAGACACGGCCTCGCGCCTGGGTGGCGACGAGTTCATCTTCCTGTTCCATGACATCGACGCCCAGCAGGCCGCTCGCCTGGCGCAGAAGCTGCTCGACGTGGTGGCCGAGCCCTACCGCATCGAATCCTATGACCTGAACGTCACCGGCTCCATTGGCATCAGCCTGTACCCCAATGATGGACCTGACCTGGAAGCGTTGTTCAAGAATGCCGACGCCGCCATGTACCGCGCCAAGCAGGAGGGACGCCAGGGCTACCGCTTCTTCACCGCCGAGATGCAGAGCCGCTCGACCCGCCATCTGCAATTGGTCAACGCGCTGCGCCAGGCGCTGGAACATGACCAACTGCGCCTGCACTACCAGCCCCAGGTTTCGCTGCACGATGGACTGATCGTCGGCGCCGAGGCGCTGTTGCGCTGGACCCACCCGGAAATGGGCGCGGTGTCACCGACCGAATTCATCCCCGCCGCCGAGGACAGCGGCCTGATCCTGCCAATCGGTGAGTGGGTACTGCGGCACGCCGCGCGCCAGGCCCGCTTCTGGATGCAGGACGGCCTGGGGCCGCTGGTGATGGCGGTCAACCTGTCGGCAGTGCAGTTCCGCCATCCCGATCTGCCCGAGTTGGTAACGCGCATCCTGACCGAGGAGAACCTGCCACCGGAATACCTGGAGCTGGAGCTGACCGAGGGCGTCGCGGTGCACGACCCACAGGGTGCCATTGCGGTGATGAACCGTTTGCACGAGCGCGGCGTGCGCATGTCGATCGACGATTTCGGCACCGGCTATTCGTCGCTGGCGCACCTGAAGAAGTTCAAGGTCTACAAGCTCAAGATCGACCAGTCGTTCGTGCGCGATATCAGCACCGACGCGGAAGACCGCGCAATTGTCGGCGCCGTCATCCACATGGCCAAGAGCCTGGGGCTGCAGACCATCGCCGAAGGCGTCGAGACCGCCGGGCAACTGGCCTTTCTGCGCGAGCAAGGCTGCGACGAAGTGCAGGGCTACTACTTCAGCAAGCCTCTGCCGGCCAGCGAGTTCGAGCAGTTCGCGCGCTCCAAGGCGCAGTCCCGGGCCTAGACGCGCGAAAAGTCCGGCTTGCGCTTGTCCATGAAGGCGCCAAACGCCTCACGCGCTGCCGGTTCACCGAGCATGCGACCAAAGATGGCGCCCTCCTGGGCAATCCGCTCGGCAATGGCCTCGGCCTGGCCCTGCTTCATCAGGCGCTTGGTGGCGATCAGTGAGCTCAAGGGTTTGGCCGCCAGCTTGCGCGCCTGCTGCTGAACCAGCGCATTGACTTCGCTGGGGGGCACGATGCGGCTGACCAGCCCCATCTCCAGCGCCGCCTCGGCCATGAAGGGCTCGCCCAGCAGCAGCGCTGCGGCCGCACGCTGGTAGCCCATCAGCTGCGGCGCCAGCAGGCTGGAGGCGGCTTCCGGACACAGCCCCAGGTTGACAAAGGGCATGGAGAAGGCTGCGTTGTCGCCGGCGTACACCAGGTCGCAATGAAACAGCATGGTGGTGCCAATGCCCACCGCCGGACCGCATACCCCGGCCAGCACCGGCTTGCTGCAGCTGCTGATGGCGCGCAGGAAACGGAACACCGGCGAGTCCTGCGTGGCCGGCGGCCGGTTGAGGAAGTCGGCAATGTCGTTGCCAGCGGAGAACACCGATTCATGCCCCTGCACGGCGATCACGCGCAGCTCGCTGTCCGCTTCAGCCCGCGCCAGCGCATCGGCCATGGCCCCATACATGGCCGATGTGATGGAGTTCTTCTTGTCGACCCGGTTGAGCGTGAGGGTCATCACGCCGGCCGCGCTGTCACTCAGTATCTCGTTCATGGTGCTGGTCTCCGTGCGATAGATCAAAAGCAGGCAGTGTAGTGAGGACGGTCTTGCGCGGCCGCGGCCGCAACGCCCTATTCCTTGTAGTAGACCAACTGGTGCGTGGTCGCCAGCAGGTGGCCGGCGGCGTTCCACAGCTGGCCCGCCTGGTCAAAATAGCCGTTGCAGAATGCCTGGCCGCGTGCCTGACCCAGCAGGTAACCGGTGGCGGTCTCCAACAACTGCGGCGCCGTGGCGTGGAAATACACTGTCAGCGACACCGTGCCTACCGGCACCGGCACCGCGCGGCGCAGCCAGATACGGGGGAAAAACACGTCCGCCATGGCGGCCAGGGCCGGAAAGTCCAGCGTGCGCGCCGGCTCGTCGCGCACCCACAGGCGGCTCAGACTGGCCAGCGCGGGGTCCGCACTGGCGGCACCGCCGTCCCAGCGCGACGGAATCGGCCCGCTGATCAGGCGCATGTCGTAGCGGTTGAGCCACTCAACGGTGCCCGCCGGCGGCTGGGTGCGCACCAGGTTGTCGGGCGCTGGCACCGCCGGCATCGGCAGGTCGTTGGCGCTCCAGGTGTTGCGGCGCACCGCGGTGATCGCCGTGGCGGTCAGCACCACCGAGCCAACGCCCTGCGCATCGTGTTGGCTCAGTGTCACCACCCAGTGCTGAGTCGAGCGGTTGGTGCGCACCGGCTGTGCCGACACCGTGAAGCCACCTTGCGTCAGGCCGCTGGCGAAATTGACGGTCAGACTGATGGGGTCAC
>Ga0073899_10005097_pt1 | contig 11483 bp, 8 predicted proteins | sample KloWWTmetaKNB5Ph_FD_88975 | JGI IMG/M metagenome (GOLD analysis project Ga0073899, IMG submission 88975) | Active sludge microbial communities from Klosterneuburg, Austria, studying microevolution and ecology of nitrifiers - Klosterneuburg... | ecosystem: Engineered > WWTP > Aerobic digester >...
CAGGAACGGGCTATGCCAGGCGATCACGACTCGCGAGACGACGACACCAAGCAGAACGCAGCCCATCGCGATGGCTCGCAACTCCGGCCCGCGCTTGTATTTCGTCACCCAGGCGATGCCCTCAGCAACGCCGAATCCAAGCAGCAACGCGCAATAGAACTGCCAGTTGGGAATGAGGCCCCAGATCGCCCCGGCCGCGGAGGCGATGACGATACCGGTGACGATCGCCTTCAGCAGGACCCCACTGCTTGTCTGGTAGATTGCCGGCCGCGGTCCACGGGCGCAGTCGGGGCAGCGATAGCCGACGGGCGTAGCCACCATGCAACGCGGGCAGATCGGCTTGCCGCAGCGCGAACAGCGCAGCCGCGTCATGACGTTGGGATGGTAGGAGCATGGTTGTTCGAGAGGATCTGTCGTCGTCACCGTGTTCGCTGGCCTGCCCGTCGTCCGTTGTCCGTCTTGCCTGTTGCCCGTCTCGCGCGCTCGCGACAGACCAGCGCGACAAAGAGCGGGAGCGCGAGCTGTCGTCGCCAGCGCCATGGCTGACGGGCCAACCGGTAGAGCCACTCCAGCCCGGCGCGGCGAACCCAGGAAGGCGCTCGAGGGATCCGGCCGGAGAGATAGTCGAATGTGCCGCCGACCCCGGCGGCGACCAGTATGCCACGCTCGGCTAGCCGCTCCCGATGGCGAGCGATCCAGAGATCCTGACGCGGGTGACCGAACGCGACGAGCAGAATGGTTGGCTGCGCCTCAGCCAGCCTGCGCTCGATCTCCGCGAATCCATCGTCGTTCGGCGAGCCGGAATATGTGCCGACGATTGAGACGCCGGGGAAACGTTCGGCCAGCCGGTCGGCTGTTTCGGCAGCGATGCCGAGCCCGGCGCCGAGCAGGAAGATGCGCGCGGCGGGATGCCGCAGGGCCGCGATCCCCTCGGTCAGCGCGACGCCGGTGACACGTGGCCCGATCGGCTCTCCCAGCAGCCGGCTGGCCAGCACAATCCCGATCCCGTCGGCTGTCGCCAGATCGGCGTCCTCAAGCGCTGCCGCGAACTCCGGGTTTCGCCGTGCCTCGATCACGAATTCGGGATTGACCGTTACGATGTGGTGAAGACCAGCGCCCGAGTCGAGCCAGCCGGCAACGTACGCCAGCACCCCGTCCAGATCCAGCGGGTCGATGGCTACGCCCAGGATAGTCGCGCGATTCACATGCCCTCCGATCGTCGGGAGTGATCGTAGCAGGCGGGTGAGGATTTCCCCGCGCGTGCCCCATACTCATTGCAGGCGATTCGCGTGACGACAACGGTCGGTGGAGGTAGCGGTGACGGAGCTGGGCTGGCTGCTGGATATCCTGCGGCGACATGGGTTGACGCCAGACGAGCCAGGCTGGCGAGTAACACTCGCGCCGGGCGGGTCGACCGATCGCACGTATCGCGTCAGCGGTCCGGACGGTGAGCACCAGCTGACGCTGCGTCTGGCGCGGCCGGGGCTCCGGCGCTGGCTGCGTCACGAGGCGGACGTGCTACGCGAGCTAGCTGTGATCGAGGGCGCCTGTACCCCGCGGGACGTCACCCAGATCACCGACCCGGCGCTACCCGAAGGGGAGATGCTCGTCCACGACCATCTGCGCGGTGAGCCGATGGCGTTGCGTGAGCTGCCAGCCGAGGCTCGCGAGCGGCTCGGCGCGTGTCTGGAGGTCGTCCACCGTGCCATCCGGCCTGGCTACATGGTCTGGCCGTCGCTGGAAGTGCGCGAGGGTACGCGGGCCGATGCGTTCCGCGCCAGGGTCGAGGTGCTGACCCGCTATCGTGCCGCTCGCGAGGGGCTGGCCGAGATCGACGCGCGGGTGGACGCGTTGCGATCGACCGATCTGCCGGCCGCGGCCGGCTGGGACGAGCCGGTCTTCTCGCTGCTCCACGGGGATCTCTCGGCCGGCAACATCATCTGGGACGTCGGCCGGCCGACATTGATCGACTGGGAGTTCGCCCGAGACGGCGACCCGGCTGAGGATCTGGCCTACCTCACCAGCGAGGCGAGGCTCGATCCGGAGCAGCTTGCCGATATTGCCGAGGGGTACGTCGCGGCCGGCGGCGAGGCATGGGCGTTCGCCCGTCTGCCGGTCTGGCTCCCGCTCGTTCGTCTCGATGCCGCGCTCTGGTGGGCCGACTACTGGCTCGAACGCGACGTCGACCCGCTCGCGACCAGCGAGGTGCGGGCGAGGATGGGATAACAGACGGGAAGTGCTATTGTTAGGTGAACCATTCTGTTGACCGCCGATCGAAGGTGCCCGATGGCGATACCCGCAACGACGCCCCGATTGACAGCCGATGATCTGCTCCAGATGCCCGACGACGGTCATCGGTATGAGCTCGACTGCGGAGAGTTGGTGCAGTTGCCGATGTCGAGCTTCAACAGCAGCCGGATCGCCGTCAGGATATCTTCGGCGATGTATGCATTCGTGAATGCTCGCGGCCTGGGCTATATTGCCGGCGTGGACGGCGCGTACATCCTGAAGCGCGATCCCGACGTCGTCCGAGTGCCGGATGTATCGTTCGTGCGCGCCGAGCGAATGCCCCCGGAGGAGCAGTGGTCGCGATTCCTGGACTTGGCGCCGGATCTGGCCGTTGAGGTCATTTCTCCGTCCGATACTGTTCGCGATAGCCTCGATAAAGTACGCGAGTACCTGGACGCAGGCGTCCAGCTCGTCTGGGTCGTCCAACCGAGCCGTCGAATGGTGACCGTCTACTACCCCGACCGCACCGCGCGGCTCTATTACGATGACGCCACCCTCGACGGCGGCGATATCCTCCCCGGCTTCACCCTCCCGGTCGCCGACATCTTCGCCTGACCATCGACGCCACGGCGCCCCCTGTGGACACCCCCAACCTCGATTGTCGCCGCATGCGGAGCCATCATGTAGCTGCATATAACCCACTGCCTGCCGACAATCCGCTTGACTCGAAGGCACGGACGTGGCTGTATTGATGATGAGCCGACGGAGGTATACGTACATGAACGATCTTGCCGGTGGTGTCGCCATCGTGTAGCGTGGGCAACGCACCCACACACTGCCCCGATGGGGCCTGACAGCGCCGAGCGATCGTTTCCCGATGCGTCGGTTGTGAGGATGGGGAGGTCAGTGATGACGAATGGTTTCTGCCGATTGATCCAACCGCGTCTCCCGGGTCGGAAGGGTCTAATTTCGCTTACCGCGGTCACCGCCGCGCTGGCCCTGATCGCGGTCAGCCTGTTCAGTGCCGCGGCAGTCGCGCCGGCCAATCCGGCATTCCAGGATACCTGGGCTCGGACCGACCAGCCGGTGAGCTCCGGCCAGGCCGAACGAACCTGGATGTGGGGCCCGGCGGCGAACACCAGCGCGATGCAGGAAGCCTACGCCGAATCGCCCGGCGGCATGCGCACCGTTCAGTACTACGACAAGACGCGGATGGAGATCAACAACCCGTCCGGCGACCAGTCGTCGCTCTGGTACGTCACCAACGGATTGCTCGTCCGCGAGATGATCATCGGTGAGGTGCAAGTCGGCGACGCCACATTCGAGCCGCATGCCGTTGCCGACACGATCAACGTCGCCGGCGACCCGGATGATCCGAACGGCCCGACCTACGCGTCGTTCGCCAGCCGGATCGACGATGCCCCGCTCGCGATCGGCACGGTAATCACCCAGCGCCTCGCGCGTAATGGCGATGTATCGACCGACACGACGCTCACGTCATACGGCATCACAGCTGCTCACCGGGTAACAGTGACGGATATCGACCATACGGTCGCTTCGGTGTTCTGGGACTTCATGAACTCGACCGGTGTCGTCTATCAGGGCGGTCAGTTCGTCCAGGATAGCCTGTTCGTCAACCCGTTCTACGCAACTGGCTACCCGATTGGCGAGGCGTTCTGGGCCAACATCAAGGTTGCCAACAACCAGCAGGATGTCCTGATCCAGTGCTTCGAGCGGCGCTGCCTGACCTGGACACCCGGCAACCCGGACGGCTGGAAGGTCGAGGCCGGGAACGTCGGCCAGCATTACTTCCGCTGGCGCTACGAAATCACTCCTCCGACACCCACCCCGACGCCATCGCCGACGCCCGGCCCCGCGCCAGAAGTCAGCGAGGGAGTTTTCTCGGCATACCTCGCCGGCGCGAATGTGGTGCCGCCCGTTACCACCGACGGCGCTGGGACCGCGTACTTCTACGTCCACGCAGACGGCAGCGGCGTTGACTTCTCGATCAACACCCAGGGCCTGACAAACGTAACCGCGGCAAGCATCCGCGAGGGAAGCGCGACTAAAAACGGCAACGTCGTCGTCACGCTGTTCAGCAGCGCCAAGCCGGTAACGACCAACGGCGTCCTCGCCAGCGGGTCGATCGCGCAAGCGAACCTGCCGGCGGACTGGACGATTGCCGACCTGGAAGCAGGCATGGCCGACGGCAGCCTCTACGTCGATATCCAGACGACGGGTCAGACATCTGGCGCGGTCCGAGGCCAGCTCGGCGCGCTCGGCGATACGTCGTTTAACGCTGTGCTGCTCGGCGGGAACCAGTCACCCCCGACGACGTCAACCGCCGTCGGTGCGCTTGGCCTCAGCTATCATGCCGCCGACGCGACGCTCGACTACGAGCTCTACGTTCTGAACATGACCAAGATCACGGCGGCGCATATCCATTCCGGCGTGGCCGGGGCGAACGGCCCGGTGGTCGCGACGCTCTTCACGGCGGCGCAGCCTGTGACCGGTCCGTTCAACGGCATGCTGGCTGAGGGAACGCTCGACGCCGGCGACCTCACCGGCCAGACAATGCCGCACTTCGTCTACCTGCTGCTGACGGGCGGCGCCTACGGCAACGTCCATTCGGTCGATTACCCCGACGGAGAGATTCGCGGCCAGATCCAGGTCGGCAACCAGACCGATCTCGGCGCGGCGACGTATATCGCCAGCCTGGACAACACAGCCGAGAACGACTTCATGGCGATGTACATGCCGATCGACACCGATGCATCGGGACTGGCGCTCCTTTGGCCGAGCAAAGACGGTAAGACGCTGAACTACGTCGTCATCGTCACGAACATCGACCGCGTTCTTAGCGCGCAGTTGCGGATCGATGGCGTGCCGACCGCTGGCGAGGTCGTCACGATGCTGTTCGACTCGACAGCGAACGCGACCGGACCTGTCAATGGCGTGCTTGCCAGTGGCGTGATCAACGATGCAGCGGTGATCGGCCCGCTCAAGAATGCGGGAGTGAGCGGGCTGCTCGGCGCGATTGATGCGGGAGAGATCTGGGTCGGCGTTACGACAGTGCAGAACCCGGCCGGCGACATCTGGGGATTGGTAGCGCCAATTTCCTGACGCGCTGAAGTAGCTCCACTCGAAAAAGGCCGGCCGCGTCATCGATGGCGCGGCCGGCCTTTCTTGTTGCCCATCGGCTCGTTCGTCACAGCCCGAGCGGCGGCGTCGTCTGGATCCCTCAGAGCAGGCAGGCGGTGCCAGACATCTGGGCGATTTCAGTGAGGAGCCCGTATGAGCGTGGCCCCAACGCCGTAACCAGCGCCTGGATGCTGTCGGTCAGCCGAACGATCGTCCGGCTGGTGTCGAAGTCAAGCTGGCCGAAGATCTGCGCGCCGTCGGCGACGAGGAACTCCAGCGGCTCATCGGCCTCGGCGAGCGAGATGAGCTGTTCGGGATAGATCCACATGAACAGCGGGTGCTCGTCGCGGGCGACGATCCGCGCGGTGTCGTCCAGCGTCGCGGCATAGACGGCGATCGGCGCGACTGACTGGTATTCCTCCGACCACGGCTCGAACGGCGTGGTCCCGAATCGGCGGTAGACGAGCGCCACCGGCCCTGGCTCGTCGGTGATTGCGACCGTGTCGATATCGTCGGGCGAGTGGACGATCAGCGTGTATTCCTGCTCGATCAGCCGGATGGCGCTGCCGGTCTCCTCGATCGACTCGCGCAGCGCTGCCGCCGAGAATGTCTCACTTCCCTCGGCCCAGCCACCAACGCCGGTCAGGCGCAATAACACGCGTTGCTCGCTATAGATCAATGGCCGGCCGGCCAGCAGAAAGCGTCCCCGGTCCACCAGCAGCAGGCTCGATGCGCGCGCCGTATCAGGCTCGACCATCTCCGAGAGCCTCGCCATACGATGTATCTGTCTCACGTTACCCTCGCGACGCTGCGTCATTGAGATGTGATGCGTGCGCGACCCCAACGCATGATCGCACCAGTCCGCGTTACTGTCCACTCTCAATAGTACGCCTGTCGTCCAGCACTCACGGCGCGGCATATGTGGACGCGGTGAGTCGTGCGCAACTGATGCCAACTACGTCACCGTTGTCACGCGTCGCTGGCCATGCCGATAACGACGGCTCGACATGCCAGCGCGTCGGCGCGGGCGCGATGGCCGCCGGCCGGCAGGCCGAACCGCGTCGCTGCAATTTCGAGTCGGTGCCAGCGATAGTTGCCGTAACGCTCGTTCCACTGTGCGGCGAATTGCGCATATTGCAGCATTGCACATTGCCAGTTGCCACCTGGCGGCTTCAGGCCGGCGTGGTGGTTCATCTGCCCAACCAGCCTCCGATCGAAGTCCGCGTTGTAGACGACGACAGTGCGGCCCGCGAGCAGTGGCTGGAGCTGTTGGTGCACATCGCGCCAGCGTGGGGCAGTTGCTACCATCGTATCGTCGATCCCGTGGATCCGTGCCGCATCGGCAGGAATCCCCCGTTCCGGGCGGACCAGTGAATCCAGCAGAATGCGCCCAGAAACGTCAATTACCGCAATCTCGACGATCTCGGCTCGATCATCCAGACCGGTTGTTTCGGTGTCGAGGAAGACGACATCGGGCTGCCTGAGTATCGTCGCAGCCCACGCGACCGCCCCGGACCGCGCGGCTCGACGGCGTGCTTCGCTGGGCTCTGATCTATCTGGCGCGAAGAACGGTGGCATTCCGCATTCCATCAGTGAGGACGAGTACGATAATACCGCTATCGCCGTCGATCATCGTGCGGCGGATGTGGCGATCATAGACAGTGTTGGGCAAGCGCGTCAACGATGCGCGTGCCGTGGGAGTTAGCAGGATACATGGACCATCGCAACGGCCCTCGTTTCCAGCCCCGGATGGCCGCGCTGATACTGGCGATCGTGGCGCTCGGGCTTGTCGCGGCAAGCTTCCCTCCGCTGGCGCGTGAGGCTGCCGCCAAGTCGGCAAGCTGGAGCGAATACAACACAACCCTCGACGTGCATGCCGACGGAACCATGACGGTGACTGAAGATCAGGTGATCGCCTTCGAGGGCGGACCCTTCACCCATGGATACGCGACGATCCCGCTTGGGCGTATCGAGAACATCAGCAACATTCTGGTGCTGGAGAACGGCGTCCCGTACAAGCCGGGCAATAACACGCCTGGCGCCTTTAGCACGACAAATAGCGGCAGCCAGATGGACATCGACTGGTGGTTTACCCCGACGAGCGACGAGAATCGCAGCTTCACGATCCGCTACGACGTCACTGGCGCGCTCCGTGTCTACGCCGACCGGCAGCAGCTCTGGTGGAGGGTTATCGACACCGATTTCGCCGGCAATGTGGATTCCGCGACGATTACCGTCAATCTGCCGCAGGCTGTTGCCGAGGATCAGCTCTCGGTTGCCTGGTATGCGTCGAGTGGATCCAGCTTCCCGGTAGACTGGCAGGTCACCAGCCCAACCCAGGTCATCTGGCGCGCGACCAGTATCAATCAAGGCGAGGCCCTGGAGGCGCGGCTGGAGTTCCCGCCGATCACTAGCGCAACTGCGCCGGCCTGGCAGGCTGCTGACGACGCCGAACGCGCGCGCGAGGAACGGCTGGCGCCGTACAAGGCGCTCCTGAACGTGCTGCTGCTGGCAGGCGGCCTGCTGTTGCTGGTCGGGGGCTCGGTCGGCGTTCTGATGCTGTGGTTCAGTCGCGGCCGAGATGTGCCGGTCGTCGCGCCAATCGACCTGCTGAAGCAGCCGCCGGACGACCTGCCGGCCGCGGCAGTCGGGGCTCTGGTTGACGAGCGTGCCAACGACTGCGATGTCATCGCCGGAATCATCTCGCTGGCCGGCCGTGGTGTGCTCCGGATCGAAGAGAAGCAGCCCGGCGGCGTTCTTGGCGGGCTTGGCTTCGGCAGCCGGGATTTCACCTTTTACCGGCTGGAGAGCAATATAACGTTGCGTCCGTTCGAGCAGGAGCTGCTCGGCGCGATCTTCACGGGCTCGCAGACGGAGGCTCGTCTTTCGACGATCAGAACTCGATTTTCCGATCGTCAGGCGCTTGTCAAAAAGGGCCTCTACGACGAGCTCGTCGGCCGGGGCTATTTCGACCGCAACCCGCAAACGACGCGACACTTCTATCGCGGGGCCGGCGCGCTGCTTCTGGTCGCTTCGACGGCCGGCGGCCTGCTTCTTTGCGTGTTGATCGGCTCGTTTGCGCCGTTCGTTGTTGTGCCGGTTATCGGCGCAGCGGTTGTGGGCTTGCTCTTGATGATCGTTGGTGGGTCGATGCCCCGCAAGACACAAGCGGGCGCCGAGGCGGCTGCGCGCTGGCAGGCGTTCCGCCGCTACCTGGCCGATATCGAGCGCTACGATTCGGTTGCCGACGCCAAGGCGCTCTTCGACCAGTACCTGCCCTACGCGATTGCGTTCGGCCTGGAGCGAAGCTGGGTCAGCAAATTCGCGCAGGCCGGCGCCCCGGCGCCCACCTGGTATGGCGGATGGGATGGCCCGGTCCAGACTGGCAGGATGCCGCGTGGGCCGCGCGGTGGCGCCGTCATCATCGTCCCCGGTGGCCGGCCCGGCGGTGGCGGTGGTGGAGGAGGTGGCCTTCCCGACCTCCAGCAGACGAGCGACCGGATGGCTGGCTCGCTTCAGAGCATGAGCAATGGCCTGTTCGACTTGTTCAGTGAGGCCGGCAAGGTGTTCAGTCCACCCCCCAGCAGTGGTGGTGGCGGTGGTGGCCGCAGTGGCGGCTTCGGCGGCTTCTCCGGCGGTGGCGGTTCCTTCGGCGGCGGCGGTGGCGGCGGAGGCCGCGGGTTCAACTAGGGCGCGCGGACGCCCGACGCGCACAACGGCTGCGCGGAAACAGCGCTCGCTCTGTCCGCGGCCCGCAGGCCACTCAGCTGGACGCCAAACACCATCGACAGGCTGACCGCACAAAGCTCAATCTACCGACATGGTGGGTAGGTACGTGCCTCGAACGGGTCGCATATGACACCCATCGCCGCGACTATGGCACGCTGAACGAGGCCCGACACCGTCTGTATAATTGAACGTTTGTCCTTGAACGCTTTGCTGACCCGCACGATGGAGCCACCTTGACCGCTATCGCCCCCACCGACATCGAGATGGAAGCCGCCCGCAGGCGGACGTTTGCGATCATCTCGCACCCGGACGCCGGCAAGACGACACTGACCGAGAAGCTGCTGCTCTACGGGGGCGCGCTGCAGTTGGCGGGGTCGGTGGCCGGGCGCAAGGCGCAGCGGGCTGCCGCCAGCGACTGGATGAAGATGGAGCAGGAACGCGGCATCTCGATCACGTCGACGGTGCTGTCGTTCCCCTACCGCGACCGCCAGGTGAATCTGCTCGACACACCCGGTCACCAGGACTTCTCCGAGGACACCTACCGCACGCTCACCGCCGCCGACAGTGCCGTGATGGTGCTGGACGCGGCGCGGGGCATCGAGCCACAGACACTGAAGCTGTTCGAGGTCGCCCGCCAGCAGGGCATCCCGATCTTCACGTTCGTGAACAAGATGGACCGGCCGGCCCAGAGCCCGTTGGCGCTGCTCGATGAGATCGAGCGCACGCTCGGGATGGCCGTCTGCCCGATGAACTGGCCGATCGGCGATGGGTCGGATTTCCAGGGCGTCTACGACCGCGCGACCGACCAGGTGCATCGCTTCGAGCGCACCGAGCACGGCGCTCACCGCGCGCCGGTCAGCGTGGCCGGTGTCGACGATCCGCGACTCGACGCGATGATCGGCGCTGCTCCCGCGGCGCAGCTGCGCGAGGATGTCGAGCTGCTGGAGATGGCCGGCGCGCCGTTCGACCGCGATCGTGTGCTGGCCGGCGAGCTGACCCCCGTCTTCTTCGGCAGCGCGCTGACCAACTTCGGCGTCCAGCTCTTCCTCGATGCATTCGTCGACATTGCCCCCTCGCCCGGCCACCGATCGACGAGCGATGGTGGCGTCGATGCTAGCGACGAGGCGTTCAGCGGGTTCATCTTCAAGATCCAGGCGAACATGGATCCGCGCCACCGCGATCGCGTCGCCTACCTGCGCGTCTGCTCTGGCCGGTTCGAGCGCGACATGAGCGTACGCCACGCCCGCACCGGCAAGATGGTGCGGCTGGCCCGGCCGATGAAGCTATTCGGGCAGGATCGGGAGACGGTCGAAGAGGGCTACGCTGGCGATGTCGTCGGGCTGATCAACCCCGGCACGTTTGCCATTGGCGACACTGTCTCCAGCGAGCCAGTCGGCGCGTTTCCGCCGCTGCCGCGCTTCCAGGCGGAGCACTTCGCGCGACTGGAGAATATCCGCACCGATCGCTACAAGCAGTTCCTCAAGGGGCTGGAGCAGATCGAGGAGGAGGGCGGCATCCAGCTGCTCTATCCGACCGACTCCGGCCGGCGCGAGCCGATCCTCGCCGCCGTCGGCCAGCTGCAATTCGATGTCGTCCGCGATCGGCTGGAACACGAATACGGCGTCGAGACGCGGCTGGAGCTACTGCCCTACGAGCTGGCCCGCTGGGCGCGCGGCGATGCCGCGAAGATCGCCGAGCTGGCCCGCAGCCGCGGCCGCCTGCGCTGCGAAGATCGTGACGGCAACACCGTCCTGTGCTTCTCGACGACCTGGGACCTGAACTACGTGATCCAGAACACTGAGGGTGTCGAGCTCGCCACGAGCGCGTGAGCGACGCCCGTCTCCTGTCATCCTGAGGCCGTATCCGAAGGATCTCCTCCGCGTTGACGATGTCCGGCCGGGGAGATGCTTCGCTACGGCTCAGTAGTCGACCGCAGTGAATGTGTCAGGCCGGCAGCCACCCCTCCCGCTGTCATTCTGAGCGGAGCGAAGGATCCGGTTCCCTGCGTTCGGTCGCAGCTGCCGGGGAGGAACGGATTCTTCGCTGCGGCTCAGAATGACAGGATCACTGGGGTCGCCTACTCAGTACAGTGACTAGCATGATGTGTCAGGTTGGCAGCCTCCCCGCACCTTGTCATCCTGAGGCCGCAGCCGAAGGATCTCTCCTGCGTTCGACTGTATCCAGCCAGGGGAGATTCCTCGCTGAGGCTCAGCATGACAAACGGCCGGGGTGGCTGTCGCACCACAGTACAGGATACATCACGTTAGTCGGTGCACTCAGTGCTTCGACTAGCATGATGTGTCAGGTTGGCAGCCTCCCCGCACCTTGTCATCCTGAGGCCGCAGCCGAAGGATCTCTCCTGCGTCTGAATGCATCCAGCATGA
>Ga0073899_10005099_pt1 | contig 11480 bp, 12 predicted proteins | sample KloWWTmetaKNB5Ph_FD_88975 | JGI IMG/M metagenome (GOLD analysis project Ga0073899, IMG submission 88975) | Active sludge microbial communities from Klosterneuburg, Austria, studying microevolution and ecology of nitrifiers - Klosterneuburg... | ecosystem: Engineered > WWTP > Aerobic digester >...
CCGCCCCGCATGGGCCGCAACCCGCGCTCGGGCGTCCAGGTGACCATCCCCGAGAAGTTGGTGCCGCACTTCAAGCCGGGCAAGGCGCTGCGCGAGGCCGTCGATGAGCGCAGCCCGGGTGCGGACGATGACGCCCAGGTGGTGCACGTGATGCCCCTGCTTGGCAGCCCGCGCTGACCGACCCGAATGAACGACTCGACTGAAGGGGCGCGATGGCGGGCGTGATGCCGGCCGCGTCCTGCCCGCGCACTAGAATCCGCGCGTCATGCGTGTGATCACCTGGCTCTTTCGGGCCGCCGTCTTTTTCGTGCTGTTCGCCTTTGCGCTGAACAACCAGCACGAGGTCCGCCTCCACTGGTTCTTCGGCTTCGGCACGCAGGCACCGATGGTGTTTGTCGTGCTGGGCGCCTTTGCCGCGGGCTGCGTGGTGGGGGTGCTGGCCATGCTGCCGCAGTGGTGGCGCCAGCGCCGGCGCGCCCGGGAGCGTCAGCCCGAGGTCCCTGTGGCGCCCGAGCCGGCCCCGGCCACCCGCCCGGCTCCGCTGGCCGACATCGACCTCTCAGCTGCCCGCCGCGATGGAATTTGACCTGCAGTGGCTCCTGATGGGGCTGCCCGTGGCCTTCGGGCTCGGCTGGCTCGCGTCACGGCTGGACCTGCGGCAGTGGAAGCGGGAGGTCGAGTCCTCCCCGCGCGCCTACTTCAAGGGCCTGAACCTGCTGCTCAACGAACAGCAGGACAAGGCCATTGACGCCTTCATCGAGGCCGTTCAGCACGACCCCGGCAGCTCGGACCTGCACTTTGCCCTGGGCAACCTGTTCCGCCGCCGTGGCGAGTACGAGCGCGCGGTGCGGGTGCACCAGCACCTGCTGGCCCGCGCCGACCTGCCCACCGCCGAGCGCGACCGTGCCCAGCATGCGTTGGCGCAGGACTTCCTCAAGGCTGGCCTGTTCGACCGAGCCGAGGCCGCCTTCCGGGCGCTGGAGGGCACGGCCTTTGCCACCGACGCCCGGCTCGCGCTGCTGAGCCTGTACGAGCGCTCGCGTGACTGGACCGCAGCCATCGAGGTGGCGGCTCAGCTGGAGAAGAGCGGCACCGGTTCCTTTGCCGAGCGCAGCGCGCACTTCCACTGCGAGCTGGCCCAGACCGCCGATGACCGCGGCGATGCCGCAGCCGCCGAGGCGGCCCTGGCCCGTGCCCGCGAGATCGCGCCGCTGGCCGCCCGGCCGCTGGTGCAGCAGGCCCAGCGCTTGGTGCGCCAGGGCCGTGCGGCGCAGGCCATGGCCGTGTTCGCCGAGCTGCGCCAGCGCAACCCGGATGCCTTCAGCCGCCTGGCCGAGGACTTCGTCGCCTGTGCCAAGGCGGCCGGCCAGCTGGATCCCGCACGCGCGGCGCTGGAGGAGCTGTTTGCCCGCCAGCCGCGCATCGACCTGCTGCGCGCCCTGGCCCTGCTGCAGGGCTGTGCACCCGGCCAGTCCGAGCGCCTGCTGCCGCTGCTGCGTGAGCAGCCCAGCCTGTCCGCGGCGCTGGCCCTGCTGGATGCGCCGGCCGACCAATGGCTCGAAGGCGCCCAGCCGGCGGTGCGCGACGCCGTGGCCCGCGCGGCCCGGCCGCTGCAGCGTTACCGCTGCGCCGCCTGTGGCTTCGAGGCGCAGCGCCACTTCTGGCAGTGCCCCGGCTGCCTGAGCTGGGACAGCTTCCCGCAGCAGCGCATCGAGGAGCTCTGACGCGCATTGACGCGCGGTGGCTCTGCGCGCACGGCCCCGTGCGCTGCCCTGCGGCTCAACCCAGCGCGAGGTGCCGTTCCAGCTGCGCGAGGACCTCGTCGCGCCCCGGGCGTTGCCCCTTGCCGCCGAAGCTTGCCACCGGCCCCGGCCCCGTGATGCCGGCCAGCCCGGGCTCGTGGTCACAGTAGATGCCGATCGTCGGCCGGCCGAACGCCGCCGCCAAGTGCGAGAAACCGGTGTCCAGCCCGACGATCTGGCGTGCCGCCCCCAGTACCGCCGCCATGTCGGCCACCGACAGGAAGGGCGGCACCACACCACCGCAGCCAGCGGCGATGCGCTCGGCGCGCTCACGTTCCTCGGCACTGCCCCAGATCACCACGGGCGTCAGCCCGGCGGCGCGCAGGCGCTCGCCCACCGCGATCCAGTCCGCCTCGGGCCAGAACTTTTCCGGCCGGCTGGCGCAGGGAATCAGCGCAGCCGAGGGCTGCGGCGCCTGCCAGCTGCCCGCGGCCGGGCGCAGGCCGAAGTCCGGCGGCGTGTCCGGCATCGCATAGCCCAGATGGGCGGCCGCCAGCCGCCGGCAGCGCTCCACCGCCTGCAGGTCGCGCGGCACGCTCGCCTTGCTGCGGTAGAACCAGGCGGCAGCCGGTTCGCGGATGCTGGCCGCGTCATAGCCGACCAGCGGACCGCGCGCCTGCAAGCCCCAGAGCACGCTCTTGAGCAGGCCCTGCAGGTCCAGCACCAGGTCGTACTGGTCGCGCCTCAGCTCGGTGCGCAGCGCGGCCACTGCCGCCCGCGTGTCAGCGCGCCAGAGCGACTTGCGCCACTTGCGCCAGGCCAGCGGCAGCACCCGGCGCACGCCGGGGTGCAGGCGCGCGATGGCGGCAAAGGGCGCCTCGACGAGCCAGTCCACCTCCAGCCCGGGGCGGGCACGCCGCATGTCCGACACCGCCGGCAGCGCATGCACCACATCGCCCATCGACGAGGTCTTGACGATCAGCACCCGCTGCAGCGGGCCGGTCAGGACACTCATCCGCCGCGCGCCTTCGACTGCTGGGCTTCCTTGACCAGCTCGGGGTTGAAGCGTGGATCGTTGTACATCTTGAACTGGCGATAGACCTTGAAGTAGGCCCGGCCCGCCTGGGCATCGGCGATCAGCGCCTCCAGGCAGCTGCCCAGGTCGGCGCGCTGCTGTTCCAGCCGCGCCAGCTTCTCCTGCGAACTGGCGATGTGCTCCGCGTCCACGTCCGTGCGCAGCGTCTGCGCGCGCATCGCGTGCACCTTCAGCGCCATGATCGACATGCGGTCGATGATGCTGCCCGCCGTCTCGCTGTTCAGCCGGGCCCCCGGCGGCACCGTCGACACCGGCGCGTTGGTGCGCGCCGAAGCCGCGTCGACCAGGCCGAGCGCGGTCAGCAGGATCTCGTCGACCCGCTCGGTGGCGTCATTGCGCGCCTGGTTGAAGCCGTCGATCGCGCGCTTGTTGGCGGCGATCTCCTCGGCGCCCACGGTGGTGCGGCGAGCGAGGTCTTCTTCCGCCCACAGCAGGCAGTTGTTGCGGTGGTTGGTCGCCACCCAGTGCCACAGCGGATCGGCCGGCAGCAGCGCGGCGTCGGCGGGCCAGGCGGGGGAGGCGAGGAGGGTGTCGTGAAGGTCAATAACGGACTGGGCGCGGAGCAGTGGTGTCATGGCAGGCTCTGGAACAGGCTGGGCGCGCATCTTACGGCGCCGCTGTCGCGGCCTTTGGGTCCTGCCTTGGCGAGGATTCCGACCCGGCCTGGAAGTGGCGATCGCAGGTCTGGATGAACTGGCGTACGGTCTCGTTGCTCTGTTCCTCCAGCCTCTTGAGGCGAGGCAACAGCAGGGGCCGGGTTGCGCGGGACCACTCGAGCTCCGACCAGCCGTAGGCCATGCCGTAGCGTTCTTCCTCGGTCGGATACCAGGCGTTCAAGTCGACCGCAGGGTCAGGTACGACGACGGAGTCGCAGCCGCACATGGCCGCGTACATCGAATACATCGTGTACAGGTCGTATGAGATGCAGGTCCGGGTTCGACGGAAGACATCTGCGGCAGCCGCATGGCTCAGGCCGTCAATGAGGATCGAGCCATTCGCGTCATGCACCAGCGCACGATCCTTGCCCTTGCGCAGGATGTAGCACGTTCCGGTGCGCCGATCCTCGTCTTCCGGGGCAGGGGGGTGGTAGATGTCGTCGCGCACGAAGAAGGTCTGGAGCAGCCGATCCGTGTGCGGGTTCAGCACGGGATCGTTGAATGCCGCCTGGAAGAAGAAGAACAGGTCGTCGTGCCCGAACTCGTGATGGCCCGTGTGGAAACCTGGACGATGCAGCAGCCAGCGTACGACCCGGCGGGCCTGCAGGGGGTTGCCGTCGATGACCTCGGGGTAGACAACGATCGCATCGTCCAGATCGACTGCAGTCGCCACGGGCGTATCGAGCCGGGCCAGGGTCTGGAAACGGGGCGGCTCCCACGAGCGAGGCTTGCGCCGATAGAACGGCACGCGATCCTTCCAGGTCTTTGGCAGAGGTTGAACGGGCCGTTGACTCGGCCAGATCCGCGCACGCCGCCCGAGTTGGTTCAAGGCGTCACACAGGCGATGCAGCGCGATGGAGCCGCCGCTGTTCTCGTCGAATCCGGACGTGTAGACGATGAAGGTGGGTGACATGACTGGAAGGGGGTGCCCGAGGTGGTCGCAGCTTCTGGCTATTGGGTCGGCAGGCGTTCAGGTCAAGGCCGGACCATCGCCTTTGCCGGATTGCCGATGACGGTGGTGTGCGGTGCGACGTCTCGGGTCACGACGGCTCCCATGCCGACGATGGCTCCTGCACCGATGACGACCGGCTTGTCGGGCGTGCCCTGCTTGATGATGGCGCCGGTTCCGATGTAGGCGTGGTCATGGATGTGCACGTTGCCGTTGCACCGGACCGCTGTTGGTCAGGATCTTTCGATCCCAGATCTGCTGAAGCAGCTCGGTGTAGTCCTCCAGAGGGGGCATCAGGGGCTGCGTGACGTAAATGGGCGGGTGCTGGCTCATGGTTTGAGGTGTTGCGTCGGTCGAATGTGACGATTCTTCAGGCGTCGGCGATTCCAGCCGGTCATGGCGCCTCGGACGTGCTCGAGCCAACTGGTGACGGCATCGGCAAGCCGCTGTGACGGTGTGATCGGACGGCGATTCCTCGCACCCTGATCGACGAGGCGGGTGATCAGGATTTCCCAGCTGGCGACCGTCTGAGCGAGCGAGTGTTGCTGCGTGACCTTGCTGAACGCGGCGTCGGCCAGCTTCTGGCGAGCGTGGGCATCAAGCACCAACTGCCGTATCGCGTCGGCCCAGGCGTGCGGACTGTCGCAGAGCATGCCATCGTGTCCCGACTCGATCACGTCGGCGTACGGTGGGTGATTCGAACAGATGCTTGGTATCCCCTGGCAGGCGTAGTCGAAGAACTTCACCGCGCTCTTGCACGCACTGAATCGAGAGTCGTCGAGCGGAATCAGGCCGATCGGGTTGGACAGCGCGGAGATCGTTGCGAAGAAGGCCTCGCGGGGCATCCCTGGAAAACGACGACACGGAACGCCGGCTTCCTCAAGGCTGTCAGCGATCGGGCCGATGGCCACCGTCTCCACACTCACTGACCTGTCAGCCTGGATGGCCCGTATGCCCGCCACCATCGGACCGACAGCCTGCCGGTCCGACGCGGCGATCAGCAGGGTCACCGGCGAATGATCATCGTGCTGCGCTCGCGCAAGATGCTCGCCGGGACCGTAGTTGGGAACCAGGTGGATCGATCTCGTGAGAGGCCTCAGTTCGTCGACGAGTCGAGGGGTCGATGCACTGACGGCATCGGCCATCCCCAGCATCCGACCCACCAAGGGGGCATGTTTCCTGAGTTCGGCTGCGCCCATGACGTGGTCTGCGGGTTCGGTCAGCAGATCATCGATCTCGTAGATGACCGGTATGCGCTGCGCGTTCAGCCACGCCATCACGCGTTCTTCCCGCGACTGTGTCGCACGCTGGATCACCACCACGTCGGCCCACCGCAGGTCGCGACGGTTCACGGCGTGGAACGGACTCAGGCGTAGCGCCCAACCGAGACGGTCCGCCAGCCGCTGCAGAGGAATCACCAGTCGGATCCCGGAAATGTGGCTGCCAGGGTCTGTCGCCAGGACCAGGATGTTCGGGTTCGGCATCACGCCATGGCCTTCAACTTGGACCGAAGAGCTTACCAGCCCGGCATCATCAGCAATCGCACGTCTTCCAGTCCCTCGCCCCGTCCCTCCAGCCATCGGATGCCGTGTCTTCACGCGGTCGCGTTCACCGGTTGACGCAAGCCGGTACGGCGGGGCGCTGCCTGGCTCGGGCTTGGTGCTGGCCATGCCAGATAATTTCGGCATGCTCCCTGTCACCGTCCTGGTCATCAACCTCGATCGCGACACCGGCCGCCTTGCCGGCATCGCTGCGCAACTGGACCGGCTGGGCCTGGCCTGGCAGCGCATCCCCGCCGTCTACGGTGCCTCGCTCAGCGAGGAGGATTGCGCCCGGCTGGTCGATCGCGCCGGCTACGGCCGCCGGCACGGCATGTTCCCGAGCCGGGGCGAGATCGGCTGCTATCTCTCGCACCTGGACGCGATGCGGGCGCTGCTGGCCAGTCCGGCGCAGCAGGCCCTGATCCTGGAAGACGATGTCGGCCTCACCGAGGATCTGCCCGAGGTGCTGCGCGCGCTGGCGGCCGTGCCGGAACGCTGGGACATGGTCAAGCTCTCGGCCGTGCACGGCGGAACGCCGCGCGCCGTGCTGCCGCTCACCGGGCGCCATGCACTGACGGTGATGCTGAGCCAGTGCACCGGCTCGAGCGCCTACGTGGTCAACCGCTTCGCGGCGCAACGCTACCTCGAGCGTCTGCTGCCGATGCGCCTGCCCTACGACCACGCCTACGACCGCGCCTGGGTGCTGGGCCTGAAGGTGCGGCGGGTCGATCCGCTGGTGGCCTTGCACGACAGCGAGGCGCCCTCGACGATCGCCGCGGTGTCCGCGGCCTCGGGCCAGTCGACCGTGTCCAGCCGCAAGTTCCCCTGGTACCGCAAGCTCAGCACCTATGCCTGGCGCATCGCCAACGAGCTGAGGCGGGTCTTCCACGGGCTGGTGCAAGTGCGGCGGGAGCGGCGGCGTGTCGATCGCGATGCCGCTGCGACGTCCGTGGCCCCGGGTGCGAGCGAGGCGTGCGGTGAGTGAGCGCGCGAGCGTTGCGCCCGGCTCGCCCCTGATCGTGCGCCTGCGCAATTGGGTCGGCGATGTCACGCTCAGCGTGGCGGCGCTGCGCCGTCTCGCTGAAGCCGGCTACGCTTTGCAACTGGTCGGCAAGGGCTGGGCGGGCAGGTTGCTGGCCGGCGAAGGTTGGGCGGTCCATGCGCTGCCGCGGGGAACGCGCGCGCGCATCGCCCTGTACCGCCGGCTGCGCGCCGAAGCGCTCCAGATTGACCCGGGCTTCGATCACCGCCTCAACACCGTCGTGTTGCCGACCTCGTTCTCCAGCGCGCTGGAGATTCGGCTGGCCGGCCTGCGTGGCCTGGGCTATGCCCACGAAGGTCGCACCCTGCTGCTGAAGCAGGCCTTGCGCAAGCAGTCCGGCCAACACGAGATGCAGCACGACTGGCGCTTGGTGCAGACTTTGCTCGGCAGCGACGAGCCGCTGCCGCCTCATGCCTTGCTCGCGACCAGCGCGGATGCGCGCCAGCGCGTTCAGGCGCTGCTCGCAGCGCAGGGCGTGGCGTGGCCCTTTGTCGTGCTCTGCCCATTCGCGGGCGGGACCTTCGAGAAGATCGACAAGCGCTGGCCCCACTTCGCCGAGTTCACGCGGGTCGCGGCGCTCGAGTGGGGAGTACCGCTGCTGCTCTGCCCGGGGCCTGGTGAGGGTGATGCGGCGCGGCGTGACTACCCACAGGCGCTGGTGCTTGACGGTGTCGGGCTCGATGACTACGCCGCCTTGCTTGAGCGTTGCGCGCTCATGGTTTCCAACGATACGGGCCCCGGCCATGTGGCTGCCGCGGTCGGGGCGCCGCTGCTCAGCGTGCTGGGGCCGACCGATCCGACGCAGTGGGGTGCGCGCGGACCCCGTGTGCAGGTCCTGCGTGTGGCACAAGGTACGGCGGACGATGCCGCTCAGGTGGTTTGGCCCGACGTTGCGCAGGCGATCCATGCCGGGCGCGCGATGCTCGAAGCCGCCGGATCACGTGCTTGAATGGCGACGTTGCATCGGACCCGATGTACGTGGCAGGAGTCTTCGCGTTGATCCGGGTACCTAGAATCTGTGACGTGTCCTTCATGCGGTCCATCGTGTCAGCAACCTCCAGGGCGTCCGCCACTCATCCAATGCGATCGCCTGCTCCGGATGTGAGTGCTGGCGATCCGAGCCGCCCTGCGTTGCGCAGAAGATGATGCCGTGTCGACTTCAACCCTGATGCCCCAACCAACCAGCGACGTTCGTCCCGCTGTCGCGATCCCGCTCTACAAGACCGAGCTGACGGCGGCAGAGTTGCTGTCGATCGAACGCAGCGCCGAGGTGCTGGCCCGTTGGCCGCTGTACTTCGTCGGGCCCCGTCGCTTGCGCGCCTACCTGGAGAGTCTGTGCCAGCGTTTTGCGCCCAGGTTCGAGTTCAAGATCTTCGACGACGATTTCTTTTCCGGTATCCGGGGCTACAACCGGCTGATGTGCTCGATCGGCTTCTATCGCGCCTTCGACGGGCATAGTCACTTGCTGATTGCCCAAACGGATGCGCTGGTGATTTCGGATGAACTGGCGTCGTGGTGCGAACGTGATTTGTCCTACGTCGGTGCGCCGTGGTTTGTGGGCGGTGCCCAGCCGCAGCTCCCACTGCAGTTCTGGGGCGTCGGAAATGGCGGCTTCTCGCTGCGCCGGCTGGATGATTTCGTGCGTGTGCTGGAGGTACGCAGGCGCATTCCCAACTTCGTCAAGTCACATTCGCATGGCGATCGGGGACTGGTGAACTGGGGGCGGCGCATCAAACATGAACGCCTTCTGGCCTACAACTTCGAGCCGGTCTTCTCCAGTTCCAACGAGGACCTCTTCTGGGGGGTGTTGGTGCCTGCGGCCTGTCCCTTCTTCCGGGTACCCAAGCCCGAAGAGGCCATCGGCTTCGCGTTCGAAGTCGTACCGCGCCTGCTCTACGAGATGAACGCGAATCGCCTGCCGTTTGGCGTTCACGCGTGGGAGCGATTCGACCGTGGCTTCTGGGAAGAGAAGCTCCCCTGGGTGAAGCCCGTCGCCTGACGGGTCAGCTGAGCCGGGGCTTCGGGGCCACGAGGGCCTCGCGCACCCCATACCAGACGCGCCACAGCCCCCGCCGGAGTTGCGTGGACAGCTGCCGGCGAGACCGCACTCGTCTGGCACAGCCCAACTGTTGCGCCAGACCCGCCGCGCGGGCGCTCGCTTGCAGCGCCTCGTTGCCGGCGTGATTGGCAAGCAGTGCGTCCAGCGCACGCCCGAGATCGTCGGGGCAGGTGGACGCGAACGGGGCGAGGTTGTCCGGCCACGGATAGAAGGCATGGACGAGGGTCCAGACCTCGGACGTGTCCAACGCCGGGAACCGTTGCGCGACGAGCTGGACGCACTCCTCGACGTGGCGCCTTGAGTCGCTGGACAGCCCTCCGGACGCGTAGTGCATGGTGGGCGCCGCGCACGCCACGAACCGCACGCCGGCATCGAACGCCGCGCACAGCCAGGCGGTGTCCCCGATGATCTTGAACCGGGTGTCGTACGGCCCGGCCAGGTCCAGGGCTGCGCGCGTGGCGTACACGCCGTTGTGGCAGATCTTCGGGCAGCGCAGCCACGCGCCGGCGTCCATCGATGCCGGCAGCCACAGCTTGCGCCGGTGCCGATCGTGCAGCCAGGCTGAAGTGAGGATCATCAACGGCGGCAATGGTGGGTCGGTGAGGCCGCTACGGACCAGTGCATGGGCGGCCACCGCGGCGGCGTCGGGTGTCAGCCAGTCGTCGGCATTGAGCACGCAGACCAGATCGCCGGTGGCCAGGGACAGGGCCTTGTTCAGCGCGTCGTACAGGCCCGCATCGGGCTCCGAGACGTAGTAGTCGATCTGGCTGGCGTGCGCCTCGATGACCGCCAGCGTCCCGTCGGTGGAACACCCGTCGACGACGATGTGTTCGACGGCATCCCACTGCTGCGTGCGCACGCTCTCCAGCGTCCGGGCCAGCGTGTCCCGGGCATTGCGCACGACGGTGACGTAGCTGACCAGCGGCCGCCCCGGGCCACCCCGGCGGCACCGATCTGGAGCGGTGAGGCGAAGACCCCCCTCGACCCGCCCGCGTGATGGGCGCCGGTCGCCGAAATGCCCGTTGCCCGGCAACGTCGCCGAAGTCTGATCCATGCGGCAAATGATAGTCGGGCCCCTGCATCCGCCCCTGCATCCGCCCGGGGAGCGGCTCGGACCCGCGTGGATAATCTTCACGATGAGCTCCCACCACCGATACGCCTTTTCGGATGGCCCATGGCCTGGCGCCACGGGCGCAGTTCGCCCGCTGGCGAACGCGTCCTGACCATGGCGCTGCTTCCGCCCGTGCCGCATGAGGTGCTGGTCAGCCTGGGGCGCTCGTCGCCGGGTGACGGGGGCATCTTCGAGTTTTCCTCCCAGCTGGCGCAGCGCATCGCGCAGGTGGCGCCGTCGTGGCGCGAGTCGCAGGGGGTCGGCTTCACGTTTCATCTTCGGCCTGAACTGCTGGGGGTCTTCGGTGGTGATGTCGGCTACCTGCCGTTGCGGCGCATGGATCGCTGGCTGCACCGCACCGATCGGCCATTCAGCCTGTGGCACTCGGTGCACCAGATGAACAAGTCGCTGCCACCCGTGGGATGCCGGCAGCGGCTGGTGACCATCCACGACCTCAACTACCTCTATGGCCGTTCGCCGCTGTCCGTTTGGCGGCACAACGGGCAGCTGCGCAGGCTTCTGCGTCGCACGGACCACGTGACCACGGTCAGCCGTCACACGGCACTGGACGTCGAGCGGACGCTGGGATGGCATGGTCCGCTCGATGTCATCCACAACGGCGCACGCAACCTGGCTCGCGACGCCCGGGAGCCGTTGTTCGAACCGGTGCGGCCCTTCCTTTTCCACCTGAGCCGCATGTCGCCGTCGAAGAATCCGCAGGCGCTGCTGGCGATGGCCGCGATCTGGCCGGAGATGGACTTCGTGCTCTGCGGCCCACCGTCCGGCGACGCCAGGGCGCTGGCTGCGGCCCCTCATCCACCCAACGTCCGCTTCTTCCTCGGCATCAGCGATGCGCAGAAAACCTGGGCCTATGCGAACTGCGCGGGGTTCCTGTTCCCCAGCCTGACCGAGGGATTCGGCCTGCCGCCCATCGAGGCCATGCACTTTGGCAAGCCGGTGTTCCTGGCTCGCCGCACCTGCTTACCGGAGATCGGTGGAGAGGCCGCCAGTTACTTCGACGACTTTGAAGCCGCGACGATGCGCCGCATCGTCGAGCGGGGTCTGGCGCATGGGGGTGAACCGGGTCGAGCGGATGCCGTGCGTGCGCATGCCGCGCATTTCGACTGGGACCGGGCCGCCGTGCACTACCTGTCCCTGTACCGGTTGCTGCTGGGCTTGCCGTCCGAGGTTTGAACTTGATGGCATCGAACTGGCTGATGAGAACGGAAAGGTTCAGCTCTCTTTGAACATCGAGCCACCGCCATCCGAGGTCTGCGCCCTCAC
>Ga0073899_10005100_pt1 | contig 11479 bp, 10 predicted proteins | sample KloWWTmetaKNB5Ph_FD_88975 | JGI IMG/M metagenome (GOLD analysis project Ga0073899, IMG submission 88975) | Active sludge microbial communities from Klosterneuburg, Austria, studying microevolution and ecology of nitrifiers - Klosterneuburg... | ecosystem: Engineered > WWTP > Aerobic digester >...
CACCCGGCTCACCCATCGTCCTGGATCTCGCGATCGAGGCGGTGGTCGAGGGGGTGCTGGTCAGCGGAACCGCCGAGGTCCGCCTGGCGGGGCAGTGCGCACGGTGCCTGGAGCCGATCTCCTCCACGATGGAGATCGACCTGCAGGAACTGTTCTGCTACCCCGACAAGGAACTCGATGATCCCGAGGCCAGCCGGATCCAGGACGAACTGATCGACCTGGAACCCCTCGTCCGGGACGCGGTGGTGCTCGACCTGCCGTTCACGCCTTGGTGTCGGCCGGACTGTGCCGGGTTGTGCCCCTCCTGCGGGGCGAACCTGAACGCGGACCCGGACCACCGGCACGACGAGAACGCCGACCCGCGCTGGGTCGGTCTCACGGCGTGGACCGAGAACGACTGACAATGCCGACCGGGCCTGAGCATCAGGCCGATGATCAAGGAGTACGCCGTGGCCGTTCCGAAGCGGAGAATGTCCCGCAGCAACACGCGGGCCCGCCGTTCGCAGTGGAAGACCTCCGCGCCGTCCCTGGTGACCTGCGCCAACGCTGCCTGTGGCTCGAAGCACCTGCCCCACACCGCCTGCCCCGAGTGCGGCCAGTACGGCCCGCGCGCGGCCCGGCGCCAGGTCATCGAGCCCTGAGCGCTCGCGCACTGCTGGAGGAGCTGGGGATCGGGATCGAGCCCCAGCTCTATGAGCTTGCCCTGACCCACCGCTCGTACGCCTACGAGCAGGGCGGCCTGCCGCACAACGAACGCCTCGAGTTCCTTGGCGACGCCGTGCTCGGGGTCGTGGTGACGGAGTACCTCTACCGGCGCTACCCCGACTTCGCCGAGGGCCGGCTCGCCAAGCTGCGGGCCGCCGTCGTCAACGCACACTCCCTCGCCGACGTCGCCCGCAGCCTCGGCCTGGGCGATGAGCTCCGACTTGGCAAGGGCGAGCTCGCCACCGGCGGCCCGAACAAACACTCGATCCTCGCCGACTCCCTGGAGGCCGTGTTCGGCGCCGTCCTGATCTCGGCCGGGCGGGACGCCGCCGACCTGCTGCTGCACCGCCTGTTCGACCCCCTCGTGGACGCCGCCGTCACCAAGGGCGCCGGGCTGGACTGGAAGACGAGCCTGCAGGAACTCTGCGCCTCTCTCGACCTCGGCCTGCCGCACTACCGGGTCTCCGAGACCGGCCCCGACCACGACAAGCGCTTCACCGCGGCCGTCGTGGTCGGCGAGCAGCGCTTCGGCGAGGGCCGCGGCACGTCCAAGAAGCAGGCCGAGCAACGCGCCGCCGAGACCGCCTTCACCGAACTGGTCGGCGCCGGGGCCTGATGCCGGAGCTGCCGGAGGTCGAGGTCGTCCGGCGCGGGCTGGCCGGATTCCTGCCCGGTCGCCGGGTCGCCGCGGTCAGCGTTTCCCACCCCCGACCGCTGCGCCGCCACGTCGGCGGGCCGGACGGGTTCGCCGCCGACCTCGTCGGGCGCGGGTTCGGCGAGCCGCGCCGCCGCGGCAAGTTCCTCTGGGTGCCGCTGGACGGGGTGGACGCACTGGTGGCGCACCTGGGCATGAGCGGGCAGTTCCGGATCGACGACCCGAGCACCCCGCCGGCCCCCCACACGAGGGTCGTGTTCGACTTCGAACAGCCCGGCCCCCACCTGCGGTTCGTGGACCAGCGCATGTTCGGCGGCCTGTGGCTCTCACCCGGCGGTGCGCAACGTCCGGCCGAACTGGCCCACATCGCGCCCGACCTGTTCGACCCCGACCTCGACCTGGCGGTGCTGGTGCGTCGAATCCGGCGCAGCCGCGCCGGCATCAAGCGGGTGCTGCTCGACCAGTCGGTGGTCTCGGGGATCGGCAACATCTACGCCGACGAGTCGCTCTGGCGCGCGAAGCTGCACTACGACACCCCGGCCGCCGACCTCGGCCCGCGCCGGGTGCGCGCCCTGCTGGAGCACGCCCGAGAGGTGATGGTCGAGGCCCTGGCCGTCGGCGGCACCTCGTTCGACAGCCTCTACGTCAACGTGAACGGCTCCTCCGGCTACTTCTCCCGCACCCTGGCCGCCTACGGGCGCGAAGGGCTGCCGTGCCTGCGTTGCGGGCGTCCGATCCGGCGCGAGGCGTTCGCCAACCGCTCCAGCTACCGGTGCCCGGGCTGCCAGCGTCCCCCTGCGGCGGCCCGGTAGAGTGAGGCAATTGTGAGCCTGCGCGACTTCTTCGACCGCTACCAGCATGTGCTGCGGCAGTTCATCAAGTTCGCCCTGGTCGGGGGTGCGGGCGTCGCCGTCAACATGGTCGTCGCCATCATCATGAACAAGCTCAACGGCGGCACGGTGAACGCGCAGAACGTCGTGTTCGCGATCCCCGGCACGGCCTGGAACTTCCGTTTCACCTCGCTGGTGTGGATCGTCGGCTTCCTGGTGGCGAACCTCTTCAACTTCCAGCTCAACCGCTCCTGGACGTTCCGGCACGGCCACCGGGCGCCCTGGCTCGCCGAGTTCTGGCCGTTCCTGGCCGTCGGCAGTGCCGCGGCCCTGATCGGACTCTTCGTCAAGATCGCGTTCACCAACCCGACCTCGCCGCTCTACCTGCCCGAGCCGTGGTTCCACGAGAACGCCGGGCTGGCCTCCCGGGAGTACTGGGCCCAGCTCTTCACGATCCTGGTCACCATGCCGGTGAACTTCGTGGCCAACAAGCTGTGGACGTTCCGGCACATCCGCAACAAGCACCAGCGCGAGACCGTCGGCACGACCTGACATGCACCTCAAGAGCCTCACGCTGCGCGGCTTCAAGTCCTTCGCCTCCACCACGACGCTGCGTTTCGAGCCGGGCATCACGTGCGTGGTGGGCCCCAACGGCTCGGGCAAGTCCAACGTGGTCGACGCGCTCAGCTGGGTGATGGGCGAGCAGGGCGCCAAGACACTGCGTGGCGGCAAGATGGAGGACGTCATCTTCGCCGGCACCTCCGGACGGGCGCCGCTGGGCCGGGCCGAGGTGCTGCTCACGATCGACAACACCGACGGCGCGCTCCCGATCGACTACACCGAGGTGACGATCTCGCGCACGATGTTCCGCAACGGCGGCTCCGAGTACGCGATCAACTCCCACACCGCCCGGCTGCTGGACGTGCAGGAGCTGCTGTCGGATTCGGGCATCGGACGCGAGATGCACGTGATCGTGGGCCAGGGCCAGCTCGACAGCATCCTGAACGCGACCCCGGAGACCCGGCGCGGCTTCATCGAGGAGGCCGCGGGCGTCCTGAAGCACCGCAAGCGCAAGGAGAAGGCCGAACGGAAGCTGGAGGCGACCGGGGCGAACCTGAACCGGCTGGGTGACCTGCTCGCCGAACTGCGCCGTCAACTCAAACCGCTGGGACGGCAGGCCGAGGTCGCCCGCCGGGCCGCGGTGGTTCAGGCCGAACTGCGCGACGCCAGGGCACGGCTGCTGGCCGACGACTACGCGGCCGCCGCCGAGGCGCTGGCCACCGACACCGCCGCCGAGGCCGAACTGCGGGACCGCAGGCACCGGCTGGAGACCGACCTCGCCGCGGCCCGGGACGCCGAGGCCGCCGCCGACGCCGCGGCGATCGCCGCCCTGCCGGAACTGACCGCGGCCCAGGAGACCTGGTACGCCCTGGCCGGGCTGGCCGAGCGCGCCCGGGCCACCTCCTCGATCGCCTCCGAACGGCTCCGGGCCGCCGCCTCGGTGGGCACCGACGACCGTCCGGGCCGCGACCCGGACGCGATCGAGCGCGAGGCGGCCGCCGTCCGGGAGGCGGAGGGGACGCTGCGGGCCGAGATCGAGGCGAAGGCGCTCGCACTCGCGGAGGCGACGGAACGACACCGGTCCGGCGAGGCGGCGCTGGTGGAGGCCGAACGGCACTACCGGGCCCAGCAGCGGGCGATCGCCGACCGCCGCGAAGGCCTGGCCCGGCTCACCGGCGAGGTGAACACGCTGCGGGGGCGCTCGGAGTCGGCAGCGGCGGAGATCGCCCGGCTACGGGCGACCCGGGATTCGGTCGAGCAGCGGGCCGAACAGGCCAGGCACGGCTTCGCGCTGGTGGAGACCCGGCTCGCGTCGCTGGGCGCGGGGGAGGTCGGGCTGGACGACGCCTACGAGGCGGCCGCCGAGGCCGTGGCGGCGCAGGAGGCCCGGGGCGAGGTGCTGCGGGTCGAGCAGTCGGCGGCGCAGACCAGCCGGGCCGGTCTGGCTGCGCGGGTGGACGCCCTTGCCCTCGGACTGGAACGCAAGGACGCCACCGGCGCGCTGCTCGCGGCGGGTGAGCGCCTCTCGGGGCTGCTCGGTTCGGTGGCGACGCTGATCAGTGTCAGCGACGGTGCCGAGGCGGCCATCGCCGCCGCTCTCGGGGCGGCCGCCGACGCGATCGCCGTGACCGGGCTCGGCGCCGCGGTGGACGCTTTCGAGCACCTCAAGGCCGACGACCTCGGCCGGGCCGGGCTGCTGCTCGGCGGCGCCGAGTTGCCGCTGGGGGAGGTGGCCGCGGAATGGCCCGGGCTCCCCGCGGGCGCGGTCTACGCCCGGGAACTGGTGGGCTGTGAGGCGGCCCTGCGTCCGGCGCTGGACCGGCTGCTGTTCAAGGTGGCGCTCGTGGACGACCTGGCGGCCGCGGCAGACCTGGTCGCTGCGCTGCCGGACCTGACCGCGGTGACTCGTGACGGCGACCTGCTCAGTGCGTGGTTCGCCGCCGGCGGGTCGTCGGCGCGACCGTCCATGATCGAGGTCCAGGCCGCCTTCGACGAGGCCTCGGCCCAGCTCACCGACGCCCAGGCCGAGGTGGAGCGGCTCCGGTTCGCCGCCGCCGAGCACGAGGCCACCCTCGCCGGGCTGCGGGAGCGCTCGGACGCGGCGCTGGCCCGGCTGCACGAGTCCGACGCCGCCCACGCCGGGCTGGCCGAGGAGGCGGCCGAACTCGGCCAGGCCGTCCGCGCGGCCCAGAGCGAGATCGGACGGCTCGACGCGGCGATCGCCACCGCGGGCGATGTCGGGGCGAGGGCGTCCCAGACCCTCGCCGGGCTGCAGGAGCGGCTGCAGGCGGCCCAGGACCAGACCGGCACCGACGAGGCCGACCCGGCCGAGCGGGACCGCTGCTCGCAGCAGGCCAGGGCGGCCGCTGCCGCCGAGATGGAGGCACGGCTGGCGCTGCGCACGGTCGAGGAGCGGGCCCGGGCACTCGCCGGACGGGCCGACAGCCTCCTGCGCGCGGCCCAGGGCGAGCGCGAGGCCAGGCAGCGGGCGGCTGCGCGGGCCGAGCAGGCGCGGCGGGACACCGAGGTGGCCACCGCCGTGCTGGCGGCGGCCGACTGGCTGATCGCGCGGCTGGGGTTCTCGCTCGACCTGGCAGCGGCGGCCCGCGAGGCGGCGCAGTCGCGCCGCGCCGAGGCCGAGGCCGCGCTCGGCTCCGCGAGAACCCGTGGCCGGGAGCTCGCCCGGGCCTTCGAGGACCTGGTCGACGTCGCCCACCGCGACGAGTTGGCCCGCACCCAGCAGCAGATGAAGGTCGACGCCCTCGCCGAGAAGGCCATGACCGAGCTCGGGCTCGAGGTCGACGTGCTGCTCGCCGACTTCGGCCCCGACCGCCCGGTCGAGCTGCTGCTCGCCGAGGACGGCAGCCGGATCGGGCCCGACGACCCCCGTCCTGACCCGGTGCCGTACGTCCGGGCCGAGCAGGAGAAGCGGCTGCGGCGCGCCGAACGCGACCTCGCGGTGCTCGGCAAGGTCAACCCGCTCGCCCTGGAGGAGTTCGACGCGTTGCAGCAGCGGCACGCCTTCCTCGCCGAACAACTGGAGGACCTGCGCCGCACCAGGGCCGACCTCGCGGGCATCATCGAGGAGGTTGACGCCCGCGTCCAGCAGGTCTTCGCCGAGGCCTACGCCGACGTGGAACTCGCCTTCGCCGACGCCTTCGCGCGACTCTTCCCCGGCGGCGAGGGACGGTTGGTGCTCACCGAACCCGGCCAGTGGCTCACCACCGGGGTGGACGTCGAGGCCCGTCCGGCGGGCAAGAAGGTCAAGCGGCTCTCGCTGCTCTCGGGCGGGGAGCGCTCACTGGTCGCGGTGGCCTTCCTGGTCGCCCTGTTCAAGGCCCGCCCCAGCCCGTTCTACATCCTGGACGAGGTCGAGGCGGCCCTCGACGACACCAACCTCGGCCGGCTGCTGGAGATCTACGAGGAACTGCGCGCCACCAGCCAGTTGCTGGTGATCACCCACCAGAAGCGCACGATGGAGATCGCCGACGCCCTCTACGGAGTCACGATGCGCGGCGACGGGGTTTCCACCGTGATCAGCCAGCGCCTGCGCGAGCGCTGATCCCTGAGCCTGTCGAAGGGTCCGTCCATCCTCAGGCAGCGTTCAGGCCCGGCAGTTACCATGTCGGCGTCCAGCCCGGGAGAGGAGACCCATGAACACCGCGATCATCGTGATGCTGGTGATCCTCGGCGTGGCGCTGGCCGTGATCGCCGTCGCGGCCGTCGGCATGCAGGGCGGCGGCTCGGACCGCACCGAGATCGGCCGCACGATCACCAGGACCGCCCAGCACCTCAACGGCGACGCCCAGCCCCCGCGTGGCCTGGTCGAGTTCTTCGACGAGATCCCGCTGCCGCGTAGCGCCGACTCCGCCTCCGACCGGCAACGCTCCGGCAGCTGAGCCCTCCGCCGGCTCAGCCGCCGAACCTCCCGGTCTCGGCCACCAGCGCCCGCAGGACGGCTGCCGTCGCCCCCCGAGCCGCGTTCTCGGGGCGGGCCAGCACCTCGACCCGCCGCCGCAGCGTGATGTCGGAGACCTCGAGCAGCACCAGGTCGTGCCGGGCCGGGTCGGTGCAGTACCGCGGCAGCAGGCAGACCCCGGCGCCGGAGCCGACCAGGGCCGCGAGCGTCCCGAAGTCGGTGCTGCGCCAGCGCACCCGGGCCGGGCGCCCGGCGACCAGGGCGAGTGCCTCCAGCAGCCGGTCCAGCGGGTAGCCGGCCGGGACCCCGAGCCAGTCGGCGTCGACCACCTCGGCCGCCGCGACCCGGCCGCGCCCGGCGAGGGGGTGGGAGGCCGGCACGGCCACGTCCACCGGCTCGGCGAAGAGGGGCTGGACGAACAGCGAACCGCGGCGCCGGGCGTCCACCACCTCGCCCCGGTGCGCCAGGACGAGGTCGGCGTGGGCGGCCAGGCCGGGGAACTCCGGTTGGGCCACGTCGTTGTCGACCAGTTCGAGGTCGATGCCCGGGAACTCCCGCAGCCGGCGCAGCAGGCCGGGCAGCAGCAGTTCAGCCACCGAGGGGAACACCGAGAGCACCACCGGGCCGGTCGGTTCGCCCAGCCACGCCTGCCACGAGGAGTCCACTTCGGCGATCGCTGTGGCGAGCCCGACGGTGGCGCCGGCCAGTGCCCGTCCGGCGGCGGTGAGGGCCACGCCGCGACCCTGCCGCACCAGCAGTGGCCGGCCGGCGTCGCGCTGCAGCGCCCGCAACTGCTGCGACACCGCGCTCGGGGTGCGGCCGGACGCTTCGGCGACGGCAGTGATCGAGCCGCGGTCGGCCAGTTCGCGCAACAGCAGCAGTTGGTGCAGTTCCATGAAGCCAGCCTAAACAATTGTGGCCTAATCTGCGCCTTGTGCTTCACGGTGCGGCCCGGTTGACTTCTCGGCGAAGGAGGGAACCATGCGACCACGTGATCGGTTGTTGGCGGCGACCGTCCCCGTGTTGTGGGGGATCAACTTCCCCGCGACCGCGCTCGCCCTGGCGCACTGGCCGCCGTTCCTGGGCGGGGCGTTGCGGTTCGCGCTGCTCGCGCTGCCCACGCTGCTGTTCGTGCCCCGGCCGGCGGTGAAGTGGCGCTGGATCCTCGCCATGGGCCTGACGCTGGGGGTGGGCCAGTTCGCCTTCCTCTACCTCGCCATGGCCAACGGGATGCCGTCGGGGTTGGCCTCGCTCGTGCTGCAGGCCTCCGCCCCGTTCACGGTGGTGCTGGGGGTGGTGCTGCTGGGCGAGCGGATGAGCCTCTGGCGGGCTGTCGGGGTGGGGATGAGCGTCTCGGGGCTGGCGATGATCGCGCTCGATCGCTCCCACGCCGCCCCGCTGCCGGCCGTCCTGCTCACGCTGGCCGGTGGGCTGAGCTGGGCGCTGGGCAACCTCAGCTCCCGGCAGGCGAAGCCGGACCGGCCGCTGGCGCTGACGCTGTGGATGTCCGTCGTGCCGCCGCTGCCGCTGTTCGCGCTGTCCTGGGTGTTCGAGGGCCCCGACCGGATCGGGACGGCGTTCGCGACGGCGCTCACCCCGGCCGCGCTGCCCGCGAACCTCGGCCTGCTCTACATCGTGCTGGCGGCCACGGTGCTCGGCTACGGCATCTGGAACACCCTGCTGAGCCGGTACCCCTCGGCCCAGGTGGCGCCGTGGTCGATGCTCGTCCCGGTCGTCGGTGTGCTCGCCTCCTGGGCCGCCTTCGACGAGGTGCCCGGCGGTGTTGAGATCGCCGCCGGAGCGCTGGTCGTCACCGGCGTCCTCGTCGCCACCGGGGCGCTGCGGCCGCCCGTCCGGCCACCGGCGGAGCTGCCCAGCCCGGCCGGGGAGGAACTGGAGAGTCGGCCCGGCGTCCTAGCATGACCGGTGTGAACTACACCGACCTGATCTTCGGCATCGTCCTGGCCGGCGTCGCGGCCGCGATCCTGGTGGCCTCGATCGTCATCTACCGCAGCAACCGGCAGGCCGCCCTGCGCGGCGGCGAGCCGACCCCGGAGCTGACGCCCCCCACCGGGACCGAGCCGGTCGAGGCCGCGCCCGCCGCGCCCGCGCCGGAGCCGTCCGTCCCCGTCCGGGACGTGCCAGAGGCCCCCGCGAGCCGGATGGTGCGGCTGCGGCGACGGCTCTCAGGCAGCTCGAACCCGCTGGCCCGCGGCCTGCTCGGCCTGCTCGCCGCCGACCGGCTCGACGCCGAGGCGTGGGACGACCTGGAGGCCACGCTGATCACCTCCGACCTGGGCGTCGGGCCGACCGAGGAGTTGATCAGCGCGCTGCGCCGCGAGCTGGCCATCGACGGCGTCGCCGACCCGGCGAAGGCGAAGCGGGTGCTGCGCGAGGAGTTGCTGCGGTTGGTCGACCCCGGCCTTGACCGCGAGCTGGCGATCGCCGGCACCGACGGGCTGCCCGGGGTGGTGATGGTGGTCGGCGTCAACGGCACCGGGAAGACCACCACGATCGGCAAGCTCGCCCGGGTGCTGGTCGCCGAGCACCACTCGGTCGTGCTCGGCGCGGCCGACACCTTCCGCGCCGCAGCCGCCGACCAGCTGCAGACCTGGGGCAGCCGGGTCGGCGTCGCGACCGTCCGCGGCCCCGAGGGCGGGGACCCTGCCTCGGTGGCCTTCGACGCGGTCGCTCGCGGCATCGCCGACGCCGTCGACGTGGTGGTCGTCGACACGGCCGGCCGGCTGCACACCAAGACCGGCCTGATGGACGAGCTCGGCAAGATCAAGCGAGTGATCGAGCGCAAGGCCCCCGTCACTGAGGTGCTGCTCGTCATCGACGCCACCACCGGCCAGAACGGCCTCACCCAGGCCCGGGTGTTCGCCGAGGTGGTGGACGTCACCGGCATCGTGCTGAGCAAGCTGGACGGCTCCGCCAAGGGCGGCATCGTGGTGCAGGTGCAGCGTGAACTCGGCGTTCCGGTGAAGCTGGTCGGGCTGGGGGAGGGTCCCGACGACCTCGCCCCCTTCGACGCCGCCGGGTTCGTGGACGCATTGCTCACGGAGGAGTGACGCAGGCGGGTGCCGCACGCAGGGTTCGGGTGCGTGCGACGCCGGCGGTAGGATGTTCGGCGTTCCCGAGCGTGAGGTAATCCCTTGTTCGACACCCTGTCCGGACGCCTGTCCGCGGCCTTCCGCAGCCTGCGCGGCAAGACGAAGCTGACCGATGCCGACATCGACGCGACCCTGCGCGAGATCCGGGTCGCGCTGCTGGAGGCGGACGTCAACCTGGGCGTCGTCAAGGAGTTCGTCGCCGCCGTCCGGGCCCGTGCCCACGGCGCCGAGATCCACTCCGCTCTCAACCCGGCGCAGCAGATCGTCACGATCGTCAACGACGAGCTGGTGACCATCCTGGGCGGCGAAGCCCGTCCGCTGAGGTTCGCCAAGCGACCGCCGACGGTGATCATGCTCGCCGGCCTGCAGGGCTCGGGCAAGACCACCCTGGCCGGCAAGCTCGGCAAGTGGCTGAAGGGCCAGGGCCACTCGCCGCTGCTGGTCGCCGCCGACCTGCAGCGTCCCAACGCGGTCACCCAGCTGCAGGTGGTGGGCGAGCGAGCCGGCGTCCACGTCTACGCGCCGCAGCCCGGCAACGGGGTCGGCGACCCGGTCGCGGTGGCGCGGGACGCCATCGGCTACGCGCAGACCAAGCTCTACGACGTGGTCGTGGTCGACACCGCCGGCCGGCTCGGCGTCGACGCCGAACTGATGCAGCAGGCGATCGACATCCGCGACGCGGTCGACCCCACCGAGATCCTCTTCGTCGTCGACGCCATGATCGGCCAGGACGCGGTGAACACCGCCCGCGCCTTCGCTGACGGGGTCGGCTTCGACGGCGTCGTGCTCTCCAAGCTGGACGGCGACGCCCGCGGCGGCGCGGCGCTCTCGATCGCGCGCGTCACCGGCAAGCCGATCATGTTCGCCTCCTCCGGCGAGGGCCTGGACGACTTCGACGCCTTCCACCCCGACCGGATGGCCGGCCGGATCCTCGACATGGGCGACCTGCTCACCCTGATCGAGCAGGCGCAGAAGACCTTCGACGCCGAGGAGTCGGCCAAGGCCGCCCAGAAGCTGATCCATGGCCGCGGCGAGTTCGGCCTGGACGACTTCCTGCAGCAGATGCAGGCCGTGCGCCGGATGGGCCCGCTGTCGAAGATCCTCGGCATGATGCCCGGGATGGGTCAGATGAAGGACCAGATCAACGGGATCGACGAGCGCGAGATCGACCGGATCGAGGCCATCATCTACTCGATGACCCCCGCCGAGCGCACCAATCCCAAGCTGCTGGACGGCTCCCGCCGGGCCCGGATCGCGAAGGGCTCCGGCACCCAGGTCTCGGACGTGAACTCCCTCGTCAACCGCTTCTTCGAGGCCCGCAAGATGATGCAGAGCCTCGCCGGCGGTGGCATGCCCGGCATGCCCGGCATCCCCGGGATGCGGCGCCAGCCCGCCCGCCAGCAGCAGAAGAAGCGCAAGGGTGGCCACGGCGTGTCGGGCAACCCCGCCAAGCGCACCACAGCGCCCGCGGCACCGGCGGCGCCCGTCGCCCCGTCCGGCTCCCCGTTCGGCCTGCCGGCCCAACCTGCCGAGGCCGACCTCGCCAAGGCGATGGCCGACTTCAAGCTCCCCGCTGACGTCCAGAAGCTGTTCGACCAGGGTCGCTAGCACCCCTTCCACCAGCTGCCTGCGACGTTCCCGCCCGACTACGGGCGGGAACGTCGCACGGCGCCGCGTCCTCGCTCCTCGTCCTCGC
>Ga0073899_10005101_pt1 | contig 11479 bp, 10 predicted proteins | sample KloWWTmetaKNB5Ph_FD_88975 | JGI IMG/M metagenome (GOLD analysis project Ga0073899, IMG submission 88975) | Active sludge microbial communities from Klosterneuburg, Austria, studying microevolution and ecology of nitrifiers - Klosterneuburg... | ecosystem: Engineered > WWTP > Aerobic digester >...
CATGGGTGCGCGCGGCATGGGTGATCCAGGTCTTGTTGCCGGTCACCTCCCAATCCTCGCCCACCTTGACCGCGCGGGTGCGCAGGGATCCAAGGTCCGACCCGGTGTTCGGCTCGGTAAAGACTGCGGTGGGCAGGATTTCGCCGCTCGCAAGCTTCGGCAGCCAATGTGCCTTTTGCTCGGGGGTGCCACCGCAAAGGATCAATTCGGCGGCGATCTCACTGCGGGTGCCAAGCGAACCCACACCGATATAGCCGCGCGACAACTCCTCCGACACCACCACCATCGAAGCCTTGGACAGACCCAGCCCGCCATGTTCCTCGGGGATCGTCAGCCCGAAGACACCCATATCCGCCAATTCCCGGATGATCTCCATCGGGATCAGTTCGTCTTTCAGATGCCAGCCATGGGCGTTGGGGATGACACGCTCCTCCGCAAAGCGGCGGAACTGGTCGCGGATCATTTCCAGCTCGTCCTCCAGCCCGGTCGCACCGAATGTCGCGCGCCCGTGATTGTCCCGCATCAGCGCAACCAGCGCCGCGCGCGCCGCTGGGCTGTTGCCCGCGGCGATCAGCCGGGCAGCGGCGCCTTCCGGTTGCCAGTCGAGCCCCAAGTCGGAAAGGCGGGCAATCTCGCCCTGGCTCATCGGGATGCCGCCCGCGATCTGCGCCAGATATTCGCCGAAACCGATCTGCAAAAGCAGCGCTTCCATCGCGCCGAACTGGCCCGCCTCGCTCAACCGTCCGGCCCAGGCGCGCATCTGGCGCAAGGCCTCGACATAGGTCGCCAGCCACGAGAGCGCATGGGCAGAAAACTGATGTTCCTCCAACAGCGTGGCCGATACCTTGCCATCGCGGCTGACCTGTGCCTTCACCTGCGACTTTGCCGTCTCCAGCAGCGCCTCGACCGGGCCAAGCGCACTTTCCGTCAGCGCCAAAAGATCGGCAATCACTCCGGTTTTCCCCATCTCGACCCCATCGCGCGGCATGTTGCGGCTCCGTTTCTGCATCTGCATTCATCTACTCATTTTGCAGTCGCAGCGCAATAATAATTCGAAACACCGCCTTAGGACGTTCGATTATGACCCGCAAAAGAAAAGGCAGCGCCTTAGCCCTGCCCTTCACCGTGATTCAAGTATCCCGCGGGGTGCGGAGGCGCGAAGCCCCCACCCTTCCTCAGCCAATTGCCGCCGCTTTCACATCTGCGTCGATGAACGGCACATATTGGGCGAAATTGTCGGCGAACATGTTCACCAACTTCTTGGCCTGCGCGTCATAGGCGCCTTTGTCGGCCCAGGTCTGGCGCGGATCGAGCAGAACGTCATCCACACCCGGCACTGAAACCGGCACTTCAAAGCCGAAGTTCGGATCCTTGCGGAACTTCGCCTTGTTCAGCGACCCATCAAGCGCCGCCGTCAGAAGCGCGCGCGTGGCCTTGATCGGCATCCGGCGACCGGTGCCATAGGCGCCCCCGGTCCAGCCGGTGTTCACCAGCCAGCATTCCGCCCCGTGACGCGCGATCTTTTCTTGCAACAGCTTGCCGTAGACCTCGGGCCGGCGCGGCATGAAGGGTGCGCCAAAACAGGTGGAGAAGGTCGGAAGCGGTTCGGTCACACCCACTTCGGTGCCCGGCGTCTTGGACGTGAAGCCCGACAGGAAGTGATACATTGCCTGCGCAGGCGTCAGCCGCGCGATGGGCGGCAGCACCCCATAAGCGTCGCAGGTCAGCATGATGACATTCTGCGGATGTCCGCCAAGCGAGGAGGGCGACGCGTTGGAGATATAGTCCAGCGGATAGGCGCAGCGCATATTGTCGGTGATCGAGTTGTCTTCGAAATCCAGATCGAAGGTTTCGGGGTCGAAGACCATGTTTTCGATCACGGTACCGAATTTCTCGGTCGTGGCATAGATTTCCGGCTCGGCCTCGCGGCTGAGGTTGATGGTCTTGGCATAACAGCCGCCTTCGAAGTTGAAGGTGCCCTTGCCCGACCAGCCATGTTCATCGTCGCCGATCAGGATGCGCGACGGATCGGCCGACAGCGTGGTTTTGCCGGTGCCGGAAAGGCCGAAGAACACGGCAGTGTCGTCGGGATTGTCGATGGCGTGGTTGGCCGAACAGTGCATGGCCATCACGCCCTTGCCGGGCAGGATGTAGTTCAGAAGGGTGAAGACCGCTTTCTTGTTTTCGCCCGCATAGGCGGTGTTGGCGATCAGGATCAGTTTCTTGTCGAAGTTGATCGCAATCGCCGTTTCCGACCGGCAACCGTGGCGTTCGGGATCGGCCTTGAACGAGGGGCAGTTGATGATGGTGAATTCGGGCGCGAATTCGTCCAGCTCTTCCGCCGAAGGGCGGCGCAACAGGTGGCGGATGAACAGGCCATGCCAGGCCAGTTCCGTCACCACGCGGACATCCAGCCGGTGTTCAGGGTCAGCACCGCCGAAGAGATCTTGCACGAAATAATCGCCGCCCTTCATGTGGGCCAGCATATCGGCATACAGCCGATCGAACGCCTCGGGCGTCATGGGCTTGTTGTTGTCCCACCAGATCGTATCTTCGACCGACGGGGTACGGACCACGAATTTGTCCTTGGGCGAGCGGCCGGTGTGCTTGCCGGTGGTGACAAGGAACGAACCGCCCTTGCCCAGCGCGCCTTCGCCCTTCTTCAGTGCCGCCTCGATCAGAGCAGGTTCGCGAAAGTTGTAATAGACGTGTCCAAGCCCGGTAATGCCCTGATCTTCCAGCCGGTTGGCAGGATTTACACGTCCTATGATCATTCGCTCGCTCCTGATGCCGCACCGCGGCCAATAAAGTTTCGCCGTCAATTGGCAGACCGCCCCGGGCCAGGGGGCACTCGACCCTCCGGTCTCGAAGGGGTCAAACCGCCTATAGACCAGCCTATCACATTGAACCAGAAGGCTTTATCAACGTTAGCGCCACCATGTCCGCTTTAGCGCAATCATGCCCAGCCAAGGCGCATCATCGGAAACAAAGCCCCCCAGAGTGAGACAAATTAGTCGAAGTTTCAAACTTTCCGGCAGCGCCCAATCCCCGCACGGGGGTGATTCGCAGTTACCAGTTGATTCCGCATGCCGGAACATGGAAACTGCCATGAAAACAAGGCCAGAGCAGAAACGGGGAAGCCAGCATGTCGCGGATCGCGCTTGTGGATGATGATCGAAACATCCTCACTTCGGTGTCGATGACCCTCGAAGCCGAAGGGTTCGAGGTTGAAACTTACAATGACGGACAGTCGGCACTGGATGCGTTCAACAAGCGCATGCCGGACATGGCAGTTCTGGATATCAAGATGCCGCGCATGGACGGGATGGATCTGCTCCAGCGGCTGCGGCAGAAAACCGCGATGCCGGTGATCTTCCTGACGTCGAAGGATGACGAGATCGACGAGGTTCTCGGCCTGCGCATGGGCGCAGACGATTATGTGAAAAAGCCCTTCTCGCAACGGCTTTTGGTCGAACGGATCCGCGCGCTTCTGCGTCGTCAGGAAGCCATCGCCACGGGCGAGGTCGCAACGACCGAAGAAACCAAGATCATGCAGCGCGGGCATCTGACCATGGATCCGCTGCGCCATTCGGTCAGCTGGAAAGGCCGCGATGTGGCGCTGACCGTCACCGAATTCCTGCTGCTTCAGGCACTGGCGCAGCGGCCCGGCTTTGTGAAAAGCCGCGATCAGCTGATGGATGTCGCCTATGATGATCAGGTCTATGTCGATGACCGCACCATCGACAGCCACATCAAGCGCCTGCGCAAGAAGATGCGCATGGTCGATGACGATTTCAGCGCGATTGAAACGCTCTATGGCATCGGTTATCGCTACAACGAAGAATAACCCTGTTTTCGGGGACGACAGTGAGCGGTAAATCGACTGACAGGGCAGATGTCGTTCTGGGTGAAGACAGGATTTCCCCCGACGGTATTGTCGATTTCGAACTGAAGGCCGGGCGCGAGCGCCACGGCATCATTTCGCTTAACCGCTCGCCGCTCGCCCGCAAGATCATCACCTTCAACCTTCTGGCGATGATCGTGCTCGTTGCCGGGGTGCTTTATCTCAATCCTTTCCGCAACAGTCTGGTGCTGCAACGGGAAGGTGGTCTGGTGGCGGAAGCCCAGCTTATCGCCGATGTGTTCGAGGCCCGCCTGACCAGTGCTGATGCACCCGCCCAGGCGGAAGCGGTATTTGCCGAAACCGCCCAGGGGATCGAGCTGCCCGAAGGCGTCGAACTACTGCTCTATGACACTGCCGGCCAGATCGTCACATCGAGTGTTGGCAAGCCACGCGCGCCTGCCGAGGTCGTCCAGGGGCTTCAGCGGGATGAGCGATCCACCATGCTGACCGACCTGCTCAACACCGTCTGGGAAGGGATCGCAGCACTCCTGGCCCCGGCGGACACCAGCAGCAGCACCGCTGGCCCCGAAGAACTGGCGGGCACCCTGGTTGCAGACGCCATGAAAGGCGAAACCCAGGTCAAGACCGGATACGACGGACACGGCGAAGCCACCTTCACGGTCGCCACACCCATTCACAAAAATGGCAAGATCGTAGGCGTTGCTGCCGTCACCTCCTACGCGGGAGAGATCAACCAGCTGGTGCGGGTAGAACGCGAACAAGTGTTGCAGATGTTCGTGGTGGCGATCATCGTCTCGATCGGTCTCAGCCTGGTGCTGGCCTCGACCATCGCGAACCCACTGTCCGACCTTGCCGCCGCCGCTGAACTGGGCCGCGACAAGAATGCCCGCAAGATGTCGCCGTCGCGCGTGCGCATCCCCGACCTGACCGCGCGACCCGACGAAATCGGCCGCCTGTCTGGGGCCATGCGCGGCATGGTCGCAGCACTTTATGAGCGGATCGAATCCAACGAACAGTTTGCCGCCGATGTGGCACACGAGATCAAGAACCCGCTTGCCAGCCTGCGGTCCGCCGTGGGGACATTGCGCGTGGCCAAACGCGACGATCAGCGCGAAAAACTTCTCGATGTCATCGACCATGACGTCCGTCGCCTTGACCGGCTCGTCAGCGACATTTCTAATGCTTCGCGTCTGGACAGCGAACTGGTGAAGGAAGAAGCGGAAAGTTTCAACCTGCTCAAGACACTGGGTAATCTGGCGGAATACCTTGGTCAGGATGCGCGCACCAAAGGTATTGACTTCATCACCGACCTGCCGCCGGACCCAATCACCATCATCGGGCTTGAAGCGCGGCTGGCGCAGGTGTTCGTCAATCTGATCACCAACGCGATTTCCTTCTGTGCCGAAGGCGATGCGGTGCGCGTCTGGGCAAGGCAGCGCGATGGCCGGGTGCTTGTGGTGGTCGAGGATACCGGGCCGGGCATCCCCGATCAGGCCCTGACCAAAGTCTTCAAACGCTTCTATTCCGAACGCCCGCCGGGCCAGTTCGGCGAACATTCCGGTCTTGGGCTGGCGATTTCCAAACAGATCGTCGAGGCGCATGGCGGCGTGATCTGGGCCGAAAATATCCGCCCGACCGACGCGGACATCACCTCGGACCCGCTGGGCGCGCGGTTCGTTGTGGGCCTTCCGGTGTGACCACAACCGACCCGGTCGAAGAAATAGCACATGCAACAAGCGTTGCTGTCGGCACGGCGGGTCTTTTGGTCATCGGGCCATCCGGGTCAGGAAAATCCTCGCTCGCACTGGCGCTGATGTCACTCGGGGCACGGCTGATTGCCGATGACCGGACCGTCCTCAGGCGAAAGGACGACATGCTGTGGGCCAGCGCCCCTGATAGGATCCGCGGGCGCATTGAAGCGCGCGGCGTCGGCATTCTGGCCGCCGAACCCTGCCTGTCCGCGCCCTTGCGCCTGATCGTGGATATGGGTCAGACAGAGACCCTGCGCCTGCCACCCGAACGATGGCGGCAAATTGCAGGCATTACCCTGCCCTGTCTTCACAAATGCGAAGGCCCCCATTTTCATATGGCGATCTGGCAATATATGAAAGCCGGACGCATCCTATGACAAAGGCCCCGCCTGCCCGCATGACCCCTGCCGCAGAACCTCTTGCCCCGCAGCACCGGATCGTGCTTGTCACCGGCCCATCGGGCGCTGGCCGGGCAACCGCCATTCGGGCGCTTGAGGATCTGGGCTATGAACCGATCGACAATCTGCCGCTCAGCCTTGTGCCGCGGCTTTTCGATGGTCCGCCGCTTGGCCGGCCGGTCGCACTTGGCATCGATGTGCGCAACCGTGACTTTTCCGTCGCGAGCCTCATCTGGCTGATCGACGACCTCACCCGGCGACCGGAAATCTCCGCCGATCTGCTGTTTCTCGACTGCCAGCCGGCGGAACTTCTACGCCGCTACGGTGAAACCCGCCGCCGTCATCCGTTTCTCAGCGCCCCCACACCGGAAGAAGCCGTGGAAAGCGAGATCGGCCTGCTGGCCCCAATCCGGGACCGCGCCGATATCCTGATCGACACGACCGAACTGTCACCTCATGACCTGAAGGCCGAAATCGCCCGCTGGCTTGATCCGGGCACGACCGAACGTCTGGCCGTATCGGTCCATTCCTTTTCCTACAAACGCGGCGTGCCGCGCGGGCTTGATCTGATGTTCGACTGCCGGTTCCTGCGCAACCCGCACTGGGATCCTGCGCTCAGGGCGCTGGACGGGCGTGACCCTTCCGTCGCCGCGCATGTCGAAAATGATCCGCTTTACCCCACGTTCTTCGAAAAGACGCGCGACCTCCTGCTTTTTCTGTTGCCAGCGCAGGTGGATGAAGGCAAGAGCCACGTCGCCATCGGATTCGGCTGCACCGGGGGGCAACATCGGTCGGTGATGATGGCAGAAAACATGGCCAAAACGCTTGCGGCGGCTGGCTGGCAGGTGTCTATAAGACATCGAGAACTGGAAAGACGGATGTCTGGGGCGGCCAAAAACGTGCAGGGTGGCGAGGCTTGATCGGTATCGTGATTGTCGCGCATGGCGGGCTGGCGAAAGAGTATCTTTCGGCGGTAGAACATGTCGTGGGTCCGCAAAAAGGCATTCGTGCCATCGCCATTGAAGAAGACCATGATCGGGCGGCCAAACAGACCGAGATCATGGCAGCGGCCGATGCGGTCGACGAAGGCGCAGGCGTGGTCGTCGTCACCGACATGTTCGGTGGCTCGCCCTCGAATCTTTCGCTCAAGGCCTGTGTGGCGGGTGACCGGCAGATCGTCTACGGGGCCAACCTGCCCATGCTGATCAAGCTGGCCAAGTCGCGCAGCCTGCCGGTGCCCGAGGCCGTCGCCTCGGCCCTTGAGGCGGGCCGCAAGTATATCAACAGTTATGTCGGATCGGGGCAGGGCAGCCAATGACCGCAGTGGTTCTGGATATCGTGAATGAAAAGGGCCTGCATGCGCGGGCCTCTGCCAGGTTCGTCGAAGTGGTGGAGGCGCATGATGCCTCCGCCACCGTCGAAAAGGACGGGATGAGCGTATCGGGCGATTCGATCATGGGCCTCCTGATGCTTGCCGCTTCGAAAGGCACGCAGATCGCGGTGACGACGGGCGGCACCCAGGCGACAGAACTGATGGCCGCGCTTCGCGCGCTGGTCAGCAATCGGTTTGGCGAAGAGTGCTGACCAAAGATGACATACGACAGACCGACCGTGCGCCGCTCGCACCTTCCACCCAGGGTGCGCCCAAACTGCCGGTGGAGCGCACTTACGAGATGCGGCGGCTGTCTTATGCCGGGACCTTCACCAACCCGTTCAAGGCCGGAACCATCCGCGCGATCGAGTGGATGACGGGCAAGCTGACGCTTCTGCGCCTGATCCGTTCTTTCGAACGTTCCGGCGCACCGGTGGGGGCACCCTTCTGGCCCAAAGCGATCCGCCATATGGGCATCGACATTCGTACACCCGACGACGAGATCGCCCGCATTCCTGCGCATGGCCCGCTGGTCGTCGTGGCCAACCATCCACACGGACTTGTCGACGGCATGGTGATGGCAGAGATCGTCTGCCGGGTACGCTCCGATTTCAAGATCCTCACCCGGTCCCTGCTGACTGGCATCCCCGAGGTCGAGGAGTTCATGATCCCCGTGCCCTTCCCGCACGAGGAAAACTCGCGCGAGCTGGGGCTGGAGATGCGCGAACTGACCATGGCGCACCTGGCGAACGGCGGCGCGATTATCCTGTTTCCGGCCGGCAAGGTCGCCTGTGCCGAAAGTTGGTTTGGCCCCGCGATCGAGGCGGAATGGAACCTCTTCACCCATAAGATGATCCACAGAAGCGGTGCGACGATCGTACCCATGCATTTCACCGGGCAGAATTCCCGCACCTATCAGATCGCCAACAAACTGTCGGCGACGCTCAGGCAGAGCCTCTTGCTGCACGAGATCAAACGGTCGCTCTTCAAGCCCCAGCGCCCGTATATCGGCCAACCGATCCCCGCCACGCTGCTGAAGGACTGGGAGGGCAATCCACGTGGTTTTCTGGCCTGGCTGCGGGAGCATACGCTAGATCTTGGCAAAAGCTGATCGACCTCTGCCCAATCCGGTCAACCGGCCAGCAGGGCAGCTCGCCGCCCGTGAGCGTCAGCCCAAGCAATCTTTCGCAGCCGAACGGTTTTACCATCCCGGCTTCAATCTTGTCAGGGTTGTCGCCGCCCTTGCCGTCGTCTTTTCACACTCATTCGCTGTCTACACCGGAACGGAAGATCAGGAACCGTTCCAGCAAGCGACGGGAGAAATCCTTGGCATCTATGCCGTTCTGGTCTTCTTCCTGCTGAGCGGTATCCTCATCACCGACAGCGCCCTGAACACACCGTCACCATGGCACTTCGCGATCAAACGCGCGCGCCGCATCCTGCCAGCTTTCGTTGCATCGAATCTGCTGGTTGTTCTGGCCATATGTCCGTTCTTTGCCAAAGACGGCGCACAGGATTTCCTGACCGATCCCCAGACCTGGAAAACCCTGTTGCGGGTCCTGACCTTTCAGGACGCCGCACTGCGGTTCAATAGCGTTGAGTTCGCCCATGAAACAGGCGCGGGATATCCGGGGCTCTGGAACCTTGCCAACGGAGTTTTGTGGACCATTCGCATTGAACTGGTGTGTTACGTTCTGGTCGGGGTGATGGCTGCGCTGAGGTTGCTGCGACCGATACCCGTTCTGGTGCTTTTTGCGCTGAGCTACATCGCCTTGATGAAATCAGCCCTACCGGCGACACCCTTTTTCGGCACCCTTGTGTTTCTGCTGCCGTCTTTCGCAGTCGGAATGTACCTGCGCATCAATGTTTGTGGCCATGTTGCACAGGGATACCTTGCACTTAGCAGCCTTGTGACCCTCGTTCTTTCGATGTTTCTGATGCACGGTTGGGTAAGGCTGGAGGGCGTGCTGTTTCCGCTCTTCTTTGCCTATCCGTTGCTGTGGCTCGGCCAACAGGGGCGAACCGGTACATTGATGGGGAGCGACTGGAATGACCCGTCATATGGCATCTACATCTGGGGATGGCCCGTGCAGCAGGTTCTGGCCTCAGCCATCGGTCCCGGCTTGTCGCCCTATGTGTTTGCCGCACTCTGCCTGCTGGTCGTCGGCTTTGTTGGCTATGTCTCTTGGTTTGTGATCGAGCGCCCCTTCCTGCGCCGCAAGACGAGGCTCCCCATCGCAGAATCTGGCTCTTAGCGCGTCGGCACCGGAACTTCGCCGCGATAGTCGTAGAACCCCCGCTGAGTCTTGCGGCCCAGCCAGCCAGCCTCGACATATTTGGTCAGCAAGGGACAAGGCCGGTATTTGGTATCCGCCAGCCCCTCGTGCAGCACGTTCATGATCGCAAGGCAGGTGTCCAGCCCGATGAAGTCCGCCAGCTCCAGCGGCCCCATCGGGTGATTGGCGCCAAGCTTCAGGCTTTCGTCGATCGACTTGACCGACCCTACGCCTTCATAGAGCGTATAGACCGCCTCATTGATCATCGGCATCAGGATGCGGTTGACGATGAAGGCCGGGAAGTCTTCGGCGCTGGCTGCGGTCTTGCCCAGCTTGGCCACGACATCAAGCATGGTCTGATAGGTTGCCTCATCCGTGGCAATGCCGCGGATCAGCTCCACCAGCTGCATCACCGGCACCGGGTTCATGAAATGGAATCCCATGAACTTTTCCGGCCGGTCGGTGCGGCTGGCGAGGCGCGTGATCGAGATCGACGAGGTGTTGGACGTCAGGATCGTCGTCGGTTTCAGATGCGGCAGGAGGTCTTCGAAGATCGCCTGCTTGACGGTTTCACGTTCGGTTGCGGCCTCGATCACCAGATCAGTCTGACCAAGGTCGGCAAGCTTCAATGTCGTGCGAATCCGCGCCAAAGCTGCGTCGCGGTCAGCCGAGGCGATCTTGCCCCTGGTCACTTGCCGGTCAAGATTGCGCCCGATCAGCGCGACCGCCTTGTCGAGCGCCTCTTGCGAAATGTCGGTCATCAGCACGTCGAAGCCCGCCATGGCAAAGACATGGGCAATCCCGTTGCCCATCTGGCCCGCGCCCACAATGCCCACTGACTGGATCGCCATTTTCCGTCCTTTCGCAAACTCTCCGCGACCTTATGCGCCAGCGTCCCTCAGGCGCAAGCCCACAGGGCGCCGCGTTGGTCACCCATTAGGCATTTGGCAATGTGTGGCATGCAAGTCTGACCTTGGGTGAGTCTAACGTATGAAGGTGGGATCATGGCTTACGAACATCCCGGCGACGGGTCGCTGGACTATTTGCCGTGTCGGTATGGCACGTCGAAACTTCTGTTCCGGGGGCCGCGGCGGCGGCTGGAGGGAACGTTTTGCGCGCTCTTGGGCGGGTCGGAAACTTATGGGAAATATGTGCGCACGCCCTATCCGGCATTGCTGGAGGCGCGGCTGGGCACAACGATGGTGAACTTCGGCTATATGAATGCCGGCGCAGATGTATTTCTGAACGAACCGGTGATTGTGGACGCCTGCAACAAGGCGCGGGTCACGGTGGTGCAGCTTCTGGGTGCGCATAACATGTCGAACCGTTTCTATGCTGTTCATCCGCGCCGCAATGACCGGTTCCTGAGGGCCTCGACCCTGATGAAGACGATCTTTCGCGAGGTCGATATCACCGAATTTCACTTCACCCGGCACATGCTTCTGTCGCTCAAGCGGCGCGCGCCAGAAAAATATGCGCTCGTGGAAAGTGAGTTGAAGGCCGCCTGGGTGGCAAGGATGCGGCTCTTGCTGCAAAAGATCGTCGGCCGCAGCGTGCTGTTGTGGGTGGGGGACCATCATCCGGGTGGGGCGTCGCGCGATGAGCTTGGCCCTGATCCCCTGTTGATCGACAGCGACATGGTCGATGCGATCCGCCCCTTTGCCACCGACTTCGTGCGGGTCAGCCCAAGCATGGCCGCTTGCATGGCGGGCACGGCCGGTATGGAATTCACTGCGCTCGACGCCCTCGCCGCCGCCCAGATGCCCGGCCCCGCCGTGCATGAGGAGGTGGCCAATGCCCTGGCCCCAGTGCTGCAA
>Ga0073899_10005102_pt1 | contig 11479 bp, 9 predicted proteins | sample KloWWTmetaKNB5Ph_FD_88975 | JGI IMG/M metagenome (GOLD analysis project Ga0073899, IMG submission 88975) | Active sludge microbial communities from Klosterneuburg, Austria, studying microevolution and ecology of nitrifiers - Klosterneuburg... | ecosystem: Engineered > WWTP > Aerobic digester >...
GACGATCACCAGCCGCTCGACCTCCTCCGGGTACGTCGCGGCGAACTGGTAGGCGTTGCGCCCACCCATGGAGAGTCCGAGCAGTACGAACCGTTTCAACCCCAGGGCGGTGACCAGGCGTTGGGCGTCTTCCACCATCGCGGTCGCCGAGTAGTCCTCGGCCCAGGCCGAATCGCCGTGCCCGCGCTGGTCCAGTGCGTAGACGTGGTACTTCGTTTGCATCGCCAGCGCGAACGACTCCCACGACCGTGCGTGGCCCGTGAACCCGTGGAGGAGGACGAGCGCCTGGGCGCCTGGGTTTGGCCATTCGCGGTAGTGGAAGCGGAGTCCGCCGAGCATTGCAGTTTGGTCGATTGGGAAGTCGGTCACGGTGGCGCCTCGAAAGGGTGGTGGCGCGGGAGTATACGCGGCATCGCCGCCGCTCTCCGCCGGGGCTGGTGCGCAAGCTGACATGTGGTGGAAAATCCACCACTCAGTGGTGGAAAATCCACCACTGAGTGGTCTAGAATGGAGCCATGTACCAGCGAACGCTCAGCACGGCACTGCGCGATGCACTGACCGATACGCCGGTTGTCCTGGTCGGCGGCGCCCGCCAGACGGGTAAGTCCACCCTGGTCCAATCCGTGGTCCAGGGCGACTACCTGACCTTCGACGATGTCGTGACGGCGGCAGCGGCCCGCGCCGATCCCCAGGGGTTCATCGGCGCGCTCCGCCGGCCGGCCATCCTCGACGAGGTCCAGCTTGTGCCCGAGATCTTCCGGGCGATCAAGTACCACGTGGATCGCGACCGCCGGCCCGGCAGCTTCATCCTGACCGGGTCGGCGAACGTCCTCCTGCTGCCAAATCTCTCCGATACACTCGCGGGACGGATGGAAGTGCTGACGCTCTGGCCCCTCTCGCAGGGCGAACTTTCGGGCCTGCGGGAAGGCTTCATCGATGTCGCATTCGGTCCGGCGCCGCCGGTGCTCGGGCCGTCGCTGCTCACCCAGCAGGACCTCATCCTGCGGGTGCTCGAAGGCGGGTTCCCGGAAGTGGTCGGCCGCGCCAACCTGCGCCGGAGCCACGCCTGGTTTCGCAGTTACTCGACAACCGTCCTCCAGCGCCACGTGCGTGACCTTTCCGATATCGATGCCCTCGCGGAGTTGCCGCGGCTCCTGGAACGGGTCGCGGCCCAGGCGATGGGTATCGCAAACGTGGCTTCGCTGGCGCGCAGCCTGGACCTGCCGGCCACGAGCCTCCGGCGCTACCTGAATCTGCTCAGTGCTTCTTACGTTGTGCAGGCAGTACCGGGTTGGTCGCGTCAGCTGACGGCGCGCACCGCGAAGACCGAGAAGCTCACACTGCTCGATAGCGGCCTGCTCGCCGACCTCCAGAACGTGACTGCGGGCCGGCTGCGCATGGAGCGGTCGCTCTTCGGTCCGCTGCTGGAAAGTTTCGTGATGATGGAATTGCGGAAGCAGCTCGAGTGGGCGGATACGCTCGCCCAGCTGTACTACCTGCGTACTCACACCGGGACAGAGGTCGACATCGTGATCGAATCGACCGACGGCCGCGTGGTGGCCATCGAAGTGAAGGCGACAGCTTCGCCCGACCGGCGCGACTTCCGCGGCCTCGAGTTCATCCGCGACAACTACCCGGACCGCTTCGTCCGTGGAGTGCTGCTCTACACGGGCGAGCAAACGCTTCCATTCGGCGACCGGATCTGGGCAATGCCGATCGACGGACTCTGGCGTTGGGGGGCCGTCCCGATGGATCCTTCTGGTTGAAAATCCACCACTCAGTGGTGGATTTTCAACCACTTCACTCCCCCGTTGTTCGCCATGCCCGCTCGATCGTCCCTCCGCCGAGGACTTCTTCGCCCGAGTAAAAGGCAATCGCCTGCCCGGGTGTCAACGCCCGCTGGCGTCTATCGAAGCGAAGGACGGCCCGTCCTTCGCCGGCCTCGATGAGCATCGCTGCCGCCGGCTCCGCCTTGTAGCGCGCCTTGGCTTCCAGCTTCGTACCCGCGCCCGGTGCGTCGCCGGCCATCCAGGCCACTTCCAGCACCTCCGCAGTGTCCGCGAAGAGGTCGTCTTCCGGCCCGATGGTGACGATGTTGCGCGCGGCATCGATGCCCGTGACATAGCGCGGTTCGCCGGTGGCGATGCCGAGCCCCTTGCGTTGACCGAGGGTGTAGGCGGCCACCCCGCGGTGCTCCGCGATGGCCGCGCCGGTCTCGTCGCGCATCTCGCCCGGCGCCAGCGTGGCGCGCTCTTCGACGAACGCCCGGTAGTCGTTCCCCGGAACGAAGCAGATCTCCACGCTATCCGGCTTCGCCGCCGTGTCGAGTCCGAGGCGCCGAGCATGAGCCCGTACCTCGTCCTTGGTCAGCTCGCCCACGGGCAACAGGAGTCTTCCGAGCTGCTCTTGCCCGAGCATGTAAAGCACGTATGACTGGTCCTTGCTCGCATCCACGCCGCGCAGCAGCCGGTGCTGCCCGCCCGGGCCGTGAATCACCCGTGCGTAGTGCCCGGTCGCCACGTACTGGGCATCCAGCGCAGGCAGCCGGTCGAGCAACGCGCGGTACTTGATGTGCTCGTTGCAGCGGACGCAGGGGTTCGGCGTCCGCCCGGCCACGTACTCGGCCACGAATGGGTCGACGACATGCTCGCGGAACTCCTGTTCGAAGTTCATCACGTAGTGGCGGATGCCGAGTTGCCCCGCCACCCTCCGGGCATCGTCGATGTCTTCCACGCTGCAGCACTGCTGGTGGCCGCTGAACTCTTCCGGACGCTCTTCAGTCCAGAGGCGCATCGTCACGCCGATGACTTCGTACCCCTGCTCATGCAACAGCGCTGCCGCGACGGAGCTATCGACTCCGCCGGACATACCGACCACGACACGGGGGCGAGGGCTCGTATGTGCTACCATTCTGTCCGTCTCGTAGATTCGCGAGTCGAAGGAGCGCGCGTTCTGGAATCCGAGTTACTCGCCCAACGGGCTGTCGATGTCCTCTCCGACCACAAGGCGCTCGATATCGCGTTGATCGATATCTCCCGGACGGCTTCGTTCACCGACTTCTTCGTGATCGCCACCGCGCAATCGCCTCTCCAGTTTAGTGCCCTCCAGGACTACCTTGAAAAGGAGTTCCTCCCCGATGGCGTTGAACTGCGCCATCGCGAGGGCAGCGGCGATAACGGCTGGATGCTGCTCGACTTCGGCGACCTCATTGTGCACGTCTTTTCGCCCGACCAGCGCTCCTACTACCGGCTCGAAGAACTCTGGGGCCGGACGAGCCCGGTGGTGCGCTTCGCCGACTAAGTCTGCCATCCACGGGCCGGGCCCGTGTATCCGCCCAATCGAAACCCTCAATCGACCGGGTGTCTTGGGCGCTCGAACCCCATGCTGTCTAATTGATCGCACCGGCTATCCGGCTTCGGGGGCACCGCTTGGATAACTTCTGGCACATCTTTTTCATCTGGGTACACATCCTGGGGGTCGCCCTGCTGGTCGGTCCCCAGTTCTTCATGGCCTATGCATGGATCCCCGCCTCCCGGAATATTGATGACCTGCGCGTACGCGTGAAGGCCATGCGGACGATTACCCGCCGCTTTGGCTATGTCGGCGGCGCCGGGATCGTCCTGCTCGTCTGCGCCGGCACCTATCTCATCATCGATTGGCGCGACTACTACGCAGTCGACGAATCTGTGAGCTTCACCGCCCTCCGCTTCGGCGTCGTGTTCATCATTAAGATGACGCTCTTCACGGTCATGGTGGCGGCTCTCGCGGCCCACATGTTCTGGCTTGGCCCGCGCCAGCTCGAGCGCCTCGAAGCCCAGGCCAACGGCGAACGCATCTCCCCGGACGAAGTCCGCCGCGCCCGTATCGCCTCCATGATCACCAGTGTCCTTGCCCTCGCCCTGGCGCTCGCCATCATGGTGATGGGCGTCATGCTGAACAGCGTCGGCTGGAGCCTCCAGGAGGTCTAGCAGGTCGGCCGCGGCCGCGCACGCATCGGTTCGAGGATCCGTTCGCGAAGCGCGCCCAGTCCGACCATGGCGATCAGGCGTCGTGGGTCAGCACGATGACCGGCTCCCGGCAGGCACGGACCACCTTTTCCGCCGTTGAGCCGAAGAAGAGCCCTTCGCGGGCGTCGCGTTGGCCGGTCTTCGCGATGACTACAGCGTCGACGGCGAGTTCATCGGCGTGGCGTGCGATTTCGTAAAACGGTGTGCCTTCGGTCACCATCCGGACGATCTCGACGCTTGCGGCGGAGTCGGCCATCGCTGCCATCTCGTCCTCGGCCCGGGCGCGCAGCCTGCCCACAACCGCGGCCGCCGGCTCCCCGGTCACCGAACTGATCGCCTCGACAAGCACCGGGTCGATGACGTGCAGCAAGATCACGGCCGGGCTCTCGCCGTCGACCATCGCGAGCGCCCGCGCGAACGTCTCGCGCGAAGCAATGGAGAAATCGACCGGCACCAGTACCTCATTGAGTTCGAACATGCGGGCCTCCTGGTTCCGCCCCGGTAGAACGTCCAGGAAGTCATCCTCGCCGCTTCGGCCACCGCCGGCGATGTGCGTTCGGGCCGGAAAACACGCCCGCCCGGCCCGGGCTGCCGCCCACCTGACACCTTGCCTGCTGGCGGGAGTGCATGGGAGTCGAACCCACCCGCGACCGCTCGTGCGGCCGCGCAACCGTTTTGAAGACGGCGGAAGCCACCGGGCCCCCTCCACTCCCGCGCCGACGGTAGCAGGGCGTGGCAACGGCGGCGAATCAGGGATGTCCCTTGGATCCGCCTGTTCGGCCCGTTTGGGCATGAGTGCTAGGGCCACTTCAGCCGTCACTCCATACAGGGGCCCACCCCGGCATTCCGGACCACAAGAACGGAGTATCTCGTTGGCACTGTCATTCAAGCCCTGGAAGTCGCTTCGCCACGCGGCGTTCGTCGTGGCATTTGTTGCTGCCGTGGTTGCCGTCTTCAGCGGCGCCGCGCTCGTTCGCGATAGCGGCTCCGCCGATGCTCACGTCGCCGGCGGAACCATCCAGGTCCACAAGTACCTGCCCAAGGACCCGCCGAACGCCAGCGCCCCGTGGCAGAACCAGGGAGTTGGCCAGGGCGCCTGGACATATACCGTGTACCCGTCTCTCGCCGAGGCGCAGGCCGGGTCGAACGCGATTGCCACCTTCGACGAACTCGGGAAGAACAGCCCGACGCTCCCGCTCACCGAATTGTGGGTGAAGGAGACGGGCATGCCCGCCGGCCAGGACTTCTTCGGTTGGTTCGTACCCGACGGGGACGGCGACAGCGGCAACGACAAGTGCAACCAGCAGCCGTTCGATGGTTCCACCATGGACCGCAGCGCGATCCTCCACATCCCCGCCGAGTACTGGGCCACGAAGGGAAACCGCACCGGCCTCTTCCACATCTGTGCGTATAACGCACCGAGGACCGTCCGCACCGTGAAGGTCTGCAAGGTCGTGGTCGGCAACGGCGACGGTTTGACCGCAGGTCCTTTCGCTTACGGCTTCGAGCTTCGGCCCTCCGCTTCAACGGCCGTCTCCGGTTCGAACGCCGCTGCCGAACCTGCCCCGGACACCGAGGGCACAACCAGCGCCGAAAGCTGCACCGCCATCGAGGTCCCAAACGACCAGGCGTTCGATGTCGTCGAAACGCCCGGCCGCCCGTCCGGCTGGGCCGATGCCGCCGGCTACCCCCGGTACTCGCTCAACGGCGGCGCGCAGGTCGAAGGTGCTACGACAGCATTGGTCCCCGCCGGGCCCGCCGCTGTGACCGTCACCTTCCTCAATAAGGCCGCTGTAACCCGGCGTGATATCACCATCATCAAGACCTTCGCGAATTTGGGCGGTTACGTCCCGGCGGCGGGCGACGTGCCCGCGTTCACACTCGCACCCGCCGAAGGCACGTCCTGCGAGCTGCCCGTGAAGACGGGCCCCTCGACCTGGAGCGTGACCTGCACGGTCCCCTACCTGTGGGCCGGGACCGTCGGCGAGACCCCGCAGCCGGGCTGGCGGGAGTGCACTGCCCCCGCCGCGATGGTCGCCGCGCCGCCCTCCGAGTTCCGTTTCTGCAACGAACCGTACGGGACGATCCGGATCGAGAAATTCGATGGTGTGAACGGCGCCGCCGGCCAGGCGTGGGACTTCACCGTCAGCGGCAACTTCGCCGCACCCGGTGGCGTGGCCTACCCCAACCCCGTGCAGGCATCGCATGGTGCCCCATTCGTCTCCGGGCCGATTGCGCTCGGCGCGACGCCCGTCGCCGTGGCCGAACTGCTCGCCCGCGATGCATCGAGTTGCGCTACTGAGAACACCTACTACACGGTGGTCAGTCCCCCAGCCGATGCCGTCATCGATACGCCCGGGGAAGTCCAGACGTGGACGTTTCAGAACGTGCCTTGCGGCAGCCTCGGTACCGGCGGCCTCATCATCGAGAAGCACCTCGACATCAACGGCGATGGCGACTCCGGAGATGCCGGCGAAGGTCCGCTCGAAGCCTGGGAGTTCACCACTTCAGGCAACGGCATCCCCGCGGCGAACCAGGTCCGCCTGACCAACGCCTCCGGGCAGGTGGCTGACTACGCCTCTGGCATCGATGCGGGCACCGTCGTCGTTGTCGCCGAGAGCGCGAGGCCGGGCTACGGCATTACGCGCGTCACCCTCGATGGCGCCGCCATTGGGACGAACCCGGCGAGCGCCGTCGTTATCATCGGCGGGCAGACACGCCTGGTCCGCTACTACAACCAGCCGAGGGGAAGTCTCTTCGTCCGCAAGGAGACCTACAACGTCCTCGATGGCGTCTCCACCAGGAACCTGGAGGACGACGACGGCTGGACCGTCCGCGTGACCTCGGCAGCCTGCGCGGTCGATGTCACGGCCAGGACGGGTTCTGAAGGCGCGGCAACCATCGCGGGCCTGCCACTCTGCACCGACTACGTCATCGCCGAAGACCTGGCCCTCCCCGGCGCCCCCGGCTACTTGCCGGTCACGCCGGCTACCGTCGACGGCGTCACCCCGGCGCTCACTGCCGGTACGGAGGTCGTGTTCGTGAACGAGACCCGGGAGAACACGCCGCCTCGCCCGCCCCAGCTGCCGACAATCGAGCCGACTCCGACGCCAGTCGCTCGGATCGTGCCCACGGCCACTCCCACCGTCCTTCCGACGAACACGCCCCGCCCGAGCGGCACCGTCTTCGGCGAACGGACGCCCGGGCCGGCGGCGCCGACTCCAATCGTCCCGCGCACAGGCGGCGGAGCGGTTGGCCCGGTATCCGGCACTGCCAACCTCGTCTTCCTGCTGGGGGCCGCCATGGGACTCTGCGCTGGAGCCACCATCGTAGGAGTGAAGCACCGCCGCTGAGGCACGGCGCCACGCACCGGCGAAGGCCCCCGGGGAACCGGGGGCCTGGCTGCGAGTTCTGGTGCCGTCACCGTTCCAGAATCGCCCGGCGGCCATGCGCCACCCATCCGGGAATCCCATGATCCCGGCACCGTGATCGCCCTTGCGCCCGTCGCCCGGTCGCGCCTACCCCTTCGCCCGCAACGTTTCGTAGTCGACCAGGGCCTGCCGGATGACGGCCAACGCGCGCGTTCGCCCTTCGAATGGGTCGACCACGACCTCCTTCTCCTCCAGCACCTTGTAGTCCAGGAAGAAGCGGTGGATCTCCGTCATCGCGTGGGGAGGTGCGTCCTCGAGTTCCAGGATGTGGTTCACCGCCGGGTCGTTTGCATGCACCGCGAGGATCTTGTCGTCCGCCTTCCCCTGGTCGCGCATGTGCATCACGCCGATCGGCCTCACGAAGATGAGCGTGAGCGGGTGCACCGGTTCCTGCCCGAGCACGAGCACATCCAGCGGGTCGCCGTCGTCGCAGTAGCTCCGCGGGGTGAACCCGTAGTTGGCGGGATAGTGCACCGAGCTATACAGCACGCGGTCCAACTTCAAGATGCCCGTCGGCTTGTCGAGCTCGTACTTGTTCTTGCTCCCCGCCGGGATTTCCACCACGACGGGCAGATGCGTCTCCAGTACGGCCGGGTCAACCGGGATGTCGTGCCAGGGGTGCATAGTCGCGCGCTCCAGTTCGGGTTCATGAGGTAGAGCCTCGAGTGTACCCCGCCAGTGACAATCCACGGTTCGTGTTTGCTCCCGCCGTCGCTAACTTCGGCCGTATGGTGACATTGAGTGATGTGCGCGACCGCGTGCGGCAGGACCTTTCCGATACGGCTTCCCAACGCTGGCCCGACGACCAGCTCGAACGGCACATCGCGCATGCCCTGGGCGAACTGAGCCTGGCCATCCCGCGGGAACAGGCCGCGACCATCGCCACCACCGCTGGCAGTCGCGACATCGCCATCGGTGAGTTCGAGGGTATGCTCGAAGTCGAGGCCGTCGAATACCCCGTGGGAGAATTCCCGCCCGCCTACGCAGGCTTCTCCGTCTGGGGCTCGACCCTGGCCCTTCACCTGGATACAGCGCCGGACGGCTCCGGGGCCAGGGTCCATTACACCGCCGCACACACCCTCGATGAGGAAGATTCGACCCTGCCGGCGCACCTGGTCGACATCCTCGTCACCGGTGCAAGCGCCTATGCCGCTCTCGAACTTGCTTCGGCCACGACCGGGACACTCAATCTCGACCCCGAGGCGAGCGAGCACTACGCCGCCTGGGCGCGTGCCAGGCTCACGGCCTTCCGCCAGCTCCTCCACACCTACGGCCGGAAGAACCGCGTGCGGTCGCGCCGCCTCTACGTCCCGGCGTAGGTCACCCCGCGCGCGGGGGTCACGCTCCTCCGGGATCGGCGCCTCGTGGTCCAATCCCGGCGGTGAATTAAGCTGAACGCATGGACCTGACGCAGTACCCACTCATGGAGATCGCCGAAAAGGCCGGCACTCCGTTCTACCTTTACGACGGCAACATCCTTCGCCAGAAGTTCGGCGAGCTGGCCTCGCTGACACAGCCGCGCGGCCTTCAGTGCCGCTTCGCTGTGAAGGCAAACTCCGCCCGCAAAGTCCTCGAAGTCGCGAACGAAAACGGGATGTGGATCGACGCTGTTTCCGGCAACGAGGTGCTTCGGGCGAAGCGCGCCGGGTTCGCGATGGGCAATGAGCCGCCGGTTGTCATGTTCACGGCCGATGTCTTCCGTGATAACGCGCTTGCCGCGGTTATCGAAAACGGCGTCCTCCCGAACGTCGGGTCCCCCGGCATGATCCGGGAGCTCGCCGAAGCGGGCTATCGCGGGCCGATCGCCTTGCGCATCAACCCCGGCTTCGGCCATGGCCATGTCCAGGCCTGCGATACCGGCGGCCCATCTTCCAAGCACGGCATCTGGTACGAAGACCACGCTGTCGCCGGCGCCATGGCGAAGGATGCGGGCTTTCCCGTCGTTGCTCTCCACGCCCACGTTGGCACCGGGCCCCAGATCGAAGAATTCGACCGCAACATGCGCCACCTCGCCGAGGTCTTCGAAGAGCTGATGGCATCCTATCCCGAAGCTGACGCCGTGAACCTCGGCGGCGGTATTCCCCATGCCTACCGGCCTGGCGCCCGCCACTACGATCTTGCGAACTACCAGGTCATCCTCGTCGAGGCCCAGCGCGCCCTCTCCGAGTCCGCCGGCCGCCAGGTCCGTGTCGAAATCGAACCCGGCCGCTACCCCGTCGCCGGTATGGCCTTACTCGTCGGCCGCGTGAAGGATGTGAAAGCCACGCGCACCAACCAGAAGGGCCCCGGACACGAATTCATCATGACCGACGCCGGCTTCAACGACCTGATCCGCCCCGCGATGTACGGCTCCTACCACGCCATCTCGATCGTCGGGAAGGGCGCCTCACGGCCGCTGGAGCCGTTCGTGGTCGCCGGGCCGCTCTGCGAAAGCGGCGACGTCTTCACCCGGGATGAGCATGAGCTCCTCGAACCGCGTGACCTCCCCCGCCCGGAACCGGGCGACCTTGTCGTCCTCCACGATGCCGGCGCCTACGGCGCGGCTATGTCTTCGAACTACGTCTCCCTCGGCCGGGCCGCCCAGGTGTACTGGCAGGACGGCCGCGCCAGCCTCATCTCCCGCCGCGAGACCCTCGATGACATCGTCGCCCGCGAGTGCGACGAAACCCTGTAGCCGCCGTCCAACTCGCTGCCCTCGCCCGCGGAAGCAGGAGCCCGGAGGCAGAGCTTTACCGCTTGCTGACCAATTCGTGTCAGCCAGGTGCCCGGTGGGCGCCGCTGTCTGGCGCGCTACAGATTCGGCATGGCCTCTCGTTCGAAGACCGAACGGCATTCATTTCTGAACGTTATTCTCTACCTTCCCATTTGCGATACCGGGCTTATACTGCGCGCCAGTCCGGTCTATCACAGGTATAGACATCGCCACGGACGACCTTCGAGGGGGGAACCTATTTCATGTCCGACCTGGATAACTACTGGCTTCGCAAGTCTCGCATCAGCCGCCGGCGTCTCCTGGGGAGTTCCGCCGCGGCCGGCATCGGTCTCGGCGCACTCGGCCTCGTTGGCTGCGGCGACGATGACGACGACGACGACGCGGAGCCCACTTCGCCACCGACCGGCGGCACCACAGCCGCCTCGCCCAGCGCGGGCGCTTCGCCGAGCGCGGTGGCGAAGCAGAAGGGCGGCGTCGGCCACTTCGTCAGCGCCAACAACACGTGGGACACGTTCGACGTGGACCGCAGCCGGTTCTCACCGGTGGCGTGGCTCATGGGCTACACCAACCTCGGTGTCACGCAGTGGCAGAGCTTCACCAACTCCAAGCTCGAAGGCGGAATCGCCGAGACCTGGGAGCAGCCCGACAAGAACACGACCACGTTCAAAATCCGGCAAAACGTCTACTGGCATAACAAGCCACCCGTAAACGGTCGCCAGGCCGTCGCCGACGATGTCGTCCAGTTCATCCTGCGCAACAAGAACGGCAAGACCTCTGACGGCGTGGACGACCCGAACTTCTACCGGAAGGCGGCGTACCAGAACGTCGACAAGGTCGAGGCGGTCGACAAGTTCACAGCCAAGGTGACCTTCTCCAAGCCCGACCCGTTCTTCCTCACGACGCTCGCGGGTTCCTACTCCAAGGTCCAGGCGCCCGAAGCCATCAAGGCATTCGAGAAGGACTACGCGAACATGAAGGCCGATCTGGTCATCGGTACCGGGGCCTTCGTGTTGAAAGATTGGTCGGCAGAGGGCAAGTCGAGCTGGGTCCGGCACGATAAGTTCCACGAGCAGGTCAACCTGGATGGCATCAACTGGCTGCCGCTCTTCACCGACCAGTCCGCCCAGGAGGCGGCCTTCCGTCAGAAGCAGATCGACATCTTTGCGCCGACCCAGAATGCCGTGATCGAAGCGCTGAATAAGGAACTTCAGGGCAAGATCACCGAGACTAAGGTGTTCTCGGGCAACCCGCAGGCGGGCACCTACTACGGTGGTGCCGCACCGTGGAACAACCCGAACTTGATCGGCGCCATCTTCCGCGCCTTCGAC
>Ga0073899_10005103_pt1 | contig 11478 bp, 8 predicted proteins | sample KloWWTmetaKNB5Ph_FD_88975 | JGI IMG/M metagenome (GOLD analysis project Ga0073899, IMG submission 88975) | Active sludge microbial communities from Klosterneuburg, Austria, studying microevolution and ecology of nitrifiers - Klosterneuburg... | ecosystem: Engineered > WWTP > Aerobic digester >...
ATCCGCCGCAACCGCGCCGGCTTCAGCTCGCAGCGCCCGGTCGCCACCGTGCTGCTGCTCGGCCCCAGCGGCGTCGGCAAGACCGAGATCGCCAAGGCCCTGTGCGGCGCCCTCTTCGACCGCCAGGGCGCGCTCGTGCGCCTCGACATGAGCGAGTACGCCGAGAGCCACGCGGTCGCCCGCGTCGTCGGGGCCCCGCCCGGCTACGTCGGCCACGAGCAGGGCGGCGCCCTCACCGACCCCCTGCTCAAGCAGCCCCACTGCGTCGTCCTCCTCGACGAGATCGAGAAGGCCCACCGCGACGTCCATCAGCTGCTGCTGCAGGTGCTCGACGAGGGCCGCCTCACCGATGGCCGCGGCCGCACCGTCGACTTCCGCCACGCCGTCCTGATCATGACCTCCAACCTCGGCGCCGACTGCCTCGTCTCCGGCGACGCCGATGCACGCCCCGGCGACGCCCGCGCGCTCGAGACGGCCCGCGCCGCCTTCCCGGTCGAGCTGTGGAACCGCATCGAGGCCCCGCTGGTCCTCCACCCGCTCTCCAGCGCCGAGCTCGCCACGATCTGCCAGCGCCTGGTCAAGGCCTCGAGCGAGCGCCTGTTCCGCGAGCGCGGCATCCGCTTCCGCCTCGACGCCGGCGCCTGCCGCCACGTCGTCGCCCTCTGCGGCCGCGACGCGACCCTCGGCGCCCGCCCCCTGCGCCACGTCCTCACCCGCGTGGTCGAGTCGCGGATCGCCGACGCCATCCTCCGCGGCCAGGTCCGCGCCGGCATGCTCGTCGAGGTCGGCATCGCGGCCGACGAGCTGGTGCTCTCGACCTCGCGGGCCGACGCCGCGCTGTGACGACGACTCGAGCGGCTGCTCGCGCCACAGCTCGAGGAGCCGCCCCGACGGCTCCTCGCCGCGATCGCAGCCCTCGAGCGCCCCCTCCTCGTCCTCATCGTTCGAGAACGACACCGGCTCCGCGGGCGAGCAGGCGCTCGCCGCCCTGCGATCCGCGAGCGCGCACGCCTTCAGCTCATGCTCGGCTGGCGACGAATGAGCCGCGGATGCGGCTGAGGTCGAGCGCGTAGGTGTCGTAGGAGCCCGACTTGACGCGCTTGCGCTCGGCCGCGATCTTCCCGGCCATCGCCGTCTCGAGCGCGTCGTCCCAGGCGTCCGGATCGTGGACCGCCTTGTCGGGGTTGTCCCGCGCCAGCTCCGCGAGGAAGCGGTCGCACCACGGGACCACGTACGCCGGCATCCAGTTGTAGAGCCGCACGACCAGGGCGAGGGTGCGCTCGGCCGTGAAGAAGCGGCTGACGGCCGCCCCGGGGGCCTTCGCGGGCAGCTTGCCGATGTGCTTGCCGATCGCCCGGGTCAGGAAGGACCGCCGCCAGAACAGCACCTGACCGAGCTGGATCGCCGGATCGTTGCCGGCCAGCAGGAAGGCGCCGATCAGGCGCGGCTGGCTGCGAATGTGCCGCCATCCGTCGTCGCCCGCGTGCACGCGGTCCCCGGCGCGGACGACCACGTGCCAGCCCTTGCGGGTGCTGTCCTTGTAGGGATACGCGCCGAACGCGACGTCGATGCCGTTGCCGACGAACCAGCGCGCATAGGCGGCGGCGCTGCGCGAATCGTCCTTGAGCTCGGCGAGCAGGGCCGCGAGCGTGCCCGCGTGCCCGGCGAACTGCGCCATGCCCCACGAGACGATCTGATCGTCCCAGGTGTTGATCGCCCCGAACGCCCCGCCCGACTCCTTGAGCGCGTTGGCCTTGAGGATCTTGAGCTCGCTGGTCGAGTAGCCGCCGGCGAGGATCTGCGCGTCGCTCAGCAGCCCCTTCCTGGCGCCGACATAGCGGCTGACATTGAAGGGCTTGTACTTGTTCCAGTCGGGCGTCCAGTAGCGGAAGCGGACCGTGTCGCCGCCGGCGCGGATGACATACTCGATGTCGTCCGCGGGGCCGCACTCCTGGACCACGAGCTCACCGTCGCCGACGACCGACGCGACGGCCACCGCGGTCGCGGCGGGGACCTCGACCTCGATCGACTCGACGTCCTCGGGCGTCGGAGCCTCGCGCTCGTCCTCACTGTCCCCGGACGCCGAGCTCCCGGTGGCGGCCTCGAGCGCGGCGATCGTCTGCTTGCCGACCACCCCGTCGGCGACGAGCGCCGGGCCGCGCGGGTGAAACTCCCTGGCCCGCCTCTGGAACGTCTTGACCGCCGTGCGGGTGCGCGGCCCGAGCTTGCCGTCGACGGCGAGCCGGGGGTCCACGAGCGCCTTGAGGGCGCTCTGCAGCCAGCACTCGAAGCTCGATGTGTCCTCGAGCTCGATGTTGCCGAAGCTGAGGAAATCCTCGCTCAGCTCGACGGCAGCCTCGGGGTCGAGGTCGTCCCAGGGCTCGTCGCTGAAGCGCTGCGGATCCCCGACCTCGTCGCGCTCGTCGTCGCCGCCGCCGGAGAAGTCGAGCGGCTGGGACGGATCGGCCCCGGGCGGCGAGGTGTCGACCACATCGAACTGCTCGGATACCGGCGTGCATTCATCCATATTCACCTCGGAGCCCATCGCCCCAGGATGCCACCCGCCACCACCGCGGCATAGCCGCGAGAGCGCTCGGTGGCAGTATCGACCGCATATCATCGAGCGCGCGGTGGCAGTATCGACCGCATATCATCGCCACGCTCCGCGAGCGCGCGGTGGCAGTATCGACCGCCGATCATCGCCGCGAGCGCGCGCCACTATCGAAGCTCGCCGCGCTCCGCGAGCGCGCGCCATTATCGAAGCTCGCCGCGCTCCGCGAGCGCCGGCCGACGCCGCTTCAACCCGTCGCTTCGCTGCTCGTCGTCGCCGCCGCCAGCACCTCGGCCAGCTGCGCGCTCAGCAGCGCGTACAGCTCGCCTGCCGGCCCCGCCAGCGCCGTCACGTGCCGGGCCACCGCCGCCATGTCGCCGCGCGCCACCGGCCCGGTGACCCCGCGCGGCACCCCGAGCGCGAGCAGGTTCTCGAGCGCCGAGCGCATCAGCACCGCGAGCGCCTGCTCGACGGTCGCGGCCGGGTGCCCCTGTCCGGTCAGCGTCGCGCGCGAGGCCTCGAACAGCACCGCCAGGTGATTCGACGCCAGAGCGCACGCCGCGTGGTAGCGGGTCCGCTGGGCCGCGTCCTGGTCCTGCAGGTCGAGCCAGGGTTGCTCGCCGATCAGCCACAGCGCCATCTCACGGGCCTTCGGGTCGCCCTCGACGCCGAAGCAGGCGCGGTCGAGCATGCCGTGCGGCTGCTCCTTGCGCAGGCTGCAGATCGGGTGCAGCGTGCCGACCGGGAAGCCGGCCGCGGCCAGCGGCGCGAGGCCCTCGCTGGCCGGCTGCGAGCCCGCCGCGTGCAGCACCGGCACCGGCCGCAGCCCGCAGCCCGCGACCGCCTTGGCGACCGCGCCGAGGTGCTGGTCCCGACACAGGATCCAGATCGCCTTCGGCACCCGCGACACCGGTCCCGAGGCCGCCGCGCTCGGCCGCGAGGCCATGCCCGGCAGCTCCTCGCTGCCGTCGACCAGGCCGCGCGCCGAGATCAGCGTCGAGGTCCAGCCGCGAGCCAGCAGCCAGCCCTCCGCGTGGCTGGCCACGTGACCGTGTCCGATCAGCCAGACGTGACCGCGGATGCCCTCGCGCAGGCGGGCGAGCACGCTGGCCGGCACCGCCGCCTCGAGCCCCGCGCGCGCGGCCGGGTTGTCCGGGGCCGCCAGCCAGCCGCGCACCGAGGTGCTGCTGACCTCCGGCAGCGCGCAGCTGCTGGCCTCCGCGTAGCCCATCCGCGGGACCACGATCGGGCGAAACTCCGCCTGCAGCTGCTCATGATTGCGCCAGCGCTGGATCTCGCCGTCGGCGACGATGTCCGAGCCGACCACCAGGCGCACCTGATAATTCGGATTCGCCGCCGCGATCGCCTGCAGCAGCTCGTAGCTGTAGCTCGGCGTCGTCGCGTCGCGCGACTCGGCGAGGCGCAGCTCGATGTCGCTGACCTCCACCTGCGAGCCGTGCACCCCCATCGCCAGGCGCGTCAGCGTCAGGCGCTCGAGGAACGGCGACATCCGCTTGGCGAAGGGGTGCGACCAGCACGGCGCGACCAGCACGCGGCTCGCCAGCCCGCGGGTCAGCAGGTAGGTCGGGATCAGCACGTGGCCGATGTGGGGCGGGTCGAAGCTGCCGCCGAGCACCGCGAGGACGGGTCGTCTCATCATGGCCGGCCTGCATGCTAGCGCGCCTCGCCGCCCGCGCGGCGAACATTCGCCCGGCAAACTCGCGCCCGCACGGCACGCGTTCGGCCGAGGCGCGCCACCGCGCACGCCTCGCCGCCCTCGCCGCCCGCGCCGCCCTCGCCGCCCTCGCCGCCCCTCAGCCGACCTTCATGCCCAGGTTTTTGACCAGGAAGCCCCAGAGATCGGCCCACTCCTCGATCACCTTGGTGGTCGGCTTGCCCGCCCCGTGCCCGGCCTTCACGTCGATGCGGATCAGCACCGGCTGGTCGCCGCCCTGGGCGGTCTGCATCGCCGCCGCGAACTTGAACGAGTGGCCGGGGACCACCCGGTCGTCGTGGTCGGCGGTGGTGATCAGCGTCGCCGGATACTTCGCGCCGGCCTTGAGGTTGTGCAGCGGCGAGTAGGCGCGCAGCGCCTTGAACTGCGCCGGGTCCTCCGACGACCCGTAGTCGGGCACCCAGGCCCAGCCGATCGTGAACTTGTGGAAGCGCAGCATGTCCATCACGCCGACCCCCGGCAGCGCCGCCGCGAACAGCTCGGGTCGCTGGGTGATCGCCGCGCCGACCAGCAGGCCGCCGTTGCTGCGCCCGCCGATCGCCAGCTTGCTCGGGCTCGTCACCTTGTCGGCGATCAGGTGCTCCGCCGCCGCGATGAAGTCGTCGAACACGTTCTGCTTGACCAGCTTGGTCCCGGCCTCGTGCCACGCCTCGCCGTACTCGCCGCCGCCGCGCAGGTTCACGACCACGTGCACCCCGCCCATCTCCATCCACGTCAGGTCCGCGACCGAGAACGACGGCGTCAGCGCGACGTTGAAGCCGCCGTAGCCGTACAGGTACGTCGGGTTCTGGCCGTCCTTCACCAGGCCCTTCTTGTGCGTCACGAACATCGGCACCTTCGTGCCGTCCTTGCTGGTGATGAACACCTGCGAGGTCTCGTACTGCGCCGGATCGAAGTCCACCTTGGGCTGACGAAACACCTCGCTCTCGCCGGTGGCGACGTCGTGGCGATAGATCGTGCTCGGCGTCGTGTAGCTGGTGAACGCGTAGAACAGGTCCTTGGCGCCCTTCTTGCCGCCGAAGCCGCCGGCCGTGCCGAGGCCCGGCAGCGCCAGCTCGCGGACCCGCTTGCCGTCCCGGGCGAAGACCACGATCTGGGTGTGCGCGTCCTTCAGATAGTTGAGGAAGAAGCGCCCGCCGACCATGCTCGCCCCGCGCAGCGTCTCCGCGGCCTCGGGCACGATCGTCGTCCAGCTCGCAGGGTCCGCCGCGTTCGCCTTGCGGGTGTCGACCGCGATCAGCCGCCCGCGCGGCGCGCCCGTGGTCGTCGTCATCCAGAACACCGGCCCCTCGTTGTCGACGAAGCCGTACTGCCCGTCGAAGCTCGGCAGCAGCTCGATCACCTTGCCCTTGCCGACCCCGCCCTTGAGGTCCTGCATGAACAGCGCGTTCTTGTCGGCCGAGCCCTCCCACACGCTGATCACCAGATAACGCCCGTCGTCGGTGACGTCGGCGTTGTAGCCCCACTTCGGCTTGTCCTTGCGCTCGAAGATCAGGGTGTCTTGCGCCTGCGGCTCGCCGAGGCGGTGATAGTAGAGCTTCTGGTTCTCGTTCTTGGCCTGCAGCGCCGTCTTCTCGCCGGGCTCGTCGTAGCGACTGTAAAAGAAGCCCTTGCCGTCCTTCGTCCACGCCGCCCCCGAGAACTTCACCCACTTGATCAGGTCCGGCAGGTCCTTCCCGGTCGTCACGTCGCGGACCCGCCACTCCTGCCAGTCCGAGCCCGCCGACGACAGCCCGTAGGCCATCCGCTTGCCGTCCGCGCTGTAGGCCGTGCCGGACAGCGCCACCGTGCCGTCGGCCGAGAGCGTGTTCGGATCCAGCAGCACCCGCGGCTCGCCGGTCAGCGACTCCGCCACGTACAGCACGCTCTGGTTCTGCAGCCCGTCGTTCTTGCTGAAGAACACGCGCCCGCCCTCGCGCACCGGCAGCCCGTAGCGCTCGAAGTTCCACAGCTTCGTCAGCCGCGCCCGGATCGCCGCGCGCTCCTTGATCTCGTCGAGGTAGCCGAAGGTCAGCTGGTTCTGCGCCTCGATCCACGCCCGCGAGTCCGCGCTGTCCGGCTCCTCCAACCAGCGATACGGGTCCGCCACGCGGGTCCCGTGATAGTCGTCGGACACCGCCTCCTGCTTGCTCGGCGGGTACACGAACGCGCCGCGCTTCGACGCCGCGCCCGTGTCCGTCGGCGTGACGGCCTCGCCCGGCTTCTGGTCCGCGGGCGGCGTCGTGGCCGCGGGACGGCAGGCGAGGAGCAGACACAGCGCGCTCAGGGTCAGGGTCGTTCGGGAGGCGGTTCGATGGTGCAGCATGGGCTCGGTGCTCGGTTGTAGCGGGTCCGGGCTTCGACCCTCAAGGCCCCCGCGCTGCTTCGCCGACCCCGACGCGTCGGCTCACGGCCGCGTCAGCAGCCCCTCGAGGTCGAGCGGCCCCGGCTTCGCCATCGCCGTGAGATCGAAGCCGGCCAGCAGCTCCCGCGCCCGGATCGCCCGCACCTGCGGGCCCACCAGACCCACCGAACGGGCCAGCGCGGCCACCAGCGGCTCCGGGGCGGCCCCCGCCTCGCGCAGCGCGCTGAGGTCCGGCGCCCCGTCGCGCTTGCTCAGCTTCGCCCCGTCGGCCCCGAGGATCAGCGGCACGTGCGCGTACACCGGCGTCGGCAGACCCAGAGCCCGCTGCAGGAGGATCTGCCGCGGCGTCGAGTCCAGCAGGTCCGCCCCGCGCAGCACCTCGTCGATCTGCATCGCCGCGTCGTCCACCACCACCGCCAGCTGGTAGGCCCAGGCCCCGTCGGCGCGGCGCAGCACGAAGTCCCCGACCTCCGCCGCCACCGCCTGCCGATACGGCCCCAGCACCCGGTCCACGAAGCCCACCTCGCCCGCCGGCACCCGCCAGCGGCTCGCCGCCGGCCGCCCCGGGTGCGAGGGACCCGCCCGACAGGTCCCCGGATACACCGCCTCGCCGGTCGCCCCCATCGTCGGCAACGCCCGCAGCTCCGCCCGCGTGCAAGTGCACGCATAACTGTCGAGCCGCGCCAGCGCGGCCGAATAATGCCCCCCTCGCTCGCTCTGCCGATACGGCCCGAAGGCCCCGCCGACATCGGGCCCCTCGTCCCAGTCGAGGCCCAGCCACGTCAGGTCGCGATAGATCCGCTGCTCGAGCTCCGGCCGCGCGCGCGTGAAGTCATTGTCCTCGATGCGCAGCACCATGCGCCCGCCGCGGCTGCGCAGGTCGAGCCACGCCAGCAACGCCGTGCGCGCGTTGCCGAGGTGCAGCCGCCCGGTCGGGCTCGGCGCGTAGCGGCCGCGGGGCGCCTGTCTTTGGGGCCAGCTCGTCACCGGCTCCGCTCACGCGTTGCGCGGCAGATAGGCCGCCGGGATCGCCGACCCCTCGCGCTCGTCGGTCCACAAGATCGTCAGGATCCACCAGCGCCGGCCGTCGTGGCGCAGCTGGACGCTGTTGATCCCGCGATACAGCAGCTCGCCGCCGTCCTCGTCGGCCGTGCGGCTCTCGTAGGTGGTGAACACGTGGGCGATGCCCGAGAACACCTCGGTGCGGCGAAACAGCTCGCGCTCGCGGAAGCTCCGCAGCCCGGTCTCGGCGATCCGCCGCCGCACCCGCGCGACGAACTCCAGCACGCTCATGTCGTCCACCCCCTCCGGATTGACCTTGATGAGCCGCGCGTGCGGCCCGCACAGGCCGCTCAGCCGCGGCCCGTCGGGCCCCTCGCCGGCGCTGAAGGACACCGCCTCGTACACCGCCTGGATGATCGCATCGATGGAGCCCACGTCCTCCGGGCGCGGCGCGGCGGCGGTCGGGGCGACGAGAAGATGACCTGACTCGGATGGCACCACGGCCATGATAACAAAAGCGCGCGAGCCGCGGCGCCTCCGCGCCAGACCCCGGTAATACCGACGTTTGCGGCGTTCTGGCCGCACCGGTAATCCCCGGCGGCGCGGCGCTCCCTGTGCTGCGGATCACCGCTGACTCGCGCAGCCGACGTCACCACCACGCCCCTCCGGTCGCCAGCCGCCTCGCCGCCGCGAATCGCTGGAGTTTCCACACAGGTCACATCACCCGGCGCCTGCGCATGGACCGGCTATGTTCCCCCGCATGGCGGACCGCCTCGACATCTCGCAGCGCAAGAAGGACCACCTCGCCCTCTGCGCCGGCGACAACGTCAACTTCCGCGAGAAGACCAGCCTCTTCGAACAAGTGGAGCTGATCCACAACGCGCTGCCCGAGATGCACGCCGACGCGGTCGACAGCCGCATCGAGCTGCTCGGCAAGCGCCTCGATGCCCCGATCATCGTCGCCGCCATGACCGGCGGCACCGACGAGGCCGCGCAGATCAATCAGGACCTCGCGCGCGCCGCCGACACCCTCGGCCTCGGCTTCGGCCTCGGCAGCCAGCGCGCCATGTTCGTCCGCCCATACACCGCGTGGACCTTCAAGGTCCGCGAGCAGGCCCCGAACGTGCTGCTGCTCGGCAACCTCGGCCTGGTCCAGGCGCGCGCCATGTCGACCGCCCAGATCACCGAGCTGTGCCGCGAGACCGGCAGCGACGCGCTGTGCATCCACCTGAACCCCGCCATGGAGATCGTCCAGCCCGGCGGCGATCGCGACTTCTCCAGCGGCCTCGACACCATCCGCCGCCTGGTCGGCGAGCTGCCGATCCCGATCGTCGTCAAGGAGACCGGCTGCGGCCTGTCGCGCGGCGTCGCCTCGTTGATCAAGGCCTGCGGCGTGCGCCACGTCGACGTCAGCGGCTCCGGCGGGACCAGCTGGGTCGCGGTCGAGGCCCACCGCGCCGTCGACGAGACCGAGCGCCAGCTCGCCGAGGAGCTGTGGGACTGGGGCATCCCGACCGCCGCCTCGCTGGTGCAGCTGCAAGGGCTCGGCCTCCAGGCGATCGCCACCGGCGGCGTGCGCAGCGGCACCGACATCGCCCGGGCCCTCGCGCTCGGGGCGGTCGCCGGCGGCCTCGCGGCGCCCGTGCTCAAGGCCCACCGCGCCGGCGGCTACGACGGCGCCCTCGCCTTCCTGCAGCGCCTGATCCACACCGTCCGCAGCGTCATGCTGCTGACCGGCTCGCGCGACGTCGCCGCGATGCAGCGCTGCCCGCGGATCCTCGGCCCGACCCTCGCCCGCTGGGTCCCTTGAAGCCCATGCCGATCCCCCTGCACGAATCCGCCGAGGCCTGCGGCAAGGTCATCCTGCTCGGCGAGCATTCGGTGGTCTACGGCCACCCCGCCGTCGCCGCCGGCCTGCCCCAGGGCCTGATCCTGCGCGCCAGCCCGCGCGAGCGCCCCGACCTCCCGATCTCGCTGACGATCCCGCAATGGCAGCTCGGGCTCGAGCTGCGGGCCGACAGCGACCACCCGGTAGCGATCGCCTGCCTCGAGGTCCTGACCCACTGCGAGGGCCCGCTGACCGGCTGGGCGCTGCACGGCACCACCTGTCTGCCCGCCCGGGCCGGCCTCGGCTCATCGGCCGCGCTGACGGTCGCGCTCGCGCGGCTCGTGCTCGGTCAGGACGCGCCGCTCGACGAGGTCGTCGCCGCCTCGATGGCCGGCGAGCGCGTGTTCCACGGCGAGCCCTCCGGCCTCGACAGCCGCGTCGCCGCGCAGGGCGGCGTGCTGCGCTTCGTCCGCGGCGCGCCGGCCGAGGCGATCGCCCTCGCGGGCCCCTTGCCGCTGGTGTTGATCCCGAGCGGCATCCCGCGCTCGACCGCGATCCAGGTCGCCAAGGTCCGCGCCCGCCTCGAGCGCCTGCCGTCGATCATCCGCCCGGTGCTCGGCGCCCTCGCGGCCGCCGTCGACGCCGGCATCGCCGCCCTCGCCCGCGACGACCTCGACGCCCTCGGCGAGATCTTCAACGTCGCCCACGCCCTCCTCGGCAGCATCGACGTCTCCACCCCCGTGCTCGACGCGCTGCAGGCCGCGACCCTCGCCGCGGGCGCCCGCGGGGCCAAGCTCACCGGGGCCGGCGGCGGCGGCAGCCTGCTCGTCCTGCCCGCCGACGACCCCGTCCCGCTGCTCGACGCCTTCCGCATCTACACGCCCCTCGCCGTCGAGGTCCAACCATGATGATCGCATCGACGACCACCATCCGGGCCGCCCGCGCCGTCGCCCACACCAACATCGCCCTCATCAAGTACTGGGGGAAGCGCCCCGGCCAGCCCGACCAGAACCTCCCCGCCGTCGGCTCCCTCTCGCTGACCCTCGAGCGCCTGCGCAGCGACACCACCGTGCGCCCCGCCGAGCGCGACAGCTTCAGCCTCGCCGAGCACGCCGAGCACGACCCCACCGCGCACACCACCGCCGCGCACACCACCGCCGCGCACGCCGAGCACACCACCGCCGAGCACGCCGAGCACACCACTGCCGCCAAGGTGTTTCGCCACCTCGACCGCGTCTGGTCCGCCGCGCAGACCGGCCCGCGTCCGCCCTGCGCCGTCGTCTCGCGCAACCACCTGCCGACCGCCGCCGGCCTCGCCTCCTCGGCCTCGGGCTTCGCCGCGCTCACCCTCGCCGCCGCGGCCGCCTTCGACCTCGACCTCGCCGACCGCGGCGCCCTCTCGGCGCTCGCCCGCCGCGGCTCCGGTTCGGCCGCCCGCTCGCTGTGGGGCGGCTTCGTCCGCCTCGAGCGAGGCGAGCGCCCCGACGGCGCCGACTGCCGCGCCTACCCGCTGTTTCGCCCCGATCACTGGGACCTGCGCCTGCTCGTCGTCCACACCGCGAAGGGCAAGAAGCCGGTCGGCTCGACCGACGGCATGCAGCGCAGCGCCGACACCTCGCCCTACTATCCGGCCTGGGTCGCCACCTCCGAGGCCGACCTCGCCCGCGGCGAGCGGGCCCTCGCCGACCGCGACCTCGCGGCCCTCGGCGCCGTGATGGAGCACAGCTGCTTCAAGATGCACAGCTGCATGCTCGCCACCGTCCCGCCGCTGATGTACTGGAACGGCACCACCCTCGCCGCGATCCAGGAGGTCTGGGAGGCGCGTCGCCAGGGCCTCGAGGGCTACGTCACCAGCGACGCCGGCCCCCACGTCAAGGTCCTGTGCCGCCCCGAGGCCGCCGCCGCGCTCGCCGCCCGCCTCGCCGCCGTGCCCGGCGTGCACGCCGTCGACACCCTCGGCCCCGGCCCCGACGCCGTCGTGGAGCTGCTCCCATGACCCTGTCCCAAACGACATGTCC
>Ga0073899_10005104_pt1 | contig 11477 bp, 9 predicted proteins | sample KloWWTmetaKNB5Ph_FD_88975 | JGI IMG/M metagenome (GOLD analysis project Ga0073899, IMG submission 88975) | Active sludge microbial communities from Klosterneuburg, Austria, studying microevolution and ecology of nitrifiers - Klosterneuburg... | ecosystem: Engineered > WWTP > Aerobic digester >...
GACGCCGGTAGAGCCGCTGCACCAGCTCTTCATGAGCTCCACCGAGGATTCCCGCGGCGACCTCTGGTTCGGGACGCTCGAAGGCGGCATCGTGCGCTATCGCAACGGACAGTTCCGCTTGCTGCGCCGCCAGGACGGACTGTTCGACGACACGGCGTGGGCGATTGTCGACGACGGTCTGGGTTACCTCTGGGTCTCCTGCGCGCGCGGCCTCTACCGCATGGCCTTGACCGACCTCGACGCCTACTTCTCCGGCGCCGCGCCGAAAGTCCGCTACCGTCTCTTCGGCGTCGAGGACGGCCTGGCCTCGGCGACTTTCGAGGGCGGCAACGGCAACGCCGGCATCCGGGCGCGCGACGGCAGGCTCTGGTTCGCGTCGATGAAGGGCGCGGCGGTGGTGGATCCCGCCGCCGTCGAGCCTCTGCCTTCACCAGCGGCGCGGATCGAGGAGGTCCGCATCGGCGGCCAGCGGGTGCCTGCCGACGCGGCGATCACGCTCGGGCCCGGCGACTATCGCATGGAGCTCGACTACACCGCCTTTCATTTCCGCGCGCCGAATCGCTTACGTTTCCGCTATCGCCTCGACGGCGTCGACCACGACTGGGTCGAGGCCGGGGCGCGCCGCCATGCCGAGTATCCGGCGGTCCCCGCCGGTGACCACCGGTTCACCGTTCAGGCGTCGCTCGACGGCGAGAGTTGGGGAGAGCCGGCGGAGCTGCCGGTCTCGATCGCCGCGCCGTTCTGGAAACGACCGTGGTTCTTCGCCGCCGCTGCGCTGGCGCTGGTTGCGCTCGGGCTCGCCATTCAACGCGCCCGCGTCGCGCAGCTGCGGCGCCGCGCGGGGGAGCTCGAGGGGATGGTCGACTTCAGCCGCAGCGTGGCCGGCGTGCTCGAGCCGGAAGAGATCGGCCGGCAGCTCGAGCGCGCCTTCGTCGCGCGTTGGGGAGAGGGGCCGCGGCTCGTCTACGCGGCGCGCGAGGGGAGAGCGGCCCAGCGCGTCGCGACCCGGCTCGAGTCGGAGCTCGTGCTCGATCCGGAAGGGGTCGCGGCGCTCTTTGCCGACTGGCGGCGTCCCCTGCGCCTGGCGGAAGCGATGATGGACGCGCGCAACGCCGCCGGTCCGCTGGGCGCTTTGTATCGCTCCGGGCTCCTGCTCGCCGCGCCGCTGGTCTCCGGCGAAACCGCCTTCGGATTGCTCGCCGTCGGCGGCGAGCGGGCACGGGCGGGGCAGGCGTCGGACCTCGCCCACCTCTCGGCGCTCGCCGCGCAGGCGGCGATGGCGCTCGAGGGCGCCTGGCAAGCACAGGAGGCGACGCGCTGGCGGCACGTCTCCGAGGCCCGCGGCGAGTGGCTGCAGCTCGACCTCGCCGCTCGCCTCGTCTTCGCGACGGTGGCGCGGCAGGGCTTCACCGGGGCGGTGACCGACCGCGACGTTCGAGACGCGCTGGCGGCGGTCTTCAGCGACTCGCCGGCGGCGATGGGCAGAGTCGACGCCGCGATCGCGCGCCTCGTCGGCGAGCACATCCTCTCGCGTGGCGCGCCTTCCGAGGCCGCTTCGAGCGAGCTCCGCGTCGAGCGCGACCGCTGGTTGCTGCTGCCCGAGATCCGCCTGCCGCTCGCCGAGATCGTGCGCCAGTCGGCGCAGAAGATCGGCGCCTATTAGCTCATCGAGCGCATCGGCGCCGGTGGCATGGGTGAGGTCTATCGCGCCGTGAACGTGCACGACGGGACGCCCGCAGCGGTGAAGATCCTCTTCCCCGAGCAGACCGCCGATCCGACGGCGCGCAAGCGCCTGGAGGGAGAGGGCGAGATCGTTGCCGCGCTCGAGCATCCGGGCATCGTGCGACTGCTCGAGCGCGGCGAGCACGCCGGGAGGCTGTACCTCGCGATGGAGCTCCTTCCTGGCGACACGCTGGCGCAGCGCCTGACGCGCGGCAAGCTCTCCGAGCGCCGGGCGCTGCAGATGGGCACGCAGATCGCCTCGGCCCTGCAGGCGCTGCACGCCCACGGCGTGATTCACCGCGATGTCACCGCCGGCAACATCATGTGCCTGCCGAGCGGCCGCTTCGTACTGCTCGACTTCGGACTGGCGCGCGGCGCCGCGCGGACGACACTCACCGAGGCGGCGACGATGGTCGGCACGCTGCCGTACATGGCGCCCGAGATCCTGCGCTCCGAGGCGGTCGACGAAGCGAGCGATCTCTGGTCGCTCGGCGTCGTGCTGTTCGAGGCCCTCGTCGGCCACCTGCCGTGGGGCGAAGGTCAGCCGACGCTGCAGATGGCGCTCGCCATCGCGCGCCTCGACGCTTCGCCGGAGGTGCTCGCGCGCGCCCCGCTGCGCAGCGGCGTCGCGCAACTCCTCGCCGAGCTGCTCCATCCGGACAGCCGCAAACGGCTGCGCGACGCAGCCGAGGTGGCCGAGCGCCTCGGAGCTCTCGCCATCGACGCCAACGCCGCCAGCGGCGAGGTCGCGCTACACATCGGCTGAAGGTACTTGCCTGTTGTGCCACGCGCACACGCGCGTGCGGCACGCACACATCTTGCGCCTCAGGCGGGCCCCACGGTTATCGGTAAACCTAGTTACTGGAGCTTTTAGCTTTCTCAATCGAGTTGGCGCGACGTGTGCTCCGTGCGCAGTCAGCCATGCCCAGCATCTATCTGACGAAGCGTCCGGAGGAGAACTCGACGGACGGCCGGGGGGCGACGAACCCGCTCGACTCGCTCGAACATTCTGCGGCGACGGCGATCGCCGCTTCCGTGCCGCGCTCGCTCGAGCTCGCCGACTGGATCTACGCCGCGGGCCTCGAGGCGCGCGGCTGGCACGACGTGACGCGCATCCTCTCTGCGGCGCTGGGTGCGTCGCGCTGCTGGCTGGTCGCCGCCGAGTCCGGCCGGGCGCGGATCGTCGCGGCGAGCGATCTGCCGGTCGCTGCGGGATCGCACGGCGGCGCGCCGGGCACTGCCGGATCCGAATGGGCGGCCGATCCGCCGGGCGATGCCGCGGTGGAGATCGGCGGCGACGAAGGGCTGCGCTTGATCTTCGAACGCAAGCCGTTCGCCCCCGAGGAACGCGACTTCGTGCGCATGATCGGCCGGCACGTCGTGCGCTCGCGCTTGCTGGCGCGCGCTCTCGCCCGCGCCGAGGCACGCGGCCGTCTCGCTTCGGCGGCCCTCGACCGCATGGCGATGGGGGTGGTGATCCTCGACGGCGAGGGCCGGGTGGCGCATCTCAACCCGGCGGCGCGCCGCCGGCTGGGTGCCGGCTGTGGGGTGACGCTCACCGCCGACATGCTGGAGTGGAGCTCGCCGGCGATCGACAAGCAGCTGCGCGCGCTGCGCGGTCACGCGCACGTGACCGCCGGCGAGCCGCGCCGCCTCGCGTCGGAGATGCTGCGGCTGCCGCGCGCAGACGGCCAGCCACCGCTCGAGATTCTCGCGGTCTCACTCGAAGGCCTCGACCTCGCCGAAGGCGGCGCGGCGATCGCCCTTTTCCTCTCCGACGCCGACCAGGCCGCCGAGACGCCGGCGACCGTCCTGCGAAGACTCTACGGCCTCACCGCCGCCGAAGCCCGCGTCGCCGGCGAGATCCTGCGCGGCAACGGCATCGACGAAGCCGCCGCCCGCCTCGGCCTCAAACGCGAAACCGTGCGCACGCACCTCAAACACATCTTCACCAAAGTCGGCACCACAAGACAGGCGGACCTCGTCCGCTTGCTGCTCACGGGTGCGGCGGGGGTGCGATGGGAGTAGAGCTCCCGACCCACGACCGGAATCGAAGAGCATCCCCCGATCGGGGGATGCGCCGACCGCGCCGTTTGATTCAGCATCGCCAGCCTATCTTCGAGGAGACGACCGCATGATCGCTTCGCGCTGGAGTCGCACGATGCGCTACGCGGCAGCGAACCTCTTCACGCCGGCCTTGCGCGCTGCTTTCAACAGCTTCTCGTCCAGGGTCGCCAGCGCCAGGCCGGTTCGCAGCGCAAGCTCCAGATAGGCGGCATCGTAAGCGGAGATCTTGTAGCGGCGCGCCAGTTGCAACGTAGCGGCAAGGGCCTGTGCCGACGTTGCCGAATCGACGGAAATATCCAGCTGCTGCAGCATGCCGAGGAAGGTCTCGCTGCGCGCCTCGCTCACCAGGCCGGCGGCTTCCGCGCGCGCCAGGACATTCGCCACCTCCAGGCTCCACAGGCCCGGGACGACGGCCTCGTCGGCTTTCATGGCGTCGAGCGTCCGGCTCGCGTAGGCCAGATCCCGCGGCGTACCATCACCGAAGAACCATCGCATGGTGACCGAGTTGTCGAGGACGAAACTCAACGCCTACCAGCCTCGATCAGGGCCTTGATGTCGACGTCGGGAATCGGTGCCTCGGCCATGAATCGCTTCATCCGCTCGACGGCGTCGGCGGCCCCGTGGCGGCGGTTTGCCACCGGCACGAGCTCGGCGATCGGCTCGCCGCGGTGGGTGATGGTGTAGCGCTCGCCCGCCTGAACGCCGCGCAACAACTCCGGCAGTTTGGTCTTCGCCTCGTAGGCGCCTACAGCGGTCATCGTGGTGGCTCCTGGCAACCTGCTGCAGACCAGTGTATAGACCAGTCGATGAGCCGTCAACGGCCGCGGGAGTCAGCCTGGTTCGCGCTCGGGAGTGTGGTGGGAGTCGGTTCGCCACCCGGCGGTCACCGTGGCGCAAACCCGCGCCGGCAGGTCAGGGAGTCGAGGGGCTCGAGGCGGGAGACCAGGCTTGCCAGCGGGCGGCCTCGGCCGGCCGGTCCGCGGCGCGTAGCAAGGCCACCAGGCGGTCGTAGCCGGCTCTCTCGCGCGGTGCCCAGGTGATGGCGGTGCGGAAGGCGGCCTCGGCACTCGCTGTGTCGCCGCGTCGCTCGGCGACGTCGCCGACGGTGAGCCAGGCGAGCACCTGATTGGGGCGCAGCGCCAACGCCGCGCGCGCTCGCGCCTCTGCGGCGGCGAGGTCTCCCTGGCGCAAGTGCAATCGGGCGAGATTCACCAGCGCGACGGGTTGGGCCGGATTCTCGGCGAGTGCGGCCTCGAAAGCGGCGATCGCTTCGTCGATCCGCCCCTGCTGGGCGATCGCCAGCGCCAGCCAGGCGCGCGCCGGAGTCGTCGCGGTGGGGAAGCGCTGCAGCAGCCTTGTGAATGCCGCCTCGGCGCGCCGCGGGTCGCCGCGGTCGAGCCGCCCTTTGCCGAGGTCGAGGAGCGGCTCGTAGCCCGCAGGTTCCCGCAACGAGAGCAGGCGATCGAGTGCTTCCAGAGCCTCCGCGGAGGCGCCGGTGCGTGCCACCGCGACGGCGCGATAGAGGTCGCCCTCCTGCCCGACGCTCGCGGGCTCGAGCAGCCGGGCGTCGAGCAGCACCGGATCGATCTCCGCGCGCGGTTCGACGAAATCGGCGCCGCCGACCTCACGGCCGATGCGATGGTCGGTCATCACGACGTGGACGACATCCTGCGTGCGACGGCGCGGCATGTGACAGCCGGCGCAGTTGCGCGCGCTCTCGGGAGAGGGATCGATGTGCGGCAGCGGCCGGCTGCAGCTCTCCTCGTTGTGACAGGTGAGGCAGGCACGGCGGTAGTGCTCGACCTTCTCGTTCGCCGGAATCCGCCGGTGAGGATCGTGACAGGTGATGCAGGCGAGAGCCTCCGGGCTCTTCGCGAAGCAGGCGCTCTGGCGCAAGCGGTAGGAGTGGTGATTGATCTCGAAGCGATCGCCAGGGGCGCCGGGGGCGCTCTCGTCGCCCTCCTGCCGCACGTCGAGGTGCGCCAGATAGTCGGCGAGCGGTTCGCCCGGGCGGAAGGAGAAGTCGCCGCGCCCGAACCGGCGGACCCCGGCGAGCGCCACCGCAGGTTGGAGATGACACTGATTGCAGACGTCGTTGCGCCGAGCCGCCGGGAGCTTGGCCGGCTGGACGATCGCCGCGCGGATGCTCTCGGCGCTCGCGGCGGGATCCTGGGCGAGCGCCGCGTGCCGGGCGCCCGGGCCGTGGCAGCGTTGGCAGCCGGTGCCCTCCGGGAGGTCGCGAGGGAAGATCGCCGGCTGGCCATGAAGGTCGGCTGCCGGCGGCAGGTCGGGATAGGCGTTGTGGCAGAACAGGCACTCGCGTTGAATTGTGCGGTGTACCCCCTGGTGGTCCGGCCGGTCGTAGCCCGGGGCCATCCCCCACGACCCGCTCTGCGTGTACCAGGCGATCGGCAGCTGATAGAGCTCGCCGCTGGGGACGCGGTAGAGGTAGGTGCGAGCGTGATGCCCCGAGCCGAGGACCCAGTCGACCGGGATCTCCAGGAGGTTTCGCCGTTCGCCCTGCGCCCCCTCCTGCCACTGGCGGAAGACGAGACGCTCGCCTTCGGGGGGCGTTTCGCGAGTCATCGAGTAGCTCTCCCCCGACGCTCGGTGGTGCAGCGAAACGGGGAGGGGAGAATTCGAGCCGTCAGGCGCCGCCGGAAGCGCCAGCGATTCGATGTCGCGCTCGGCGCGCGGACGAAAGAAAGACTGGGCCATCCCCACCTCGCGGTAGCTCTCATAGCGCGCGAGATGGCAGGGCCGGCAGGCGGTCGAAGGGAGGTAGCCGCCAGGCGGCGTCGCGGGCGGCGGCGCAGGCTCAGGGCTGGCAGCAACCTGCGAGCGTCCCGCCGATTCAGCCGCCGGGAAGAGCAGCAGCACGGCCATCGCAGCGACCCGGATCACGACGGCAGAGCATAGCGCCTGGCGAACCCATGGGCGTCTCCGCCTGATACTCTCCGCCTTCTTCCACTGGCCGCGAGGGACACGGAACGATGATGAGTCGATGGTCGTGCGCTGCTATTCCGCTGTTGTTGGCTGTGGTCGCCTGCGCGTCGTCCGCGCCATCGGTGCCAGCGGCGCCAGCAGCGTCGCCGGCGCCGCCCGCCGCGACCGTGGCCGCCAGGGCCGCAGCGGTCCCGTTGCCCTGGAAGACGGCCCGGGCCTACGCCTCCACCTACCAGCCACCGGCGGCGCCGCCGCTGCTGATCCGCAACGCCACGATTCTCACCGGCGTCGGCGATCGTATCGAGCGCGGCTCGCTGCTGCTTCGCGAAGGAAAGGTCGTCGCCGTTGGCGCGTCGGTCGACGCGCCGGCGGACGCTGTAATCCTCGATGCCGCCGGCAAGTGGGTGACGCCGGGGATCATCGATGCGCACTCGCACCTGGGCGTCTATCCGTCGCCCGGAGTCGCCGGGCAGGCGGATGGAAACGAGGCGACCGATCCGAACACGGCGGAGGTGCAGGCGGAACATTCGGTCTGGCCGCAGGATCCGCAGTTCGCGCTGGCGCTGGCGGGCGGGGTCACCTCGCTGCAGGTGCTGCCCGGCTCGGCCAATCTCTTCGGCGGGCGCGGCGTGACGCTCAAGAACGTCCCGGCGCGCGACGTCTACGCGATGAAGTTCCCCGGCGCGCCGTACGGACTGAAGATGGCCTGCGGCGAGAATCCCAAACGGGTCTATGGCGAGAAAGGCCGGGCGCCGGGGACGCGGATGGGCAACGTCGCCGGATATCGCTCCGCCTGGATCCGCGCCGCCAAGTACCGCCTCGACTGGGAGGAGTACGAGCGCAAGGCCGACGCTGCGACCGCCGACCTCAAGGCGCCGGATCGCGATCTCGAGCTCGACACGTTGGCCGGTGTCCTTTCGGGCGAGATCCTGGTGCAGAACCACTGCTATCGGGCGGACGAGATGGTCACGATGATCGAGATCGCCAGGGAGTTCGGCTACCGGATCAGCGCCTTCCATCACGCGGTGGAGGCCTACAAGATCGCCGACGTGCTGGCGGAGAACGGTATCTGCGCCGATGTCTGGGCCGACTGGTGGGGCTTCAAGATGGAGGCGTTCGACGGCATCCGCGAGAACGCGGCGCTGCTCCAGGCGGCGGGCGCCTGCACGGTGATTCACTCCGACTCGGCCTCCGGCATCCAGCGGCTGAATCAGGAGGCCGCCAAGGCCATGGCTGCCGGCAATCGCATCGGCCTCGCCCTGCGTGAAGAGGATGCCATCCGCTGGTTGACCCTCAACCCGGCGAAGTCGATCGGTATCGGCGATCTGACCGGTTCGCTCGCGCCGGGCAAGATGGCCGACGTGGTGGTGTGGAGCGGGAATCCGTTCAGCGTCTACAGCCACGCCGAGAAGGTCTACATCGACGGGGCGCTGGCTTTCGATCGCAGCGACAAGACCCATCAACCGGTATCCGACTTCTCTCTCGGCACTGCGGGGACGAACCGATGAAGCGCGCACTCTGGATCCTCGGACTGGCCGCCGCAATGGGAGTGCAGGGTCCCCTGATCGCCGAGACCGTCGCCATCACGGGTGCGACGCTCCAGACCATGAGCCCCGCCGGACTCCTCGAGAACGGCACGCTGGTGATCGTCGACGGCAGGATCGCCGCCGTCGGCGTCGGCATTCCGATTCCACCCGACGCTCGGCGGATCGATGCTCGCGGCAGGGTCGTCACTCCCGGCCTCTTCAACTCGCTCACCCGTCTCGGCATCGTCGAGGTCTCCGCGGCCGAAGGCACAGGCGACGGCCAGGTGAAGAGCGACCGCATCACCGCCGCCTTCGACGTCGCCGACGCCATCAATCCGCGCTCGACGTTGATCGCAGTGAACCGGATCGAGGGCCTGACGCGAGCCATTGTGGCGCCCCAGCCCGGCAGCAGCCTGATTGCCGGGCAGGGCGCCTTGATCCACCTCGGTCTCTCTGCCGATCTCCTGGTGCGGGAACGCGTCGCGATGTTCGCGGCGCTGGGCGAGCAAGGCGCGGAGCTCGCCGGCGGAGCGCGCGGCGCCGCGATGCTGCGCCTGCGCGAAGCGCTGCAGGACGCCGCCGACTACGCCGCCCACCGCAAGGAGTTCGCGAGCGGCGACCGCCGCGAATACTCGCTGTCGCGCCTCGATCTCGAGGCGCTCGCTCCGGTGGCGCGCGGCGAGCAGCCGCTCGTCGTCGCCGTGCATCGCGCCAGCGACATCGTCGCCGTCCTGCGTCTCGCAAAGCAACTCGGCCTGCGCCTGATCCTCGCGGGGGTAACGGAGGGATGGAAAGTCGCCCGCGAGATCGCCGCCGCCGATGTGCCCGTCCTGGTCGAGCCGCTCGACAACCTGCCGCAGTCGTTCGAGCAGCTCGGCGCGACGCTCGAGAATGCAGCACGGCTGCGCGCTGCCGGCGTTCGCGTCGCCTTCATGAACGGCGACGCGCACAACGCCCGCAACGTCCGCCAGAGCGCCGGCAACGCGGTCGCCAACGGCATGTCGTGGCACGACGCCCTGGCCGCGATGACGATCGTGCCGGCCGGGATCTGGGGCCTCGCCGACCGCTACGGTTCACTCGAGCCCGGCAAGGACGCCGACCTGGTCATCTGGGACGGCGATCCGCTCGAGGTGACGACCTTCGCCGACATGGTCTTCATTCGCGGGCAGGAGATCCCGATGGAGAGCCGCCAGACGCTGCTGCGCGACCGTTACCGGTGACACCCTGCCGATTCCGTCGGCAGGGGTTCCGCTTTCGGCCCGGAGGACTATGATGAACGGGAGATGGCCGAGCTGACGAGTCGCTCCGACGCAGAACAGGAAGGGCGGGAGGCGCGCGAGCGGTTCGCGCAGCTCGCCGTCACGGACGATCTCCGGGAAGGACCCGCCGCGTCGAACCCGGCCTGGCGGCACTACAGCGAGCGGCTGCGGCCGACACTGCAGGCTTCGGGATTCGCGAGTCTCGGCGTGTACCTGTCGCGGACGCTCGCGGAGCTCGCGCGTCCGATCGAAGTGCTGAGCCTCGGCGGCGGATCAGGTGGCCAGCAGGTCGCGCTGGCGCGCAGTTTCAGCCGCACCTGCAGCATTCGCCACCTCGACGCGAGCGGCGCGAACTTCGACCGCGCGGCCGGCATTGCGCGCACGGAAGGGCTGCCGATCGAGTTTCATTCGATGGAAATCGACGCTCTCGGGCTCGATCGCGGACGCTACGACCTCGTCGTGGCGCGAGGGGTGTTCCATCGCGTGCACCATCCCGAGCGGTTCTTCGACGAGATCTCCGCCGCTCTCGCCCCCGGTGGCCTGCTGCAGGTCGACGACATGGTGGGGAAGAACTGCAAGCTCCTCTGGGACGAGAACGAGTGGCTCGCGAACGCCCTCCTCGGCCGCCTGCCCGAGAGCCTGACGCGCGGCGCGCGCCTGGCGGCGCCGGAGGGGGACGCCGGGCTCGGTAGCCCCTGTCAGGAGGAGATTCCGGCCGCTCTCCGGCAACGATTCTCGCCCCTCTTCGAGCACTGGCACGGCGCCTTCATGCGCTTCGTCTGCGCTCACCCGGAGCTCGGCTCCTGTCTGGGAGCGCCGGACGCCGCCGCGAGGAACAGCCTCGACTTCCTGATCGACAGCGACGACAGCGCGGTGCGCCATGAGCTCCTGCAGCCGCTGGAGCTCTGGGGCGTCTATCGCCCGGTCGAAGCCGCCAGTTCCTCTTAACTTCTGGTCGCTCCGCTCCCCGGCGGCCCGGCGTCGTCTCCCGGCCAGATGTCTGGCGCAGGGCCGGCGAGCGCCGACTGCGGGCGGGCGGCCTTAGCGAGACGCATCGAGTCGACCCAGATCGAGTGCAGAAAGAGCCCTCCGACGGCGGCCAGCAGCCAGAGCGAGCCGCGGAAGAGCCCGTACCAGACAGGTGTTCCCGAGACGAGAACTTCGAGCTCCTCGAAGTAGAGGACTTCGCAGGCGCCGTTGCCGCCGTCGGTGCGTACCCGGCTGGACCGGCGCCAGAAGTCCCGCCAGTCGTCGAGCTGATAGTCGACCAGCGCGCCTTTGACGTGGATCTGGTCGCCGATGCGGATGTCGTCGAGAGCGGCGCGCAGCTCGTCGCTGTCCGTGACCAGGTGGTTGTTCGACATCTCCGAGCCCACGAACCGCACGCCCTGGGGATAGCGGTAGTAGCAGGTCCACGGCCCGCTCTCGAACTCGACTCGGCCGAGCTCGCCGGACTGGAGATTGCTTCCCCAGACGACGCAGAGGTCCTTGGTATCGACGGAGGAGCTGTCGTGGTAGATGTCCGCGATGCTCTCGATGTTGTTGTGGCTCACGACCAGGCCCCAGAGCTCGTACTCGGCGACCGGGCGGATCCTGACGGTTCGGCCTTCATGGGTGAACTCGAACGGCTCGCGCTCGGTCGGCTCCTGGCGAGGCTCGGCGAGAAGCGCTGGATCGATCTCCGCCGGGGCCGGCAGTGCGCCCTTGTTCAGCCACGCGAGGAGGCACAGGCCGACGAGCGTGAGCGCCACGAAACCGAGGGCTCTCCGGCGGCCGTCGAGAGGGCTCGGGAGCGTCTGCCGGGGGGTTCGCACCAGCGCTGGCGATTCCGGCCGTCGCGCGACGGCTACAGCCCCGCCGCTTGGCGCAGCGTGCGTTCGACGTAGACCGGCGTCACCTGCCCGCGCCACCGTGGGTCGAGGTCGGTGTTGTCCATCGGCGTCGCGGCGCTGCGCGC
>Ga0073899_10005105_pt1 | contig 11477 bp, 9 predicted proteins | sample KloWWTmetaKNB5Ph_FD_88975 | JGI IMG/M metagenome (GOLD analysis project Ga0073899, IMG submission 88975) | Active sludge microbial communities from Klosterneuburg, Austria, studying microevolution and ecology of nitrifiers - Klosterneuburg... | ecosystem: Engineered > WWTP > Aerobic digester >...
CACTACCCTGCACTACCCAAGCCTTGAAACCCAGTAATGGCGCGGCTTTCAAAGGGGTAGTGCAGATTTCCTCCTGCACTACCCCGCCCTACCTGCACTACCTCCTTACCTTGCCGACAAGCTGCACCAATTCGGCCGTCCAGCCGCCCCCATCGGCAAGGAATGCACCGCCCACCTTGTGATTTGAATCACAGTACCCCGATGCTCTCCCCTGATTTTCGCGCCGGTAAAGGCATCTCCTGTTCGATGCCCACACCGAACCGGCCGAATCAGCCAAATCCTGTGATTTGAATCACAGGCTGATGAGCTGCCCGAGCTTGTCCAGCAAGTGCTTGATAGCCTCCACGCTGTACCTGCTGCAGATCACCATCAGCACCAGGCCGAACAGGACGACGAGGAAGGGCGTCACCGCCACGCCGCCGACGGTGAGCAGTGTTGCACCGGCTCCCGTCACCATACCCACACTCCCACCCGCAAGGCTGGTGAGCGCGCCAACCTCGAAGCCCAGCACGCCAACCATGTGCTTGAACACCTGGGGCCGCGCCTCGGTCTCAAGGAAGTCACGACTGATCCCCTCAATGCCCTCTGTGGTGTCGCCGGACGAGGCTAGCACCTGATCCAGGCGGGCCGTGAGCCGCGCCCGCGCCGACTCGACAGACTGTTCCACCCCATCGATCATGTCCCGTACGTCGGCCCGTGACGCGTTCAAGGCAGCGGCGAGCCCTTCCGATGCCAGTACGCTGATAGCCCCCATAGCAAGCTCCTCCTGGTCGATGCCCGCCCCCTTGGCGGTGCGTAAACTGAGTCTAGCCAGCCGAGAAAATATTTCTCTGAAAAGGGGAGTGATGCTCCCCTGGCTGATCTGCGCTCCCCTGCTCGAAAGCCGCACTGGCACTGGGATCTGCCTCCCTTTCGGTGGAATTCCAGGGGAGTATTGCTCCGCTGACACTGCGCTTCGGCGGTGCCATGATGCAGTCACACCCACCTACATCAAGGAGCGCACCATGAACACCATCAAGCTGACCACCGCGGCCGCCGTTGCCACCTTCACCCCCCGCTTCGAGGCGCTCAATGCCCTGGACGAGCTCGACATCCTTGAGCGTGCGGCCATCGCACGCAACCAGGCAGCGATTCAGGCCTGCGCTCAAACGATGGCTTGGATCCGCGGGGATCTGGACAAAGAGCCCCGGACGAAGGGGCTGATCAGCCTGGCAAAGGCGGTAGCGGCCCGCCGTAGCGCCCAGACGGACCTGGAAGGGGCGATGCCTGCGATTCAGGCGGCAATGGATGATCTACGGGGCCGGCTGGCGGCCTGATCGGCAGAGGGGCCTGCAGGCAAAAAAAAGCCCGGCGCTCAGGCCGGGCTTCTCTCCTTCTGGGGTCAGTCAGAGCGCCAGCTCATCAAACACGAGCCGCCACTCCTCGGGGTTCAGCACGTGCATGTCCTTCTGCTCGATACCGACTTGCCGGCAGTACCTGACCAACTTGGCAGGCGTCAAGCTTTCCCCCTTAAAATTGACCAGCCCCCCCGTCGGGCGCCGCAGATTCCGGCCGCCAGGCAGGTGGCTCGAGGGGTGCAGCGGACGAACCGTCACCGCCTCGCCGTCCTCTCCGTGTTCGTGCAACCAGGCGACGACGGGCTCTTCGATGAGGCGAATCGGCGTGCCGTACTCGTTCGCCTCGATGAAGAGCACGGTGTAACGCGGGTCGAAGTTCGGGGTGATGGTCTGGGTCATGCGTTGGTGTCCTTTTGAGGGAGGGAGGCAATCCAGGCGTTAATGTCGGATCGGCGCCAGGCGATAGCCCGGGCGCTGAGTTTCACCGGCGGAGGGAATGTCCCGGCTGCAACTCGGGCTCGAATGCGAGAGAGCGAGAGGCCTACTCGTTGTGATACGGCAGGCGCCCGAAGGAGCTCATCGTCGGGTGTGTTCATATGTACGTTCAGCCCAGTGCAGCCTGGAGCTTCAGGGGCCACAGCCGCTCCGCAATCTGGATACCAAGGGGCTCACTGCGTTCCGCAGCGAGCCGGATCTGACGCTGCAGCTCCTCGCCCTTCAGCTCAAGGATGGCCAGAACATCACTGGCCGCCTCGGTCTTGAACGTCAGGTCCAAGGCACGGAACCGGCCGTCCGCTGCTGCGGTGAACTCGAGGTCAACGTTGCCCAGATCTACGGCGGCCAGACCGGTAAAGCCGACGCGCACCTCCGCCTCCTGCCCGATGAGCTCCAGGAGACGGCGCTGGAAGACCGCCTTGGTCTCCTGGTGAGCCGCAAACTCGGCCTCGGCACGGGCGAGCACCCCCTCGGCCTTATCCCATTCGGCCTTCAGCGGCGCGATTTCAGGGTGGTCGTAGAAATCGCTGTCAGGCAGCCGGCGGGCTTCCGACACGGCGCCCGGGTGGTACTTCTCTTCAATCTTGCTCATGGTCGTCCTTTCCGAGTTGGAGCCCATAGGCTACCCAAGCCCCGCCAGCTTGCTAGCGCTCTAGAACGACCCGGAGCGCTCTACAGCTGACTATTACCGCAGGTTGGCGAAACGCCCCTCCTCCCGCAGCCCCTCATGCTTCCGGCTCAGGTAGACGCCCTGCTGGATCTGCTGCTGTGCCCGCCGCTTCGCTTGCATCGCCTTCTGGAAGGTGTCCGGAGTGATGGCGAACTCCCGGTTGGTCCGGCTGAACTGCCACGCGTCCGCCATCGCCTCCCGCATTCCTTCCGGGTCACTGCTGAGCTGGGCGGACACCCACTCGTTGATGAGCTCTTCGCGCCGGCGCTGCAGCTGGGCTTCCCGCCCCTTCACCGCGGCACGCGCCTCGTACATCTCGGCCAGTCGGCTGGGCTGGAAGCCGGCAGCGGCCCCGAGCAGATCAGCCCCGGAGAGTTCCACGCCCAGGTCGTCACCCGTCCAGGAGCGCACCCCCTCGCGCTCGTAACGCAAGGCCTTGATCGGCGCGCTGAGCATCTTCGGCATCAAGGCCTCAACGCCCCGAGAGAACTTGCCCTCGTCGAATGCTTTCACCGCCGTACCCACGTTGGCCGCGTAGCCAGCGACCGGGCCCAGCAGGGTCAACATCCACGCCTCGACCAAGTCCCGCCCCTCTGCATCCTTTTGTGGAGCCCGGATCCAGAGATCCCCCAGACCGACGCGAGAAGCGAAATCCACGTTGGAGATGAGGCGGAGCGGGCCATGGGCAATGGCCTCGCCGAGATCGGTCCCGACGGTGTCCGCGAGCATGTTGCGGAACTCGGTCTCCCAGTCCCACGGCTCGTCGTCGTCACCCATGCCTGCCGCCAAGATTGCAAGCAGCGGCGACACCCCGAACACGCCCAGCGGAAGTCCCATTGCGCCCGCTGCAGCAAAGTGCATGGAGGCGACACCCAACAGCATCCGGCGGGCCTCCCGGCGCACCGCCGGCGTCTCGCCCTTCAAGGCCTGGTGTGCGTTGCGCCACAGGAGGTAAGTCACGTTCTGGCTGTACTGCTTGAACATGGTCAGCACCCGGGTGACATTGCCTGCCATCAGGCGGGCCCGGTTACTGGCGCTGTAGTCGAAGTGCGTCCGGATCAGCGCCTGGCGAGCCGATTCGATGGCCTCCGCGGGGTCGTGTCCCGCATTCCGGGCAAGTCGATAGGCGGCCAGCGCGGACACCTGGCGGTTGAAGACTTCGGGCAGGTGGAAGGTCCAGCCGACGATCTTCATGGCGCGGTTGATGGCGAAGGCGCGGGCACTGTGCGTGCTGTCCGTGTTGGCCGCCCCGGCCAGGTCGTGTGCCTGGGTGAGGTTGATCAGGCCGGCCTTCTCGAGTTCGCGGAGTGCATCCTGTTCGTCCGGTGCAAGCTGCGGGTTGTCCTGCATCACAAAGCCCGACCACTTGTCCCATCGCCCGCCGAAGTAGTCGGTGGACGCCTTCGTGAGTGCCGCCGATGCCTTGTCGAATCCGAAGCGTGCCCCGAGGAAAGGGAAGGTCACCAAGGGTGTCTGGGTCAGGTTGGTGATGCCCGAAGCGAGCGAGCCGCCCAGGCTCATGACGAAGCCGACCTGACCGAGTGCCGCAGTCACCGGGTGGGTGGTCGGCTTGAGAAGCATGTCGAGGCGCCGAGTCAGCTCATTCACCACCTGCTGCCGTTCCGTCATGTCACCGCCGGCCCCGCGGATATAGGCCTGCATGTCTTCCAGGAGCGTGGTCAGCTCGTCGGCGTGATTGATCCGGGCAATGTGGTGCGCGGCGTGCTGCTGGGCGCTGGCGAAGGCACGCATGGCATCGTTGCTGAAGCCAGGCGTGCCCTTCCGATGGGAGAAGTGCTTGCGGTAGCTCGCATCGGGCAGCACCGAGATGGCCAGCTGGTTCAAGCCGTCCATCAGATCCGCCTTCTCCTGCGGGTTCATGTCGAGACCGGCTATCCGCTCCAGGACATCGCCCACGAACTTGCCGGCTGCCCCGTCCCGGGTCGACGAGTAGGTTTGTCGCGCCGTGGCCTTGGTTGTCCACCCCTGGAGCTTCAGGGCACGCTGACGCATCTCCCGCTTGAGACTGGACTCGAAGGCTTCGACGATGCGCTCCTCTCCGCGGTCGCTGATCAGAACGAAGTCACCGAAGCGGGCCAGGCTGAAGTACGGCCCCTGGGCCAGGTATCGGTCGAACTGGAGCCGAATCTCTGTGGCAATGCGCACGCCCCCCTCGCCGGCGCGCTCAGCCCTCGCCGCCAGCCCATTCCGTATCTGCAGGAGCGTTGCCCGGTACTGGTCCCGCACCTCTCGGTAGAGGGCACGCGCATCCGGCGACAGTGCCTGCCAGTCCCGCGTAATCTGGATCTGCTCCGGCCCGGCCGGTCCTGTCTGGTCCGGATCGAACTGGGCCAGGGTTGCAACGTGCATCAGATCGGCCAGGCGATCCGACATTGCACCTGGCAGCTTGCGCCACCGTTCGACCAGGGCGTCCGCCGTCTCGGCAATCTGGTTCCGGGTGACGTCCATCTTCTGAACGACACGGTCAAACTGATTCACCTGGGGCAAGGTCCGGCCGTAGATGTCGGCCAGCTGGTCGCGGGTGAGCGCCCCCATGGCCCAGCCCCGATGCTGTTTCACTTGGTGCTTGATCCAGTCCCGAAGGGTGGCCCGCGGCGGGGCGACGGTCTCCACGGCGGGGGGATCCCCCTCGGCCACGCGCATCGCGTCCTTGGTCTTGTTGTCGAGGAAGTCACCCGGAAAGAATGTCCCCTCGTCACGCATGGAGCGCCCATCCGCCGACACCACATCGGTGAAGAGCCCTGTGGTGACCAAGTGAGACATGCTCTCGAATTCGGCCCCGGCCGGCACCACCACGAACCTATTGCCGCCCGCCCCCACGGCCCGGGCCAAGCGACGAAGCGCTGCACGTAGCGCCTGGCGCCCTGCGAAAGTCGCTTCCTGAAGCGCGGCCGCCGGCATATCAGCCAAGAGCTGCACTTGGCCGTGCCGGCGGGTGAGCACTACGGTTGCGTGCCCCCCTTCGATCTGCAGCGCCTTCGCGACTTGGGTCACCTCGCGGGGCCCATTGATCTTGACCCCCAGCAGCTCATGCTCAAGCTCCGGATTCGAGTGAAAGTCGATCCCTGCAAGCTCCGGCGCCTTGATGGTGGCCATCTCGCCATTTGCGTCAATGGTGCTGTACTCGTTGTGGTCAATGACCACATGGCCGAGGAAGCCAAGAACCTCGCCCGCCACCCATGTGGTCAGCTTCATATCCGAAGGTGATGGCCGAGACTCTCCGCTCGGATGGTTGTGGAGGATCCAGAACCCGTCGGCGCCGAAGGCGTTCTTGTCCTTGGCGATCTGGTCGGCCAGATTGTTGGGTATGAAGACCGCTGCGGGCAGCCTGCTGGAGTAACCGGCCTGCCCCACGACAACGTTGCCATCTGTGTAGAAAACGCGGAAAGTCTCGAAGCGCGGGTCCCGGAAGACCTGCGCCAGAGCGGCCAGGTCGGCAGGAGTTTCTACGCGTTGGCCGGTGAGGTCGACGCCTCCGGACTGGGTGAAGCCCTTGTAGAGTCCGGCGCCAAGTAGGGTGACTGCGGGTCGAACTTCCCCACCGAGCCGTCGGGATACCACTCGAGCCTCGACCCGTCGGAGAAGGTCTCGCAACGCGTTCCGTCCGGTCGCACGCTGACGGTCTGCGGTGTTTGGTCGAGTGTCGAGCTGGGCATAGGGATCAGCCTCCGGTTGAGGGGTGGCCCGGGGCGCCTCATTCTGTGCGCCCGGAACCTTCTTCGAGGATAGCGGTTTCTTCGTATCTCCGCTGGCCAGCCAACCCTTGAACTCATCGAGAGAGAGGCGCGATACGGAGCCGCGGCGTTTCGGCCCGGACCTGTCACCGAAGTGCGCATCGTAGGCCTTGGCCGCCTCGGCCTGGCTGCCGTAGCCCATCAAGACTTTGTGCTCGTCGAAGGTGCCCGTCGCGGGGTCGTACTGGTCCACCACGAACACCGGGCCGTCATGCTGCGGCTGTGTTCCGGGTTTCACGTAGACATCGACTTGATCGCCGTCAGCACCGGTGGTGCGCTTCAAGTAGCCATAGTGGGCCTGCATCTTCGTGGTCCAGGCCTTGCCGCCCTCCACCCCCGAACGACTCGAACCGGCCGGGTTCTCAATGGCCACCTTCAGCCCGCCCACCGTGATGTGGCCCTTGGTGTAGTTGCCGGCCTCCTTCTGCTTCTCCGACGGGGCGGTGTTCGCCTGGCTCGCAGCGGCATCCACACTCACCTCAACAGGGGCAGGCACGCCAGCGAAGCCCTTGGAGCCTCTCACGCGCGTGCGGAACTGCTCAAGGTGCTCCGGCGTGTTCAGTACCTTGAATTTGCCGTCTCCCGGCACGTCGAAGGTCACGTAGCCGATGCGGCTCCGGAGCGCAGGCAGTGCCTCCGCCTCGGTCTTGTTGGCCCAGTTCGTGAGCATCGTGGCCTTGGCCGGTTCTGTTTTCTTGAGCGCGGCGACCCGGCGAGCGTCGTCCACGCGGGCCATCAAGTCCGCATACTCGGTGATGGCAGTCTGATCGCCCGTCGAAGCCAGCGCCTTGTCGATCTTCGTCACGAGCCACGCCCGGGCCGATGCGGGCGCCTTGCCCGTCTGCGCCAGGGACTGCCCGACAACCGGCGCGGTGACGGATTCAGCCTGGCGCCCCTCAACGTGCATCAGCTCCGGCGTGGCGAGATCTGCAGGCAGGCGCGGCGCTGTCGTTACAACCCCGCCCGCCACGCTGCCCTTCGGCTGGAACTTGCCGAAGGCGTTGAGCTGCGCTTGGGAGAGATCCGCCAAGGGAGCAACACCGAAGCCTTTGCCGGTGGGACTCGGGATGACGGCATGTTCACTCCCTTGGCTGCGGTACATCCGAACGATACGGTGTGCGTTCTTCAGCGGAACTGGGGTCTGTTCAACAAACAGCGCGTCCAGGTTGACGCCCGGGCCGGCTGGCCGTTGCGGCATCGAACCGGTATCGGGAGCACTCAAGCCTGACGCCTCCGGGACGCCCGGCTGCGGGATAGTCGCCTCCGGGCTAGAAGGCGCAACGGTCAAACCAGGAGCCGCCCCCGACAGAACCTGATCCTGTTGGCCTGCGGTGACGAGCTCGTCGATGGGCACAACATCGGTCTGCTGGGTGCCATTGACCACGCCCTGGACCTTCACGTACTGGCGCCCGTCCATGCCCTGGTGCGGCATGACTGCGACAACCTCGACCGGGTGGTCGACATTGTCATAGCGCCAAATCGCGGGAGCCCCTGGGGCAATCGACGTGGCCGGCTCAACGCCTTGACCAGGGGGCGCACCAGCGCTGCCGGCTGGCATGACCCCTGCAGCATCCGACATTGCCGAGAGATCGATTGCCCCGGGGTCGGGAGCCGTCGGTTCCGGCACGCGAGGGGCGAGGCTGGCGGCTTGTGTCAGCGGCGCGCGCTGAGGCAGTGCACTGAACACGCCTCCCGTGGTCATGCCTGCCAGCATGCCGTCAACACCGCTTCGCAGCACCCCTTCCCCAAGCGGCTTGCCTTCCGCCGCGTTCTGCCACACCTGCTCCTGCATGGACTGCGGCATCTCTTCCAGGAGGCCTTCCTGCGCCATGCTCGCGGGCAGGCGCTGGAGCAAGGACAGCGGGGAGCCCCCCTTTGCACCGGCCATGGCCATCTCAAGATCAGGCAAGCCAAGCTTGGCGGCGATCCGCCCCGACGTGCCCCCGACCAGGCCCGTGACGACGCCGGCCCCCGTGGCAGCCCCGGCTGCAGTGAGCGGGTCGACACGGGGGTCAATCTGGCTCATGACCTGGCCGGCTGTGACGGAACCTTCTCCGATGCCGGCCCGCGTTGCGGCGGCGCCAATGCTGCTGCCGGCCAGGCCTTCCAGCCCAGCAAGGCCGGCGGCAGTCTTCACACCTTTGCCGATCAGGCCTCCCGTCAACATGCCCGGCAGGGATTCAACCGCCATCGACCCGACGGCGCCGGGGTTCTGCACGATCTCCTTGGCGAGGCTCTTGCCATCCAGGGCGTCCCACTTCTGACCGAGCTTGTCCCACTCCTCGGGGCTGAAGAGAGTGCGGGACAGATCGTCCGCCCCGGAGTCCTTCCACGCGTTGCCCAGTGCGGCCTGCTGCGCGTGGTACCCGGGGGAGTGTTGGGCATCCGCCTCCTTCGCCCACTTCTCCGGCTGGAAGCCCGTCACCTCACCGGCCAGATCCGCCAAGCGGCTCATCGGGCGGTTCAGGCCTGCAACGGCAAGCGGAATATCGGCGAGCCCTGCAAGCATACTGGGGAGCCGCTGCACACCCTGCTTGAGGGAGACAGCCAGGTCCTTGGCCTGGATGCCTGCGGCCGGCGCCGGGGTGTCGAATTGGTCAAAGGGATTGCCGGTGGTCGCTTCGTCGAACTGGTCGAAGGGGTTCACTGCGCGGCTCCTTTCAAGAGCGCGGCGGCACTGCCTGCGCCGTACTTGGCATCAAAGGAGGCGGCGAGCTGGGGGTTCGCCTTGAGGTGCGAGACCGCGCCAGCGGGAGGAGCAACGGCAGGAGCGGGAGCACCCGACCGAGGGGCAGCCGATGCACCCATGGCGTGGGCCAGGCCCATCTGGATGAACTCGTCGAACGGCATGACTTTCTTGTCCCCGACCATCGGCGGGTTCGTTGCGTAGGCCTTTGCCAGATCGCCGATGAGCGCAAACTGCGCCTTCTGTATGTCCTGGTTCCCCTGGCGCGGGTCCTTCCCCTGCAGGATCAGGAGCTGCTTGCCGATGGCCTCGCGCTTCGCCGGGTCGGCCTCGGTCAGGTACTGCTGCTGCAGCCCTTGAAGCTGTCGCTGCTGGTCGACTTGCACGGCAGTCAGATCCTTGCGCCCCAGGGATTCAAGCAGCACCGCCTGGGCCGTCTGCTGCTTAATGCCGCTCTCCTGCCCGGCGTTGAGCAGGGAGGCCAGGAGCTCGCCTTGCCGACGGGTTGCACCATTCCTCCCAGGCGTCAGCTCCCGAATCAGGCGGTCACGGGCGCTCTGTTCCGTCGTCTGCCCTTGCCAAGTCCCGCCGCCCTTCTGGTAGTGGTTCTGAATCGCAGCCCAGCCGCCCCGCTCCGCCGCGGCTTGGAGGGCCGCGGACACCTCCGCGCTACCAGATCCGGGGGAACTTCCGAAAGGGCTCACGCCAGCCGGCACGACCCCGATAGGGTTGCCTTTCATCTCTGCCACGGCCGCGGCCGGGTCGAGGTTGGTGAACAGCGGTGCTTGCCCCTTCTGGTCAATGCGCTTGATGGGCAGCGCAGATGTTGCACGGACGCTGAAGTCCGGCGTGACGCCGGGAGTGCCCTCACCGCGGACCGGGGCCTTCTCTGCACCGGTTGCGGGTACCCGGAGGGGGGCAACAGGAGGCGTGACAGCCGGCGGTTGCGGAGCCCCTCGCAAGAACGTCGAGACGGCGCCCCCGACGTCCGGAGTCAGGTCGCTGGCGATGGCGGGGAGGCCTGCCAGTGTTGCCCGCGCCAACATGCCGACGGCGGGCCCTGCTCCGCGGGTTTCGTAAGTGCGCCGGACATCGGCCGCACCTTGCTCCAGGACCGACCGGGTGTTCGGCATGAGGCCGGGTCCGGCGGAGGCAGGTGCACGAGGCGCAGGAGGTGCAAGAGAAGCCAGCATGGAGCTCGACTTCGTGCGCGGCGAGCTGGCGGGGGAAGTGATAGAGTTCGCCACAGTGCTGTAATCCAGCATCGTGGGTCGGCTCTCCGGATAGATAGTCTGGCCCATGTCGTAGTCCTCGAGTGAAGTCCTTCGAGGCTACGACACCCCCGCCAGCGGTCAGGCCACCCCGCTGAGGGTTAACTCCGATCCTGTGTGTCTGGTTGATCGTGCGGCTGTAGCGAACCTCGGTCAGAGACCGTACGAGTTCGGCCCGACCCTCACCATCCGCAAGCAGTACTCCCACCCGCCCTTCAGGATCTTCTTCCTGAACCAGGGACCTGTATAGTGCCGCGAGACGAAGAGTTCCACTGCCCGGCGCTCCTGTGGCGTCAAAGCCGAGGCGCCCTCGGAGTTCACCTGCCATGCCCTCGAAATCGTCTCTTCCAAGGTCAGCTCCGGCACGCCGGAAACGTCCGGCACCCAAACTGAATTCAACATCCTTGATCTCCGGATAGGCGGGGTGCTGCCGCTACTCGGCGGGCTGCAGGTCGGCGGGTTTCGCTTCGCCGGCTGCGGCTGAAGCGGATTTTGCCCCATCCGTATCGGTCGGCGAACGTTTGGTTAACGCGCTCGACCCGGGGACGGAGTTCACTTTCAACCCACTCTTGTAGATCGGGTCGTCCGGACCCGCGTGATTCCAGCTGATTACCGGCATGAATAGCCTCCTTGTACTGGGCGCCGTCCGGGTGAGTCCCCCAGTCGTTGCAGACTGGGAGACTATCAGAGGACCTACCCCCTCGTATCACGCCCCCGCACCACGCGCGCAGCACCCGGCGGCAACACTTTCGGCAGGGGCTGTGGCAACGGCCCGAGCTGGCAGATCCCCACCCATTGGAACATCTTGTAGGTCACCACCCGAGACCGAGCGTGAACCTCGTCGACCTCGCGAACCCTCACGATGTGCTTAGCCGCCAGGCGCCTAAGCGCCGGCGCTACTTGTTGTAGTGGCAGGCCTGCCAGCTTTGCAGCTCCGCTGCTCTTGAGATATCGCCTCTCCCGTTTGAGCACCTCGAGGACACACGCCTCTATCCTCAGCCGCCGCTGATCCCGCGATTCCGGCATCGCGCCACCTCCCGCCTGGTTTCAGACCTCGGACGGAAAGGTACTCAAGCCCCGCCAGCCAACCGCCTACACGCTCCGGTCCTCAATCGAGGCTGCCAACGAGTTCATCCCCGACAGCGCGCTACTCGCCATCTTCCCGAACACCTCCGCGCCCGACACGCCCACCCGCGCCATCAGGGCAATTGCATCGATATGGCATATTTCCATAAAAATATCGTTCACTTTCATGTGCTTACA
>Ga0073899_10005106_pt1 | contig 11476 bp, 9 predicted proteins | sample KloWWTmetaKNB5Ph_FD_88975 | JGI IMG/M metagenome (GOLD analysis project Ga0073899, IMG submission 88975) | Active sludge microbial communities from Klosterneuburg, Austria, studying microevolution and ecology of nitrifiers - Klosterneuburg... | ecosystem: Engineered > WWTP > Aerobic digester >...
ACTCCCAAAAGGGCATCGTCATCGGCCATCGCGGCAAGCGACTCAAAGAGGTCGGCTCTGATGCCCGCAAGCAGATCGAGGCGATGTTGGGTGTGCCGGTCTATTTGGACCTTCGGGTCAAGATCGCCAAAGACTGGCAGCGTGACCCTCGCCAATTGCGCCGACTGGGCTTCTAACAACTGTTGAAAACTAAACGCGCCACGCGGGGGATCACCCTGCGTGGCGCGTTTAGTGCTCTGAGCTGTCAGTCCGCGTCGTCGGCGAACGTGCCAGCAGCGCGGGCCTTCTCTGGGTTACGCACGAACACGACCGCATAGCCTGCGAGGCCGATGACCAGGGCGGCCATGAACCAGTAGGGCAGTTGGTTGAACGGGCTCGGCGGCACTGGCCAAACGTTGCGGTAGAACACGTAGGCCAGTGAGGCCAGACCCACGATGCCAGCGACCCAGGCTGCAGCCAGGCCCTTGGTGCCAAGTGACTTCAAGAACAGCGGAGCGCCCACACACACCAGCGCATAGGCCAGCATGTAGCCGAAGACACCAACGGTGTCGATGTACGTCGTGGCGCCCAGCGGTGCCGTGCCAGCAAGCAGGACCAGCACCGTCGGGATGATGACCAGTGGGGCTACGGCGAGGATCGCGTTGCTGGGGGTGCGGTGGCGGGGGTGGGCTTTGCCGAACCACGCCGGGATGACTCCTTCGTTGCCCATACCGAACAAGATGCGCGACCCAACGGTGATGCAGGCCATCACAACGGCGATGAACGATGCCGCGAAGCCGAAGTTCATCGCTGGCTGCAAGAACGCCAGCCCCCACTGTGCGGTCAGGTCGTCCATCGGGGAGCCGCTCTTGGCCAGCGCCGCAGCACCGCCCTTGAACTGGGCGACCTGGGTGTAGGTGGCGAAGATGTACAAGAAGCCAGCCAGCAGCGCCGAACCCACGACCGCGCGGGGAATGCTGCGGAATGGGTCTTGAGACTCCTCACCCAACGCTGCGGCGCTCTCGAAGCCCACGAAGCCCAAGATGGCCAACACGATGGCGAACACAACGCCGCCGACGGTGGCCCCAGACAGGCTCAGTTGGGCGGTGTCGAACACGTGGCCGCTCTTGAAGTAGATGATGATCAAAATAATGAGGATGAGCGAGATCGAGATGACCTCAAGGGTTGCTGAGACCCGTGCAGATCGGCGAGCGCCAGCCATTGTCAGGTAGAGCGCACCGATCAAGATCACGATGTCGAGAGCAATCTGCCCGCCCATGCTGTTGAGGGCGTCGATGCCAAATGTCTGGGCGACGAAGAAGCCTGCTCCGGCCAGGGAGCCTGAGGCGATGGCGACAACACCAATGAACAGGGCCCAACCAGTGACGAAGGAACCAGCAGGTCCCAGCACTGGTCGCACCAGTGAATACAGCGAACCAACCCCGGCACGACGCCGGGCGAAGATCACGATGCAATAGGCAATGACTAGGGCAATCAGGGTGCCGAGGAAGAAAGAGAACCAAGCCCCGTTGCCTGCTGAGGCAGCCATGGCCGCCGGGCCGAACGCAATAACCGCGCTAGGCGCAATGTTGGCCACACTTTGGGCGCCAACCTCGAGGGCGCTGACGCTGCGTCGCGCTAGCCCTCCACTGTGATCGCTAGCTGAACTAGACATGCAAACCTCTTCTATCTCGATGGAGCGGTTTGGTTGTTACGGGATGAGCAACTGTCGAAGTGCCGAGCCACCCGCCAGGTCTTCAAGCGCAGATGCCGCCTCGCTGAGAGGTCGATGCGCCGAAATCATGGATTCCAAGTCGATGTCGCCGGCCATGAACAGGTCAACGAGGTCGGGGATGTCGACACTTGGAACGATGGAGCCGTAGTTGGAGCCCAAGATGCGCTGATCGGCTTCAGCCAATGCCAGCGGGTCAAAGCGTGCGCTGCTGCCAGCAGGAGGCAGGCCCACGATCACGGCGGCACCGCCGAGTCCGAGCGCGGCGATGGCCTGCTCTGTGGTGCTGACCTTGCCAATCGCATCGAAAACGAAGTCCAGGCCTTCGGGAACTAAGGCTAGTAGTTGTTCGACGACGTCACCATCGCCGGCCCACACGCGTTCGGTGGCCCCAAGTTTCATGGCTAGATCAAGTTTCGAAGCCACCACATCAACAGCGACGACGCGCTCGGCTTGGGCTAGCCGGGCTCCTTGAATGCAGGACAAGCCCACTCCGCCACATCCGATGACGGCCACGGTCGCGCCTGCTGGCACCTTGGCCGTGTGACGCACCGCGCCGATCCCCGTCGCCACCGCGCACCCGATGAGAGAGATCTCCCGAAGGGGAGCGTCCGAGCGAACTTTGATGGCACCGGTCGCGGGCACGACGGCGTACTCAGCGAAGGATGAGACTCCCAAATAGTGGTGGGCAGGGGTGCCGTTGATGCTGAGGCGGGTGGTGCCGTCAAATAGCACTCCTTGGGGTCCGACCGTGGCGGCGTAAGTCGCACATTGCACTGGTCGCCCGTTGCGGCAGGGCCGACATTCACCACAACTTGCGACCCAAGACAGCACCACATGATCGCCGATCGCATGGTTATGCACGCCAGGACCGAGCGCTCGCACGACGCCAGAACCTTCGTGGCCCAGCACGGTCGGTGTAGGCACCGGCCAGTCGCCATTGACCACGTGGACGTCTGAATGGCAGACGCCAGCGGCGGCAATCTCAACCAGGATTTCGCCCGGGCCGGGATGGGCCAAGCTGACCTCGGTGATCTCAACCTGGCCATCGCCCAGGAAGACGGCGGCCTTCACGGAATACTCTTGATCAGCATGGGATTCCCCCGAGCGTCAGGTTTGATGAGACTAAACCGGAGTTCTACATGACTAAACCGGAGAGGGTCAAGGGTTTTGACCCCCATGGCGCTGAGGGCATGGAGATTGCTGGACCGCGTCTGCGTGCGGCTCGCTTAGCGCGTGGACTTCGCCTTGCCGATGTTGCGGTCAAGGCCGATGTCACCAAGGGTTTCTTGAGCCTGGTCGAGCGCGGGCGGGCAGGTTGCTCGGTGCCCACCTTGATTCGCATTTGTGAGGCCTTAGATATTGCCTTGGGCTCCTTGTTTGAGTACCCCACCGATGTGGTCGTGGCTAAAGGTGCGGGTGCACGACTGGAAATGGGTGGAGTTGACATCCGCGAATTCCTGCTGACCTCGGCCGAAGAACGCCACTTTCAGGTGATGCAAACGTTGCTGCGTCCCGGGGGTGGATCAGGTGGCGCCTACACGTTGGCCTCAGAGACAGTCTTTGTCTTTGTCGTCTCAGGCCAGTTGGATCTTCAAGTCGAAGGCCGACTGCGCAGTCTTTCAAGCGGTGACTCCTCGACCTTCTCGGCCCGCTCGCCACACGCCTGGGAAAACCCAGGTCCCGACTCTGCCGAAGTCATCTGGGTGATTGCGCCACCAATCCCCGCAGGGACGATGCCGCAAGCGGCAGGCTTCCCCTCACCTAACGGCGCTTAGGTGCTCGACTGACTCCAGCAGATCCCGTACCGCTGACCAGTTTCCCAAGCCTCCTGGCTGGGCCACTGGAACGAATAGCGGTAATCGAGGGGGTCGCTGGCCCGGTCAGCAGCGATGGTCTTGCACGCCTGGCTCGCTGCCTCTCCGGCTTGCTTGCCGAGGTATCTGGCTGCCTTGTCAAAGTCGTACGTCGCTGCTGCCACCCACGTGTGGGGTTGGCTGCACATCACCACTGTGGTGTCGGCTCCACCTGGCTCGCCGGTCGCACAACTGGCGTATTTGCCCACACCCTCGCTGAGCAGTCCGCGACTCTTGCCGCGCGGCAGGTTCGCCAAGGTCTGGGGTGCTTTGACGGCCACGAGGTCGCAGCGAAACCAGGTCGCGCCCAACTCGCTATCGGTGAGGCTGGGTGAGAACCAGACCGTGCGCACTTGGCTCAACCTCAAAGCTGAAGGCTCACCACCAACCCAAGCAGGCAGTGCGGAGCGGCATGCCTGGGAGATCTGCTGCTGGACCGCGTTGGAATCGACTGCCAGCGCGTGACCCTCGGCGAACGGCGTGAAAGTGCCGACCTTGAACGTGACGGACGTGTGTTTGCCTCGACACGGCACAGGTGCCGACTCAGTCGTGGGCGCGATGGCCTCGGTGTAGCTGAGTTGGTAGCACGAGCCCTTGATCGGTGCGGGTGCTGGAGTGCGTTGAGTCGGGGAGGGCGAAGGCGTGGCTTGCGGCTGGGCTGAGGTGGTGCCACAGGCGGTGAGCAACCCCGCGAGGCTTGCCACTGCGGCGTACGCAGAAAATCGGTGACTCCAATGCACGCCCTCGATCCTAGGGTTGGGCACCGCGAAACCTCGCATGCCTGTGACTGCTAGGGTGTGCCAGTCATGTGCACGCGTAGCCTCCTCCTTCGCTGCCGCAGCGAGGTCTAAGAGCCGGACCTCCTCGCTGCGGAGTTCGTCGCGCGCCCGGCACCGACACTCCCCAAAGCCGAGGACACCATGACCCTGCAACAAGATCCCTTCATCAACACCCAGCGTCCCAGTGGGATGCCCATCCATCGCTATCACGCGTTCGCCCCGATCGATCTGCCTGATCGCACCTGGCCCAGCAACTCCATTACGGCGGCGCCACGCTGGCTGTCCACCGACTTGCGCGATGGCAACCAGGCGCTCATCGACCCGATGAGCCCGGCTCGCAAAATGAAGATGTTCGACCTGCTGGTCAAGATGGGCTACAAGGAGATCGAGGTCGGGTTCCCCTCGGCTTCTGAGACCGACTTCAACTTCGTGCGCCAACTGATCGAGCAAGACCGCGTGCCCGAAGACGTCACCATCTCGGTGCTGACCCAGGCCCGCGAAGACCTCATCGAGCGCACAGTTTCGTCGCTGGTGGGCGTGCACCACGCCAACATCCACATGTACAACGCGCTGGCCCCGCTGTTTAGGCGCGTCGTTTTCCACGCCTCGAAGGACGAAATCAAAGACATCGCTCGTCGCGGCACCGAACTGGTGATGAAGTACTCCGAGAACATCCTCGACAAGACCGTCATTGGTTATGAGTACTCACCCGAGATCTTCACCGGCACTGAGTTGGAGTTCTCCGTCGAGGTGTGCGAGGCAGTGTCCGACGTCTGGCAACCAGGTGATGGTCGCGAAATCATCTTGAACCTGCCCGCCACGATCGAGATGTCGACGCCCAACACCTATGCCGACCAGATTGAGTGGTTCTCCCGGCAACTGACCCGCCGTCAAGACACGGTCATCTCGCTGCACCCGCACAACGACCGCGGCACTGCTGTGGCTGCGACCGAACTGGCGATGATGGCCGGTGCCGATCGAGTCGAGGGCTGCTTGTTTGGCCACGGCGAACGCACCGGCAACGTCTGCCTGGTCACCTTGGGCATGAACCTGTTCAGCCAAGGCATCGACCCGCAGATCAACTTCGCAATCGATGGTGGGATCGATGAGATCCGCCGCACGGTTGAGTACTGCACCCAACTGCCGGTCCACCCGCGCCACCCTTACGCGGGCGACCTGGTTTACACCGCCTTCTCTGGCTCACACCAAGACGCCATCAAGAAGGGCCTGGAGGATCTCGACCGTATTGCCGCCGAGCAGGGGGTGCCGGTCTCGCAGATCCCGTGGGAGGCGCCGTACTTGCCGATCGACCCCAAGGACGTCGGTCGCTCCTATGAAGCAGTCATCCGGGTCAACAGCCAGTCGGGCAAGGGCGGAGTCGCCTACATCATGAAGGCCGACCACAAGTTGGACCTGCCTCGGCGTCTGCAAATCGAGTTCTCGCGTGTGGTGCAGCAGCAGACCGACGGCGAGGGCGGCGAGATGACTCCCGACGCGATCTGGTCGACGTTCTCTGGTGAATACCTAGAGCCCTCGACGCCTTTGTCGTTGGGTACGACGCGCACCTCGTCCGAGCCTGGTTCAGCCGACACTTTGAGCGCGACTGTGGTCGTCGATGGTGAACCCATCGAGGTTGAGGGCCGCGGCAACGGGCCTATCGCGGCGTTCTGCGACGCGCTCGGCTCGCTTAATGACGAGCGTTTCGACGTGCGGGTGCTCGACTACTCCGAACACGCTCTCTCATCGGGTGGCGACGCCATCGCTGCTGCCTACGTCGAGTGCGCGGTCGTCAACGCTGCCGGCGACTCGACCGTGTTGTGGGGTGTGGGCATGGATCCCAACATCGTCACCGCCTCACTCAAGGCAGTCGTCTCCGCGATCAACCGCGCAGCCAACTGAAGTAAATAGCTTCATTTCAGCACAGTGAAGCTATGATCTTCACTGTGGAATACACGGTGATTGGCGACGTGATCGGATCACGCGATGTTGCTGACCGCGAGCACTTGCATCAGGTGCTCGCGTCAGCACTGCGCGAGGTCAACCAGACACGTGATCCGCTCCGAGCGCTGCGCATCACTGTGGGGGATGAGTTCCAAGGGTCGTTTGGTGATCTCACGCAGGCGATGGCGGCGGTGCTCGACGTTCGCGTCGCCATGTTGCCTGAGTACGACATTCGACACGGGATCGGCTGGGGTGAAGTGTCCACGATTGATGCTGCGGATGGCATCGAAGATGGACCTGGTTGGTGGACCGCTCGTGAGGCGATCGTCGAAGCCGAATCATTGGCGGCAGCCCCGGCGACTGGCTCTGTGCGCACCAGGTTTGTTGGTCCCAGCGCGGGTGTCGTCAACGCGGCGCTGAACTGTCGGGACCACCTGGTTGGATCAATGTCTGCCGCCTCGTTGCGGATTCTGGCTGGCCTGCGGGATGGGCTGTCGCAGCGCACCTTGGCCGAAGAGTTGGGCATCTCCGCATCAGCGGTCTCCCAACGAGTGCGTCGCGATGGCATCGGGGTCATCGTGTTGAGTGAGAGGAGTCAGTCATGAGTTGTCTGGGATTGGTGCTCATCGGCTTTGCACTGGCCGACCTCGGGCACTCGCTACGACCCACGAAGTGGCTGCCAGAGTCGATCGCTGCTGGCGCGGTGCTGGTGATCGGGCTTGTGCTCGGTGTCGGCTGGCCAGTGGTTGTGATTGGGCTCGTGGTGTTTGCGTGGGGGCCGATCGTTCGCTTCGGGTTCGGGCATGGCCGGGCACAGTGGACGCTGGGCTACTTCGCTGGCGTCGTGGCGCTAGCCCTCGCGCTTAGCGACCTCGAGGCGGCTCCGCGGTGGACCCAACCATTTGGCTTTGCACACCTCTCCCCATCGGAGCTAGTGCTGTTGGCTGGCCTTGGCCTGGTGCAGTTGAGCACTGGCAACGTCGTCGTACGCCTCGTGCTGGCGAGCACCGGTTCGATGAGCCCCACCAAGTCGGGCACGTTGCCAGCTAGCCCACTCAAAGGCGGCCGACTGCTTGGTCCCGCCGAGCGACTGATGATCTTGGGGCTCGGCCTGGCAGGCAACCTGACGGCGGCCAGTATCGTGGTGGCAGCCAAAGGGTTGCTGCGCTTCCCTGAGTTGAATTCCAAGCAGGGCCAAGAGCACATCCACGAGATCACGGAGTACTTCCTGGTGGGCTCCATGATGAGTTGGCTTTTCGCACTGGCTTCCTTGGCCCTGGGCTTGTGGGGTCTGGTCTAGGCTCGCGGGGTGGAATTCCCCAACATCGACCCCTCGATTCATATCGGACCGCTATCGCTGCATTGGTACGGCCTGATGTACGTCATCGGCGTTGGCGTGGCCTGGTGGCTGGGTCGGCGACGTGCCCGCGTGGAGGGCTCGGGTTGGACCGTCAGTGAGATCGATGACTTGGCATTCTGGGTGGCTGCCGGCGTTGTGGCTGGTGGTCGAATTGGTTACACGTTCATTTATGGCTGGGAGCAGATTCGCGCCGATCCGTTGTACATCCTGAAGGTGTGGGAAGGCGGCATGTCTTTCCACGGCGGCCTCATCGGCGTGCTTGTGGCGATGTGGCTCTATGCCCGCAAAACCAACCGGCCCTTCTTCTACGTCGTTGACTGGATCGCACCCTTGGTGCCGCCTGGACTGTTCACTGGCCGCATCGGCAACTTCATCAACGGTGAGCTGTGGGGCAAGACCACCGACCTGCCCTGGGGGATCATTTTCCCCACCGGCGGTCCTGACCCCCGCCACCCCACGATGTTGTACGAAGCGCTGCTTGAGGGCATCGTGCTTTTCACGATCTTGTGGATCTATTCGGCATCGCCGCACCGCAGGGTCGGGCAGGTTTCGGGCGTGTTTGCGCTGGTCTACGGCTTGATCCGAGTAGCGATCGAGTTTGTGCGGGTGCCTGATGCGCATATCGGATACCTGGCAGGAGGGTGGGTGACGATGGGCATGGTGCTCTCGTTGCCGATGATCGCCCTCGGCATCTATTTGCTGGTGCGCAAAGCGCCGTTGACCTCGGAGGTGAGCAGTGGCGTCGCTAGCCAAGCGTGAGTGGGTTCCGGCTGCTGCCGAGTCGCTGGTGCAGCAGGTCGCATCGTCGGTTGGCCCCGATGTGCTGGCTGAGTTGGACCGCTTGGTCGCGCTCAACCACCAGATCCACGACGTCGACACGATCAACCTCAATCCGGCGACGAATGTGATGAACCCTCGAGCCGAGGCGATGTTGTCGAAGGGCCTAGGTTCGCGGCCTTCCTTGGGTTATCCGGGGGAGAAGTACGAAATGGGCTTGGAGGCGATCGAGCAGATCGAGGTCATCGCCGCCGAACTCGTCGCTGAGGTCTTCGGTGCACGCTATGCGGAGGTGCGGGTGCCCTCGGGTGCGATCGCGAACCTTTACGCCTTCTTGGCGACCTGCGAGCCCGGTGACACGATCATTGCGCCGCCGCCCAGCATTGGCGGTCACGTGACCCACCACCTCGGTGGCTCGGCTGGGATGTACCGACTGAAGACCGTGCCCCATGTGGTCGATGCCTCGCGCTACAGCGTCGATGCGTCGGCCTTGCGTGAGTTGGCGCATCGGGTCAAGCCGCGGGTCATCACTGTCGGGCAGAGTCTCAACCTCACCGAGCACCCGGTTGCCGCCGTACGCGAAATCGCTGATGAGGTCGGCGCCTTCGTCTTGTTTGACGCAGCCCATGCGTGCGGCTTGATCGCGGGCGGAGTGTGGGCCAACCCGCTCGACGAGGGCGCTCACATGATGACCTTCTCCACCTACAAGAGTCTGGGTGGTCCCGCCGGGGGCGTCGTCGTCACCAACGACGCTGAGATCGCCGAGCGGCTCGACCACATCGCCTACCCCGGGTTGACGGCCAACTTTGATGCCGCCAAGACCGCAGCACTTGCGGTCACGATGGTCGACTGGAAGAGCGTTGGTGCACAGTACGCCGAAATGATGGTGGCCAACTCACTGGCGTTAGCGGCAGCCCTGGAATCCCGTGGCCTGCCGCTCTATTCCACTTCCATTGGCCCGACCTCAACCCACCAATTCGCCGTGGTCACCCCCGGTGGCGGGCAGGCCGCGTCGCAGAAGTTGCGTCGCGCCAACCTGCTCGCCTGTGGCATCGGCTTGCCGTTAGACCCAGTCGAAGGCGACACCAACGGCCTGCGCCTAGGCACCCCCGAAATCACCCGCTTGGGCATGCAACCCGAACACATGCCAGCGCTCGCGGACTTCATCGTGCGCGGGCTGGGCGACAACCCCGAGTCTGTAGCCCCCGAGGTCACCGCATGGCGGCGACAGTTCAGCGGGGTTCACTACATCGCCTAGATGTTGCGATGGATCAGCTTCGGACACACACCAGTCAGCGGACACGTAGCGCACTCGGGGTTGGACGAGTGACACCACCCGCGGCCGATTTGCCATGTGGGTAGATCGAGCCAGCCCGGACGGCTTGGGTGCAATTCGCGAGCAGCTCGTTTTACGACGTTGATGTCGTCGCGATCGACGATGCCGGTGCGAAGGAAAACTCGTCGAACGTGCACGTCGTAGGCAACGTTTGTGCTTTCCAACCCAATCAGGGGCACCCCTAGCCGTGAACAGAGTATTTCCACGGCCATGGCGGACTTCTTTGGGCCGATCTTCGTGAATCGAAGTAGGCGAGCTTCAACCTGGGCTGCTGATGAACCGGGGGCCCATATGCGCGCGGCGTCCCCTCCATACTCCTCACACACGAGTCGAGCGCCATCGGTGATCGCATCGGCCATCACACCGACGAACCTATGCAGCGCAGGCGGACCCTGGACTGCAGCCTGGACGGCGGTGTGCTGTTTGGCCATGCGGCATGGGTCGAGGTGGCCCAAACGCCTTAAAAGTTCTGACGGTCCCTGCCAGGCTCGCTCGGCGGGTATGCCCTCGTCGAGAATCACGCTGATTAGGAATGCCCACGGGTTTGTTGTCAGCACCTGAAGGGCTTCAGGTGAGATCGCTGATCCAAAATAGGGGTCGCCGTCCACTTCGCTTCGTGCGCGGAAGTCAAGAATGGTTGACGCGATGCGCGCTCCATCAACGACTTCGTGACCGTGAGCTTTGGGAGCCGACCACTGCTGTTCGTCTGCGGGGTCTGCGAGGTAGACACCCGAGGCGTGCTGGGAGAGCCAAGCAAGCTGCTCACCTTGGCGCAGGTTGGCTAGCGGTTCATGGATCTTTGCTCCTGCTCGGGACAGGTACGGTCTGATCGCATCGGCGTATGCGCCGGGTGCTAATACGAGGATGTCCTTCTGGGTGAGGTCTCCCATGCTCTCCGTGAGCTTGCAGACCGACCACGCTCCCCAGGCATCTCGATATGCGGCAGGCATGTTGGCGAGATAGGTGTCATACGGCTCAAGGAGTTGGTGTGGCTGCACAAGCCCATGCTCTGCCGAGAGGATGAACCAACTGTTTCCAAGTCTCTGTGCAGAGGCACGCCGAAGTGCGAAACCCGGCGATGTGTAGAGATCTTCGGCCGCGTAGGCGGTCAGCTGTTTCGCTTTGCCACAGCCAACAAGTACGACGTCATATTGAGATGGAGTCTCGACACGACTGCTGAGTTCTGATCGGGCGGGTGGCTTTACGAGTGGGGTTGTTAGGGGGCGCGCGTCTCGCACAAATCGTCGGTATTTACCGCGTGAGATCCGAGTCACTAGCGGTGTTCGGTAAGCGAAAGTCCCTCGGCTTTCGACGGGCGCATTCGAGGTCGCGAACTGAATGTGCGCGCTGATGGTGGCCTCATGGGCGTCGGGATAGTTGAAGGCGAACCATCGCAAGATCTCGCGCCGACCAAATGGCTCGCGCAGGTCATCAACGCACTCCTCAAGCATCTCCCAGACCGTCTTACGCACCGGGTTTCGGTGCCGATGCCTCTCCAGACCTCCACGCGGCGAGCACAAACCACAGGGGCGGATGACTCCCATCACCGCGTTATGTGCCCATCGTTCGAGATCAGACTCGTCGTGAGCGCAAATCTTCATGTAACTGCCCATAAAGGTGTTGCCCGACGTTGTTGAAATGGATCCGCACGTTGCTTTGTGGAGGACCAGGTAGTCAGGGGTTGGTGTTCTTCGACTGTTGAGCACTAGCCCGGAA
>Ga0073899_10005108_pt1 | contig 11473 bp, 9 predicted proteins | sample KloWWTmetaKNB5Ph_FD_88975 | JGI IMG/M metagenome (GOLD analysis project Ga0073899, IMG submission 88975) | Active sludge microbial communities from Klosterneuburg, Austria, studying microevolution and ecology of nitrifiers - Klosterneuburg... | ecosystem: Engineered > WWTP > Aerobic digester >...
CTTCGTTAAGCTCGCCCGCTTCCTCGACGATCTTGGCAATCACCTCGTCGGTGGAGGGCCAGTCGAAGCCCACCCGCGCCGCGCGGTTTTGCAGCTTCACGGCGCGCGTCAGGGCGGGCAGGCCCGCGGCGACCCCGTCCAGCACTCCGGTTTCGGCCTTCCGCGCCCGTTCGGCCGCCTTTAGCCTTTCCCAGTCGCGGGTCTGATCCTCGGCCGTCTTGTCGCGGCTCGCGGACCCAAAGACATGGGGATGACGGGCGACCATCTTGTCGGCGATGGCCTTGGTCACGCTTTCGAAGGTGAAATGCCCGGTCTCTGCCGCCATCTGGGTGTGATAGATCGTCTGGAAGAGAAGATCGCCCAGTTCGCCCTCAAGCTCGCCCCAGGCGCGCCGTTCGATCGCATCGGCGACCTCATAGGCTTCCTCGATCGTATAGGGGGCGATGGTGGCGAAATCCTGTTCCAGATCCCAGGGGCAGCCGTCTGACGGATCGCGCAATCGGGCCATGATTTCCAACAGCCGGTCGATGCCCCCCGCCGGGTCATGCACCAGCCGGTCCGAGGCGGCGCGGTCTTTGATCATTGCAGTCCCCCGGCGTTTAGGATCATCCTCTGGCTAAACCGAACCAACCCCGAGAGTCCACATGCCAGTCCTGAACCGCATCGCCGCGCTAGCCCCCGAGATGAAGGAATGGCGCCAGCATCTGCACACGATCCCCGAGCTGGCGTTCGATCTTCCCAAGACCTCGGCCTATGTGGCGGACCGGCTGCGCGACATCGGGGTCGATGAAATCCATGAGGGGATTGCCCGGACCGGGATCGTGGCGATCATCAACGGGCAGGGCGAAGGCCCGACCATCGGCTTGCGCGCCGACATGGACGCGCTGCCTATCGCGGAGATGACGGGGGCCGACTATGCCTCCACCCATCCCGGCAAGATGCATGCCTGCGGGCATGACGGCCATACGGCCATGCTTCTGGGCGCGGCGAAATATCTGTGTGAAACCCGGCGGTTCGCGGGGCGCGTGGCGCTTTTGTTCCAGCCGGCGGAGGAGGATGGCGGCGGCGGTCAGGTGATGGTCCAGGAAGGGGTGATGGACCGTTTCAACGTGCGCGAGGTCTACGGCATCCACAATGTGCCGGACATGCCGTTCGGCCATTTCCACACCAACCACGGGCCGCTGATGGCCGCGGTCGATACGCTGACCGTGACCCTGACGGGCCGGGGCGGCCATGCCGCGACCCCGCACGAGACGGTCGATCCGGTGATCGCGACGGTGGGGATGGTGGCAGCCCTTCAGTCGATCCTGACGCGCAACATGAACCCGATCGAGAAGGGCGTGATCTCGGTCACGCAGATCCATGCGGGCACCGTGTCGAACGTGATCCCGGAAACCGCGATGTTTCAGGCGACGGTGCGCAGCTTCGCGCCGGAAGTGCGCGAGATGCTGAAACGCCGCATCCACGAGATCATCGAAGGCCATGCGGCGGCCTATGGGGTGAAGGCCGAGATCGATTATGACTGGGGCTATCCCGCGACCGTGAACCATGAGCGCGAGGCGCGTTTCGCCGCCGAAGTGGCGCGCGAAGTGGCGGGCGAGGGTGCGGTGGACGAGGATCATCCGGCCGAGATGGGGTCGGAGGACTTCTCCTATATGCTTGAGGCCCGGCCGGGGGCTTACCTCTTCCTTGGCACAGGGCCGGGTGCGGGACTGCATCATGCGAAGTTCAACTTCAACGACGAGGCTGCGCCGATCGGGGCAAGCTTCTTCGCGCGGGTGGTGGAGCGGGCTCTGCCGGTGTGACTTTGTCAAACGCGTTATAAATCAAAATGCTAGAGACATATCCGTATGTCGTTTCGGAGAGGGTGCCGCGCCAGTTCGCGGCGCCATCTTTCCTGTCTTTGCGATATTTGATCAAACGTCTTGCCCTTTTTTGCGGTTTGGCTAAGGTGCCTGGGTGATTTTGACTGGAGATTCAAAATGACTCACGCCGCCCCTGCCAAGACCAACGAAGCCCTGTGGGAGATGGACCGCGCCCATAGCCTGCACCCCTGGACGAACTTCGGACCGTTCGAAGACAAGGGCGCTCTGGTGATCACCCGCGGCGAGGGTTCCTATCTGTGGGATGCCGACGGGCGGAAATATTTCGATGCGGTGGGGGGGCTTTGGTGCACCAACATCGGGCTTGGTCGGCGCGAGATGGCGGATGCGATCGGTGAACAGGCGATGAAGCTGGCCTTTTCGAACACGTTCGTCGACATGACCAACGACCCGACGGCGCGGCTGGCGGCGAAGCTGGCGGAACTGGCGCCGGGGGATCTGAACCGGGTGCACTTCACCACGGGTGGGTCGACGGCGGTGGATACGGCGGTGCGGATGGTGAGCTTCTATCACCATGTGCGCGGCAATCCGGGCAAGACCGGGATCGTGGCACGGGAAAACTCCTATCACGGCTCGACCTACCTTTGCCAATCGGTCGGCAAGCGCAACGGCGACCGGGTGGAGGAATTCAGATACAAGGAAGATGGTATCTGGCACCTGACCTGTCCGAACCCCTATCGCCGCCCCGATCATCTGAGCGAGGCGCAGTTCTGCGACGGGCTGATTGCCGAGTTCGAGGCGCTGATCGCCAGGGTGGGGGCCGACCGGATCGGCGGCTTCATCGCCGAACCGATCCAGGCCTCGGGCGGGATCATCGTGCCGCCTCAAGACTACCTCAAGCGCATGTGGCAGGTCTGCCAGCGCCATGACATCCTTTTCATCGCCGACGAGGTGGTGACGGCCTTTGGACGGCTGGGGCACTGGTTCGCCTCACTGGACGAATTCGGGGTTCAGCCCGATATCATCTGCACGGCAAAGGGCCTGACCTCTGGCTACCAACCCCTTGGGGCGGTTGTCTTTTCCGACCGCATCTGGGCGGCGATGGCGACGGGGGGGCAGCGCTGGTTCACCTCGGGCTACACCTATTCCGGCCATCCGGTCGCCTGTGCGGCAGGGCTGAAGAATATCGAGATCATGGAGCGCGAGGGGATGCTGGCCCATGCCGCCCGGATCGGTGGCATTTTCCAGGACCGGCTGAAAGCGCTGGAGGCGCTGCCGCTGGTCGGCCAGGTCCGCGGGCGGGGGCTGATGCTGTGCGTGGAAAACGTGGCCGACAAGGTCACCAAGGCGCTCTTGCCCGACGAGGTGGGCGAGAGCAAGCGCATCTCTGACGCTTGCGAGGAGATGGGCCTGATGGTGCGCCCGATCGGCCATCTGAACGTGATGTCCCCGCCCCTGGTAATCACCGAGGGGGAGGTCGAGTTTGTGGCCGAAGTGCTGGAAAAAGCGATCCGGAAAGTGACGGATGATCTGGTGCGGGCCGGGGTGAAGGTCGGGTAGGGGTTTGGGCGCTAAGGCTTTGCGGACGCTGGGTTAATCCGGGTGGTTGGGCAGTTTTGGAAGGTATTCCGAACGTATTCCAAACGTATGCCTGAGGGGCATACGTTTGGAGCGAAGACGGGCCGTTAAGGAATCGGGGGGACTGGCCTTGCGGGGGGATGTGGGGTGGGTTGCGGTCCAAGGCCGTCGGTCAAGAGTATGCCGTGTCCGTGCTGCGGCGTCTGTTATGCTGACCTTAGCGCTCAGTGCAGCACTAATGAGATCGCACGGGCCGCGAACTCGCAGAGAAGCGGCCGGTCCCGGCGCTTTTCGAGCAAGACAGGACCGAGCCAGAAGTCGGCCTTCTGACGCTTGGCGGAATTGACCGGCGTAGCGAATACTCTGATCGAGGCGACCCCTGAGCTGGCGCCACATTTTACATCTGGCGCGGGAGGGATTTCAGATGCAACCTACGCTTGCATCTTGCATAAGGTTCAGTCATGCCTTTTTATATAAGAGATTCAGTCAGCCTTGGTCCGTTCAGGATAAACCTTTCCAAATCTGGTCTCGGAATTTCCGCTGGGGTAAAAGGGCTTAGATTCGGGACCGGACCCAAGGGTCACTACATTCACGCAGGCGTGAAAGGTGTCTATTACCGGAAGGCGCTTGGAGGTCTTGGCCGAAAGCCGAAAGCGGCCACCGCCGAAGGAGGAGCAGACTACAACTCCGAGATTGCCAAGATCGCCCCTTACGAAAAGCTGCCGACTTACATGACCGAGGACGGCGTCCTCATGCGCCGTATTATTTCGGCCGAGGCTGACGTGCTCGTCTCTGAAAGTCATTCGGAGGCCTTGCGTAGCCTGAACGAGGCGCGAGAGCGCCCTTCCTATACGCTCATGCTCTGCGCTGCTGCGGGTGTCGGTCTTGCCTTTTCTTTCATGTCACAGAACCCGGCGGTCATCGGCCTGTTTGCGGCCCTCCTAGGCGCCGCATACATGGTCGGGAACATGATCGACCTGCCTAGGCGAAACGTTGTCTTCGCATATAAGCTCGATCCCGCAGCGGAAGAGCACTACAAAGCGCTCGTCGACGCCATCGACCGGATCGCGAACGCCAGCAAGGTATGGTTTGTAAAGGCGCAGGGCGACATCACGAACTTGCACGCTTGGAAGAGGAACTCCGGAGCGTCGACGTTGGTAGACCACAAAGAGTCTTCGGTCTCCTACACTCTGCCCAAGGGCATTGCCTCGAATGTTACCCCACCCATGTTCGCCATCGACGGGAAGAACTGCTACTTCTTCCCGGACTGTATCCTTGTCGAAGAGAACAAGCGGTTCGGCGCCGTTCGCTATGAATCCATTCGCACTGCCGTTCGCGACCAGCGCATGATTATAGACGCAGCCCCAGTCGACGCGACGGTCGTGGGCCAGACATGGAAATACGTCAACAAGAATGGCGGTCCGGATCGCCGCTTCAAGGACAACAGGCAACTGCCAATCTGCTTGTTCGAAGAAATCGGCATGGTTAGCGAAGGCGGTTTCAAGGGTCTGTTGCAGGTTTCGAAGCACGGGATCAGCGGAGCGTATGGTAGCGCGCTCAGAGAACTTGAAGGGTCACGAAGGAATTGAAGGACGCTGAACCTCTTCTAATCACCAAGGAAGGATGAGGGAGGCCTAACGGGGCATGCGGTATGCATTTATATAGGCGCGTGCGTTCAAGGTTTTCTGATTTGTATGTGGCTCCCCGCCCATCCCCACCGCCTCAGCGTTTGATCAAATTCCCCTTGACTCCGCGCCCGGCCTCGGGCTTGCTTCCCGCACCCGGATCCGCGACGTCTCCGGCCCTTGATCGGCAACGACGGCGCGACTTTTTCCCACGAGACTATCATGGCAATGGAAGATGCAAGCACGCAGGTTGATACTGCGTTCACTCGGGCGAGCCAGCGCGGCCTGTCGTTCGAAAACGCCTGGGGGGGTGCGACGAGCCTTCTGAGGCGGACCTATACGAAGGATCTGACGGGGGTTGATCTGGCGATCACCGGGGTGCCGTTCGATCAGGCGGTCAGCCACCGGTCGGGCACGCGTTTCGGGCCGCGGGCGATCCGCGAAGCCTCCGCGATGATGTGTTACGAGCGGGCGCATGGCTGGCCCACCAACCCGCTCGACGAGATGAATATTGTCGACTACGGCGATATTGCCTTTGACTACGGGCGGTTGCAGGACTTCCCTGATGCGCTGACCGCCCATATCCGCACCATTCTGGCCGCCGGGCCGGGGACGGTGGTGCTGGGGGGCGATCACTATATCACCTTCCCGGTGCTGCGCGCCTATGCTGAAAAGTTCGGGCCGCTGGCGCTGGTGCATTTCGATGCGCATTCCGACCTCTGGCCCGATGACGACCCGGAACGGATCGATCATGGGACGATGTTCTACAAGGCGGTGAAGGCGGGGCTGGTGGATGTGAAACGCTCGGTCCAGATCGGTATCAGGACCGTGACCGAGGATTATCTGGGCGTGAATGTGATCGACGCGCGCACCGTGCATGAGAAGGGCTGCGCCTGGGTGGTGAGCCGGGTGAAGGAGATCGTCGGCGATCATCCGACTTACGTGACCTTCGACATCGACGCGCTCGACCCGGCCTTCGCGCCCGGCACCGGCACGCCGGTCTGGGGCGGGTTGGCGAGTTGGCAGGCGGCGGCGATGCTGCGCGATCTGGCCGGGATCAACATGGTGGGCGGCGATATCGTCGAAGTCTCCCCGGCCTATGACACCACAGGGGCGACGGCGATTGCCGGGGCGCATGTGGCCTATGAGCTGATCTGCCTTTACCACTGGGCCAGGACCCGGCGGTGAAGCGGGTGCTTTACGCACTCTTGATCGTGATTGCCGGGGGCATGGCTTGGATCCGCCTTGCCCCCGATGACCCGGCGCGCTGGCATGTCGCGATTTTTATCGAACCAGGGGGCGGCTGGACCTTGTTGCCACCCGGAGCGAGCCCCGTCACGGGCGGCGCAAATGACGCCCGAGCCTCCGTCACGATCTTCGACGCCGATTCCAGGGCGGTTCTCGAACGTCTCGACAGGATTGCCATGGCCAGCCCGCGCACGGCCCGCCTCGCCGGTCGCCCCGAGGAGGGCCGGATCACCTGGATCACGCGATCTCGTGTCTTCGGCTTTCCGGACTATACGACGGCCGAGGTGCGGGCCGAAGGGCCAGTGACTGTCGTGACATTTTATGCCCGCGCCCGTTATGGGCGGGGCGATTTCGGTGTGAATGCCGCACGGCTTGGGGATTGGGTTTCGCGACTGGGTGGGCCCTGATCCGCACGCCTCGGGCTGACCCTCCCCCTTGACCGCGCCGGGGCCGCGGGCCATGACGCCGGGATGGTACCTTTGGACAAGCTTGAGCAGATCGTGCGGCGCTTCGAGTTTCTCGAAGCGAAGCTTTCGGCTGGCGCGGCGGCGGGGGAAATTGCCGGTCTGAGCCGGGAATATTCCGAACTGAAGCCGGTGGTGGCCGAGATTGCGGCCTATCGTCAGGCCCTGACCGATCTGGAGGAGGCGACCACGATGCTCGCCGATCCCGACATGCGGGCGCTGGCGGAGGAGGAACTGCCGGTCCTGAAGGCGCGGATACCAGAGATGGAGGGGCGGCTCAGGATCGCGCTTCTGCCCAGGGATGCGGCCGATGCGCGCCCCGCGATCCTGGAGATAAGGCCGGGCACGGGCGGCGAGGAGGCGGCGCTTTTCGCGGGGGACCTCTTGCGCATGTACCAGCGCCATGCGGAGACGATGGGCTGGCGCTTCGAACTCTTGGAGCTGACAGCAACCGAGTTGGGTGGGGTAAAGGAAGCCGTCGCGCGGATCGAAGGCGAGGGGGTCTTTGCGCGCTTGAAATTCGAAAGTGGTGTCCACCGGGTGCAGCGGGTGCCAGAGACGGAAGCGGGCGGGCGCATCCACACTTCGGCGGCGACCGTGGCGGTTCTGCCCGAGGCGGAGGAGGTCGAGATCGACATTCCGGCCGCTGATATCAGGATCGACACGATGCGGTCCTCGGGCGCTGGCGGGCAGCATGTGAACACCACCGACAGCGCGGTACGGATCACCCATCTGCCCACTGGCATCATCGTCACCAGTTCGGAAAAGTCGCAGCATCAGAACCGCGCCAACGCGATGGCGGTGCTGCGCGCCCGGCTTTTCGACATGGAGCGCAGCCGCGCGGCCAACGAGCGTGCAGCGGATCGCAAATCGCAGGTCGGTTCGGGCGACAGGTCCGAGCGCATCCGCACCTATAATTTCCCGCAAGGCCGGATGACCGACCACCGGATCAACCTGACACTTTATGCCCTGGCGCAGATCATGGCGGGCGATCTGGGCGAGGTTCTGGATGCGCTGGTGGCCCATGATCAGGCCGAAAAGCTGGCCGAGATGGAGGCATGAGCAAGGGCGTGACTGGCACCGAGGCCTTGCGTCAGGCGATCTTGCGCCTGCGCGTGGCGGGGGTGACGGAGGCGCCCGCGGATGCACGGCGGCTCATTGCCCATGCGCTCGGGGTCGCGGCGGACCGGCTGACGCTGCATCTGGGCGATGAGATGACGGATGCGCAGGTTGAAGCTTTTGAGGCCGCGATTACGCAGCGGGCGGCGCGCCAGCCGGTCAGCCAGATCGTCGGCGAGCGGCTCTTTTTCGGGCGTGCGTTCCGGGTGACGCGCGACACGCTCGACCCAAGGCCGGAAACCGAACTGCTGGTGCTGGCGGCTGTGGAGCGGCCTTTTGCCCGGGTGCTGGATCTTGGCACCGGGACGGGCTGCCTGCTCTTGTCCTGTCTGGCCGGAATGCCCATTGCCACCGGGCTTGGCACCGATCTGTCAGACGCTGCCCTGACGGTGGCGGCGGAGAATGCCGCGCGTCATGGGCTTTCGCGTCGCGCCGCCTTTCGGCGGTCGGACTGGTTTGCCGATGTGCCGGGGCGGTTCGATCTGATCTTGTCGAACCCGCCCTATATCGCGGCGGCGGAAATGGCGGACCTTGCGCCCGAGGTCCGCGAGTGGGAGCCGCATCTGGCGCTGACCCCGGGGGGCGACGGGCTGGACGCCTATCGGGCGATTGCCAAGGGCGCGGGCGCGCGGCTGATGGCGGGCGGGCGGATCATCCTTGAGATCGGGCCAAGCCAGGCCGGGGCGGTCGCGGGCCTTCTGGCCGCACAAGGATTTGCGGACATATCGGTGCGCCGCGATCTGGACGGGCGCGACCGTCTGGTGATGGCGGTGAAGCCGGGCGCGGCCGGGGAGTGTGGCGCGGTTTGAGACCCCCTAGGGCAGTAATTCCGCAACGTCGCCAGGATTCTTTGCAAAAAAACCCTCTAAACAGGACCTACGGTGCGAATCGCCTTGCCAGCCCCCCTGCCACATGCCTAGACAGAAGATGTTGCGGTGCCGGAATTTGGTGGCCCGCGCTTTAGCCCATGGTTCTGGCAGTCCGGTCGCCGCTTACTATCGGCCGATGGCACGGAACAGGGTGGGATCCACAGCCTCAGGCGAGAATACGAACCCTTATGCGATCATCGAAATCCCGTTCGCGGAACAAGCAGAACCGGCAGCGTTCCCTTGGCAATATCGTCAACCGCGTGTTTGACAGCTCCGGCCCCGAGGGCAAGGTGCGCGGTACGCCGCAGCAGATCATCGACAAATATCTGATGCTGGCGCGGGATGCGCAGCTGTCGAATGACCGGGTGGCCGAGCAGGCCTTCTTCCAGCATGCCGAACATTACACTCGCATGCTGAGCGAAGCGCAGCGCGAAATGGCGCGCGAACAGGAAGTGCGCCAGACCCAGAATGGTAACGGCAACGGCAACGGCCATTATCAGGGCGGCGAGCGCGAGGGCGGCAACCGCGAACGTTATGAAAACCGCCAACCCCGCGAAAGCGACGCCGATCCGCAGCCCGACTTTGCCCCCCTTGGCGCGGTGGAGCGCGATGAGGACGGGCCGGGCCTGGTGGAAACGCCCGAAATGTATCATGCTCCCCAGCCGGCTGCCTTTGAAGGGCATATGCCCGATTTCCTGAGCGGCGGCACCGAGGCCGAGGCACCGGTGCAATCTGCGCCGCGCCCGCGCCGCAATGACCGGCGCGGAGAGCGCGGGGCAAGCCCGGCGGCGTCCGACGAGCGCCCGGCTGCCACGGAGCGCCCGGCAAAATCCGACACGCGCCCTGAGCGTGGGCCGCGCGGACCCCGCCGCCCGAAGGCGGAGCGTCCGGCGAACGAACCGGCGGCGGTCGAAACCGTCACCGCCGCGCCCGAGGCCGGCGACGCCGAATAATCCGTCACAGGAGTGTCTTTGAAACCCGCCGCTTGTCGGCGGGTTTTGTTTTTGCGGGGTCAGGTGAGGGGACTCAGCGGCCCCGTGCCGTGGCCAGCGCGCGGGCCAGCGTGCAGAACCGTTCGAGGTCGATCTCTTCGGCGCGGGCGGTGGGCGCGATCCCGGCGCCTTGCAGCAGGTCTTCGATACCGGGGTGCAGGCCGCGCAGGCTGGCCCGCAACATCTTGCGGCGCTGGTTGAAACCGGCGGCGACGATCTGCGACAAGATCGCGGGATCGGCGGGAAAGCGCGGCGCAGGCAGGGCGGTCAGATGGACGACCGCGGAATGGATCTTCGGCGGCGGGGTGAAGGCTTCGGGCGGCAGGGTCAGGACGATCCTTGCGTCGGTCCGCCACTGGGCCAGAAGGGCGAGCCGCCCATAGGCCTTGGAGCCGGGTTTGGCGATGATCCGTTCGGCCACTTCTTTTTGGAACATCAACGTCAGGCTGGTCCAGGCCGGGGGCCAGATCGCGGGCGTCAGCCAGCGCACCAGAAGTTCAGTGCCGACATTGTAGGGCAGGTTCGCCACGATCCGAACCGGGGGCGTCAGATGGGCAAGCGGGTCGATGTCGAGCGCATCGCCGTTCACGACCTGAAGGCGGCCGGGGTAGGCGGCGGCGATCTCGGCCAGCGCGGGCAGGCAGCGGGGGTCTTTCTCGATCGCCAGCACCTGACGGGCACCTTCGGCCAGCAGGCCACGGGTCAGCCCGCCGGGACCGGGGCCGACCTCCAGCACGTCGCAGGCGGAAAGGTCGCCTGCGGCCCGCGCGATGCGGGCGGTCAGGTTCAGGTCGAGAATGAAATTCTGGCCAAGCGCCTTTTTCGCCACGAGGTCGTGGGTGGCGATTACCTCGCGCAGGGGGGGCAGGCCGTCAAGCGCGGGCATCGGGTCCGTCCTTCAGGGGGCGCTGCCCCCGCTGCTGCGAAGGCGCAGCAGCCCCCCCGGGATATTTGGGCCAGAATGAAGGGGCCATCAGGAGGTGCCCCGGCGGGCAGCCATGTCTTGCGCCATGCGGAGGGCGGCGATCAGGCTGGAAGGATCGGCGCGGCCAAGTCCCGCGATGTCGAAGGCGGTGCCATGGTCGGGCGAGGTGCGGATGAACGGCAGGCCGAGCGTTACGTTGACGCCACCGGCGAAGTCGAGGGTCTTGATCGGGATCAGCGCCTGGTCGTGATACATGCAGACCGCCGCGTCATAGCGGGCGCGGGCGGGGGCATGGAACATCGTATCGGCGGGCAGGGGGCCTGAGAGGTCAAACCCTTCGGTGCGAAGTCGCTCCAGAAGGGGGATGATCAGTGTCAGCTCCTCGGTTCCCATCGCGCCGCCTTCGCCCGCATGGGGGTTCAGACCCGCGACGGCGATGCGCGGGCGGTCAAGGCCGAAATCGCGCTTCAACCCCGCATGGGTGAGGCGCAAGGTTTCTTCCAGAAGCGGCGCGGTCAGGCGGCCGGGCACTTCGCTCAGCGCGCAGTGAATGGTCACGGGCACGGTGCGCAAAGCGTCGCAGGCGAGCATCATCACCACCGGCACCCCGCCCGCGAGATGGGCGAGAAATTCGGTATGGCCGGGAAAGGCGAAAGCGGCGCCGTCTTTGAGCGCCTTCTTGTTGATGGGCGCGGTGCAAAGCGCGGCGGCGGCCCCCGTTTGCACCAAAGTCACGGCGCGTTCGATCACGGCGATGGTGGCGGCGGCATTTTTGGGCGCGGGCTGTCCGGGTGTCGCGGGCGCGGGGAAGTCGTGGACCAGCACCGGCA
>Ga0073899_10005109_pt1 | contig 11473 bp, 6 predicted proteins | sample KloWWTmetaKNB5Ph_FD_88975 | JGI IMG/M metagenome (GOLD analysis project Ga0073899, IMG submission 88975) | Active sludge microbial communities from Klosterneuburg, Austria, studying microevolution and ecology of nitrifiers - Klosterneuburg... | ecosystem: Engineered > WWTP > Aerobic digester >...
CCTGGGTGCCGGGGTGGATCCCCTCGAAGAGCGGCGCGGAGATGTGGATGTTGTCCAGGTGTGCGCGACCATACTCCCGCACGGTGCTGCGCACCACGGGGGCCCCTTCCCGCCTGGCCAGCAGCTGGGCCCCGTAGCACACGGCCAGCACCGGCACCCGGCCCTGGAAGCCGCGGATGTCGGTGTCCGGCGCGGTGGGGTCGTGCACGCTGAACGGGCTTCCGCTGAGGATCACGCCCTTGATGGAAGCGTCGCCAGCGAAGGTCGCCGCCTTGGTGAAGGGGTGGATCTCGCAGTAGACGTTGAGCTCGCGCACGCGCCGGGCGATCAGCTGGGTGTACTGGCTGCCGTGGTCGAGGATGAGGATGGTGTCGGGCACGCAGGGGGCACGCGCTGAGGGCGCCGTGGCAAGGGCGCAAAGGTATCCCTCCGCCCCACCCCGCGATCGTGGATGGATCGTGGATAACTGATGCCCCAACGGGTTGACCCGCAGGGATTTCCCTTCGTCTTCCCGGTGGATGCGGACCGTACGCGGACAGCCCTTACCTTCACGGGAGCGACCGCAGCTCAATCTTCACGATCGCCTAACGATCGGAGGCTCAAGGGCTGCGATCTTTGCGGCCGTGATGGAACGCCACCGTCCCGCCCTGCGGACCCTCGGGATCCTGAGCCTCGCCGTGGGCCTGTGGGCACCGCGCGCCATGGCCCAGGCGGTGCAGTTCAACACCACGGCCATCACCTGCTTGGAGAATGCGCCCGTTCAAGCTTTTCACTTAAGCTGGGGCATCGGTTGGCCCGTCGGCGGCCAGATCGTGCTGGACGTGACGGTGAACCCGGGGACGACGTACGGCACCGCACCGAACGATTGGACCAGCCTGCCAGCTGGCGGAGGTGCGACGATCACATTGACCCCGGCTGCCGGGTCAACGACTACCACGATCCCCACATCGCTGCGCATTCAACCTGTGAACGACGGCCTCATCGACGGCGACAACATCATCACCTTCACCATCCTGTCGGTGCCGGCGGGCTTCAGCATCGGGCTGAACGCGGTGGCCACCTTGACCATTGTGGACATCAACGCCCCCACGACGGTGTTCGGCCAGGGCGATCTGGTGATCGTGGGGGTGAACGCCAACAACGGGGCGTGCAGCGGGGTCACCGGGCAGGATGAGGTGAGCTTCTTCTCCTTCCTGGACATCACGCCCAACACCACGCTCGACCTCACGGATTGCGGCTACGAGTACACGAACGCCGGGCAGTGGGGCGAGAACGAAGGGGCCGTGCGGCTGACGCGGACCGGGCCCACCATCCCAGCTGGCACGGTGATCACCCTGCGGTTCAGCAACAGCTTCGGTGCTGGCAATGTCGCAGGGGTCGCCCCGGATGCCTTTTGGTCATGTACGCCGTTCGCGGGGTTCACGAACGCCCTCAACCTCAACGTCAACGGCGACCAGATCTTCTTCATGCAGGCCGCGTTGCCGATGGCCACCACCTGGACCAACCCGGGCGGCGCCGCCAACGCCACCTACAACGGAACGGTGCTCTACGGCTTCAGCACGAACGGCGGCTGGCTGAGCTTCCAGAACAGCACGCAGCAGTCGGGCCTGCCGCCCGGCATGCCGTGCTACAGCATGGGCCCCTCGGCCAGCACCGATTGGAGCAAGTACACGGGGCCGCAGACGATCGCCACCCAGCGCGGCTGGCTGATCCGCATCGACGATCCGGTGAACTGGACCACCTATACGAGCTGCGCCAACTACAACAGCGGCCTGCCCAACTGGCTGAGCGCACCCGTGCTGCCGATCACCCCCGGTGGTTTCCTGCCCGGCGTGTGGACCGGGGCCAAGACCAACGACTGGTTCGATTGCCGCAACTGGGACGACGCGCGGGTGCCCACGGCCACAACCAACGTGCTGATCGACCAGACCAGCCTGCAGAGCTGCGTGGTGACCGGTGGCGGCACGGCCGTATGCGATGACCTCACGGTACGCACCGATGGCATCAGCCGGTTCCTGCAGGTGAACGGGGCCAGCACCCTGAACGCGGGCGGCACGGTGGTGGTGCAGCGCACGGCCGGCGTGGGCCTGATGGGCATCGACATCGTGGGCGGCAGCACCTTCCAATGCGCCGAGCTGAGCGTGAATGGCGTCAACCTCGTCACCCCCGACGCACGCTTCATGAGCAACGCCACCACCAACACGGTGACCGTGCTGAGCGATGTGAACATCATGCCCGGCGGTCTGCTCGACCTGAGCAACGGCGTGGTGGGAAGCCTGATGAACGTGGGCGGCGACTGGAACAACACCGCTGCCGAGACCAACTTCGACGAGCTCGGCAGCACGGTGGTGATGAACGCCACCGGCAACCAGGGCATCCTGCCGCTGGGCTTCACGGAGATCTTCAGCACCCTGCGGATCAACAAGCCGAGCGGCGACATCCTGCTGGGCGACCCCGTGCGGGTGAACACGAACCTGGACCTGCTGCAGGGCCGCATCTTCAGCGCCCCCGGCCTTACGCTGGGCCCCACCGCCACGGCCACCAACGCCAGCGACCTCAGCTTCGTGCACGGTCCGCTCCAGAAGATCGGCCTCACCGACCTCACCTACCCGGTGGGCAAGGGCAACAGCCATCGGCCCGCCCGCCTGCAGGGCCTCACCGGCGGCGCCACGGATGCCTTCACGGTGGAGTACTTCGCCGCCGACCCGCAGGGGACCTTCGGCACCGCGCTCGAGGCCACGCTGGACCACATCAGCTCCTGTGAGTACTGGACCATCGACCGCTCCGCCGGCACGCCGAACGCGACCGTGGTGCTGAGCTGGGACACGCCCGAGAGCTGCGGCGTCACCGCCCTGCCCGACCTGCGGGTGGCCCGCTGGGACGGTGCGATCTGGCTCGATCGCGGCAACGGCGCCACCACCGGAACCACCGTCACCGGCACGGTGGCCACGGCCGTGCAGCAGACCGCCTTCAGCCCGTGGACCCTGGCCTCCGTGAGCGCAGAGAACCCCCTGCCGGTGGAGCTGCTGCACTTCTCGGCGCGCCCCGATGGCGACCGTGTGCGGCTGGATTGGGCCACGGCCACCGAGCGGAACAATGCCTTCTTCACCGTGGAGCGCAGCGCGGACAACGGCCTGTTCGGCGCGGTGCTGGAGGTGGACGGCGCCGGCGACAGCCAGCAGCAGGTGGACTACACCGCGTACGACCCCGCTCCCCTCCCCGGCCTCAGCTATTACCGCCTGCGCCAGACCGACCACGATGGCACATCCACCGTGAGCGCCGCAGTGGCCGTGCAGTTCGCGGACCCGATCGCGCGACCGGTGGTGTTCAGCAACGACGGTGACCTGTGGCTGCGCTCCGGCGCTGCGGCCGGCTCCCTGGTGGAGATCCTGGACGCGAGCGGCCGCGTGGTGCGCAGCTTCCGGACCGGTGACGAGGCCGCGATGCGGCTGCCCGTGAACGACCTGCGCCCGGGGGCCTACCTCCTGCGGATGGAGGGCGGTGCGGAGGTGTTACGCTTCCTGCGCTGAGCGCGGCGGAACGACGAACACCGAGAACCGCTTCTCCAGCGGGTCCAGCCCGTTGAGCAATTCGTCGATCAGCTGGGGGCCATGGTCCGCCAACAGGCTGAGGAAGCCCTCGCGCCGCTCCTGCAGCACCCCGTTCGGGAAGACCGATCCGCGCACCGCGTGGTAGCGCCGGAGCACCACCTCGTTGCGGTGCTTGGCCGTGCGCAGCAGCCGCTGCTCCATGCGGTCGAGGCCATGCAGGGCACGCTGTTCGGCGCTCGCCGCCGACCGCTCGAAGCTGGGTCCGGCCGCGCGGGTGCGATCGGCCAGACCGGCGAACAACGCGCGCAGGGCCGTCCGTTCCGCATCGAGCCGGGTGGCGAACGGGGCATCCTGCTCGGCCAGTCGCCGCTCCACGCCGTGCGGCTCGGCGAAAAGGTCCTGCACCGACAGGCCCAGCTGCTCCAAGCGTTCGGCATCGGCCCCGGCCAGGAACACGGCGGAGGTGCGCAGCGCGGTGACCGGCATGGGCAGCTGCACCGCCTGGAAGGCCCACCGCAGCTGCATCCAGTACGCCAGTTCGCCGCCGCCGCCCACGTACGCCACGTTGGGCAGCACCGTCTCCTGATAGAGCGGGCGCATCAGCACGTTCGGGGAGAAGTCCTCCGGCCGCTGCTCCAATTCCGCCAGGGCTTCGTCCACCGTCCAGCGCGGGCCGACGTCGAGCACCTGCAGCCGATCGCCGTCCGGTGCGATGCGCGCCCGGGAGCCCGCTGCCAGGTGGAACAGGTTGATGGGCCGTACATGGGCCTGGGCGCTGTAGCCCTCCGGGAACTGCTGTTCGGCGTAGGCCGCGGTGCGCGCGATGAGGCCGTTGAGCAGCTCCTCGCGCATCACCGGTGCGAACAGCGCTTTCAACAGCGGGTCGTCGCCATCAAGCACCACCACGCCCAGGTGGCCGAAGAGGCCGTTGATGAGCCGCCGGGTGGCCTCGGCCAGGGTGCGGCCTTCGGTGTAGGCCTCGCGAAGCAGGTCGCGTAACCGCATGGCATCGGGCCCCAGCAGGGTCTCCACGCGCTGGAGCGCCGGTCCGATGCCCGTCAGGGTCATGCGCCCCACCGGACCGCCGGCGGTCGTGTTCCACCGCACGGTCTCGCCCCGCAGCACCACATGGTCCACCTCGGCGAGGTCGTGGTCCTCGGAGGCCATCCAGAACACGGGCACCACCGGTCGTTCCGCCGTGGAACGGTCGCGCGCCAGCCGCACGGCGTTCAGCACCTTGAAGAGCACGAACGCCGGGCCGCCGAAGAGGCAGAGCTGGTGGCCCGTGGTGATGGTACAGGTGCCGGCGTGGCGCAACCGGTCGATGTTGTCCTGCACGGCCTGCGTGCGCGGCAGATCGCCGTACTGCTGGCGCAAGGCCTCCGAGAGCGCCAGGCGATGCGCGGCGGGGAAGTGGCGTTCCTCCAGGGACCGCTGGAGCCCGTCAGCGGTGAAGCCGTGCTGGCGGAAGGGCTGGATCGCGGGCGCATCCTCCAGCAGGTCGAGCACCACCCGGCTGAACTGGCCGGTGGTCGCATAAGGCAGGGCGAGGCGCCGCATGGGCGGCAAAGGTAGACCGGTCCCGCAGCGACAAGATCCCACGACCGGCGGCCATCCGGTGCGCGCCGCATCGTCGTTCCGGGTACTTTTCCGGCATGATGACCCGCACTCTTCGCGCCCTGATCCTTGCGTTGCAGGCCTTCGCCCTGGCCCCCTCCTTCGCCCAGGAGGACACGCTGCGTGTGCAGACCCTCACCTACGACAGCATCACCACGCGGCGCGGCTGGTGGGTCTTCCCCGACGACTCGCACACCTACCGCAAGGTGCTGATGCACCACACCCTGAAGTGCGATGCGCAGACCACCCAGGACCAGTACGCCTGCGGCGAGTGGGATTACCTCACCTACAACCTCATCCACGAGCACACCGGCGTGTTGGACAGCAACGCCCTGCAGCATCCGTGGTTCAAGGTGGGCGCGGCCACCCCGAACAGTGTGGAGCGGGCCTCCGTGCCGAACTACGACATCCGGCAGCTGCTGGCGCCCCGCCGCACGGTGACCGGCACGATCACCGAGAGCACGCACATGGTGGGCAGCGGTGGCGCCTGGGACGCGGGGCTGCTGGAGGCCGTGCAGGGCACCAGCCGCACGCAGGCCCTCTACCTCGCCTCCGAGCTCAGCGCCGCCGGGCTGCAGCCCGGGCCCATCGAGCAGTTGCGCTTCACCACGGACGCACAGGGCAATGGGGCCTTCGGTCGTTTCACCATCCGCATGAAGCACACGGCATCCGCCACGTTGGGCTCCGCGTTCGACGAGGCCGGCCTGACGACGGTGCATGAAGTGGCCCCGGCCAGCCTGGGCACCGCCGCCGGTGAGCAGGTCTTCGTGCTGCAGCCGCCCTTCACGTGGGACGGCACGTCGAACATCCTGGTGGACATGGCCGCTGCGCGCAGCGTGGGCCTGGCCGCGCCGCAGGTGGTGGGCACCGCCCTGCCGGACATGGCCGTGCAGGCCGTGGGCCGCGACGGCTACCTGGAGCTCAAGGACGACCTGATCGGGGTGGACCCCACCCCCATCGCCAACGCAGGACCCGCCATCACCATCATGTTCCGGGTGTGGGGCGATGCCAGCATCCCGGTGAACACCACGGCCTTCGAAGCGGTGGACGGCCTGGGGCGGCGCGTGCTGAACGTGCACCTGCCGTGGAGCGATGGCCGCGTGTACTGGGACGCCGGGCAGGACGGCACCGGCTACGACCGCATCGACAAGGCGGCCACCACGCCCAACGTCGAGGGCCAGTGGAACCACTGGGCCTTCGTGAAGAACGCCTCCACCGGCAGCATGAAGATCTACCTGAACGGCGTGCTGTGGCACAGCGGCACCGGCAAGACGCGCCCCATCTCGGGCATCAGCCGCCTGCGCTTCGCCAGCGGCGCCAACGGCGAGTTCCCCTACCCCGGGCGCATGGACGAGATCAACGTGTTCAACACCGAGGTGAACGCCACCACCATCGGCGCCTGGGCGGACCGGGCCGTGGACGCCACGCACCCCAACGCCGCCGACCTGCTCTACAGCTTCCACTGCGATGAGCTGCCCTGGGACCACGTGCTGGTGAACGCCGCCGACCCGGCGCACAACGCCTGGCCGCTCGGCACCCCGCGCCGGGCCTACCGTGATGCGCCGGAGCTGCACCACACCGCGCAGCCCATCGCCACCCGCGCCGACCTCACCTTCGTGCAGGGCAGCTACAGCACCGTCACCGACACGGTGCTGCTGGAGCGCCCCGAGCCGCGCGACCTGCTCACCCAGGAGTACTTCCAGGTGAGCGGCAACACGGTGGTGCCGGTGGACACGGTGTTCAGCTGGGCCGGCGGGTATTCGCACACCTATGCGCCCGATGGCTCGGTCCTCGACTCGGCCGTGGTGCAGTCCACCCTGGACCTCAACGACACGCTGGACTACTACGGGGTGCCCTTCGAAGTGGTGAACGACTGGGAGATCGGGCGCTACATCACGCCGTACGGCATCGGGCTGTCGCTGGGGCCCCAGGGCTTCCGCTGGACCTTCGACGTCACCGACTACCAGTGGCTGTTGCATGACAGTGTGGAGCTGAGCGCCGGCAACCAGCAGGAGCTCATCGACCTGGAGTTCGAGCTGATCGAGGGCACGCCGCCGCGCACCGTGGTGGCGCACCAACGCCCGTGGGGCGGGCTCACCAGCCGCAGCTATGCCGACCTCAGCAACGATGTGGCCCTGCCGCCGGTGACCGTGCAGCTGTCGCCCGCCGCCAGCCAATGGAGCCTGCGCACGCGCCTCACCGGCCACGGCCACAACAGCAACAACGGCCAGTATCCGCACTGCTGCGAGTGGAAGGACAACACGCACTACCTCTACCTCAACGGCGCGGAGCAGGACGCATGGCACATCTGGCAGACGAACGACTGCGCGCTGAACCCCGTGTACCCGCAGGGCGGCACCTGGCTCGGCAGCCGCGAAGGCTGGTGCCCCGGCGACCTGGTGAAGGACCACGAGGTGCGGCTCACCGGCCTGAACCCCGGCGGCACGGCCACGCTGGACTACCGCATCACCCCGGTGCCCGCGAACAACCAGGGCATGGGCGGCGGCAACTACGTGATCAACATGGACCTGCTGGAGTTCGGCGCGCCCGCGCACACGCTCGACGCCGAGATCATGGAGGTGCAGCGGCCGAGCACCACGGACATGCACCGCCGCAACAACCCGCTGTGCCATGACCCGCTGGTGGTGCTGCGCAACGCCGGCGCCCAGGACCTTACGAGCGTCACCTTCACCTACGGCGTGGAAGGCGGCACGCCGATGAACTGGACGTGGAACGGTCTGCTGAAGCACATGGAGCGCACCGAGGTGGTGCTGCCGGTGGATGGCGCGGGCTTCTGGGTGGGCGCCACGCCATCGGTGTTCACGGTGAGCGTGAGCGCGCCCAACGGTGGTGCCGACGGCAACCCCGTGAACGACAGCTACCGCACCGCCTTCGAGCTGCCCGCCGTGTATCCGGAGACCATCGTGGTGAACTACAAGACCAACAACTTCCCCGGGGAGAACAGCCTCACGATCCGCGACGTGTACGGCAGCGTCATCTTCGATCGCAGCAACCACGCGGCGAACACCATCTACAACGACACGCTGACGCTCTTCGCCGGCTGCTACACGGTGGAGTTCCTGGACACCGGCAATGACGGCCTCAGCTACTGGGCCGATCCCGGCGCCGGCAACGGGTACTTCCGCCTGCGCCGCACCACGGGCAGCATCCTCAAGAGCTTCGACCCCGAGTTCGGCCGCAGCATCACCTGGTCGTTCACCAGCGGCGCGCTCGTGGGCGTGGACGAGCTGGTGCCCGCCGCGGCGCTGGAGGCCTGGCCCAACCCCACGAGCGGCGAGGTGACCGTCGCCGTACAGGGCATCCTGGGCGATGCGCTCATCGAGGTGCTGGACATGCGCGGCACGCTGGTGCAGCGCCAGCAGCGGGCACTGCATGGTGGCGACCGCCTCACCCTGGACCTGGCCGGTGCCGCCGACGGGCTCTACGAGGTGCGCATCACCGGGGCCGACCAGCAGGCGAACCTGCGGGTGGTGAAGCAGTGAGGCCGGGCCTCACACGCCACAGCGATATCGATCCTACTGCACGACCAACTTTGTCCCGCTCAGCCACCGCCCTCCATCGAGCAGATGCACATGGTACAGGCCCGGGGAATAGGCGGAAAGCTGAACCGTGAACGGTGAAACACCTTGCGGCAAGGGTTCCTCCCGCACCAGCCGCCCCGATGCATCCGTGAACGCCAGCCGCAAGGCCCCACGCGTGGCGAAGCCCGCCGGCAAGCGCACCTCCATCTGTACAGCGCCACCCGCCACGACCGGATTCGGGTACACTTCCAGGGCGTCGCCCAGGTCGGTCACCTGCTCCGTCAGGCCATCGAACACCTGGCAGCCCGGCACCAGGCACCCGAAGCTGTCCACCTTCACCAGCCAGGCGTCCTGGCTCACCAACAGGCTATCGAAGGCCGTGCCCGCCATGATGTAGCCCCCGTCCAAGGTGCGCTTCACATCGTAGAAGTAGTGGTCCACTTGGTCGTTGGTGCGGTACTCCCGATCCCACAGAAGCTCGCCGTTCAGATCGACCTTTGTGAGCCTTCCCACCGAGAGCCCCAACGGTTTCGCCGTACCAGCGATAGCATATCCCTCGCCCGGGACGTGGATAGGTATGGTAAAGAAAGGCCCCCACTCCAGCTGATCGTACACCTCCGACCAAAGCACCGCACCGTTCTTATCCAGGCGATACAAAGCGGGATAGAGCGCACTCTGCGCGGCCATCCGCTGAGCTCCGGCCAGAACATATCCGCTGTCCGGCAATTGGAGGATGAATCCGGGGTTATCCACCCACGCACTGCCGTACCACTGATGCCATTGCTGGTTGCCTGCGCTGTCGGTCTTCACCACGTACATGTTCACGTGGTCGTTGTTGAAGTACTTGAACCCGCTGAGCACGTATCCCCCGTCCAGGGTGCGTTGCCCGCTCAGGCATTGCTGGTCCTCCGGGCCACCGTACCTCCGGGTCCATAGGCTGTCCCCGTTCGCGTCGGTGCGGATCAGGCGCATGTCATTATGAACACCAACGTCCACTGAGCCGAACAAGGCAAAACCATCGCTAAGGACATCGAGGCAATTGACAAGGTCGCCGCCTGGAACGCTATAGTCACGCGTCCAAAGCGTATCGCCATGCACATTGAATTTTACAAGTAACCCATGTGGTACCGTGTTGCCAAACCAAACACGAGAATCCGCCATGGCAAAAGTCCCATCCGCCAAAAGGGCCGTAGCACCTGAATGCCCGCCACCTGGTATCCATGTGGGTACTTCGGTGGTGCGAGTCCAGAGCGTATCTCCTGCTTTGCTCACAGCGATGGCGATCAGGGCACCGCCGTTCACAGTATCCAGCTTCTTGCTAACCACAAAATATCCGCTATCCGTTATTGCGATGCTGGTCAAAAGGTTCGGTAATCCGTTCGTATCGAACAAGCGCTGCCACCTTTCCACCTGACCATATGTCGGCGACGCCACTATGCAGGCGATGTAGATAAGAGGTCTCATCATCTCAGCGTGATATGATCAACCGGTCGGTAAGGAGCCCTTGATCCGCCGATCCTGTGATATGATAGATCCCCGGTGGTAGCTGGGAAACATCCACCGAAAGTTGTGTCTCTGCGTTCAGTGTTCTTCGGTAGATCAAGCCGCCTGTTGCATGGAAGATCCGCAAGTCGGTCAAGGGAACTGTGCTCGTGATCGACACGAACGAAGAGGTCGGATTCGGTGCAATTATCCAGTTGGCTGCCCGCTGCATCACAGCAGAGTAAGGAACATCCAGTCGGTTCTCCGGCAGCGTATCGTTCATCAGCCAGGGTACCCGCTTGTACGGGGTGCGATAGGCCAGGGACAGCAGGGCCTGGGCGCTCGGGCTGCCGAAGGGGTTCTCTTCCACCATGGCCTCGAGCAGCGCGCGTTGCGCCGGGGTCATGTCCTCTGGGGAGATCCATAGCCGTGCTCTGACCGTGTTCATGGCGTACGCGCTCCCTGACCAGGTGCGAGTTCCTAAAGATCAGCACTTCCGTGGATCCGCGGTGCCGACCGGCAGGCGAACCTGCGGGTGGTGAAGCAGTGAGTCCTTGCCTCAGCACTTGCCGGGCCCCCGCGGGGCCAGGTGTACGTCGAGGAACTCGCCACCGGAGATGCCGGCCTGGCCCAGCAGCCGCCGCAGGTAGGTGATGACGTCGGCGCGTTCCGCCAGCGACGCGTTCTCCAGATGGAACACCAGCACGCCCGCCCACAGGCAGGTGTACTCGATGCCCACGCCCTTCTCGCGGCCCACGAGGGTGGCCAGCCGCGCCGCGGCATCGGCCTGCAGGCCCTCCACTTTCACCACGGCCAGCACGTCCACGCCGTCCGGTGCGGGGCCGGCCTTCGCGGGCGGGGCGATCATGCACAGCAGGGCGACGAGGGGGATCAGGAAGAGGCGCGGCATGGCTTGGGATTTTCGCCAATTTCGGCACGCGCACCACGGCCCACCCTGACGATGGACAGGTGGAACGCCACACAACCCCTTCCGCCATGCCCATCCGGATGACCCCCGACGACCCGCAGCCGCGGCGCAGCTCCCCCACTCCACCCCGTCGCGGCGGCGGCGGTGGCGGCGGCCTGGGCTCCCTGCTGCCCCTGCTGATCGGCCTGCTGATGAAGAACCCCAAGCTGATGCTGGTGGTGCTCGTGGGCTTCGGTCTCTTCTACTTCCTGGGCGGCATGAAGGGCTGTGCGGGCGGCGGTGGTGGCGACATGATCAGCCAGCTCGCCTCCTTCGCCACGGGCGCCAACTTCGACCCCAAGCTCTACGACCAG